>Ga0193753_10001090_pt1 | contig 24043 bp, 15 predicted proteins | sample H1c2metaG_FD_144925 | JGI IMG/M metagenome (GOLD analysis project Ga0193753, IMG submission 144925) | Soil microbial communities from a riparian zone of the East river system, Colorado, United States - H1c2 | ecosystem: Environmental > Terrestrial > Soil > Riparian zone | place: USA: East... | reverse complement strand
TATTCACGGGGCAGCTCGTGCGCGTCGGAATCGAAGTCTTGTTCGTTCCGAAGTACATGCCGTTGCCGGTGACGAGTGTGTACAAGCCCGGCATCGCCGCTTCGTCCCAGTCGAGGTTCGCGCGCGTAGAGAGCTTGCCGACGCCGATGGTCACCTTCGCGACGTCGGACGTAATGTCCTGGAAGTTGCGGAACGCGATGTCGTCGTCTTCGGCGTACTGCCACGGCAACCACGGGAAGCCGCCGGAGCGCGCGTCGAACGGAATCTCGCGGAAGAAGCCGACGCCGAAGTTCGCGTCGCGGATGTAGCAGCGGACGGCGCCGATGACGCCTTTGCTCTTGAGCTCGTTGTTCGGGACGCCGTCGAAGTCAAAGTCCGAGCACTTGTACGCCGCGTTGTTGACGTAGTCGCCCGTCGTGAGACCGGCCACCAAGTTCGCGCGCTCCTCGCTCATCGAACCGGTTTGGTCGAGCAAGAAGTAAACGTCGGCCGAGTTCAGGTAGAACGCGAGGTTCACGACGCCGGTACCGGTCGCGCCCGCCGCGATGTCCAAGAAGATCGTCGGGTTGGCAGTCGCAAACGGTTTCATCAACGGATAGGGGTCGTAGATGTCGAGGATGCCGTCGCAGTCCTTGTCCGGCGCCGAGTTGAGCATGCAGGACGCCGCGTCGTACGTGCTCGCGTCTACCGGGCCGGAGTCGACCGTGTAGGTGCCGAGCGCGAGGCCGCCACCATCGGTGATTTGCGTCTGAACTGCAGCGTCACCCAAGCCACCGTCGATCGGACCCAAGTTGTCGCGCACGATGAAGCAGTTCGGGCGGCAATCGCTGCACTTCTCGGTGCCTGCGTCTTTGTTGACCACCGCCTGAGGCTGAGCAACTTCGGGCTTCGGATAGCTGAAGATCGACTCGCAGGCCGACCACCCGCCGTCGCGGCAGTACCGCGTGCCCTCGTGACACATCACACCGCCGTCGTCGCTCGGCGAAGGCTCGAGGTAACAACTAATCGGCTTGTTGGAGTTGTCACATGCACAACCCTCCGCCGGGTTCACACACGACAAACAACCTTGATGCACCAGCGGATCCGTGTCGTTGCAGTCGCCACCGCGCGCACAACCTTCACCGAATCCGTCTCCGTCTTCGTCCGTGCACAGAAGACCGCCGTCGCGCGCGCCCGCGCCAACTAGCGGTGTCCTCCCCGTTTCAGCACAAGCGACCAGCAACAGCACCGCGAAGACGGGCGAGATTTTCATTACAACGTTATTTTACTAGCTGAACGTAACTTGACAAGCCGTTCTGTCCTGAGATTCGAGGCTTGGAGCTGCCGCTCACAGCGGCGGCAGTCGCCAGAATCCGACCAGGCCGATTGCGATGAAACCGAACGCGCTGAGCAGCACACACCAGAACAGCTCGCGCGGCGCGTAGCGCAATTGCACGAGATGCCGACCAGGTGGGAGATCCACCGCGAGCAGCTCCTCGTCGCTCGCGACTGAACCTACGTTCGCGCGCCAACCGTCCGCGAAGTTCTGGTTGAACCACAGCCGACCGGCGCTCTTCATCTCCACGTCGGCCGACCACTCCGAGCTCGTGTGGCGCACCTCGTAGACGATTCCCTCACCTTCGTGCACGCGCACTTGCGGCTTGTCACCGGTCCACAGCGCGCGCGACACACGCCAGTTCATCGCACCCGCGTAGCACTGGGGCGTCCCGAGGTTCAGGCGCGGGTAGCTCGCGTAGCGTTGTGCGTACCGACCTGCGACGAGGTGATGACGCTCCGCAGGTGGAGCGTCGTCGAGCGGCGCACCTCGCCAGAGCTCGACGGCAGACCGCGATACTCTGATCACGTCGGTGAGCTGCGCTGCAGCTGCGAGCGTCAGCAGGGCGAGTACGGCGTACGCTCCGAACCGCGGAAGCTTGCGACTCGCATCCAACACCACCTGCACGGCATGCGCCGCGAGCAGCGCAACATAGAGCGTAAAGAACATCGCAAAGCGCGTGGGTACGCGAAGTGAGTCGAACACCGGAAGCTCGTGGAGCACACTCCACGGTGCGTAGGGTCCGAGGTTGCCGAGCATGATGCTGCCGAAGACGACGAGACCGGCGAGTAGATGGCGCGGACCGCGTACGGCCACCAGCACCGCACCTGCCGCGCCGAGAATCACGAGCGGCCAGCCCATGTAGCTGCCGTACTCCGCCCACACGAAGTGATGCTCCGGCGTACGCCACGGCTGTTCGCGCGCCGTCAACATCACGAGCACGTAGGCGAGATCGACTGAATCGTTGTTCGCGACTTGGCGCGGAAACTCGCGCAGCGCGAACACTGACGGAACGATGCGAAGCATTCCGGTCAGCGCCGTGAGCACGAGCACGGTCGCGCCGAGCACGACCGAATCGCGCGCAGCCCGCCAGCGAGGCGCGACGCGCTGAATCGCGAGCAACACGAGCTCGAACACGAGCAGCAAGCCGAAGAACGGAAGCGGGTAGGTTCCGCCTTCGTAGAGCGTCACGACGAACAAGAGCGCGATCAACGCAGCTTTGCGGCGAAGTGTTAGGCTCGAACGCACGAGCCAGATCACCCAGGGCGTGAACGTAAACGGCAGAAACGTCGCGTGACCCCCGGCGCCGTCCCAGACGATGCAGCCCGAGCATCCCCACGCAAACGCTGCGAGCGCACTCGGGAGCCAGTGCAACGCGTAGGCATCGCGTGCCAAACGGTAGGCGCCCCACAGGCCGATCGCGACGTGCGCCCACAACATGATCTTGACCGCCCAGACCGTTCCGAACGCGAACGACAGCGGAAAGAACGGCGAGTAGACCTGAGACTCGGGGTTGCGAAAGATCGAGATGCCGCCGCAGTGGAACGCATCCCAGAGCGGCCATTGGCCGAAGCGCGCGAGCGAGATGTACGCCGCTTCCCAGTTGTGCTGGATCATCTGCCAGTCGCCGAAGCCGGTCGACCCTGGCTCACGGAACACCGGAAACCACTGCACCAGGCTCACCACGCCGCAGGCAAGCGGCACGATCGCGCGGTGCCAGCGCGGCCCCGCGGCTACGCCTGCAGCGCGCGGCGGCGGGCTCATTCCGGCGCCGCCTCCAGATATCCCGCGACGCGACCTTCGATTGCGCGTACTGCGTCCGGGCTGTCGAACGACGTTGTCAGCGAATATTTGCCTTCGCGCAGTTGCACGTAGCCTTCGTCTTTGAATGCGAGCAGCGCATTTTGCAGGATCGGTTTGCTCACCGCTTCGTGGCGTTCGATCTCGCCGCTCAAGTACATGCGGTGGCCGAGCGCCAGGCTGCGCTTCACGAGTTCTTTTTCCGGAAGGGGGCCGCGCACGAGCACGCTGAGTCCACGCGCTGCCACGCGGTAGCCTTCGAGGAAGTTGCGCAGGATCGCCGCGTAGGTTCGCAACCAAACCAGGCCGCTCCAGCCGTCCCGACCTCCGCCGACGTCGAGCCGACCGTCCGCGAAGAGCTCCACGTCGCCCGCGCGCTGCATTGCTGCGAGCGTCGCGTCGAACGTCTCCGGGAATGCGCCGTTCCCGCTCAAGCGAAACTCGTGTTTGAACAACTCCGAGAGCTCGCGCGTGCGTTCGCGCACGGTGTCGAGCGCGATTTCGGGCCCTGGCGGCATCAACGTCGCGATCGACAGCAGCGCGCGTTCGACGAAGAAGTGCACGATGATGTTCTTGCTCACGTCGAGCTCGATGCGCTTGCGCTCGGGAACCCGATACAACGCGCCGACGCCGGCGCGATGCGAACGGCGCTCGCGATCGGGCGGGAAGTCTCCCGGCCGATGCGTCTCGAGCATCTCCGCTTCGACGAACATCTCGACCGCTTCGGAGATCGCCTGATCGCGCAGCTCGCCGTCTGCAGCCGTCCGCGGCGTGATGCGCGCTTTGAGGTCGGTGAGCACGCGCAACAAGTGCCGGCAGCGCTGCAGCAGCTCCTCGTGAGACAAGCTGCGGCGCTCGTCCGACAGGAGTGCGAGCGCGGTCAGCGAACCTGGTGTGACCGCCGTCACACGGTTGATCTCGTCGAGCGTGCGGTTACCGAAGCGCGAGACCACGGCGCGGCGTTTCGCCGGTGATTTCCGCGTCTGCTCGCGATCGAGCCCGAGCTCTTCGCAGATGCTGTCGATGCTCAGGTGGTCTCCGAACTGGACGTTGATGCGACCGTAGCGATGCCGCAACGCGCTCGCACCGCGCAGCAGGCCCTTCGCATCTTCCTTTTGCTTGTCGGCGCCGATCAACTCGCGGCCGTACGCGCTCGTCTCGACGATGCGCTCGTAGCCGATGCTGACCGGCACGAAGACCACTTCGCGATTCGGCACCGCGCTCGCGGCGTCGATCAACATACTCAACATGCCGACCTGCGCCTTGAGCAGCTTGCCGGTGCGGCTGCGACCACCTTCGATGAACAGCTCGAGCGTGTGCCCGTCGCGGATCATGCGCCGCACGTAGGCTTCGACCGCGGCGGAGTACAGCCGATCGCCCCCGAACTGGCGGCGGATGAAGAAGCCACCGGCACGCCGCAGCACCGGCCCGAGCGGAAAAAAAGCGAGGTTGTCGCCTGCCGCTATCAGCGGCAACGACAGGTTCTCGTAGTTGAACACGTACGAGAGCACCAAGTAGTCGACGTGGCTCTTGTGGCTCGGCAAGAGCACGATCGTGTACTCCTTGCTCTTCTCGCGAATCCGATCGACGCCTTCGCGATCGACGTCGATGCCCGCGTAGACGCGGTGGAAGATCCGATCGAGCAAGACTTCCATCGCCTTGATCGTCGCGCTGTCCGGCGTCGCCTGCATCTCTTTCAAGATGTCGAGCGCCTTGCGCGTGACGGTGTAGCGATCCTGCGGCTTGTCGCCGGCGAGGTGCACGATCGTCTTTTGAAGCTTCGGCGAACGCAGGACCTGCTGGCGCTGGCGATCCGGCGGCGCTTGTGCCGGGCCTGTCACGGCGCGGCGCTCGCGCTCGAGCCGCCGCAGCATCACGTAAATGACGCGCCGCACGTGGTTGTCGACCGAGGCGCCGGCGTGACTCTCGAGATACTTGCCGAGGTCGAGCGGCTCACCTGCGCGCAGCAGCACGTGTTTATGGTTGTAGAGAAACTGCGCGATCGTGCGCAGGGAGCTCGGCCACTCGCGCGGGCCGAAAAACATGTCGAGGTAGTGGCTGCCGTGGGTGTCTGGGCGATTCGTCCACAAAAACACTTGCGGCACGAGCAGTACGGGCCGATCGGTCTCGCGCTGGCGATCGATCAACGTGCGCATCAGCTCGTCGCCTTCTTTGAGGCCGCGATTTCCGCTCGCGCCGCCGGCGACGTCGAGCACGCTCGGCGGCCGCTTCAAAAACAGCGCTGCTGAGCTGCCTTGATCGAGCGCGCCTCGCAGCTGAATCCCGGGCGCGGTATGGCGGCGGCGCGTCCACGTCTGGAACAAGCCGCCGTGGATCGGATTGAGCAGACTGAGCCGCAAGTCGTTCACGAATCCGACTTGCGGCAAGTCGTAACGCTTCGTCAGATGATCGAGCGCGAGAAAATCGACCGGGTTCAAGTTGCGCAGGACGTAGACGACGCTGCCTTGCCTCGCCAGCTCTCGCACCGCACGAACCCAGCCGTCGTCGACCTGGATTGCATCGAAGAACCAGGAATACAGCACGCGCAATGCGGGATTCGGCTCGAAACGAGGAGCTAGCGGAAAGGTTGTCATGGCCTACGACCGCGCTGCCGATTATGCAGATCCTCGCTGGCGCAGGTACTCGCGGAAGTACGCGATCGTTTTCGAGAGTCCATCTTCGATGTCGACTTGCGGCTCCCAGCCGAGCAGCTGTTTTGCTTTCGTGATGTCCGGACAACGGCGTGTCGGGTCGTCGACCGGCAACGTCTCGTACCGCAGTTTCGATTTCGAACCCGTGAGCTTGATCGTGAGCTCCGCGAGATCTTTGATCGTGCGTTCACTCGGATTGCCGACGTTCACCGGCCCCGGATCTTCCGGTAGCGCCAAGAGGCGCACGAAGCCTTCGAGCAGATCGCTCACGAAGCAGAACGAACGCGTCTGCTGGCCCTGGCCGTAGACCGTGATGTCCTCGTCGCGCAGCGCTTGCAACACGAAGTTCGAAACGACGCGGCCGTCGTTTTCATGCATGCGCGGGCCGTAGGTGTTGAAGATGCGCACGATGCGCGTCGCGACGCCGAACTGCCGCGCGTACGACACCGTCAATGATTCAGCACAGCGCTTGCCTTCGTCGTAACAGGCACGCGGTCCGATCGGATTGACGTGTCCCCAGTAACTCTCTTGCTGCGGGTGCTCTTTCGGATCGCCGTACACTTCGCTCGTCGAGGCGACGAGGATGCGCGCGTGGACTTCGCGCGCCATGTCCAACATGTTCAGCGTTCCATGCACGGCCGTGCGAATCGTGCGGACGGGATTGCGCTGGTAGTGAACCGGCGAAGCGGGACACGCGAGGTGATAGATCTCGTCGACCTCGATCACGATCGGCTCGGTCACGTCGTGCCGCAGCAACTCGAAGCGATGGTCGTCCAACAGGTGCTCGATGTTTCGGCGAGCAGACGTGAAAAAGTTATCGAGACAGACCACTTCGTGACCGAGTCCGAGCAGCTTTTCGCACAGGTGCGAGCCCAAGAAGCCCGCGCCGCCCGTGACCAAGATTCGCTTTCGCATCGCGCCTCTATAACAACAGGGACGAAACGGCGGCAAGCGACCGTACCGAACTGGGGAGTTTTAGCTTTCGAATCCGCCAGATAGCTCCCGTTAGGCCCCAAGGGTGCAAGTCGCGGTCACTCCCGGCTATCCGCTATACGTTTTTGGCGCAATCGCGCTATGACCACGCGCATGTCGAACGAGCTCGAGTGGATCGACGGTGGAAGCGTGACTACGCCGCACGGTTTCCAGGCCGGCGCGGTCGCCTCCGGCATCAAGGCGGCGCCGCCAGCCGAGGTTTCCAAGCTCACCGAGCCGCCTTCGGCGCTGGGCGCGGGTGCCGCTGTCGGCGGAGCCGCTCCAGTGGCGGAACGACTGGATCTCGGGCTGTTGTATGCGGACCGTTTGTGCAGTGTCGCCGGGATCTTTACCCGCAATCGTGTGTGCGGTGCGCCAGTGACCGTCTGCCGCGAGCGAGTCCGCGGAGGCGTCGCGCGCGCGTTGATCGTGAACTCGGGGTGCTCCAACGTGGCGACCGGTGAGCGAGGGTTGCGCGATGCACGCGCGATGGCCGCATTTGCGGGCGAACACGTCGGGGTGCCGGGCGAGCACGTGCTCGTCGGTTCGACTGGGGTGATCGGGCGTCACTTGCCGATGGAGCGGATCCAGGCCGGCATTCCACGCATTCTGCTGTCGGAGGACGGCGGCCAAGTCTTCGCCCGCGCGATCATGACGACGGACACCGTTCCGAAAGCGCGCGCCGTGCGCGTGCACGCGGGCGGGCACGTCTACAGCGTCGGGGGCGTCGCAAAGGGTTCCGGCATGGTGCACCCGGACATGGCGACGGTTTTCGGATTTCTGACGACGGACGCCGACGTCGATCCGCAGCTCTTGGCTGCATTGCTGCGTGATGCGGGCGACGATTCGTTCAATATGATCGACGTGGACATGGACACGTCGACGAGCGACACGATGTTGTTGTTCGCGAGCGGTGCAGCGGGTGGTCCGAGATTGACGTCGGACACCGACGAGGTTCGCGCGCTCGCGCAGGGCATTCGCGCGGTCGCGATCGAGCTCGCGCGCGACCTTGCGCGCGACGGTGAAGGCGCGCGCACGTTGATCGAGATGCGGGTCGATGGCGCGAAGAGTCGCGACGATGCACGGCGTGCCGCGCGAACGGTCGTGTCGTCACCGCTCGTGAAGACGATGATCACCGGGCGCGATCCGAACCTCGGGCGAGTGATGATGGCGCTCGGGCGCTCGGGTGCGGAGCTCGACGTCGAAAACATCAGTGTTTGGATCGGCGACCAGTGCGCGTTCGAGCGCGGGGCGCCGACGGCGCTCGACTACGCGGCGATCTCCAAAGCGATGGATGCACCTGACGTGCGCCTGCGCGCGGACCTCGGGCAGGGCGCTTACTCGGCAACCGCTTGGGGCTGCGATCTGACTGAAGACTACATTCGCATCAACGCCGACTACACGACCTGACGATCAGGTCACTGCTTGGCGTGAAGCGTGATCGTGATGCTCTTCGGGCTGTGCGGTGTCACCCGCACGAGCTGCGGTTCGTAGCCTGGCTTGCGCAAGAGGTAGTCGGCGTCTTTGTCACCGCGCACGACTTGCGCCGGTGTGTTCCCGATCACCGCCCCGCCGACGACGATCTCCGCGTGCGCGGGCTCGGACACGATCTCGGTGACGTTCGAGCTCGCCGCAGCCAGAGGAGCAGGTTTGACCTCCGATTCGGCGGCGGGCCTAGAGGCGGACGTGGACGTGGACGCGGACGTGGGCTTTGGCGACGCAGCCACCGGAGCGGGCTTCACCACGTGCTCCGGTGCAGTCGACATCGCGGTTTCGGCCTCGTCTTCGACGGGCGTGGTGACGTCGTCGATCAACAGCGAGTAGAGCGTCGCAGCGGAAGCGCATGCGAGAAGAGCGATGAACATCCACTCGCGCGCACTCAACGCCGGGATGCGAACTGCCATCGTTCCGGGCAACGTCTCGCGCTCGTACTCGGGGATGCGCTCGCGATCATTCCAGCGCGGGAACGACTCGCGAGGCGCAGAGCCGGACGGATTTTGCCAGCCGAACGGCGCGTCCTGCAGCGTGGGCTGCGCGCGCGGGTCGCGTGCCCCGGTCACGGGCTCCGCGCGCTGAAAACGTTCGCTCGGGTCGGCGCGCTCCGCGCGCTGAAAACGTTCGCTCGGGTCGGTGCGCTCCGAGTGCTGAAAACGCTGGCTCGGGTCGGCGCGCTCGAAGCGCTCGTCCTGATCCGCTCGCTCGAATCGCTCGCTGTGATCACCGCGCCCCGGGTACCCGCTGCGCGTCGCGTTCAGCGGGTCGGTGCTGCGTTGAGAGGCCGGCCGAGAGCTCGACGGCTCCGGCGGCGCGCCTGAACCGACGCGATGCATCGAAGTCCACCCCGCCGGAAGTGGGCTCGCTGGAGGCTGCGTGCCTTTGATCGTCGCTCTTCGCACCGCCGCAGCGCCGGCTGTGACGTCTGCAGCTGCTGGCGGCAGTGGCGTGACCACGAGTGGCATCTGCAGCGTATGCGTGAGCACGTTGCGCTTCGCCTTTTCGCGTGCGCTCATCTTGGGCGCTACGAACTCCTTGTGCGTCGAGCCAAACGTGAGCGGACCACCCGTGCCTGAAGGAGGCGAGCTCGGCCGCGCGCCGTCTTGCGGCGCGGATGGATCGTCGTGTCGGGGAAGGCTCGCGGGAGTGTTCGGCATGGTCGAAGCGGGGCTGTCGTAGGTGGCGGCACGGACGTGAAATGCGGCACCGGTCGGAAGCGTGCGACCCAGCTCCATGTCCGGAACTCCTGGCACGGTGTCGTGCAGGGACGGTTCTCGGTTGCCCGACTTTTTGGCGTCGTTGCTTCCTTCGTCGTGGCTCACACTTCGTCCTTCGGCCGACTCTGCCACGGGTACCCTGCCAGCGGTAGCGAGCCTGACGTTTTTGCCGTAACTGATTCTGCGCGCAGAGGCTGATTTTAGGCACGAAAGTGGCAGCTGCGTGATGTCGGTCACTCGCGCTGCAGTACGGGGAATCCGCACCTGTTTTGCGCACCCACGGTCGATGCGAGCGCGGCGCCAAGACTGGAAACATCAGACCTGGCTGGGATGTGCGCACCCGCGCGGGCCCTGATACGTTTAGAACACAACAAGTTGCGCGTAACCGGGTGAGGCCGATGCGATGACGCCGGGTGACGCGGAACCGCCACAACACAGCCTGCCGCCGCCACGGATCGTGACCGCGGCGTCGCTGTTCGACGGCCACGACGCCGCGATTCACATCGTGCGCCGCATGCTGCAAGCGCTCGGCGCGGAAGTGATTCACTTGGGTCACGACCGCTCCGTGGACGAGATCGTGCAGGCCGCGATCGAAGAGGATGCGCAAGCCGTCGCCGTCTCCTCCTACCAGGGGGGCCACATGGAGTTCTTCCGGTATCTGGTCGCGCGACTCCGCGAGCGCGGGGCAGGGCACGTTCAAGTGTACGGCGGCGGCGGCGGCACCATCCTGCCGGCGGAACGCATCGCGCTACAGGCGGCGGGCGTGACGCGGATCTTTGGTCCAGAGGAGGGCCGCGCGCTGGGTCTGCGCGGGATGATCGCGAGCATGTTCGACGGGATCCCCGTGCGGCTGCCGCTTTCCATGCCACGCGACGTGGAACGATTGTCGGTCGAAGACGAGCAGTCGGTGGCGAGGGTCATCAGCGCGTTCGAAAGCGGAGACCTCGCAGGCGCCGAGCTAGCTCGGCTTCGTCAGCTGATCGCGGCGCGCGCAGCTCGAACCGACCGCGGTGCCACGCCCGTGCTCGGGATCACGGGCACGGGCGGTGCGGGAAAGTCGAGCGTGATCGACGAGCTCCTGTCGCGGCTGCGGCGCGATGATCCGGAGCTCTCGATCGGGCTACTGCTCGTCGATCCGACGCGGCGGAAGAGCGGTGGCGCTCTACTCGGTGATCGCATCCGCTTGAACTCGCTCGCACCGCGCATCTACGCGCGCTCGCTCGCGACGCGGCGCGCCCACCTGGCGCTGTCGGCTGCCGTTTCAGACGCGGTATCGGTGCTGTCGGCGGCGGGTTACGACCTGATCCTCGTCGAGACGGCAGGCATCGGACAGGCAGACTCCGAGATCACCGAGCTCGCGGACGTCTCGCTCTACGTGATGACGCCGGACTACGGCGCGCCTTCGCAGCTCGAGAAGATCGACATGCTCGAGCTCGCGGATCTGATCGCGCTCAACAAGTTCGATCGGCGAGGCGGCCAAGATGCGCTTCGCGACTTGCGCAAGCAGTGGCGCCGCAACCACGAGAAGTTCAGCGTGCCCGACGGCGAGGTGCCGGTATATCCCAGCGTCGCGCATCGCTTCGGCGATCCGGGCGTCGAGCGACTCTACCGCGCCGTCGTCGGGCAGCTTCACGCGCGGCGCCCCGCACGTTTTGCGAAGCTGTTGGCTGCGAGCACGTCGCTGCCGCTCGACCCGAACGAGCCGGCGTTTCGCGCGCCGATCCCGGAGGGTCGCACACGTTATCTCGCCGAGATCGCGAACGAGGTGCGCGAGTACCGAACACAGGCGGAGGCTTCCGCCATCGCCGCAGGTGGGGCCCAAGCGCTCGCGCGGGCGCTCGTGGAGCTCGGAGACACCCCGCCGCCGTTGGCTGCCGAGCCGAGCCCACGACCCGCTTCGACGGATCTGCTGTTCACGCGCTTGCGTGAGAAGTACCAGACCGCGCTAGCGAGTCTGCCCGAACATCTGAGGCGAGAGCTCGCAACCTGGCCCGAGCGCCGGCGCGCGTATTCGGACGAGAAGCAGAGCTACGACGTGCGAGGCAAGCCGGTCGTCGCCGTCAACCACGTGAAGAGCCTCGCTGGAACGCAGCTGCCGCGCGTGGCCGTGCCGGCGACCGAAGATTGGACCGAGCTGACGCGTTTTTTCGCGCTGTCGAACTTGCCGGGGCGCTTCCCATTCACGGCCGGCGTATTTCCATTCAAGCAGCGCGCCGAAGCTCCGACGCGCATGTTCGCCGGCGAAGGTAGTCCCGAGCAGACGAACCGGCGGTTTCACTTTCTTGCGCGCGGTCAGCCGTCGGTGCGGCTATCGACCGCATTCGACAGCGTCACGTTGTATGGACGCGATCCGGACGAGCGCCCTGACATTTACGGGAAGGTCGGCAACTCGGGCGTCTCGGTGTGCTGTCTCGACGACGCGAAGAAGCTGTATTCGGGCTTCGAGCTCGTCCATCCGTCGACTTCAGTGTCGATGACGATCAACGGCCCCGCGCCGATCGTGCTCGCGTGGTACTTCAACGTCGCGATCGATCGCGCGGTCGAACAGCACCTGCGCGAGGCCGGCAAGCTCGAAAGCGTGCAGCGCGCAGCGGCGGGTGAGATGCCACGTTATGCCGGCCCACTTCCGGAAGGCCACGACGGGCGCGGCTTGGGTTTACTCGGCATTCCCGGCGACAGCGTCGTGCCGCCCGAAGTCTACGCGCGCATCAAGAGCGACGTGTTGCGGAACATTCGCGGCACCGTGCAGGCCGACATCTTGAAAGAAGACCAAGCGCAGAACACCTGCATCTTCTCGGTCGACTTCGCGTTGCGGTTGATGGGCGACGTTCAAGCGTACTTCGTGCGCGAGCGGATCCAGAACTTCTACTCGGTGTCGGTCTCGGGCTATCACATCGCCGAAGCCGGTGCACACCCGATCACGCAACTCGCGTTCACGCTCGCGAATGCATTCACCTACGTCGAGTACTACCTGTCGCGCGGCATGTCGATCGACGAGTTCGCCCCGAACTTCTCGTTCTTCTTCAGCCACGGCCTCGACGCCGAGTACAACGTGCTCGGCCGCGTCGCGCGCAGGATTTGGGCGATCGCGTTGCGCGACCGCTATCGCGCGAACGAACGCAGTCAGAAGCTGAAGTACCACGTGCAGACGTCGGGCCGTTCATTGCACGCGCAGGAGATGGCGTGGAACGACGTGCGCACGACACTGCAGACGCTGTCGGCGCTCTCCGATCACTGCAACAGCTTGCACACGAACGCGTTCGACGAAGCAGTCACGACGCCGACCGAGCAATCCGCGCGGTCGGCGATCGCGATCCAGCTGATCGTGCAGCGCGAACTCGGACTGCTCGCGAACGAAAACCCGCTGCAGGGGAGCTACTTCATCGAAGCGCTCAGCGACCTCGTCGAAGCCGAGGTGCTCGCGGAGTTTGACCGGCTGTCCGAGCGCGGCGGTGTGCTCGGCAGTATGGAGACGCTGTACCAGCGCAGCCGGATTCAGAGCGAGAGCATGGAGTACGAATCGCGCAAGCACAGTGGTGAGCTGCCGATCATCGGTGTGAACACGTTCGTTCAGGACACGGCTGCAGCCGTGAGCGACAGCCCGCCGCCCGAGACCGTGCGCGCGAGCGATGCGGACAAACGTGCCCAGCTCGAGGGTCTGCGCGCGTTTCAGCTGCGTGCGAAGGTGCGGACGCCGGAGGCCATCGCGAGACTCACACACGTCGCGCGCACCGGTGGCAACGTGTTCGAAGAGCTGATGGACACTGTGAAATACGCGAGTCTGGGGCAGATTAGCGAGGCGTTGTTCCGAGTCGGTGGCCGCTACCGGCGTGCCCTCTGATCGCTCGGGACAAAGCACGAGTTTGCTGCTGACAGCCCTGTCCTCGCGAGCTATCAGTGTCGACCGGGTGATCGAGGGTCAGCGACATACGTCGTGAAAACCCCTGACACGACCATAGGAGACTGAGATGGTGCGCAACGTGAAACCGGTCGTGGAGCTGCTGGAGCGCTCACAAGCCGAGATCCTCGAGGAATGGCTGAAGGAACAGCAAAGCGCGATCTCGCGTCGCGGCGACCTGATCAGCGACTCGGAGCTCCGCGAGCAGTCTTCGGGACTACTCGCGCACATGAAAGCCGCGTTTGCGTCCGGCTCGCAAATCGACGCCCCAGAGTGGCAACCGATCCGCGCTCGCCTCGAGGACGTCAGTCGCAAGCGCGCGACGCTCGGGTTCTCGCCGTCCGAGACCGCGATGTTCGTGTTCTCGATGAAGCAGCCGATCATGAAGCGGCTGAAACAAAACAGCGCGACGCTCGACGATATCTTCGAAGTCACCGACGTCCTCGACAAGCTCGGTTTGTACACGACCGAGGTCTTTCAGAAGGCGCGCGAGCAGGTGATCTCTCGCCAACAAGCCGAAATGCTCGAGCTCTCGACGCCGGTCGTTCAGCTCTGGGACGGCGTGCTCGCGCTGCCGCTGATCGGCACGCTCGACTCGCGCCGCACGCAAGCGGTGATGGAAGCGCTGCTCGAACGCATCGTCGAGACAGGTTCGGAGTTCGCGATCATCGACATCACCGGCGTGCCGACCGTCGACACGCTGACCGCGCAGCACTTGATCAAGACGATCACTGCGACGCGGTTGATGGGTGCCGAGTGCATCATCTCGGGCATTCGGCCGCAGATCGCACAAACCATCGTTCATCTCGGCGTGGACCTGGGCGACGTGACGACAAAATCGTCGCTCGCAGGCGCGCTCGATCTCGCGTTGCGGAAGCTCGGGCTCACCGTGACCAAAGTTTCGAACCTCAAAGCGAAAGCGTAGGCCGAGCGCATGGACCGCATTCCGATCTTACGCATGGGCAAGTTCCTGCTCGTGACGATCCAGGTCGACATGCACGACCGGCTCGCGATGCAGCTGCAGGACGACCTGACTACCCAGATTGCGAAGCTGCAAGCGCGCGGCGTGCTGATCGACATCACATCGCTCGAGATCGTCGATTCGTTCATGGGCCGGATGCTCGTCAACATCGCGTTGATGGCGAAGGTCCTCGACGCGCAGACCGTGCTCGTCGGTATGAAACCAGCGGTTGCAATCACGCTGGTGGAGCTCGGCTTGTCGCTGCCCGGGATCCGCACCGCGCTCAACGTGGACCGCGGAATGGCGCTCCTGCAGGCATCGCTGTCGGAGGAAACTGGCGCCGGCGAGGCCGATGATGCCGGTTCGTGAACAGATCGAGATCCACGAGCAGAGCGACGTCGTGCGGATCCGGCACTCCGTCCGGACGCTCGCGATCGAGCTCAAGTTCAGTGTAGTCGATCAGACCAAGATCGTAACCGCGGCGAGCGAGCTCGGGCGCAATACGCTCGTGCACGGGCACGGAGGGCGTTGCTCGATCGAGAGCGTGGAGCAGGATGGTCGGGCAGGCATTCGACTTTCGTTCGAAGACCAAGGTCCGGGAATTGCGGACATCCAGCTCGCGCTTAAGGACGGATACACATCTGGCGACGGGATGGGCCTCGGGCTGGGTGGCGCGAAACGTCTGATGAGCGAGTTCGAAATTGTGTCTAGTCCAGGCAACGGAACGAGAGTCAGCGTAATCCGATGGAAGCCCTGACTCCTGCGCTGCTCCACCAAAACGCGTCGGTCGTCATTTCGGACGAGTCGGGAGTAGGCGAGGCCCGTCGGGTTGCGAGTGCGCTGTGCGACGCTGCAGGTTTCGATGCCACTCGCAGAGGCAAGCTCGCGTTGGTGGTGACCGAAGCAGCGAGCAACGTGATCTATCACGCGAAGGGCGGCGAGATCTTGCTGCGCCGCGTGTTCGAAGACGGGCGCGAGGGTGTCGAGATGCTCGCGATCGATCGCGGTCCCGGCATGCGCAACATCGCCCAGTCCTCGGTGGACGGGTACTCGACGCGCGGGACTGCCGGCACGGGGCTCGGGAGCATCGCGCGCAACAGCGACGAGTTCGACATCTTCTCCGCGCCTGACCGAGGGACGGTCCTGCTCGCGCGCGTTTGGAACGGCGCAGAACCCGGCAAGCCGGGCCCCACCCGTTGGGGCGCGGTGTGTGTCGCGATGAGCGGCGAGGAGGTCTGTGGTGACGGCTGGGCCAGCAAGTCGGACGGGGCTCGGACGAAGATCGTGCTGTTGGATGGCCTCGGGCACGGGCAAGGGGCTGCGGACGCGACACTTGCGGCACTTCGAAGCTTCAACGCGAACCCCTCGCTCGGACCGAACGACATCCTTGCCCCACTGCACGAGGCGTTGCGTCCGACGCGGGGGGCAGCGGCGGCAGTCGTGTCGCTCGACGCCGGTACCCAGCAGCTTCGCTTCGTGGGAGTCGGCAACTGTTCGGCGTCGATCCATCCGGGTCCTGGCGCGCGACAGACCGGCCTTGCTTCGCAGAACGGGACGCTCGGCGTTAGGCTGCCGAAGACGAACGAGCTCAGCTACGCGTGGCCCGCGGACTGCCTGCTGATCATGCATACGGACGGGCTCTCGACGCGTTGGAACCTGGACGATTATCCAGGCCTGTTCCGGCGCCATCCGACTGTGATCGCAGGCCTGTTATATCGAGATTTTTCGCGAAATCGCGACGATGTGACCGTCCTGGCGTTCACCTCTCGGTCCGCGTAGGCTCACTGCGGCCTGCTGTGACACTGCTGCTCACCACGGAGATTTCGGTCGAGGATGACGTCGTGCTCGCCCGCCAGCGTGCGCGGCAGATCACCGCCGCTCTGGGCTTCGACCCCCAAGAACAAACGCGGGTGGCTACCGCGCTCTCCGAGATCGCGCGCAACGCGCTCCAACACGCCGGGCGCGGCACCGTTCAGTTCATGCTCGAGGAGCAGGGGAACACGCTCGAGTTAGTCTTGGTCGTGAGCGATCGCGGGTCTGGGATCGCCGATGTAGAAGCGCTCCTCGCCGGTCAGCGACCCAACTCGACAGGCACGGGCATCATCGCTGCGCGCAAGTTGATGGACAGCTTCGAGATGCAATCGCGTCCGGGGCAAGGCACGGCCGTCCGGATGCACAAGCAGCTGCGGAAACGCGGAGGGCCGCTTACCTCCGAACAGCGCACCGCGCTCACCGACCAGCTACTGCAAAAGCACTCCGACTCGATGATCGATGCGGCGCGCGGACACGACCGGGCACTCGCGCGCACGCTCTTGGACTTGCAGCAAACGCAGCGCGAGCTGGAGTTTCTGAACCGCGAGCTCGAAGAGACGAACCGCGGCGTAATGGTCCTCTACAACGAGCTCGAAGAGAAAGCCGAGGCGCTGCGGCGCTCGCAGGCGGCGAAGAACCAGTTCTTCTCCGAGATGAACCACGAGGTTCGCACGCCGATCAATTCGATCTTGAACCTCGCCGAGTTGCTGTTGAACGGCAGCTTGGCGAAGCCGCTGCCGCAGCAGGAGACCGCGCTCGGCTACATCCGTAAAGCCGCACAGCACTTGTCCGAGCTGGTCGACGACCTGCTCGAGCTCAGCCGGAGCGAAGCCGGCAAGCTCGTCGTGCGCCCGAGCGCATTTACCGTGGACGCGCTCTTCGGCGGCTTGCGCGGCTTGTTTCGCCCGCTTCACACGCGCGAGGCAGTTCGGCTCGTGTTCAACGATGTCAGCAATTTTCCGGAGCTGTACACCGACGAAGGCAAGGTCTCTCAGATCTTGCGTAACTTCATCTCGAACGCGCTCAAGTTCACGGAGAAGGGCAGCGTTACGGTATCGGCCGCGTTGGCCGGGGATCAGATCGTGTTCTCGGTGACTGACACCGGCATCGGCATTCATCCGAGTCAACACGACGTGCTGTTCACGCCGTTCACGCAAGTCGACAATCCGCACCAAAAGCGCGTGAAGGGCACGGGCCTCGGCCTCTCGCTCACACGCGCGTTGTGCGAGTTGCTGGGCGGCAAGGCCACGATGGAGAGCGATCTCGGCGTCGGCTCCACGTTTCGCGCGTACATCCCGCGTAACTTTGCGAAGTCACGCGATTCGCAAGGCGCCAGCAGCGCTCGCGAAGCGATCCTGATCATCGACGACGACGAGATCGCCCGGTACTTGCTGCGCGGTGCGATCGGGCCGGACCGCTACTCGTACATCGAAGCCAGCAGCGGCGCCGAAGGTGTGAAGGTCGCGCACGACCAGCGACCGCGCTTGATCTTTTTGGATCTGCGAATGCCCAACATGGATGGCTTTGCGGTCTTGGACGCGCTCAAGGCCGACCCCGTCACGAAAGACATCCCCGTCGCGATCCACACGTCGCAGCGCTTGCAGCCGTGGGAGAAGGACCGGCTGACCCAGCACGCCGTGGGTTTCGTCGACAAAGAGCTGTTACACCAAGCGCCAGGCCGCGCCGGTGTCGAAGAGATCTTGACCCACGCCGGCATGAGTCGCGCGAGCTCCGAACACGCTTGATATGCAAACGCGCCCTCGCATTCTAAATGTCGACGACGACGAGATCGGTCGCTTCACGATCAGTCAAATGCTGCTCGCGGCCGGCTTCGACGTCGACGAGGCGACCAACGGAACCGAGGCCCTGCTGAAGGCGCAGAACCTTCCGGATCTGATCTTGCTCGACGTGCGCATGCCGGATTTGGACGGCTTCGAGGTGTGTCGTCGCATCAAAGCGGATCCGAAGACGGCCGGCATCATGGTGCTGCACTTGTCGGCGACACAGGTCGACTCGCAGGCGATCGCGCACGGGTTGAACTGGGGTGCGGACGGATATCTGACGGAGCCGATCGCGCAAGGTGAATTGATCGCGACGGTTCGCGCGTACTTGCGGATTCGGCAAGCCGAGGCTGCGCAGCGCTTTTTGGCTGAAGCGAGCGGCGCGCTCGCCAGCATGCTCGATGTGGACGCGCTGCTCGCAAAACTCGCCTCGATCGCGGCGACGTTCTTTCAAGCGTTGTGCATCGTAGACGTGTCGGGCGGCCGGGGTGAGTTGCGGACGATGGCGCGCGCCTGGGCAGGGCGGGCGGGTAGTGAAAGTCTGGCGTCGCTCGAGCGCGACTTCGGCGAAACGGACGAACCTGGCGTCTTTCAGGTCGCGCGGAGTGGTCGGCCGATGATCGGACCGGCGGTCACGGAGCGCGCGAAGCTCGCGAAGGCACTGGCCGTCGTAGACGATGCGGCGCTCGAGCCGCTGCTGCCAGCTGCGTTTTTGAGCGCGCCGCTCGTCGCTCGGACTCGCAATCTCGGTGTGATCACGATCGCCGCATGTGCGAAGGATCGGCAGTATACGCCGCGCGAACTGACTTTGCTCGAAGACCTCGCGGGCCGAAGCGCGCTGCTGCTCGACAACGCGCGGCTGTACGAGCAGGCGCAAAAGGCAGTCGCGACGCGCGAGAACATGCTCGCGATCGTTTCGCACGACCTGAAAGATCCGCTGAACAGTTTGGTGATGGGCTGTGAGATGCTGCGCACCACGACGACCGACGCGCCGACGCGCCGGCGCATCGAGATCATGCGGCGCTCGGCGATGCGCATGGACAGTCTGATTCACGACTTGCTCGATCTCGCGAGTCTCGATCGCGGAACGTTCTCGGTAACTAGGCTGCCCTGCGTGGTCGATGCGCTAGTCGATGAAGTGTTCGAGACGTTTGTGCCGCTCGCGGCCGAGAAGAACATCGAGTTGAAGCGCGACATCGAGCCAGGGCTCCCGCAGCTGCCGTGCGATCGCCAGCGCGTGCACCAAGTGTTGTCGAACCTGCTCAGCAACGCGTTGAAGTTCACGCCGAAGAGCGGCCGCGTCGAGCTCAGCGTGCGGCAAAAAGCTGGGCAGATCTCCTTCCTCGTCAGTGATTCAGGGCCGGGGATCGCAGCGGAACAGTTGCCCTACGTGTTCGATCGTTTTTGGCAGGCGAATCGAAACGCCCACGTCGGCACCGGTCTGGGCCTCTCGATCGCGAAAGGTATCGTTGAAGCACACGGCGGCACGATCACGGTCGAGAGCACCACGGGCACGGGCTCGAAGTTCGAGTTCGTGCTGCCGGTACGGCGTTAGTGCTGTACTAGTACCGTCGCGCCGCTCGCGGCATTTTGCCCCGTGCGATATTGCGTCGTCTCTCCTTCACGCGCATCGCATCGCGTCTGCCAAGTGGCACCAGGATTGCACCACTTCCGAGGGTGTCTGTCGCCTCCTCACTCGCGCGGCCCCGCGCACTCGAGACCAAACCCGTCGGGCTCATCGACCTCTGGCGGGATTCGCGTAGGCGGAGGTTCGAGCGGGACGTACTCGAGGGCCTGAGCGCGCGACCGAAGTCGATCCCGGCGCAGTACTTGTTCGATGATCACGGGACGCAGCTCGCGCGCGCGATCCGCGAAACCCCCGAATACTACCTGTCGGTCGTCGAGCGGGAGATCCTGCTGCGCAACGGGCGCGAGCTGCTTGGCGGCCTGCACGATTCTGCGTGTGATGTCGTGGACCTCGCACCCAGTGACAGTCTCGAAACGCGTATTTTGCTCGAGCGGTTCCGCGAGTGTGACGTGCGGTACGTCCCGATGGCGAGCTCGAACGCTGCGCTGATCGAAGTTGCACAGATCGGCGCGCGAACGTTGCCGTGGCTGCCGATGTTTCCCGTGCGCGCGGAGGGCTTTGCTGCGATCGCGCATCTCGGTGCGCTGGACCCGTCGCGCCGGAGAATTGTCTTATTGTTGGGTTCTCAGATCGGCCAGCTCGAACGGTCTGATGCGATTACTTTCTTGCGAGGTCTCCAGGATGTGTTGCGGTCGGGCGATCGGCTGCTCATCAGCTTCGACCTCGTGAAAGAGGCGTCGCTCCTCGAGCGCGCGTACGAGGACCGGGCTGGACTGCACCGGCAGCTGAGCTTCAACATACTGGCGCGGGTCAACCGGGAGCTGAATGGCCAGTTCCCGACCGGTACGTTCACGCATCGCGCGAGGTTCTCTCCGACGCGTCAGGCCGTGATCAGTGAGCTCGTGAGCATGCGCGCGCAGAGCGTGAGGGTCGGCCACTTTCGGCACGAGTTCGAAAACCGTGAGCCGATTCAAACCCAGCTCGCGTGCAAGTTTCGCCAGAGTGAGATTCAGGACTTCGCTCGCCGCGCGGGCTTCGTGGAAGAAGGCGCCGCGATGGACGAGCGAAGTTACCTGCAAGTCTCTGCCTGGGCCGCTGCACCGCGGCACTAACCCCGTTCGGGGAGCGGCCTAGCTGGCCTTGAGGCTCTGCTTCAGCATCCGCATCAAGTCCACGGTCTCGGCGGAGTCCGACTCTTCCTCGTCGCCCGTGGCTGCATCCGTCTGGACCACGTCCTGCTTCTTTTTCGCCTTCTTGCTCGCGAGCTCGCGCAGCGCCTCGTTGTGCTCGTCGTGGAGTGTCTTCGGATCGAACTTGGCGGGCCCGTGTTTCACGATCAGTGCCGAGAACTGCTTCACCGCAGCTGAATCCGCTTTGGCTTTACTCGAGATGCCCAGTTGATCGAGGCCACGCACTTCGTCGTGAAACCGGAGTGCTTCGGCCGTGAGTATGCCGTCGCGGGCAAAGATCGCGACGAGGTACTCCCGCTCGCGCAACACGAACGTAGCGATGCCCGCGCGCTTGCTGCGCTCCATCACTTCAGCGAGCAGGTGATAGGCCTTCCCCGAGTTCCCCGACGGCATGAGAAAGAACGAGCGGTCGAAGTACACGGGGTCGATCGCGCTCGCATCGACGAACTGCTGCAGATCGATGTCGCGGCTCTTCTTCGGTTCGAGTGCTTCGAGCTCGTCGTCCGTGATCTTCACGTATTTGTCGGGTTTGTATTCGTAGCCGCGCACGAGGTCGTCCGAGGACAACTGTTTGTCCTCCTCCGGACAGAAGAAGCGGCGCGCCAGCGGCGTGCCGTCCGGCCCCAACATGCGCATGCCGATGTGTGAGGCGCGCGTCGCGGGATACAAGTCGACCGGCACGCTCACGAGCCCGAAGCTGAGTGTTCCCGACCAATACGGGCGCAGCGAGCGGCCGCTCTCGGCGGCAGCGTCGTCGGCGTGAGATTTGCGCGACTTCTCTCGCTTGGGGCTCGAGCTGCGCGAACGGACATTCGACTTGGTTTTAGGCACTCTTCCGCTCCTTGCTGCGTGTCACGCTGGCACGTAGGGCATTCTCGAGCGAACCGGTGCTCGGTTTGCGCGATTCGGGTTTGACCAGTCGAACGTGTTTACCGGCCGCCTTTTGGGCGACGAACTTCTTCACTCGCTCTTGATAGTCGCTCTGGAACCGACTCGGATCGAACTCGCTCTCGAGTGCCGCTACCAGCTGCTCGGCGAGGGCGAGCTCCTTCTCCGACGGCGCGCGAGTCTTCGGCACCTCGATCGACGGCGCTTCGACGACTTCTTCGCGAGTTCGCAGCGTGATCAAGTGCAGGCGCGCACCGTCCGAGCGAAGGGTGCCGGTGTAGCTGCGGCCGCGCATCACCCAGTGCACGATCGCTTGGCGCTTCGTATCGGCGAGGGCGCGTGCGAGCGCGAGATATTCGCCGTTTTCACCGTCCGGTCCGACGAGATAAGGGCGTTCGAACCAGGCTGGCGTGAGCGCCGTGTCCGCGACGAAATGCAGTACTTCGATCTCGCGCGAACCTTCCGGCTCGATCGCCTTCAGCTCCTTCGGCTTGAGCACGACGAACGTGCCCTGCCCGAGCGGAAAGCCTTTCTGGATCTGATCTTTTTCGACCGGCTTGCCGGTGCGCGGATTCACGATGCGCTGTTCGACGCGCACGCCGTCCGGTCCGTGAAGCAGGTGAAAATGCACGTGGGTGTCCTGCACCGCTGCGTACAGCTTCACGGGCAGTGGACGTTTGCCCAGTTGGATTTGGCCTTTCCATGTCGCTCGCAATGCCATGGGCACCGTCCCTTTCGCTCGAGGTGAACGAAGCAAGAAGCTTGCCCGTGGCTGATCGGCACGTCCCGTGCTTTTATGCCGCGCATGGGCCTCGATACGTACCGAAAGAAGCGAGATTTCAGTCGCACTTCGGAGCCGCGTGGCAAAAAGGAACGCACGGAGGACTCGAAGGGGCAGCTCTCGTTCGTCGTGCAAAAGCATGACGCGACCCGGCTCCACTACGACTTTCGACTCGAGCTCGATGGCGTGCTCAAGAGTTGGGCCGTTCCGAAGGGTCCGAGCATGGACCCGGGCGAGAAGCGGCTCGCGGTCGAGACCGAAGATCACCCAATCGAGTACGGCGGCTTCGAAGGCGTGATCCCCGACGGCGAGTACGGCGGGGGCCCGGTCATCGTGTGGGACCAGGGGCGTTGGGTGCCCGAGGGTGACCCGAACAAGGCCTACGAGAAGGGGCACCTCGTGTTCGAGCTCATCGGCTCGAAGCTGCGCGGCGGCTGGCACCTCGTGCGCACGCGCGCGAAGGGCAAGCAGAAGAGCTGGCTGCTGATGAAGCGCAACGACGCGACTGCGGAACGCGGGTCGGGGTCGCAGCTCGTGGACCAGGAGCCACAGAGCGCGATCAGCGGGCGCTCGATCGAAGACGTGCAGGCGAATCCCGAGCGGCTCTGGCACTCGGGAAAGAAGGACGGCAAGGGTGGCGCCGTCGTCGCGGAGAAGAAGCCCGCAGCGAAGAAGGTTGCGAAGGCCAAACCGAAGGTCGACCCGCCTGATCCAAGCCAGCACAAGGGTGCAAAGAAGGCGGCGCTACTCGACTTCGTGGAGCCGCAGCTCGCAACGCTCGTCGACGCCGCTCCAGCCGGCAACGATTGGTTTCACGAGATCAAGCTCGATGGCTATCGGATGCAAGTGCGGATGGATCGCGGCAAGGTGAAGATGTTCACGCGTCGCGGTCACGATTGGTCCGCGAAGATGCCGAGCTTGGTGAAGGAGCTCGGGGCGCTATCGATCGGGCGGGCAGTGTTCGATGGTGAGCTCGTCGTGATGCGCGACGGCGGCATCAGTGATTTTCAGCGGCTGCAGAACTCCCTCAGTGAGGGGCGCGATCACGACTGCATCTTGTACGTGTTCGATTGTTTGTACCTCGATGGCTACGATCTTCGCGCGTTACCGCTGCGCGAGCGCAAGCTGCTGTTGGCGGAGAGCTTGGAAGCCTCGGGCGCGGATGCGAACGGCAAGATTCGCTACAGCGAGCACATCGTGGGCCAGGGGCCGAAGTTCTTCGCGCAGGCGTGTCGGCTCGGAGTCGAGGGCAGCGTGTGCAAGCGCGCGGACCTGCCCTACACGTCGGGTCGCACCAAGACCTGGCTGAAAGCGAAGTGCACGGCGCGGCAAGAGTTCGTGATCGGTGGCTATAGCGAGCCTTCTGGATCGCGAGTCCACTTCGGCGCGCTTTTGCTCGGCGTGATGGAAGACGGGAAGTTGAAGTACGCCGGTCGGGTCGGCACCGGGTTCAGCGAGAAGTCGCTACGCGAGTTGAAGGCGAAGCTCGCACCGCTCGAGCGCGACACGCCCGCGTATTCCGATCCGCCCCGCGGTGCGGATGCGCGCGACGTTCACTGGGTCGAGCCGAAGCTCGTGGCCGAGGTCGAGTTTGCGGAGCGCACCTCCGATGGGCTCGTGCGACACGCTTCGTTTCAGGGGCTGCGCGATGACAAGGCGGCGACGCAGGTGCGCGCGGAGACGCCTGAGCCCGAG
>Ga0193753_10001089_pt1 | contig 24062 bp, 16 predicted proteins | sample H1c2metaG_FD_144925 | JGI IMG/M metagenome (GOLD analysis project Ga0193753, IMG submission 144925) | Soil microbial communities from a riparian zone of the East river system, Colorado, United States - H1c2 | ecosystem: Environmental > Terrestrial > Soil > Riparian zone | place: USA: East... | reverse complement strand
AGTCCACAGCGGTAAGTGGCGATCCGGCGCCGTCTTACACTCGAAAGAGGACAGACCTATGGACCGCAAAGCAAAAGCCCAATGGAAAGGCGATCTGAAATCGGGCGCCGGTATTCTTTCGACGAACAGCGGAGTGCTTTCGAGCACGCCCTATTCCTTCCGGGACCGTTTCGAGCAGGGGACGGGAACCAATCCGGAAGAACTGCTGGCGGCCGCGCATGCCGGCTGCTTCACGATGGCACTGTCGATGACGCTGCAGAGTGAGGGTTTGAAGGCCGAAAGCCTGGAGACGACCTGCACCATCACGCTTGACAAGGAAGGCGACGGGTTCGCCATCAAGCGCAGCCGGCTGGAATTGACCGCTAAGATTCCGGGCGCTTCCGAGGAGGCGTTTACGCGCGCCACTAACGCGGCCAAGGAAGGCTGCCCAGTTTCCAAACTTTTCGATACTGAAATTACTCTGGACGCGAAGCTCGAGGGCTCCTAAGTAATCGCCCGGCAACGCCCGCGAGGGGCTTGGCGATTTCTAGACTGTGTTGACCAAGCACCGCTTGGCTGCCGGGCTAACTACGAAGCTGCTTGCGCTCGATGGGCCACGCGCCAATGGGCTGGGGGAACGCCTTCCCAGGTGTGAAAGGCCCGGACAAACGAGTTGGCGTCTTCGTATCCCAACAGATAAGCGGCCTCGTTCAGTTCGAGCAGGGAATGGGTAAGGTAGTGGCGAGCGAGTTGGTGGCGGGCCTCTTCGAGGACCTGCTGGAAGCTGCTTCCCGCATCCTGCAGACGCCGCTGCAATGTGCGCGGGCTGATGTGCAGCTCGCCGGCGATCTCCTGCATCTTCGGGCGACGGCCGGCGAGCTTTCGTTGTATGGTGGCGCGGACCAGGTCCTGAAAGGTCTCCTGGCCTTTGTGCTTTTTTAGTTCCTCATCGAGTTGCGGTGCGAGCATAGCCAGCAACTCCGCGTTGTGGGTGACGAAGGGAACGCGAGCGTCGGCGGCGCGAAAGACGAGAGCATTGCGAGCGGATCCGAACGCGACCGGACAGCCGAAGTGGCGCTCCAGCGCCCTGGCATAGGCCGGCGGGCGGGCGAGCTCGAGGCGCAACGGCGACAGGCGGCTTCCGCTACCCAGGCGTGCGATCGAAAGGACCCAGGCGAAGCAGAGATCGGTGAGAATGCCGGGCTCGTTACTCTGCGCGAGGAGCCAGCGGAACTGGATGCTCCACTCGTCGTCCGTGTGCGAGTGGATGATCTCTTCGGGACAGGAGAGTTGCTTATGGCGAGCGACCTGGCGCATCGCTTCGCCAAAAGTGCCGGTCGATAATGCGGCGAGACCGACTGGGTCAAACTGTTCCGGCCTGCTCTCGGTACCTAGCCGGAGACCGATCGCCGGATCGGGACTTACTTCGCCAATGCTGCGCCACAACGCGAAGAGTTCTTCCGTGTTCAGCAGGACGCGGGGTTGGTCGAAGAGAGATTGCGAGAGTCCGGCATCGCGTAGAACTTCGGACAGCCGGACTCCCGACTCTTTCAACTTTGCCGGCAGGCGCGCTGGAACACGGAAGTGTTTGCTCATTGGCTACGTTTAGGCCTTAAGGGACGCCATATCGATGACGAAGCGATATTTGACGTCGGCCTTCAAGAGCCGGTCGTAGGCTTCATTCACCTTCTGGATAGGAATGACTTCGACGTCGGCGGTAAGGTTGCGCTTGCCGCAAAAGTCGAGCATCTCTTGCGTCTCGACGGTGCCGCCAATCGGAGATCCGGAGAGGCTGCGGCGTCCGAACAGTAGATTGAATGCAGCGACCGCGAGGGGCTTTTCGGGTGCGCCGACGAGAGTGAGATTGCCGTCGCGGCGAAGAAGACCCAGATAAGCGTTGATGTCGTGGTCGGCCGACACTGCGTCGAGGATGAAGTCGAAGCTGCCGGCGTGCTTGGCCATGTCGTTGGTGTCGCGCGAAATGACGACCTCGTCGGCGCCGAGGCGCAAAGCATCGTCTTTCTTGTTCGGCGACGTGGTGAAGAGTACGACATGGGCTCCGAGAGCGTGGGCGAATTTGACTCCCATGTGGCCGAGACCGCCGAGGCCCACGACGCCGACTTTCTTGCCTTTGGTCACACCCCAATGATGCATGGGTGAGTAAGTGGTGATTCCGGCGCAGAGGAGAGGAGCGGCGCCGGCGGGATTGAGATTCGTCGGAACCTTGAAGACAAATTTTTCATCGACGACGATGCTATCGGAGTAACCGCCGTAGGTGATGCCGCCGGTGTGCTTGTCGGGAAAGTTGTAAGTGAGCGTGAGGTTTGGGCAGAATTGCTCGAGCGACTGCTTGCATTCGGCACAGATGCCGCATGAATCGACCAGACAGCCGACGGAAGCGAGATCACCGGCCTTGAATTTGGTTACGGCGGAGCCAGTCTTTGTGACGCGGCCAAGGATCTCGTGCCCGGGAACGCATGGGTAGACTGTCGGCATCACGTCGCTCCATTCGTTGCGGGCTTGGTGGAGGTCGGAGTGACAGATGCCGCAAAAAAGGATTTCTATTTGCACGTCCTTTTCGGTTGGATCGCGTCGCGTGATGCTAGCGGACGCTAGGGGTGAAGTGGCGCTGGCAGCGGAGTACGCTTTTGCGTTGTACATGGCTTCAATGTAGACCTTTGTGCTTGACTGCGATATGCAGAGTACGCCATTCCATATGCAAAAGACGCCAGGCTAGTTTTCCAAAGATAGCTTTCTGGTCAGTTCCATGGCTGCTTCGGGCGTGGTGGTCGTGCCCATTTCGGTATCGACGTAGCCCTTGTATTCCAACTCGCGCAGGACCCGTAGTATGTAGGCATAATCGATCTCTCCGGTGCCTGGTTCCTTACGCCCCGGAACTTCGCCGATCTGCACCAAGCCAATCCAGCCTTTCGAAAGACCCTGCCGAAGATGGCTGGTAATATTGCCCTCCATCAACTGGAGATGATACATATCGAAGCAGATTTTCACGTTCGGGTGCGCGACTTCGTCGATGACGGGAAATGCCACGGCAGCGGTGTCCAGCGCCATCCGCGGACGCCCCGCTGCTGAGCTGAGCGGCTCCATCACTAGCACGACGCCTTGTTCCTTAGCGATATCGCCGGCTTTCTTCAGTCCGGCGACGATCTGCGAGCGCTGGGTCTCCCAGGGAGCATCGGGTTGTACTTTACCCACAAAAATGATCGGTTGCGCACCGCCAAACGCCGCTGCGATCTTGGCGTAAACCGCGATTTCGTCGAGATAGTCCTTCTCAAGGCCGGCCTTGGTGAGCCCGGTGGAATTTCCTACGCTTGCCGTGCCGGAGATGCTGGCGCATTTCAGGCCGGTTCGCTGCTGCACTTTGAGCATCGCCTCGCGCTCTTGATCGTCTGCGTGCCAAAAGCTATAAGCCTTGAAGCCGTGGGCCGCAACGATCTCCATTCGCTCGGGGCGCGGCATGGTGCGCGGGAACATGATTTCGATATTGATCGACAGCGTGTAGGGCGGCGGAGCGGGCGCCGCGCCGGCCAAATTTGGATTCAGCGCCAAGGGTACGGCTAGGCTGGAGGCGATCATATCGCGGCGGCTCAGCAATGATTTCATGGGCTTCATCATCTCATCTCCATATGGGGGCGGGATTTATTTGCGCAACGAGCGGTTGCGCACGCTGATTCCTTTGCAACGATAGGTACGCGAGCAACCGTCTAAAAAAGTTGAAGATCGGGTGAAACGAATGAACGTTTGTATTCTCTTCGGGGTGGCGCTCGTTTCGTTTACTGCATTCGGCCAGACCACGGAGTCTAGCCTGAGGGCGGTCTATCCGCAGGCGCCCGACGGCACATTCGTCGTCAAGCCCGGTGTAAAGATCAAGGCTACCTACGGTGCGGATCGTCAGGTTTGCGTCTTCACAATCACTGGACCGATTTCCGAAGCCGAGTTGATGAAGACGTTCGAAACGGCGGTTCCTGCCAAGAGTCGTGGTCTCAAGAGGCAGGAGCTTGTAGAGTGCGCGGGTGGATGCGAACGAAGTATCCAATTCGAAAATGTTGGTTTCATCTCCGGCGTACTTGGGACTTGGCAAACGTCAGAGCCGGCTGCAATGATCGTCTTCAAGGGCAAAGACTGCGAGAAGGCCGTTGTCGAGGCTGAGAAGATCGTTTTCCACCTCAAGAGCGAAAAACCCAGGCCGGCGAAGTAGCTTGGGTTCTCCTGCCGCGATTCTTTTCAACACCACCAGGACTGAACGGTCGTCTAGAAATCAGAAGCGTTATTCTTCAGTTGTCAAAGGTGCCCGTTCGACTCAAGTCCGAAGAAGGAATTCAGCGTAATTTCACGCGTCTTTGGCGGCGGTCTCTCGCCGTGGCTCGGGTTCTATGGCGCCGGCGGGCAGTTCGTATCGGGCTGGGCGCGGCGCTTGTCTGTTTGCTGGTTTTTGCCGGCGCGTTCCTTTCCTTTTACCTGAAATACAGCCGCATCGTGGACGAACGCATCCGGCGGCCGATCTTCAATGAGCCCGCGCAAATTTACGCGCGCGCCGATCAGATCGATGTAGGTGACAAATGGAGCGCGAGCGCCGTAGTTCGCGAGTTGCGGAGCGCGGGCTACGTTTCGGCCAGCGGGAATATGCAGTCGGCTGCCGGTAGCTTCTCCGAGCGCGGAACCACTCTACAAATCCAGCCAGGCGCCGCGAGCTATCGCCGGGGCCAGAACGCGACGCTGCACTTCGCCGATGGGCAATTGGATGCTATCAAGGGGCCGAACGGCGAATCGCTCTCTTCTTACGAACTGGAACCGCAGCTCGTCACCGGTCTATTCGATGCCAAGCGGCGCTCGAAGCGCCGCCTACTGACTTACCCGGAAATTCCTCCGCTGGTCGTGAATGCGATCGTCTCGATCGAAGACCGCCGGTTCTTCCAACATAGCGGGATCAATTATGGCCGTCTGATCGAAGGCGCGCTCACGCCCATTCTGCGGCATCACCGCATGCAAGGCGGCTCTACGCTAACCATGCAGATGGCGCGCGCGTTTTTCCTGACCGATGAACGCAGCTTGCAGCGCAAGCTCGCCGAGATGACGATCGCGGTTGTGCTCGAGCATCGCTTCACGAAAGAGCAAATTCTCGCGATATACGTGAACCAGGTCAGCTTCGGCCAGCGCGGGTCGTTCAATATCGACGGCTTTGGGGAGGCGGCGCAGGTCTTTTTCGATAAAGACATCAAGAGCGTCACGCTTCCCGAGGCGGCGCTGTTGGCTGGCGTCGTGAATGGTCCCACCGTGTTTTCGCCCTTCCGGCATCCGGTGGCCGCGACCCGGCGACGGAACCTGGTGCTGCAGGCAATGTTCGATAACCATGTCATCACGCAAGCCCAGATGACAGCCGCGAAAGCCGTGCCTTTAAAGCTCGCGCAGCCGAATGTGGAAGCGGACGATGCCCCGTACTATGTCGATGTCGTACGCGACCGGCTCCTGTCGCGCTACGAAGAAAGCGATTTGACATCCGGCGGTATGCGGGTCTACACGACCCTCGATCGCGGGCTGCAGCAAGCCGCCTCCGAGGCTGTGCAGATTGGCATGAAGCAAGTCGACGCTCTCGTCACGAGCAGACGGACGCGCAGAATTCGGGAGGGAAAAGGCAAGAACGCCACGGTTCATACAGAAGTCGCGGCAGGGCCGATGCCGCAGGTAGCGCTGGTCGCGCTCGATCCACATACCGGTGAAGTGCTTGCTTTAGTGGGTGGCCGCAACTACGCCGCAAGTCAACTCAATCACACCTTGGCGAAACGTCCTACCGGCTCTATTTTCAAGCCGTTCGTGTATGCGGCCGCCTTGAATACCGCCCTTACCGGAGAGCCGGCGAAGGCCTACACGGAAATCACGATGCTCGATGCCACCGAAGGCACGTTCGATTTCAACGGCAAACCGTACACGCCTCGCAACTTCGATCCGAAGGAGAGCGTGGGCGAGGTCAGCGCGCGCGCGGCACTCGCGCATTCGATCAACACTGCAACCATCCGGCTGGCACAAATGGTGGGTTATGACAAAGTGGTGGCGCTTGCCGGAGCCGCCGGAATTCCGGATCTCGAGCCTACGCCGGCTATGGCGATCGGCGCCTACGATGCGACGACGCTCGACATGGCGGAGGCCTATACGGTGTTTGCCAATGACGGGGTTCGCGTCGCACCGGGGTTCATTCGCTCGATCGAAGCGCACAGCGGCGATACGTTAGAAAGCGTCACGCCGCAAAAGACGAACGTGCTCGACCCGCGCGTGGTTTATCTGATTACGGACATGCTGCAATCCGTGGTTAGCGAAGGGACGGCGGCAAACTCTGTCGGCGGCCGTTTCAACTCGCCGGCGGCGGGCAAGACCGGCACCGAGCACGACGCCTGGTTTGCGGGGTATACCTCGAATCTGCTCTGCGTGGTGTGGGTCGGCAACGACGATTACACCGATATTAAGATTGACGGCGCGCGCGCGGCAGCGCCGATCTGGACTGAATTCATGCTCCGGGCCCGCAAGCTGCGCCGCTATAGCGATATGAAGCCGTTCACGCCGCCGGCGGGAGTGATACCTGTCCAGATCGATAGAGCGACGAATCTTCCGGCGGACGAGAGCTGCTTGGACCAGTACCAGGTTTATTTCATCGACGGCACGGTGCCCACCGCTACATGCGGTCATCCCGATGGGCCATCGCGGAACATTTTTCAGAGAATGTTCGGCATAGGAGGGCATCACGAATTAGTGATTCCTCCGGTAACACAGCCGACCCAGACCGTCACACCTAGCGCTCCTGGCCAGCCGCAGACGGCCAATCCGAATGAGCAACCCGCGCAATCTCCAACGCCCGAGACGAAGAAGAAGCGCGGATTTTGGAAGCGAATTTTCGGCGGCGCGAAGGATTAGTCCTCGTCGTGCTGCGCGGCCAGGTTCGTCACGACGGAAAGATCTTCCAGGGTCGTGACGTCGCCGGTGACGGCATGGCTGGTGACGATCTCACGCAGCAGCCGGCGCATGATTTTTCCGCTGCGGGTCTTGGGTAGTGCATCGGTAAACCGGATCTCTTCGGGACGCGCGAAGGCGCCGATCTCACGGCCGACCCACTGGCGCAATTCCTGGCCGAGCGTGTCGCGATTCCAATCGCCCTTTTTCAACGTGACAAAAGCGCAGACCGCTTGGCCAGTGATTTCGTGCGGCTTGCCTACGACCGCGGCTTCCGCCACCGCGGGGTGATGCACGAGCGCCGATTCGATCTCCATCGTGCTTAAACGATGGCCGCTGACGTTCATGACGTCATCGACACGTCCGAGAATCCAGAAGTAGCCATCGTCGTCGCGGCGCGCCGCATCGCCGGTGAAATAGCTTCCCGGCACGCGCGACCAGTACTGCTCGGCAAAGCGTTTCGGATCACCCCAGATATTGCGAACCATGCTGGGCCACGGATGCCGGAGGATCAGAAATCCTTCACGGTTATTGCCGAGCGGCTGGCCCTTGGCATCGACAATGTCGGCGATGATGCCGGGCAGCGGCAGTGTAGCCGAGCCGGGCTTGAGCGGCACCGCGCCCGGCACTGGCGCGATCATGATGGCGCCAGTCTCGGTTTGCCACCATGTGTCGACGATCGGGCAGCGCTCTTTTCCGATCACTTTGTGATACCACTCCCACGCGGCGGGATTGATCGGCTCGCCTACGGAGCCGAGGAGCCGAAGGCTTGAGAGATCGTGCGCTTCCGGCCACTGATCGCCTTGCCGGATGAGCGCCCGAATCGCGGTGGGCGACGTATAGAAAACCGACACTTTGCGTTTCGCGACGATTTGCCAGAAGCGCCCAAAATCGGGATAGTCGGGCGCGCCTTCGTACATCACGATGGTGGCGCCCGCCGCCAACGGGCCGTAGACGATGTAGCTATGGCCGGTCACCCAGCCGATGTCGGCAGTACACCAGTAAATATCGTCCTCGCGCAGATCGAACACCCATTTCATGGTCATGAGCGTCTGCAGGAGATAGCCCGCGGTCGTGTGCAGGATGCCTTTGGGTTTGCCGGTTGTTCCCGATGTGTAGAGAACGAAGAGCGGGTGCTCGGAGTCGAGATCTTGCGCTTCGCAATGTTCGGCGGCGTGGCTAACGGAGGGATGGTCGTCCAAGTGGCGCTCTAATTCATCCCACCAGAGATCGCGTCCGTCCTTCATCTCGGTGGGCGAACCGGTGCGGCGGTAGACGATGACGTGCTTGACACTGACGAGACCGTTCACGGCTTCGTCGACGGCATTCTTCAGACGCACTTCTTTGCCACGCCGCCAGCCGCCATCGGCAGTGATGACACCGGTCGCATTGAGATCGTCGATGCGCGCGCGCAGCGCTTCCGCCGAAAAACCTCCGAACACGACGCTGTGAACGATTCCAAGGCGAGCACACGCGAGCATGGCGATCGCCAGCTCGGGGATCATCGGCATGTAGATGACTGCGCGATCGCCGCTCTGGTAGCCGAGGTTCTTGAGAACGGTGGCGAAGCGGCTTACCAGCCGATGCAGTTCTTGATAGGTAATAATCCGCTCGTCGCCGGGCTCGCCTTCCCAGATCAGTGCGGGCTTGTCTTTGCGCGGGGTGAGCAGGTGCCGGTCGACGCAGTTGTAACAGGCATTGATTTTGCCGCCGGAAAACCACTTGGCGAAGGGCGGCTCCCAATCGAGCGCTTGCTGAAACGGTTGAAACCAGGTCAGCTCTTTGCTGGCCAATTCGCCCCAGAATTTTCCAGGATCGCTTGCGGCGCGCTCCTGGATCTCGCGGTACGCCTCCATGCCTTGCACTTGCGCGCGTGTTACGAATTCGCTACTTGGTGAATACACTTTCGAATCGCTCATGAGTCAGCTAGGCCAGTGTAACAATGCTATGCTGCTGGGCGTGGCGCGGCTGCTGATCGTTGCCGGTGTGCTGCTCGTCGGCTTGGGATTGTTGGCGTTGCTTGCCGAACGCTTCCACCTGCCGTTGGGACGCCTTCCGGGTGATGTCGCCTGGCGCGGCAAGAACACCACGTTTTATTTTCCCTGGGTTACGTGTTTGGTGCTGAGCCTTCTTGGCACGCTGCTATTGTGGATTTTCCGGCGCTAATGTACTGAGCCGGCGTGCTCGAGCGGCCAAAACACGAATACCGCTTTGCCGTAGATGTAGCTGCGCGGCACAAATCCCCAGGCGCGGCTGTCATTGGACGAGCTTCGATGATCGCCCAACACGAAGTATTGATTCGGTGGCACGACGTGGGCCGGATACGAGCGGTCGTCGCGATACTCGCGCGGAACATAGCTCTCTTCTAGCTTGCGGCCGTTCACCCAGACCCAGCCGTCCTTGACGACAATCGAATCGCCCGGCAATCCGATGATGCGCTTGATGTACGATTTCGTCGTGTCTTCCGGAAACCAGAACACGACGGTGTCTCCGCGACTGATCGCGCCCAGCCCGAATTTATAGCTGAACTGGTTGATGAACAAACGCTCCTGATCGTAGAGGCTCGGCATCATGCTGGTGCCTTCGACCTTGACAGGGCGATAGAGGAAGAGAATGACCAGCACCGCGATCAACACGGAGAGCATGAGGTCGCGAAACCAAGCAAGCGTAGTGATGAGCGCGGAGCGCGAGTTGTCGCGGGTACGTCTCTCCACGAGGGCGGACAGTTCGCCCTGTTCGGGAACCGGTTCTTCCATGGTCGGCTGCTTACTTCTAATCTACATAGGTCGAAGTGAGCATGCTTGTCCTTCGCTCGTCGATTGGTTGGACGAACGACTCAGTATTTCGGTTGGCGCGCGGCTCTCAGTTGGACGCGGCGCCGGTCAATTGACGCTCGGCAAGGAGCCAATCCTCTTCGGGCGAGCCCTGCGTATAGTTGCGGCCGCTCCAATAGGAATGGGCCAACTCCGCGATTTGTTGATGACTGATCGTCCGCGGCGACTCTGCCGCTGCCGATTTCAGGCCAGCGCTGCTGCTTTCACTCACCGCGGCTAGCGCTTCCGCAACGGGCGATGCGCTGAGCTTGTGATGATGAGTGGGTGTTTCCGCTCTTACTACCTCGGTGGTCTTCGGCGCAGAAGATTTGGAAGTACGCGGTTTCGGTTTGAGCTCCGTTCCGCCGGCGCTCTCGAGCGTGACGGAAGCGGAAGAATCCGCTATCTTTCGTGGCTTTTTCGAAGATTTGTTCGACTGCATAAAACTAGTTTAAAACGCGCCAAACAATCTTTCCACCTTTTGTTGCTAAACCCGTGGCCGCAGTCATTTACGAATGGCCGTATGGGGCGCACCCTATACTTTGAACAGGTGCATTCTCGCTTTTGCCGCGACGGCGCGGTCATTCGTTTTCTGATTTTGACGGGCCTCGGCCTCGCTTTGTGCTCGACGCCCTCCCGCGCTTCGCAAGCGAGTGGCAAGGGCGGCACTATCCAGGGAACTGTCAGCGATCCGACTGGCGCAGTCGTCGCGGACGCCGCCGTCTCTCTCACAAACGGCGTTACCAATTACGCGCAGACGGTCAAGACCGGAACTGACGGCACGTTTCGCTTGGTCAACGTTCCGCCGAATCAGTACGTCCTGGTCGTCTCGTCACCCGGCTTTCATAAATTTCAGCAAGGCGTCGCGGTGCGCACTTCGGTGCCGATCATGGCGAACGCCACGCTGGCGCTGGCTGGATCGACCGAGAGCATTACCGTAGAAGCCTCACCCGATACGCTCGAAAACGTTCCGACTTCGCACGTCGACGTCAGCCAGAGTCTTCTCGCCAATCTTCCCGTTACTTCTGTTGGGCAGGGATTGAGCGACGCGATCACTCTGACGTCGGGCGGCGTAGTTGCCGATTCGAATGGGTTCTTCCATCCGCAGGGAGATCACGGCGAAACGACTTATGTAGTCGATCAGCAGGTCATTGGCGATCAGCAGAACAAAATGTTTTCGACGCAGCTTCCCGCGAATGCTTTTCAATCGCTCGAACTCGTCAGCACCGCGCCCGATGCCGAATTCGGAGGGAAGACCAGTCTCATCGTCAATACCGTGACGCGCTCCGGATTGGGCCAGCGGCCGAGTTTCAGCTTCGAGCCGCACTATGGATCTTTCGGAACAGTTGGCGAAGACGCCACTTTTGGAATCGGCGGATCGAAGTGGGGAAATTTTCTGGTGGTGGATTTCAGCCGGACCGGGCGCTTTCTCGATTCGCCTGAATTTACGCCGTTTCACGACATCGGCAACACGTCGACGATTTTCGATCGCATCGATTTTCAGCCGGGGTCCCGCGATTCGCTTCATCTGAATATTTTCGCGGCGCGCAACTGGTTTCAGATTCCGAATACGTACGATCAGTTGTCACAGGATCAGCGGCAGCAAGCCAAGACGCTGAGCTTCGCACTTGGCTATCAACACACCTTCAACCCGCAGACGTTGCTATCGATCGATCCGTTTGTGCGGCAGGATCGAGTGAACTATTATCCGAGCGGCAATCGCCTGGCGGATTTTCCGGCCACCATCAACCAAGACCGCCATCTCACCAACTGGGGCACGCGGGCCGATCTCTCGTATTCGAACAAAAATCAGAATTTGAAAATCGGGACGGAGATCACGCAGACACGGCTGATAGAAAACTTCGGCCTTGGGATTACCGATCCGGAGTTCGACGATAGTCAGAACCCTGGCCTCAGCCCTTACAACCTCACGCAAGGCGGGAGGCTGTTCTTATTTCACGGCGCCGCTCACATCAACGAGCAGGCCGTCTTTGTGCAGGATTCGATTAGCCTTGGACATTTCACCATCAATGCGGGCTTACGGTTCGACCACTACGATGGGATCAGCACCGACAAGCTGCTCGAGCCGCGTATCGGCGTGTCTTACCTGGTGAAGCCTACGGCGACGGTTCTGCGCGCTTCCTACACGCGTGCCATGGAGACGCCGTATAACGAGAACCTTGTCCTTTCGAGCTCTACCGGTGTGGGCGGCTTGGCTTCGAACGTGTTCGGAGCGGTCGGCGATCGCGCACTGCGGCCCGGCCATCGCAATCAGTACAGCGTTGGCTTGGAGCAGGGAATCAAGAAATACGTGCAGATCGACGCCAGCTATTTCTGGAAGTACACACAAAACGCATTTGACTTCGATACGCTCTTCAACACGTCGATCGCTTTCCCGATCGCGTGGCGCGAATCGAAGATCGATGGTGTATCGGTGCGGGTTTCGACGTCCAACTTCCATGGCTTTCAGGCTTATTCCACGATGGGTCACACGCGTGCGCGCTTCTTCGGACCCGAGACCGGCGGCCTGCTCTTCAACTCGCCGCTCGATACCGGCGTTTTCCGCATCGATCACGATCAGGCCTTTCAGGAGACCAGCTACCTGCGCTACCAGCATGGAAAAGACGGCATCTGGCTCATGTTTACCTGGCGCTTCGATAGCGGAGAAGTAGCCGGCTCGGTGACGGATCTCGAAGATGCGTTGGCTTTAACTTCCGCGCAGCAAGCCGCTATCGGTTTCTTTTGCGGCAATCAATTTGCGGCGGTTGGCCAGCCCATTACTTCCTGCGCCGGCAGCTATGGCGCAACACGCCTCGCCATACCGGCGGCCGGAACGTTCGACGCCGATCATAATCCACCGCGTATCGGCGCGCGCAATTTGTTTGACGCCGGGGTCGGAACCGACAATCTTTTTCACAAAGAACGATTTAAGACGACTCTGAAATTCACGGCATTGAACTTCACCAACGAAGCCGCGCTCTACAACTTTCTATCTACTTTTAGCGGCACGCATTGGGTCGCGCCACGAAGTTATCAAGTCAGCCTCGGCTGGGTTTACTAGGGCCGAGTTTTTGCAGCAAGCTTTTTGAGCAACCCTGGCCGCATGCGCGGCATCTCCAACGTATTGCATGAATGTTGTAAATGTTTTTGAATCGTGGGGAAAGGTTCTTGCCGGAAATATTCCCATGCTCTCGATCGAAGTCACCCGCGAATGCCCGCTGAGTTGTCCGGGATGCTACGCGTATGGCGATTCTCACCTCGGCGAAGGCGGTCCGAATCTGCGCAGTGTGAGCGACTATCGCGGCAGCGACTTGGTGCGATGGATTTTTCGTCTGGTCGATGAACACAAGCCGCTGCAAGTTTCGCTGGTGGGCGGGGAGCCGCTCATGCGCCATCGTGAGCTGAGCGAAGTGATTCCGGAGCTCAGCCGACGCGGCGTTTACACGTTGATCGTGACGAGCGGGGTGATTCCGTTTCCAGCCGCCTGGACGGATTTGCCGAAAGTGACCGTCGCCGTCTCGGTCGATGGCAACCCTGAAGATCATGACGTGCGCCGCAAGCCCGCTACCTACGAACGGATTCTGAAAAATATCGCTGGCCGGCGCGTGAATATCCATTGGACCGTCGTCCGTAAGAACATCGAACAGCCCGGCTACATGGATCGTTACCTCTCGTTCTGGAACGATCGTCCCGAGGTGCGTAACGTCTGGGTGAGTGTTTACACGCCGCAGCGCGAGGAAGAGTCGGTCGAGAGACTTACTCCCGAGAATAGATTGGAACTTGCCGTTTACTTCAATCGCATCGGGCGGAAGTATTCCAAGCTCACCATGCATCCCGGTCTGATGCGGGCGTTCTTAGAGCCGCCGGCGAGCCCGGCCGCCTGCTTGTTTTCGAAGCTCTCGGTGAACTATACCGCCGACCTCCGGACACGCGTGGAACCCTGCGTGTTTGGCGGTGCGCCGAGTTGTGAGGAGTGCGGATGTTCCATGAGTATGGGCATGCACTGGCTCGGCAACGTGCGCGTCCTGGGGCCGCTACGCGCGAACCATCTCATCCGAGGCTCGCTTGCGGTGGGCCGGGGCGTGAATCGCGCTTCCGGTAAAGGCGACGGTCTTCGTTGGACGACTCAAGACCAGCAAGCCGATTCCAATCTCGTCCAGATTCGCTAATAAAACGATTTTGGCTCTGCCAGAATAAAAAGCAATGTCGAAAAGCGTCGTCATGATCGCCAGCGGCGATCTGCGCCTCTCAGCCAACCGTGTCTGCTGGCCCGCCCAACAACAGGTCGAAGAGGCTATTACCAAGACTGTCGAATCATTCGGTTTCGAGATTAAACGCGGTCACCCCGTGGATGCCGTCAAGCAGCATGGCTTTATTGACTCGCAAAAATACGGGATGGATGTTTTTCGCCAGATCGCGGCGGACACGCCTTTGATCGTTGTCGAAGCGGTCTGGCAATACAGTCACCACATTCTGCATGGGCTCGCCACGCATCGCGCACCGATTCTTACGGTGGCGAATTGGAGCGGTCAATGGCCGGGCTTGGTCGGCATGTTGAACCTGAACGGCTCGCTCACCAAGGCAGGTATCGAGTATTCGACGTTGTGGTCGGAGGATTTCAAAGACACGTATTTTCTGGAGCGACTGCGTGCTTGGTTAGATGGCCGGCCGGTAGTGCATGACTCGAGTCATGTTCGCGCGCTGGCCGAGTGCAGGATGCCGGACGACGCCGGGAATCTCGGTAGTTCCCTTGCTCGCCAGCTCAAACGCGATAAGGCCATCATGGGCGTTTTCGACGAAGGATGCATGGGCATGTTCAACGCCATCGTCCCGGACCATTTGCTGAACGCCACGGGTGTTTACAAGGAGCGCTTGAGTCAATCTTCGCTGTACGCGGCCATGCGGGACATTTCCGCTGAGGAAGCGCAAGCGGTACGCGGTTGGCTCGACCGCAAAGGTCTGGTGTTCCAGACGGGCCCCAATCCGGAAACGGATTTGACCGATGCTCAGATTTTGGATCAATGCCGCATGTACATTGCCGCGCTCCGCATTGCGGCCGAATTCGGCTGCGACGCCATCGGTATTCAGTACCAGCAGGGATTGAAAGATCTGGCGCCGGCATCCGATCTGGTCGAAGGCCTACTTAACAACTCGGATCGGCCGCCGGTGGCCGATGCGGCGGGGCGTGTTCTTTACGCGGGCCAGCCGCTGCCGCATTTCAATGAGGTGGATGAATGCGCGGGTTTGGACGCGATCGTCACGAATCGTATCTGGAATGCGCTGGCTTTTCCACCTGAAACCACGCTGCACGATTTGCGGTTCGGCGAAGAGTATGACGGCGAATTCGTTTGGGTCTTTGAGATTTCCGGCGCCGTGCCTCCCGCGCACAACGTGGACGGATATCGCGGCACGGTGAGCGAACGGCAACCGCCGATGTATTTCCGGCTCGGGGGCGGGTCGCTCAAGGGCATCAGCAAGCCGGGAGAAATCGTCTGGAGCCGCGTCTTTATTGAAGACGGGAAGCTCAAGGCGGACCTGGGCCGCGCCCGAGCTGTCGCGCTTCCGCGTGAAGAAACAGAGCGCCGCTGGCGCGCCACCACTCCCCAATGGCCGATTATGCACGCGGTTCTCTATGGAGTGACGCGCGATCAGATGATGGGCCGGCACAAAGCGAATCACATTCAGGTGGCCTATGCTCCGGATGCGGCCGGCGCGCAAAAAGCGCTGGCTGTGAAAGCGGCGTTCTTTCGCGAGGCGGGTCTTGAAGTGAGCATCTGCGGAACGGAAACGGGGCTCTAACGAAATGAAAGTCGGACTTATTGGAACGGGCGCCATCGCCAACAAACACGCCCAGGCCTATCGGAATATCGGCTTTGAACTGGTTGCGTGTTCGAACCAGACTGCCTCGCGCGGCCGTGAATTTGCTGAGCGCTGGGGCGCGAAATTCATTCCCGATTCGGGCGAACTCTGCCGTTACCCGGGCCTCGATTTCATCGACGTGTGCACTTTCCCCGACTCGCATCTCGGGCCGGTCGAAATTTGCGCGTCCATCGGCCGCGCGGTGCAACTGCAGAAGCCGATTGCTACCGATCTCGAAGCTGCGCGCCGCATGATCGATGTCGCGCGTAATGCGGGCATCAAAGTGTGTGTGATGAGCCAGCACCGTTTCGACGACGCCACGCTGTTTCTGAAGCGCGCTCTACCGGCTGGGCGCCTCGGTAAGCTTCTCGAGGCCGACGCCTATGTGAAATGGTTTCGCAGCGAGGAATATTATTCGCGGCCGATCAAAGGAAGCTGGCACACCGAGGGCGGCGGCGCTCTGATCAACCAGGCCATTCACCAGATCGACATCCTGCTCCATCTCATGGGTCCGGTCGCGCAAGTGAGCGGTGTCTGGCAGTTGGGCGCGCGCCACAAGATCGAATCCGAAGACGTCGTGAACGCCTTGCTCTCCTATCAATCCGGAGCCACCGGCGTGATTCAGGCTGCTACGGCGTTTTGGCCCGGTTACACCGAGCGCATCGAGATTCACGGCACGAAGGGGACGGCGATTATTTCCGGGGACCAATTGACCCATTGGGACGTGCTCGACGATGAGCAGGCGAACGCGGCCGATCCGGCGCCTGTTCTAGTCACGACGACGGCGTCCGGTTCGTCCGACCCAATGGCTATTTCCGTTACCACGTTCGAAAGACAATTTCTGGATTTCGCGGAAGCCATCAAGACGGGCCGTGAGCCGCTGGTGAACGGCGAAGAGGGATATCGCGCCCTAGCCCTGGTTCTAGCCGTGTATCAATCCTGCCGCCAACATGGCCCAGTTTCCGTCGATTTGGCGATATAATCGAAATTGCTAGACCCTGTCGTCTTGGCGGCTTCTTTCCGCGCCGCTGTACGGATGCGGGAATATGTCGTCTGCCGCTGAATTGACTACTGAACCGCGCACGCTTGAGTTGCCTCCGGGCGGCGGTGGTGAATTAATCGATACCTCGCCCGATCCCAGGAGGCTTGCGCATTACCTGGAGGAATTCGGGAAGCGGCATCCCGCCCTGCTCCAATCGCTTTCGCCCGAGCGGCTTCGCTGGCTGCAAGTGATTTTCGCTTCGAGCCGCTTTCTTTCGGATGAACTGCTGCGTCACCCTGCGTGGATCTCCGCCGTCGGTCCGCTCGATTCTGATTTATCCGTTGCCGACTATAAGCAGCGCCTGTGCGTGTTTCTCGAAGCGCGCCAGGCTTTTTTCCCGTCGGCGTTGGACTTGGCGCTGTTCCGGCGTCATGAATTACTGCGCATTGTGCTGCGCGATATTCTGCGGCTCGGTTCGCTGGCCGCGATTACAGGGGAACTGTCGAATCTTGCCGACGCTATCCTGGCGCGCGCTTTAGAGTGTGTAACGGCCGAAGTGGCGGCCCGCCACGGTCTTCCGATGGTCGAAGAGGGTGATGCGCCACGCGCCGCGGTTTTTACTGTTGTGGCGTTGGGCAAGCTGGGCGGCCGCGAGCTAAATTACAGCTCCGATGTCGACCTCATGTTTCTCTACAGCGGGAATGGAGAAACTGCCGGTCCGCCAAAAATTACCAACGGAGAGTTTTTCAAAAAGGTTGCCAACCGGCTTACGAACCTGCTTTCCACCTATACGGCCGCCGGGCTTTGCTATCGCATCGATTTACGTTTGCGTCCCGAAGGCACGCTTGGCGAGGTTTGCCTTTCACTTACCGCAGCCAAAGATTATTACTCAAAACGCGCCCGCGACTGGGAGTTGCAGATGCTCATCAAAGCGCGCGTTGCCGCGGGTGACGAAGCTTTGGGCCAGGCGCTGCTTGATTTTGTCGAGCCATCCATTTACTCGACAACGCTTGATTTTTCGACCATTGAGAGTATGTCCGTCGCTCGCGAGCGCTTCAACGAAAAGCTCTTGCGCAAGCGGCTCAACCGGAGCGAGTTGGATGTCAAGCTGGCGCGGGGCGGGATTCGCGATGTCGAATTCCTAGTGCAGTGTTTACAGCGACTACATGGCGCGCGCGAAATCTGGGTGCGGCATGGCGGCACGCTGCTCGCTCTAGAGCGCTTGCATGACCGGGATCTACTGTCCTCGACCGAATACTCGCGCCTGCGCGATGCGTATGAGCACTTCCGCCGGTTAGAGCATCTTCTGCAGATGGAAGACGATCGTCAGACGCACGCGTTGCCATCGAATCCATTTGAGTTGGAGCGAATCGCTCATCTGATGCGGCCGCACGGGTTTCGCGCGCATTCGCCGGGTGGCGTCGCGCGGCTTCTTGGTGAGCTCAACCAGCATCTTGAAAACGTCCAGGTTGTGTATGAGCGTATCGTGCATGCGCAACGCCCGCTGCACTGTGTTCCCGGTCCTGCCGCGGCTCCTGTCGATGAGATTCCCGCAAGGGCCGAAGCGCGAGGCGAGGTAGATCTCTCCGGCGAAATATTGGGCGCGCTGGAGCGGCGAGCTCCGCGCCTGGTAGAGCGCCTGCGTGCCCGCGGGGTGCATCGCTCCGAGCGCTCGCTCACCGACTTTCTACAGTCGTTGCTCGAGCGGCCGCAGTATCTAGAACTGCTCGACAACAACCCGGTAGCGGCGAATTGGATGATCCAGCTTTTCGAGTTGAGTCCGTTTCTCGCGGGGCAGGTGTCGCGCTACCAGGAACTAATCGAGGAAATTCGCCGCGCGGCCAACCATCCAACCCGGCGCTGGGTCTTCGAGGGATTGGCGGCGCCGCTCAACGACATTGAAGGATTACGGCGTTTTTTCCGGCGCGAAATGTTTCGCATTCAGGCGGGCGGTATGTGTCTGCCGGAGCCGGTCTTTTCGACGCTTGACAACACCTCCGCGCTGGCGGAATTCGTGATCGCGCGCGCCTACCGCATTGCGCTCGAGCGAAGTATCGACCATGCTCGCCGGCACACGGACCCGGAAAAGCCATTTGTCGAAACGCAGTCGGAAATGATGGTTGTCGCCCTCGGCCGTCTCGGCATGCGCGAATTCGATTTGGGCTCCGATGCCGATCTCGTGTTCATTATTCCCGATGGGGAAATTGAGCGGCAACGCTTTTGGACGCGAGTTGCCGAACACCTGATCGAAATTCTTACCGCGTATGCGGGCGATGGCGCGATTCTTTCGCTGGATACGCGCTTGCGGCCCAACGGCCGCGAAGGCATGCTGGTGCAAACCGAGTCTGCCTATGTGGATTACTTCGCGTCGAAGGCAGAGGCATGGGAAGGCATCGCGTATATGAAGGCGCGCGCGGTTGCCGGCGACACCGACCGTGCCACGGCGTTCTTGAATGAGCTGCAGCAGGTCGATTGGCGCCGCTACGGACAAAGCGGCCGCTCAAAGCATGACTTACGGCAGATGCGTGCGCGCCTGCAGCGCGAGCAGGGTAGCATCACGCCGCTCAAAGCCGCCGAGGGTGGCTACTACGACGCCGACTTCATCCTGATGTACCTACGACTGAAGGGCGCCGGTATGTTCTTCAAGAGTTTGAACACGCCCGAGCGCATCGACATTGTGGAGAAGATGGGCCATCTCGATCGGCCCGATGCCGAGTCTCTTTTGCGCGCGACCACTCACTTCCGGGCTCTCGACCATGCGTTGCGTGTCGTTACTGGACGCGCTGAAGAAAAAATCCCAGCGTCTCGGGCGGAGCGGGAGATGATCGCCATTCTTGTGGAACGCTGGACTGGGCGGAATATCGATCCGGCAAACCTCGACAGCGACTTACTGGCGCTGCAGACACGGACCCGCAAGATTTTCGACCGTATTTTTGGCTGAAGGCGCGCTCTAGTCGTCTTCTTCCGTGTGCATGTGCGTCTTTGCCGCAGCGATGATCTTCTCCGCCTGCGGAGCCGGCACGTAGTCGTAGTGGTCGAACTCCATGTGAAACGAAGCGCGGCCCTGGGTCTTCGAAATCAGGTCGTTTTGATAATTGAGCATCTCCGACATCGGCACTTGGGCGCGAATCGATTGCGTAGCGCCCTTGACATCCATGCCCGCGATGCGGCCGCGCCGGCCGTTGAAATCGCTCATCAAATCACCGGCGAACTCAGTCGGCGTTTCGACGTCGACGCGCATTACCGGCTCGAGCAGCGCCGGCTTGGCCTGTTGCATGGCAGCACGAAACGCTTTGCGGCCGGCCAGCTTAAATGCCATTTCCGACGAGTCCACATCGTGATAGGAGCCGTCGTAGACCGTCACTTTGAAGTCGGTCACGGGAAAGCCCGCCACGAATCCCTGTTCGGCGGCTTCCACTACGCCCTTTTCGACCGCCGGAATGAATTGCCGCGGTATCGACCCGCCGAATATATCGTTTACGAATTGAAATTTCTCGCCACGGGGAAGAGGTTCGATGCGAATCCAGCAGTCGCCAAATTGGCCGTGTCCGCCGGTCTGCTTTTTGTGCCGGCCTTGCACGCTGGCCGTGCCCCGGACTGTCTCCCGATACGGAATCTTGGGCGCGTGCAACTCCACTTCCACTCCGTAGCGGCGCTTTAACCGGCTGACCACTACTTCCACGTGTTGCTGACCAGTGCCGGCAAGCAGAAATTCCTTGGTCAGCGAATCGCGGTAAAAGCGCAGCGAACGGTCTTCCTCGAGAATTTTCCCCAAGGCGGTGCTCAGGCGATCTTCATCGGTGCGGCTCTTCGCCGAGAGAGCATAGGCAAGAGAAGGCTCCGGCAACTCGACCGGTTTGAACACCACACAATTCGTTTTTTCGCACAGCGTGTCGCCGGTGAGCGTTTCCTTCAGCTTTGCGACTGTCCCTAGATCTCCGGCCCGTAACTCGGTAATCGGCTGCAGCGTCTTGCCGAAGGGCGTGGCTATGTGCGCGAGCCGCTCGTTTACGCTCGAGCGCATATTTACCAAGTGCACGTCGTCCTTTAACGTTCCGGACGTCACTTTGAAATAAGAAACCCGGCCCGCGAACGGATCGGCGGCGGTCTTGAATACGAAGATGGCCGGGGGCTCTTTCGGGGTGAGCGCTTGTTCGCTCTCGACGCCGTTCTTGACGGTTGTCATTTTCGGCCCGTCCAAAGGCGACGGCAAGACTTCCGCTATGAAATTTGCGACGAGATCGGCGCCGATATTTTGACAGGCGGATGTACACAAGACTGGGAAAATGCGCCGTTCGCGCACGGCTTGCTGAAGGCCGGTGACGATGTGTTCCACCGGGAGGGTGCCGGTCGCGAAGAACTCTTCCATTAGTTCGTCGTTGCCCTCGGCGATCATCTCGACCAAGGCCTCGTGCGCGGCGCTGGCGGCTTCCTGTTCAGGAGTCGGGATTTCGCCCTGCTTCCCTTTGCCGTCGCCTCCGCCTTTGTAGCAATGGGATTCCATGCGGATCAGATCGATGATTCCGGTGAAGGTCTTCTCGGCGCCCAGTGGCAAGTGGACCGGCACCGCCGCTCGGCCGAAGCGCTCGTGCACGCTTTCCAACACCCGCTCGAACGAGGAGCGCTCCCGGTCGAGCTTGTTGACCACGAGCACGCAAGGAAGCTTGAATTCTTCGGCGAACTTCCAGACTTTCTCGGTTGAAACTTCGACGCCTGCCACTCCATCGAGCACGACAATGGCTGCGTCGGCCGCGATCATCGCGGAGCGCGTGTCGTTGAGAAAAATGTTGTAGCCTGGCGTATCGATCAGGTTGATCTTGGTTTTCTGCCACGCGAGCGAGGCCAACGAAGAAGTAATGCTCAGCTTTCGAACGACTTCCTCCTCGTCGAAATCCGTGATGGTGTTGCCCTCATCCACCTTGAGGTGCCGGTCTGTCGCTCCGGCGGCGAACAGCATCGCGGAAGCGAGGGATGTTTTTCCGCTATGCCCGTGCCCGATCAAAGCCACATTCCGAATGTCGGAACTGTCGAAGACCTTCATAACGCCCAGAGCATATCAAATTCACTCTGGCGCGCCGGACGTTTTGGGATGTTGCGATTTGGTTAAAGGTCTAGGCGATTTGCTGCGACGCCGCCACATCGCTTGCCACATCGACTATCGGGTTATAGGTGAGAATCCGGCTGCAGCTCTCACAGTACATGACCTTGTCCTGCCGCCGCAGATCCTGAAAGAATTGGGGTCGCAGCGAAATTTGGCACGCGCTGCAGCGTCCATCGGTGGCGTCGGCGATGGGCGTATTCTTCGATTTCTTGCGGACCCGTTCGTACTCGGTGTAGAACTTAGGCTCCATCTCGCCGGCGACGGTCTTGCGCTCGCCGCGCAATTGCGTCAATTCCTGCTCGTCTACCTTGGTGCGTTCGCGTGCCCGAGCCTTTTCCGCTTCTACTTCCTTCTGCTCCACCTTCAGGCTGACCTCGGCGGACTTCACATTTTTTTCCAACGGCTCCGACTGTTCCATGAAGTCGAGAATGCTGTCTTCCGACTTACGGATTTCGGCTTCTATATAGGCGATCTCATGTTGGAAAGCCTGGTATTGCTCGTTCGTCTTCACCGCGCTCATCTGATCGCGGAGCTTCGAGATCTTCTGTTGGTGAAGCTGGATGTCGCCTTCGAGTTTCTTTCGATCGCGCTGATTGGCCGCTAACGCGGACTTGTCAGCCTCCAAACGGCGGCCGTGCGCCTCGAGTCGCTTCTCGATTTCCGAAATGTGTTTGGGAAGGGTCGCGACTTCCGTTTCGAGATTCGCGATCTTGCGGTCAAGCGCCTGAAGACGCAGCGCCAGAGCAAGCTCCTGCAGCATGTAATCCGAATTTTAACATGCGAGTCAGCTTTGACCGTATTCTTCGAAGAAATGTGCGATCGTCCGGATGCCGGCGTAGTAGTTTGAGATCCGATATTTCTCGTTAGGCGAATGCAAACCATCGTCGGGAAGGCTGAAGCCCATGAGCACGGTTGGAATCCCCAAGTGGGCCGCGAATTCGCCGACGATAGGGATCGATCCGCCCCCTCGTGTAAACACGGTCGGCTTTCCCAGAACGCCGCTAAATACGCGTGCGGCCACGGCAATTGCCGGATGATTTGGGTTGACGGAAACCGCCGGCGAGGCGCTTAAGACCCGCACTTCCGTCTGAATGCCTTTCGGCGTATGCGCCGCGACCCAGCTCTTCACGGCGGCGACAACCTTCGCCGGATCCTGCTTGGGGACTACGCGCAGACTGACCTTCGCCACCGCTTTCGCCGGAATCACGGTCTTTGCGCCAGCGCTCGCAAAGCCGCCCGCAATGCCGTGGACCTCGAACGTAGGCCGTGCCCAAACGCGTTCCAAAACGGATTGTTCGGGCTCGCCGGTCAAGGCGGAAGATCCTACTTGCTCGCTCAGAAATTCTTTTTCGGAAAACGGCAGCTTTTGCCAGCTCTCCAGCTCGGTTGTATCGGGCGGGACGACGCCATCGTAGACGCCGGGGATTTGTATGTGGCCGTCCGCGTCCTTAGCTTTCGCGAGGAGCTCGATCAATCCATAGACCGCATTCGGCGCCGCGCCGCCATAGACTCCGGAGTGCAAATCGCGCGCCGGTCCACGCGCCTCGATCTCGAGATAGATCAGGCCGCGCAAGCCAACGCACAACGTGGGCACGCCGTCGGCAAACAACTCCGTATCCGACACCAAGGCTACGTCGGCCTTCAGCTTTTGTTTGTTGAGCGGGACGTAGCGTGAGATCGATTCACCGCCCACTTCCTCCTCGCCCTCGATCAGAAACTTGACGTTTACCGGCAGCTTGCCGTCATGGACCCGCAACAGTGCTTCGACGGCCTTTACGTGCATGTACATCTGCCCCTTGTCGTCGCAAGCGCCGCGCGCATAGATATTGCCGTCGCGAATGCTCGGCTCGAATGGCGGCGTTTCCCATAACTCCAGCGGGTCTGGCGGCTGCACATCGTAATGGCCATAGCAAAGAACCGTGGGTTTGCCTGGCGCACCCAGCCAGTCGGCGTACACAAGAGGATGTTTTTCGGTTTGGATGACCTCGACGTTTTGGAGGCCCGCATGCTTCAATCCATCCGCAGTGAATTGCGCCGCGCGAGCGACATCCTGCCGATGCTCGGGTAGCGTGCTAATACTCGGAATCCGCAAGAAGTCGAGCAACTCCTCGAGAAAGCGGCCTTCATTTTGCGTTACAAACTCGTCGAGCCGGGATTTCATTTTCGATTGTCAGTATAGAGCAGCAAGAACCGGAGTGCCGGGGTTCGAAATTCCCGGTTAGATTGTGGAATGCAGACGAACGACTGGACGAACGTTGCCCGGGACCTGGACGCCCAAGGCAGCGCATTGTTCGAGCATTTGCTTTCTCCCGAAGAGTGCCGGGCAATCTCAACGCTGTATTCGCAAGACGATTCTTTTCGGAGCCACGTG
>Ga0193753_10001088_pt1 | contig 24076 bp, 24 predicted proteins | sample H1c2metaG_FD_144925 | JGI IMG/M metagenome (GOLD analysis project Ga0193753, IMG submission 144925) | Soil microbial communities from a riparian zone of the East river system, Colorado, United States - H1c2 | ecosystem: Environmental > Terrestrial > Soil > Riparian zone | place: USA: East... | reverse complement strand
GCGCTCCCTAAGTTTACCATTCCTGATAAAAAACATTTCTATATCCAGGTCATGGAAAAGAATGGCGGCAGGAACCTGCGGTTGAAGATCAGTAACCGGAAGATTGTGAAAGCAAAAACGCTGCAGGTGGTTTATTAAACAAAGGTCATGAATCAGCAGGATAACCAGTTTACGATCCCAAAAAATGTGCTGGAAAATTTTGATATCGCAGGCATACAACGAAAGATGGCAACGGCTGATTGGTTTTATCCAAATACAGACGATCCAATTTCCTGGCTAAAGGGCCATATTAAAATGCTCGCCATCAACAAAGATCTTGGACGGTTGTGCGAACTTAAGAATGGCAGAGAAACTGCGAAGGCACTATGGGGCGCATACACGCCAAAAGATTCTATTATTAAACCAGATTATTTATCAACAATAAAAACAAAGGTTATGAACGACAAGAATTTTGATTACTTAAAAAATCAAATCCTGAAAATGGGTTTTGGCGAAGGGCACAGTGAAGAGCTGAAAACGAAGTTACAAAGCGGGGCGCCGGAATTTGTGATTGGACACACAGCGGATTATGGAAAGGACAATACGGCGGCGACACTGCAGTTTAAAAAATCCGCCAACACTGATATGTATTTCTTTAACAGCTACAACCTGCATTTAAAAAACGCGCAGCATCCCGAACCAATCAAACAAACTTTTTACACTGATGATCATTTCAGTTTGAAGGAAGGATATAACCTGCTCGCAGGGCGCGCGGTGCTGAAAGAAAAAGAAAACAAGGAAGGACAGAAGTACACGGCCTGGTTCCAGTTGGATTTTAAAGAAAGTGATAAGAACGGCAATTTCAAACTGCATCCCTATCATTCCAATTACGGTTATGATCTTCCAAAGCAACTGGAAAAACATTCCATTAAAGAACTGAACGATCCCGCGCAGCGGGAATATATGATGAAAGCCCTGGAGCGTGGCAACCGGCAGCAGGTGACATTGATTGACAATGGCCAGGAAAAGAAAATATTCATGGAGGCCGCGCCTCAATTCAAGTCATTGAATTTTTATGACGCTGGTGGTAATCGTCTGAAAGCGGAACAAATCTATGAAAACAAATCAGGGCAGCAGCAGGGGCAAACCGTGAAACAGCAAGCCGAACAATTAAATGAAAAAGCAAACAACCAATCGGAGAAACAGGGGGCGAAAAAAGAAAACCAGAAGCAAAATACTGCTGATGGCGAAGAAGGAGGAGCGGGCAAGCAAACTGAAAAGAGAACGAGACGGAACAAACAGTCAATTTCATAACAGGTGAGAATTTATTGAAGAACTGAAATGATGAACTGTTCGGATGTGAAGTGTATGAATGCTGCGGTATGGATAAGAAACTGGACATATTATTTGATTTTTTGATAGCTATCGAAAATGATTCCCGGGTTACGACGGCGCATATCAGTCTGTTTGTTATGCTTTGGAGGAGATGGGCAGCGGGGGATCGCGGGTTACCATTGATTTTTTTTAAACGGGAGATCATGCCGCTCTGCCGCATCTCCAGCCGCTCGACCTATCACAAGATCATCGGCCAATTGCACAAATATGGGTATATCCGTTATGCGCCGTCGTTCAATCATTTTGAGGGGAGCCGTGTGGAATTTTTTGAAACAAGAAAAATGTGAGACATGAATTTGCAGGGAGCGATTTAAAAATAACTACAATTATGGGCGACAATGTACATATAGAAGGGAGCACGCGTATTGGCACTATCGGGGGAACCATACTCGTTACACTGCTTAATATCTGGCACAATGATTTTATCCGCACCATTGGCTTTGCAGCCCTCGGCGCTACCGTGAGTTTCTTTGTGTCGCTGTTCTGGAAATGGATGGTGAAGCGGATTGACAGAGGGCGAATGAAAAAAATAGAGAAAGAAAGTAATAACCCAGGCCAATAATAAGGCCTGGTTTTTTACATTTGCAGCATAGGTAACAAAAATTCGGAGATATCCATAAAGCTCTTTAAGGGGCGTAGTGCAGGCGGCTTTAAAGATTTAGTTTCGGTCTGTGCTCAACCAGGCCTCAAAACCACCGGTATTATTGTTGATCAAAGACATGTGGAATATCATCGGGCGATTTGATGATAGTGTTGTTTTTATTCAAACCACAGAATTACATAGTCACCTAAATAATCAACCAATGCCGGCAATGCTGCGGGCACCATTTGCCAGCCAGTGCTGGTGGAGGTTAAATTGCCCAGCCATTGCGTATTTAAAACGACACTAAATATATAATCCGGCGAAAGCCAGCAGGGGCGGATAAATCCCTGGTAGCGGACACCATTGAGTTCAAAACAAACGCGCACGCGTTCCATATCATTAGCATACATCTGTCAGAGTTTTATGGAACTTTCCCATTTCTTTTGTACCAGCTTCTTCTATCGCGGTGACGTCAATTTGCAAAATATCTTTTCTGAAATAATAATACAACAGCGTCTGGGTGACAGCTGCCCGCACTGCGCCCTCATCAAATACCGTGGAGAAGCCCAGGGTACTGCAAAGACGTTTTTTTCTGCCGCGGATAAATACCGCGATATTGAAATATTTCATTTTGCTAAAATAATTAGTAAAATCTACATTAGGAAAACGGATCGGATGCTTACTTCGTTTACCTTTGCACTTAATTAATGCAGACCACACATGAAATTTACGACAGGGCAAACCGTCCTACTATTGAATACCGAGTACAAGCCCGTATGCAACGCTATCGTTCAGCAATACGATGAAGAAACGGGCAAATATGAAGTCGCCTACCAATACCCCGATCCCAATAAAACAGAAACACTGAGTGTTCCGCAGGAACGGCTGATGGCTGAAGTGTAGCCACTGTAACATTGGCGCTGTTGTCCACTTTTATGCAAGAAATTATTATAAAGCAAAGCTCTATGCCGAGAACCCGTCATTTCAAAACCGTTTATAAAAACGAATCCATTAAAGTAGCAGGCAATAGCCCTGCCTTTACCATTACCTGGCCCGATGGAAAGACTGTCGTGATAGAACGATACGCAGATGGCTGGTATATGCCCAAAAGCCTGGAACAGCATTGGACAGATGCTGACATCGCCGGCCTTGGCGCGCTTATCGAACAAAGAATAAAGTCTGTTTAAAAATGCGACTGTTAGTTAACCACAAATCCTGTCCATATTCAGGGCTGGATCGCTTCCCGATCCCATGCTATCTACTGCTACTGAAAATATATTGGGTGCATAGCCTTCCCCAATTTCCGGCGATTTGCCAATGGCAATGCTATTACCAAATAATTTCACTTGGTTTCCTGAGCTAAGCAATAAAGCTTTTCTTTTAAAATTTGCCGTGATGATTGGTTGTTAAAATGAATATATAAGTACCACAGACATGCAGCGTCTTGGCTTGTTGGCAGATTAATCCTGCTAACGAAAGAAAAAAATATATTTATTCTGCCGGAGCGGGGTGCAGCAGTGCCTGAATATCCTGGCCCAGGAAAAAAACCCTTGACCGGATTTTGACAGGTTTTAGTTTACCGTGCTTAATCCACTCGTAGATAGTGGGTTTGGTAATTTGGAATAACTTGCAGACTTCCGCAATCTTAAAGAGCGGTTTGGTCACCATGCCGGGTGTTTCTAAAATAGGAGCATCTGCCCTGGGCTTTTCCAGTTGACTCACTTCTTCGCGGATAATTTTCCGGATGGATTGCCAGAATTGTTCCGGCTGATAGGGAAATAACATGGGGGTAGCCGGGCTACCGTTGCTCACAAAATCTTTCATCACTTTTCGTTTTAGAGTTGCAAACTATGGCAACAATTAGAATTGATCAAGCTAAGTGCACTTAGGAATTAAGATAAGGCCGTAAAAGTTGACTAATGTGCTTGCTGGAGCTTGCGTTCCAATTCAACCACCCATTTTTGCGCTGCCGGAAAGCCGAGCGCTTCAAAAAAGATCCGGGTAGCTTCTACGCCTTTGATCATTTCTGCCCTTTCTTTTGGGGAAAGACTGGCAATTTTATACAGACGGGAAAGATTTTGTTTGAGCTTGTCTTTGTCGGCCCCGTACAGATTGTTCAGCAGTTCGGCCGACTTGTCGTTAGCAGCGGGCAGGGGAAGCTTACTAGTTTTGGCAAATACATAGAAAATAATGGTGAGGGTTGCGATGGAGAATTGGGTGCGCTTGCATTTTCTGATGTCCGTAGTGGTAGTTGAATTTTTTTCCTGTTCAGCCATAACCGTGTCCAGTACAGGCAGGAATTTCGCATAAAATTGGGGGATATAATTAAAAAGTGCAAGAGTGGTTAGGCTTACAATCCCGGCCAGGAGGATGGCTGGTAAGGCAAACTGCCACTGTTTCCCAAACGGCAAAACCAGTAAGCAACCTACCAACAGAACCAGCCCGAAGTGCGATAAAACATCGTTACACCAGAAACCGGCAATGATTTTTTTTCGGGTAGCCGTCAAGGGCCATTGGGGAAACTGTTGCTGCTGATAACGGTGAACTGTGAGAAATGATTCATGAACTTCCCGGTTTTTAAACGGGGCATCAAATAGTAAAAAGGATTGCATCCTGCACACAAAATCTTTCATACACACAGTCTTTTGATAAAGTTAGAACAAAAAAATAAAATTTCATCAGAAGGCGATTTCCAGGCAGTTTATCAGTTTGTCATTCTTTACGGATTCTTTATTTCACCTGATTAATAGTCAGTATTGTAAAAATATGCATGCTGTCGATAACTTTCCGTCTTGAATCGACTTGAACTAAAATGTGATCATGAAGTGAACTATTATTAGGATTTACCGTCGTTATTAATAATTTATTAGACTTCAGACAGCCGTCAAATGGAATATTTTGTAAGACAATTAAGCTGTCGATTTTTCGATATATTCCTTCAATATCTTCCGTCGCAATACCCCCCAGCCAAACACATGTACTATCTTTGTACAAAACCAAACTACAACCACCAACCCCTTGATCATATGTAGCTTGAAACAGAAGCTCCTTTTCTTTTTTTCTTTTCGCCACGCAAGTTACCAATGAGGCTATTATAATGATTATAGTCGTTATTTTAAATATTTGCATGTTAAAACATATTATGTGTATTTCCCAATCCTTGTTGTCGGGTGACTAAAATATGGACTATTCCTAAATAAAAAACCGCTTATTAGCGGTTTGTGTTTTTTTATACGTTCCTTTTTAGCCTTGTTTCTTTTCGCCAACCCATCGGCTTCTTTCCTGTTTTTCGTGGAAAGTATATCCTTTAATGTGGCTAACCAACGGTTACTGGCTTCAAGACAATTCCTGCAGGGTTCACTATATAATTGAATGGCGATAATCGATACCGGGTTGCTATTACCAGGAAATAAATATTTACGAATCAATTTCCAGCGTCAGCGTCACAACTCCTTTATCATTCCGGTAAACTATCGCTTCATCAAGCATCAGGTCCCTGATATCATGCTTCATCAATATATTCCAGTTCAATGTTTCCTACCAGCCAGATCAGCAATCGTTCGGCAACTTTTAACAGGCGGGTATAAAAGCGTGCCGGCAATTGGTAAGACTCAGTATAACGAAACAACAATTTTCTCGCAGATTCGTCGGGCTTACAGAAGCATTCTATCATTCGATAGAGCAATTGTGCGTTATTATATATGCCGCTATAATGTAGTCTGCTGACTGGAGGTTTCTTGCTTCCCGAATAGTAGCCGAAGATTCGGTGACGGGGTGCAGCCCAATTAAATCCTGCAATAGCAGCGGCATTTAAGATCAGTGGGTGATCCTCTTTGCAGCAAAGCCGCCCTTTGGACAAGGGCGGCTTTATAAAGATGATTACAACTGTGATTATTGAATTACCAATTTACTATTAAGCAACTGGCGGCCACCTGTAACATTAATAATGTACAAGCCACGCGCAAGCCCATTTGTGTTTACATTAATGGTGTTGATGCCCGGCGCCAGGTTAAGTCTTTGGGTGCGAATGGTTTGCCCGTGAATACCATTTACCGTCAGCATAACCGGCATATTGTTATTGCTATAAATGACCAGCTTTGCCGCCATGCCCGGTGAAACCGGATTGGGGCTTATAGCAGATGTCATCTGTGGCAGCGCAACAGGAGCTGAGAATGTTGTTGTCACCGTTGGTGCACCTATCACCCTGGCACCTGATGTCATTACTGGCGGAAAGAGCTGGGTTTGTGGAATAATGGTTTTTGGTGTGCTGCGGCTTGACCAATACAATTTTGTAACGGCGTCACCGGTGTTTTCATAATATTCAATAATGATATCATATTTTTGACCCGCTATTAGCTCTAAGGTACCCATCTTTTCGGTGGCTGACTGATTCACCCAATTGTCTACCAGCCGCGTGCCGTTTATCCATAGCCTGATACCGTCATCACTTACGGCATAGATCGAATACACTTCAGAATACTGCGCCTGCACCTGTCCGGTCCATCTCACTGAATACTTATCTTCCGGCACAATACCCGGAGCAGGTGACAATACCTGGGGTAGTTTACCATAGGTCAATTCAAAATTGATGGTAGTATCGATTCGAGAGAGCAGGGGCGGGCCAGACAATGCCGTTCCGTTATAATAAACACCCAGTAAGCCACGGGTTATGGGATAAAGTTGTGATTTCGGCACTATAGCTTTAGGTGTGCTGGGGCTGGACCACAATAGTTTAGTAACAGCATTGCCTGTGTTTTCATAATACTCAATTAAAATATCATACTTCTGACCGGCCGCCAATGGAATAGTGGCATTTTTTTCAGTAGCTGACTGGTTTGTCCAGTTATCTATCAGTTTAATGCCATTCACCCATAACCTTATCCCATCATCACTAACCGTATAGAATGTATATACTTCAGAATACTGTGGCAATACCTGGCCCGTCCAGCGCACAGAATACATATCCTCCGGAACGATGCCGGGCGCTGGTGATAATACCTGAGGTTGTTTACCGTAGGCCAGGTCAAAATTGATGGTGCTATCTACCCGGCCAAGCAATGGAGCGCCAGACAGGTTGATACCATTATAATAAAAACCCTGGAGCCCTGTACCGGTACCCGTTATAATGGCTGGCGGGTACAACTGCGATTTGGGAATAATGGCTTTTGGTGTGCTGGGGCCTGACCACAATAATTTCGTAACCGCATCGCCGGTGTTCTCATAGTATTCTATCGTTATATTGTATTTCTGCCCTGCTACCAGGGCGATGGTGCCGCTTTTTTCAGTGGCCGACTGATTCATCCAGTCGTCTACCAGTTGAACGCCGTTTATCCATAAACGGATGCCATCGTCGTTAACGGTATAAAAAGTATAGGTTTCTGAATATTGGGCTTGCACCTGTCCCGTCCATCTTACCGAATACTTGTCATCCGGTACAATGCCGGGAGCGGGCGATAGTATCTGAGGTATTTTTTCATACGTCAATTCAAAATTGATAGTGGTATCAACCCTGTTCAAAATGGGTGTTCCAGATAAAGTGATTCCATTGTAATAAATTCCCTGGAGACCAGTACCAGGTGTCTGGACAGGGGTTGGATCCGGCGCCAGTTTTACTACCCAGGCATCGGATTGACCATGGTTGATACCCGTTACATCCCCGCTTTGACTGCTATTGCTGAACCCAACGAAAACATAACCGCCATCAGTTGTTTGCTGTATGCAGTTTGCATTATCATTGTCTGTTCCTCCTATCAATCTATTCCAGATTTTATTTCCTGCTCTGTCCAGTTTTAGTATCCAGCAATCATTGTTTCCGTGATTCACATTGTTTACGTCGCCGGCCAGGATGCTGTTGCTGGTTCCTGCGAGTATATAACCTCCATCGCGGGCCTGTTGAAGATAGCTGACACTTTCGCTGCCAGGCCCGCCCAATAACTGATCCCATATTTTGTTACCGGCCACATCCAGTTTAACCACCCAGCAATCAGATGCGCCGTGGTTAATTCCACTTACATCTCCGCTTTGGCTGCTTTCGCTGGTCCCCGCGAATATATAACCACCGTCGCTGGTTTGTTGAATAGAACTGACGCCGTCACTGCCCGCGCCACCCAATAATTTGTCCCACACTTTCTGGCCTGAGGCATCCAGTTTAAAAACCCAGCAGTCATTGGAACCGTGATTAACGCCGCTTACATCTCCGCTCTGGCTGCTGGTAGAATTGGCTGCAACAATATAGCCCCCATCGGTTGTTTGCCGGATATAAGGATTTATGTCCATACCGTTGCCGCCCATTAACTTGTCCCATATTTTATTGCCGGTGGCGTCTAACTTTACAATCCATAAGTTTATCACGCCCTTGTATACCCCGGTTATATCGCCATCGCCATTTTGACCGGGCGATCCACCGCTAAATCCTGCTACTATGTAGCCGCCATCACTTGTTTGCTGAATCGACCTGTTAACGTCGCTGCCATGCCCTCCCAACAATTTATCCCATTGTTTGTTCCCCGATGGGTCCAGCTTTACAATCCAATAATCATCGGCAAAGGGATTTCCCCCCTGTATGTTATGATTAACGCCGCTGACATCGCCGCTCTGGCTGCTGGAACTGCTACCCGATACAATATAGCCGCCATCCGCAGTTTGCGAAATGGATGCGGGGCTTTGCTCAGTAGATCCGCCCATTAGCTTATCCCATTGGTTGTTACCAACCGCATCCATTTTTACTATCCAGTAATCACTACCAATGAATGGGTTGGCGTGTAACGCACCACTCACGTCTCCGCTTTGACTACTATTGCTTGAGCTAAGCAGAATGTATCCGCCATCATTGGTTTGTCTGATGCTTACTGCGTTTTCATTGTGGTCTCCACCAAGGAGTTTGTTCCATTGTATAGAAGGCGACTGCGCAAATACAGTCAGGGGCATCAGCGCTGCAAGCAGGCAGCGGCCGGGTTTAGTAGTAATTTTTTTCATATAATTGCTGTTTAGAAGGTTTATTAAAGGAAAATAGCCGCCACTTATGGCAACCCTTTTCAGCAGGCCGCCTTTCCCAGGGATTATCTATTCATTTGTTGAAGCCGGATTAGTGAACAATTGCCAATCCGTTTTAGGGCCAAAAAAATAGTATACACTGCGTGGATTATCAACCAGCATGTATAGAAATCCGGAAATAAAATGGGTGATGCTTAAATAAGGATGCGTTGCCCGAGACAACTTGAAAAATATCAGGAACGGCTGGCAGCTGGGACATGAAATGAGCACCCGGCCCCATTAAAAAAAGCAATCGCATATACGGAATTTATCTTTACAATAAAGATTGTTATCCGTTTAAATAGGGTTATAGAATAGCATGTTTTTTCGGGGTCATTAGAGAAAGGATATTTAAAGGTATGTATTTAGTACTTTATATATCCTCCCTTACAGCAATTTTTGGCGAAATATTTTTTACCATTCGCAGGTATGCTTTACTACAAAGGATTGTGAAACTATTCGGCTAATCATGTTTCGTAGCAGGTAGTGCAGTCGGCTCAGGCCATTGCATCCGTTCGCTTCATTGTCTTTACTTCAATTTTTGGAGACCTGACAGGAGCAACGGTTGAAACAAGTTTATATGGCCGGTTGAACGCTTCCTGGCTTACTTTAAAATGAGCGGACAATATGCTGATGCTAATCAAGCAGGACTTACTTTGGTTTGCTTAATTTTTTTATGAAAACATCTGCTATATACCGGAAATCCCCGGAATTATTTGAAAACGAAAGACTCAAGCAGGGCAAAGCTGAAGGTGGATGAATGCTTTGCTGGCCGCATACAAGCGACCGGTTGACTTGCAATTGTTAATGATAATTTCTATCTTGCCAGCCCTAATATCTCTGACCATGAAATCCAATACCATTCTACTATTGTGCGCACTGATGTTAACAAATCAAACCAACGCCCAGTCCCAAACCGATGTTTCGGCCTGGCTGACCGAAACCACGATCAACGGCAGGACCTTACAAATTCTGCGCGCACCGCAGTCGGCACTAAAAGTGCAATACCAACCTGGACATCATGGGTATTCAGCGTTACCTCGGTAAATGCACCAAATTCTACCTCAAAAACAAACCAGTGATGCTCAGCAGCATGGAAGGTGAACTGCAGTTTATAGAAGTGCAGAACCCGGCCTGGCCGCTTGACTATTATAAAAAAGAAATGGCCGCCTTTGTGGCCTATAATAAAGACCTGGAGGATAAACGGCAGGAAGCTTTTGCGCTTGCACGCAAACGTTATGATGACAGTGTGCAACTCGCGGAACTGGTCGCGGGATTCGCTTGTGTCAGGCAGCTCTTTGTATGGCTGAAAGAAAAGCCGGCGATGACCAGCAACAACCTCGGCCGAGTCTACCGCAACAGTTACGTATACGTGGACGATTTTATTGACAACACGCCGTACATAAAAGTGACAGTCGGTGATAAGCACACCGGCTACCTGCTGCGCAACGAAGTGGTGGAAACGCTGGATTCTTTGGAAACTGCCGGCGATACGCTTGCGGATCTAAAAGATCATCGCTCTTATGCCTTTACAGCAAGTCCCGCATACCAGGCACGGTTGACCAGGGAAGCGAGAGAGGAAGCAGCGGAATTGCGCGCGATGAATAATCCGCCAAAACGAAAACTTATCCGAGGGCCCTAGGGTGGTTGTTATTTTATCAATGCGTCCGGCAACAAGGAATATGTGGACAGGGGGCTTTGCAAATAGCAGCAGGTCACAGCACTGTTTTTATTCGTTCATCCCATTTAGTAAGATTGACGCCTTTGAATAACAGCCAGAGCGCCATGGACAACTCACCAATAAATGGTGGCAACAACGCCGCAGGAAATGGAAATTGTAAAAGCTGACGTAATGATGTTTTAAATTGGTTCGGGGCCGGCTCAAGGATAGTGTGGAATCACAGGCCAGGCAAAACTGTATATGGTGGGAGAAATATTCATCACCTGATATCCGGCAAGTAATCATCATTTCCGACTCGATCTTCTCACAGGATGTGAGCTTTAAGGCGGTTAGTGTTACAACGCACATTATTAAAATTTTTGTATCTTTGGAATTCTATGGCAAGCTTGTTAAAAAATAAAAAAACTGTTTCAAAAGTCGGTGCGGCTATTCCGAAGCGCGCCCTTATCGCCTCAGTGCAGGCTGCCGGCAAAAAGACACAAGTCAGTGCTATGGAGATTATGGGCTATGTAATTGTGGTAAGAGGCAACGACATCATCAAAAAATACAGTGATGGCAGAATCGAAATTATAGGACAAGTCACTGCATAACCCTTAAACGAAGTTTCTTGCCTCCCATTCCCCCCGAAAAATTGCGTTCAGGATGTTAGCAGGACCTAACGGTTCAGGGAAAAGCACCATTGTTGATTCCCTCAGAACAATGAAGGTAAACGGGCATCTTATCCCGTTTGGTTATTATATTAATGCGGACGATACGGCAAGTTTGATTAAGGGAGGCGACTTTAGTTTTGATACTTTTGATTTGGTTGTTCAAAAAGAAAATTTAGTAGCGTTCGCTGTTGCATCAGTATGGACTGCTATCGAATCAACTGCTATCAAATTGCTTTTGACTATCCGTCCCTCACCCCCTACTTTTTATTTTGAAATCCCCGCATTAAAAAGTCATCTTTTCCTTTCTAAGTAGTGACAAATACCAGTATTTATTACCCCGGATTTTTTGAGGGCAATGACCGAGGCTTGCCAGGTAATCCACCAGATCAAGTTGGTTGGCCTGATTGCACAACAATTGCTCAGGCGTTTTGATGGTAACACAATTGAACTGTTGACTTTACTTTTCTGGATCAGCTCTTCCACATCTTTCCAATGGAAATAACGGCGGGACTGAATCCAAAAGCCAAAGACAGGCCGACCCGACAGCTACTAAAATTAGGAAGTGCTTTAAAACAATTTTGAGTCAATAAAAGGCAGCCAATTTTCTTCTGGTGCGCTGCAGGCTCCAGCCCGGAAAAGCCCCCAGGTAAAGTTCGTGTTCTGTTTGGAATGTTTCCGCCATTGCAGATTGCGGAAAGGGAAGGTCGGGCAAAAAGTTACTGAATGTCATTATTCACATTTTCAATTTCACAAATTCATTTATCAGCATAAATATATCGATTTTCAGCATTGTGCTGGAAATCCAAGTCAAATGTACTTTGATTACCTGGGAAGGCATTCGGCAACCTGCCATTAAAAAAAATCGTATCTTGAAAATGCCAATTCTGACCATGAGATTTAATTTTATTATATCAATATTTCTTCTTACCGTTACTACAGCAATTGCGCAACCAGCCGATTATCATGTACAGGTCTTAGACGAACGTGTTGGCGTGCACGCCAACGTCATGCGCTCGCTCGTGATAGATAAAAAAGATTTTTTGTGGATGATGTATGATGACCGCGTACAACGCTACGACGGGCACGAGAACAAGGAATTTATACTTGATAACAACAAGCTGCTTTCAATCTACTGCGATGAGGAAAATAATATCTGGGCGAATTCAAACTCCCAGATATTCCGTTTTGCAGGCGACCGAAAGGGTTTTGTGAAATTGGCATTTGATACCGTTCCCGGCTTGCTGTTTGGTCAATTGCTTAAAGTGAAAAATCAGCCGTTAAGAATAATAACAAACAAGGGTTTTTATGCATTCAATAATGCGTCGGATAGATTTATTTTCATAAAAGAAAAATCTGTTGACAATCTAAAGCAAAAAAATTTCAATACCCATTGGAAATGTCTATCCGGGTTTAACAACACTGCTTTCTTTGCTTCAGCGGATTCGTTATATGCATACAACACTGTTTCAAAAAAAATCCAATCATTGCCATGCCACAATATATTTTCCATTAATGCAATTACCGAACAAAAGGCGATTATTTCATCGTGGAGAGATTCTTCTTTTTTATATGATTTTGCCCTTCATACCATTAAGCCTTTAACGATTGCTTCTAATACCGGTGATGACAATACTTTTTTTCGCATTGGCGGTATTCATCAAATAAAACCGCACTTATGGCTGGCATCAAGCAACCAGGGTGTATTGACTTATGATGATTCTTTGTCTCAGTTCAAAGTGTTACGGTTACACACTAAAGGAACGCCATTGGAGAAAACCCACACGCCCGGGAATGTTTACCTGGATCCAAAACAAAATATCTGGGTAGTGTGCGATTTTGGTTTGATAAGCTTTTCACTTTCACATGCGCAATTAGGATTGATACGGAATTATGCTTATTCGGCAAGTTCATGGGGCAATGATGTGCGCAATTTTGCAGAGGATGAACGGGGTAATTTATGGGTGGCAACTTATGGAAGTTTTTATAGGTGGAATGTTAAGACCGGTGTTATTAAGCCTTATTACCCCAGGCAAGGCAGGCAAAACATGCTGAATTTTCGTTCCATACGCGGCATTGCCTATGATGGCAAATATGTGATACTTGGTCCCACCGATTTAGGCATGTGGCTTTTTGACCCGGTGCATGAAAACTATCGCCGCCCTGTTTACAAAAAAGATTCGTCAGGAGCCGAGACCAGGACGTCCATAGAAGACGACTTCATCTACCAGATTTATAAACTTAAAAACGGCAATCATCTGGTACTTGCAAAAGATGCTGATTATTTGCTCGAGAATAAAACATATATCCTTAAAAAACTGAATCTTCCTTTCAGTAACCGGCAAACTATTTCATATTTTGCTTACCAGGATGCACAATGGAGGATATGGATAGGTACGCTGAACGGCCTCTATTGCTTTGATAGCGACCTGCATTTTCTTTTTAAAGCGCCGTTATCAAAAACTAACAGCAGTTTTCAGTGCATTTGCGAGTATTCGCCAGATACATTCATCGTTGGCAGAGGCAGTGGCGATGGTTTATGGCAACTGCAATTGACTGGTAGCAAAATAAATTTTAAGAAAATAACAACTGCCTTTGACCAAAAGGGAAATATCAGTTTTCTTTATAAAGACAGCACGGGCAACCTATGGCTGGGTACACAGCAAGGCTTGTATTGCTACAACCCGGTAACCAAAGCTGTTGAAACTTTTGATTATACTGATAATGTGCAGGGCTCTTCTTATAATGGTTGTGCTGTTTACAGGCATAGCAGCGGCATTCTATTTATGGGCGGCCAAAACGGAATTAACTATTGCATACCTGAATCGATTCAACCAAAAAAAGACTCGCTGAAAGTTTCTGTAATGAGACTGCAGGTAAACAATGATGATTCTACATACAGCAACTTCAACCATGTTCTGTATTTAAAATATTTTCAAAATTCAATTGTAATAAATTATGTAGCACCGTATTATTTTAATGCCGCCAAAGTAAAATACCGGTATTTATTGAGTGGCGTCAACAAAAATTGGATTGATAATAACAATACGTCGTGCAATTTTACACTGCTGCCGCCCGGCAGTTATACATTTCATGTTGCGGCTAGTGTAAATGGTACAGATTGGTTTGAAAGCAAAGACAAACTTGCTGTAATTATTTCACCGCCTTTCTGGCAAAGGTGGTGGTTTTACTTGCTGTGTGTTCTTGCAATTGGCGTGCTGCTTTATACAATTTATCGCATCCGCATTAATAAAATTCTTGCCATACAAAACGTGCGCAACGCTATCTCAAGAGAATTGCACGACGATGTTGGGTCTACACTAAGCAGTCTGCACATGGTGAGTTCACTGGCAAAGAAGAAGTTGAGAGAAGACCCTGAAAAAACCGGGGAGCTACTGGAGAAAATTACAGAAAGCAGCGAACGCATGACCGGCGATATGCAGGATATTGTGTGGGCCGTAAACCCGATGAATGACAGCTTTGCGCAAATAATTGCACGTATGCAAAAGTTTTCAGCGCAACTATGCGAAGCAAAGAATATAGAACTGTTTTTTACTGCTGATGAAAAAATAAAATTGCTGAAACTGCCTTTGAAATGCCGGACAGACTTGTTTATGATCTTTAAAGAGGCGGCGAACAACCTGGCAAAATACAGCCACGCAACAAAAGCTTACGTCGGATTGCGTAAAAACAATCACCATTTTATACTTGAAATCAAGGATGACGGAATTGGCTTCAATGTAAAAAATACTTTTCAGGGAAATGGTTTACGGAACATGCATACACGCGCGAAAAGCCTGAAAGGAACGCTTAGTGTTTTATCTGGTACGGAAGGCACCAGCATTACACTTGTTTTTACCGCGTGACAATTGAAATTTAAGGAAAGGCAAAAACAAAGTATTTCTTACATAATGATGTAGTTTTATTAGGATAAATAAAAGATATTTTTATACAGAATGGAAAAGAAAATTTACTACATTATTTGTGAAGACAATAATGATTACCGTGAATCGCTGTTTGCTTTTTTAGATGAAGACAATGAGCTGGTATGTTGCGGTTCGTTTGCCAATGCTGAAAATATCTCAGACATTATAAAAACGCACGCCCCTGACGTTGTATTAATGGATATCGATATGCCCGGCAAAAATGGGATTGAAGCATTAAAAGAAATAAAGCAATTCTCACCTGCAACAGAAGTTATTATGCTTACAATTTTTGAGGAGCATGAAAATGTTTTTGAGGCAGTGTGTGCCGGTGCTTCAGGCTACTTATTAAAAAATACAACTTCCGAAATAATTGCAAAATCAATTAAAGAAGTAATGGCAGGCGGCGCGGCAATGACGCCTGCCATTGCACGTAAAACGCTGCAGTTTTTTCACAAGCCTTTAAAAAACAATGAATTTAATTTGACGGCTAAGGAACAGCAGGTTCTAAAATTTCTTGTTGATGGATTATCATACAAAATGATTGCTGCTAAAATGGATGTTGTTATTGATACCATTCGTTACCATATAAAGAAAATCTACGACAAGCTGCATGTGCATTCTGCTCCGGAAGCCGTTGCAAAAGCTATCCGCGATAGACTTATTTAAAATAAGGCCGGTTAAAAATGTTTTATTCTCCTGTTAAGAAGCTGCTTATACTTTTTCAGCAGGTGCCTATAATCATACAGACTACAATGAAACACCTCGGCAGCTGAATCTGAAAAACCACATACCTGAGCAGTTCAAAAATAAAGTACAGAACATATTGGCAAACCCGCGATAGTGTATCTTCCTCCAAATAACATCGTCAACACAAACGTTTTCCAGCTACATGATGATGTAGCGGAATAGTGTCTGAATAAAATGAATTTTGATAAAGAATTGACAGCGTATTTTGGTTAAAATAATAAAAATTACCTCAGCAATTCTAGCCAGTCAAAAAGAATTACTCCGGATAAAAATGGGAAGGCCTTAAAGACAATTACACTTTCCGGTAAAAAGGTTCTGCAAATAACAGTAGCACAGCAACAGTATCACCTGGGCTTATCAATATTCATTATATATATGGAAAGTTGATTGATGCCAAACATATCAAGCGGCCAAAATACCAAATGATTCGCGCATTCCTATGAAATAATCCGGGAAGATTTTACCCAAAGATCCAGTTATATTATAAACAGTATTCATTAAAACAAAACTTAGTTTATGAACAGACACACTTGTTTGCTTACTTTATGTATACTTCTTTCTTCGAGTCACAGCAACCCTGCATTGGTGCCTGCGGGAAGTAATCACAGTATGCTGAACACTACCAAACTTGGGGATGAACTTGAAAATCGATTTAAAAACAAATGCATTGGGTTTGAGTTTGTTATCTCTTATAAGGAAAGCTATGCTGCAAATCGCTGCTGGGGCATGGCAAGGCAAAACCAGGATGCCCCTGCGCGGATTATGACCGATAATGATCAATATAATATTGCGAGTACAAGCAAACCTATAACCGGCGCGGCTTTGATAAAGGCACTTGCGGCAAATAAGAATGTTAGCATCGACTCTAAAATGTATACTTTTTTGCCTTCGCACTGGATAACAGACCCGACCGTTAAAGAAATCAGCTTTCGGGACTTGCTGATGCATACCAGCGGCTTTAAATCACTCGGCAATTCGTATGCAGATCTAAAAAAGCTTATAAAGCAGGGAATAAATCCAGGCGATCACGGCAAGAATAATTATGAGAATTGCAACTATGCAATTATGCGGTTGCTTATCCCGGCAATTATTAGTTCGCCGGTAATACAAATACCGAAAGATGCTTCAGGGATTATATTAACATCAAACGAAACCATCCAAGCGGCCCAGTTTGCTCATTTTTATATGGATTATCTTCAAAAAAAGCTATTTGACGCTACGGGTAACTTGCCACAACTGCAATGTAAGCCCATAGCACATAACCCTGCATTGTGTTACCAATTTCCAAAAACTTCCGCACATGGTGGCGATTTTGGAGACCATACATTGGAGTGCGGCTCAAGCGGATGGAATATGAGCGCAAGGCAGATGTCAATATTTTTCAGGCACCTGCATTATTCTGACGAAATATTATCATCCTCACTAAACGACCTGATGAAAAAATCGTGCTATGAAATTGGAACCACGACAAAAAACATAGGATACTACGAGAAAGATGGCTATTACCCCGGAAGCGAAAACCCTGGTGAACTAAATTCTGTAATGGTGGGTTTCGGCAACGGGATAATAATTACCGGCATTGTTAATTCACAGGGTCCCGGAATAGAGCAAACTGTGAGAGATGCATTTGATGCGTGGTACCATTAACCTGATTACGCTCATAAATAAACAGACAATTGGCTGAAATTGCTGAAATCGCCGCGACAGCATAAGACCCCCAAAAAAAATTTGTAAACGCTTAAATTTTATTCATGGAAAAAAATCCTCTCTGCCTTATGATCTTAACATCTCTTTGCTTACACCTGCCTGCAGTAAGCCAAAACATTGCCATTAACGCCACAGGGAACACACCTAATCCAAGTGCCATGCTCGATGTGCAAAGTACCACGAAAGGGATGCTTATTCCACGCATGACCACCGGACAGCGCACCGTCATTTTATCGCCGGCAACGGGCCTGCTGGTATTTGACAATACTACCGGTTCGTTCTGGTTTAAGAATGCCACAAAATGGGTTGAGTTAGTGAATGATTCCGATACCACATGGACAAAAAATGCGTCCAATATTTATGTAAATAATGGAGAAAATATCGGCATCGGCACAAATGCACCGGATATTAGATTGGAAGTAGATCATGGAACTGATATTGCAACTGCAACGGGTGGTTATCTGCAGCTTGGTGCATCATCCAATCCGAATCTTGCCTTCGACAATAACGAAATACAGGCAAGAAATAACGGAATCGCGTCAAATATATACATGCAAGTGGGCGGTGGTTATGTTGGTATTGGTACAAATACCCCTGAAGTAAAATTGCAGGTTAGTAATGGTACAGATGTTTCGGCAATAAGTGGAGGCTATTTACAACTTGGCTCTTTATCTAATATAAACCTTGCTTTTGATAACAATGAAATCCAGGCAAGAAATGTGAGCGCTGTATCATCGCTTTATTTGCAGAATAATGGTGGCAATTTACAGATAGGGTCTGCAAGTGGAACCAATACCGACGCACATATTAATAATGGAAAATTATTAAAAGCGGGCACGGGTAATTTTAACATGATGCCCTTGTGTTATGGCAGCATAAACTTCGACGGATCTATTTATAACGCTACACCTAATGTGTCTTCCAGAAAAGGAAATCACAATGGCGAATATTTCATTAAATGCGATGGTTTGTCTATCTCAACTATTCTTATGGCAACACTGACCGGTCCGCTCGCCGAGGGGAAAACCATCACACTTTCCTACATTTCGAGCCCGACTGAAGAAGTTGAGGTGATGATATATGATACAAACCTTGGTGAAGAATTTGATAACAGTTTTTCCTTTGTATTTTATAAACCATAAATAACAGCATTCGATTTTTAAAACGCAGCTTCCGGCAATTTAATTACAAAAAAGCAAGACGCATCATGAAAAAATATTCTTTTACTGCTACTTTGCCATTTAAAGGCTGCTATCATTGGGGAAAGATCATATTATTAACGCAATTTGGAACGCATCTAACGCCAGCGCTATGCCTGCCGTACAACGCACTGCAAAAGAAATATTTGTATATGCTTTACAAGAGCTGCATGAATTAATTGGATTGACGTAGCTTCTTCAACAGTGATGCCGGTGCAGCTGCTTAGTAATGTGTAGTATATATCGTCTGGCCAGGCGCTTGTGCCTGTTGTGATGGGCACCGGCTAAATGGCCGCCGATAATTTTATTTTACCAATAAATTATGTATATGAAACTGTATATACCAATGTTAGTTACTATTTTATCACCCGCAATAATGTATTGCCAGCAACCACCTGATGCAGCAAAAATTATTTTTAATGGCGGCTATATCAACATAACAAACGGCGCCAGTATTATTGTGCAGAATACAGACCCGTTGGCGCTTACTATATTAAATGGCGGAGGCATTATAAGCGCAGGTGGTCAATATAATGCTGTAAAATGGAATATCGGCAACGATGTTAGATATACGTTCCCATTTATTGCTTCTGACCTTACGCCTATACCTGTTTCGTTCACACCCAAAAATGCGGTTGGAGCAGGCAGTATAACCTTGAACACTTATTCTGGGGCACCCGACTGGAATAATGAAAATTACAAACCATCGGCTGTAGGCAATATTGACCGGAATGGAATTAATAATTCAGATCATGTGATTGACCGCTTTTGGAAATTAGATGCTGAAGGTTTTACCGCAAAACCTGCATTGACTGATTTGGCACTTACTTATCGGGATGCTGAATGGAATGAAAGTGGTAACAACATTGATGAAACCAGCCTCAGCGCGCAACGATGGAATGATCTCAGCAGAACATGGAGTGATTTTTCCCCTTCAGGCAACGATAATGCTGCAAATAACACGGTTACCGTTGCATCCGTGAATGCAGCTGATTTGTTTGTGTGGTGGACGCTGGTTGATGCGGCCTACGCATTGCCGGTACAACTGATAAGCTTCACTGCAACGGCGGATAGAATTTACGTTGATCTTGCCTGGAAAACGGCTTCGGAAATAAACACAAATTATTTTACGATTGAAAAAACAAAAGACCTGCGGCAAATTGTTTCAGTGGGTACAGTACCGGCTGCAGGCAACAGCAGCCTAACCCAACATTATTCCCTTATAGACAAAACACCATTCAAAGCTGCCTCTTTCTATCGTTTAAAAACAACAGACAAAGACGGAAAATTAAGTTATTCGCAATGGCAGAAAGTGAGCATAGCTACTGATGACAAATGGCAGATTTACCCAAATCCTGTAACAGATATAATTTACATACAAGGTGATTTAAGCAGTTATAATAAAGCTGAAGCAAGCTTAATCACGATTAGCGGAACGGTAATCAGACAACTGAAAATCAACGATGCAACAACATTTATAAATGTAGCCGGTATAGCGGCAGGTACTTATTGGTTACGACTGAACGCAGGCGGCCAAATCAGCACATTCAAGATTATAAAAAATTAACCGATGTGTGTTAGACGCTTGTCGGTAACAACCCATTGTGGAAATAAAAGAATTTTCAATTAAATAATTAATTTATACAACATGAACAAAATTGCCATCACATTATTTATCACATTTCTCTGCACACAAATTGTGCATGCACAAAATGTAGCCGTAAATGCAACCGGCGCAGCACCCGATCCGAGCGCCCTGTTTGATGTACAAAGCACAAATAAAGGCATGTTGATTCCGCGCATGTCAACTGCGCAACGCAAAGCCATTGCTACACCCGCAACGGGATTAATGGTGTTTGACAATACTACAAATACCTTTTGGTTTAAAAATCCAACAGGTTGGGTTGAACTGGTTGATAGCAGTAATACGGTTTGGTCGAAAAGGGATACCAGCGTTTATCTTAATCACAACGAAAATGTAGGCATAGGCACAAACACGCCGACCGTAAGATTGGAGGTCGATCATGGCACAGATGCAACTGCATTCAACGGCGGCTACCTGCAATTGGGTGCATCATCAAACCAAAACCTGGCATTTGACAATAATGAAATGCAGGCGCGTAACAACGGCCACCCAGCCGATGTATATATGCAGGTAGGAGGTGGCAATGTTGGTATAGGCACAGGCAATGCAGACGTAAAATTGCAAATAAATAATGGCACGGATGTATCAGCAAGCAGCGGTGGTTACCTGCAACTTGGTTCAGGCAATTTGCCAAATATCGGCTTAGACAATAATGAAATGCAAGCGCGCAACAACGGCAGCGCCTCAACACTTTATTTGCAGCACAACGGTGGAGATTTAGAAGTAGGAGCGGCCAGTCATGCATCAAGCCTTAACCTGGTAAATGGCAAGCTAATAACACCGAAAACGGGCAGTGACAACAATTTGTTACCGCTGTGCTACGGAAAAGTATCGAACGGAGGTGCGCTGCTAAGCTATACTGATAATGTAGGTCTCTATCGTGCAGATGGTACTGGCGGAGAAAGGTATTATGAAGTTTCTTGTCCCGGAATAAATGTTAGTACTGTAATGACGGTAACACCGAATCAAATATACGGTATTGTGCAAATAAGTGCTGTTGCGGTCTTTCATTCGCCTGGGGTGGCACGCATATACATAGTGAGTGGTATATCGGAGCAGGTTTACGCCGATTTTTCTTTCATTTTTTATAATCGCTAGAATGGACAGAATTTAAGATCAATCATGAGAAATTCTTGTAATCCAGCTTAGCTATTCTTATTATTCAAAGTCAACCCGAAAAAAATGAAAGCTCGTACTGTTTAACGCAACTTTGAATGAAGGTTTAATACTTAGCGCACAAAGTTGACGGCTTGCTGCCGGGCTGGGCTTCTATGTGCCGTCGGCCCAGCTAGTTAGCCGAGTTAAGAAAACTAATTTTGAAACTTCCACAAATCTATCTTTAAAAGACGCCTCACCATAGTCGCTGCCGATTAAAGGACAAATGCACATGGCTGCAACGTCGGGTCAGCCTGGCTGTAAACCGCATATTGTGCGTAGTTCAGTTGTCCGCAAAAGCGTTGTCAAGTCTATCTAAAAGCCATTTGTCACCATGCTTTGTCAGACTATATATGGTCTTATAATTGCCGATAAATTGAAGCTTAATTGTTGCCTTAGTTTTAGTGACATTACTAAATATTATTTTTGAGGAGTTCAAATTTTCCCAAACATCCATATAGTCCTGGGCTTTAATAACAAGGTCTACATCTTGGCCTGATACTGGCCCGTCATTCTGTGGATGCTGTTTGAGATAATTGTCCAGGCCGGCAAAATATTTTCTTAAGTCATAAATAAAAAAGTCGGAGAGGAAATTACTTTTTTTCAACTCATTTAAATACGTCTCAGTTTCTTTAAAGTCTACGGAATAAAAAGTTGTAGTGTCTTTCAGGCCGCCTTTCAAATAAATGATTCCATCGAGTCTTTTTTCATTCGCTTTGTACCACTTTAAAAATGTGATTACGGTTCTTTTAGGATTGTCTTCTTTGGTTGTTTTGCGAATGTTTAAAGTGTTAGTCGAAGTCGCCACATTACTATTGCCTTGCGCTAACAATGTGTTTGTGTAAACAAACAGGATTTGTAAAAAGAAAACGTATAATATGAATTTCCTGACCATTATAAATTTTGATTAGTGTCAAATTTGAAGTAAACGCATTCTAATGTCAAAGCAATTGCCGAATTTAACGTGAGCTGATATTGATTTGCAGCTCATTGCTCTTCCGTCGGCCAGCCTATTGCCAAATCCACTGTTGTATGCCGTTCTGCTTAAGCGCAGGTTCAACAATTATTGTGTCTTGATTCCGGCGGCTTTAATGATACGTGCCGCATTGTCACTTTCGCTCAACACAAATTGGGCAAAGTCAGGCTGGGTCATGATCATTGCATCTGCTCCATGTTTCATAAGCCAGTCGCGCAGATCCGGTGTCTGCAGAATATGTCTGATGTCTTTCGAAAGCTTGTCAATTGTTTCGGGAGGAATGCCGGCAGGTGCCCAAATACTATACCAGATTGGGAAATTAAAATTAGCAACGCCAGCTTCAGCTATTGGTGGTACATCAGGTAGCAAGATAGAACGTCCCTTAGTAGTTACACCAAGTGCAATCATATTGGCAATTACATCTTTGATAGTCTCACCTTTTTGGGCTGGCACATGTATAGCTTTAATGCCTGCTTCGAGATTAAATTTCTCAAGTCCCAGATGTGTGCCGGTACCCAAGCCAGTAGTGCCGTACTTCATCTGTCCTTTCTGTGCCCTTGCAGCAACAATCAGCTCACCAACCGTTTTGATGCCCGAAACCTTGCCGGTAAGTAGTACATAGGGCTGGCTGGTAAGTGGAGCAACCGGAATAAAGTCTTTCAGTGGGTTATACGGCAGGCTCTTCAAAAGTGCGGCGCTGTAAGCCTGGGTACTTGTATTCACGAGCAATGTATAACCATCGGCAGGTGACTTTGCAACTAAAGCGGGAGCCGCTGTACTTCCGTCGCCGGGATGATTTTCGACTGTAACGGGTTGACCCCAAAGCTCAGAAAGCTTTGGGCTTATTGCGCGGGCAATCACGTCAGGTCCACCGCCTGCTCCAAAAGGCTCAATGAGACGCACAGGTTGAGTTGGATAATCTTTTGTCTTCCCCGGGATTTTCGTAGCACCATTTTCCGTCCTTTCATTACATGAAAAGGTTAACAGTACAATAATTAAATAATAAAGCGTCTGTCTCATAAAGGCTTTTTATACATCTGCCGGTTCTCCGCTCTTTTGTGCAAGAATTTTTTCTTTTCAGGAAGTGGATGGCATACAACGTAGACGGCTTGGCGCCGGGCTGGAATTTATAACGTCCAGCCCCGGAACCGCTGCTAGTTAAAATTATTAAATTTGAACGCAACAAATAAAAGCCGGACAATGTTTGTCTAGCCCCGTACAAATGCCCAGCAAAGTTAATGCCGCTGAGGAAGGAAAACGCCCTGCCAGCCTTCCACAAAGCAACTATGTAAAAGCGATAATCTAAGCTGCCTGATTTTTGCTGTGGTACAATAACAACGAAATCATTGTCCACCAAAATTTAAATCTATGATGCAGTCTCAAATTATCGCCACTCCAAAGTTA
>Ga0193753_10001086_pt1 | contig 24107 bp, 17 predicted proteins | sample H1c2metaG_FD_144925 | JGI IMG/M metagenome (GOLD analysis project Ga0193753, IMG submission 144925) | Soil microbial communities from a riparian zone of the East river system, Colorado, United States - H1c2 | ecosystem: Environmental > Terrestrial > Soil > Riparian zone | place: USA: East... | reverse complement strand
AGGTAATGCCTGCTGCCGACGCACCGAGCACCTTTCTTACCCCGATTTCCTTAATGCGCTGCCGGGCAGCAAAACTGGTCAATCCGAATAATCCGACACAGCATATCAATATAGCGAGCCCGGCAGATGCGGTGATGATCTGCTGCCATTTTTTATCATTCTGATAGGCAATTGCATTCTCATCATCCAAAAAAGTATAAGAGAAATAATGCGCCGGAAATATTTGTTTGAAGGTCTTTTCGACAAAAGGCAATGCTGCCGCGATCTTCCCTGGTTGAATTTTAATAAATAAATATTCATTGTCTCCCCGGCTCAATACCTGCGGCCCTATTTTCTCTTTTAACGAACCGTAATGATAATCCTTTACAACGCCGACGACGGTCATTTTATGTTGATTATCCGGATTTGTCAATTGCTGGCCTATGGGATTTTCCAGGCCGGCTGATCTCACGAAGGCTTCATTGACGATGACGGCGTTGGATGAATCCGTTGCAGAAGACTTGTAGAAATTGCGGCCGCTTTTTAATGCTATTTCGAAAGCAGGCAGATAAAATTCATCAATATGGTCTTGCTTTACGTCCAGCTTTTTGCCATTTACAGCAACGGTATTCCTGCTTATTCCGCTGGAGCCGGTGACTTCTTTAACAGCGGGGTCCTGTAGCAGTTGAGACCTGAATAGCCAGATCGTGCTCCTGGTGATACGCTGGGGAGGCAAATGAATTTTAATCATATTGGATGCGTTGTACCCCAGGTCTTGCTTAGAAATGAAGTTCATTTGGCCATAATAAACAAGGGTGCCGATGATCAGCGCAACAGCCAAAGTGAATTGCAACACGATAAGGCTTTTACCCAACAGGTTTTTATGTTTCAGTTTCTGCCTGTTATAAAGTACTTCTGCCGGATTATAGAAAGAAAGCACGAGGGCGGGATAAAGCCCGGCAACGAACAGGCAAAGCAGCATCAATAGGGTCCCGTAGATAAACAAACCGGGGCTGACCAGGTTGCTCAATAGGATGGTTTTGCCGGAGATCTGGTTGAAAACAGGCAATAATAAGGCGCAGAACGCAATGGCCAGCACCCAGGACAAACCGCATTGGACGGCCGCTTCAACGAGGAATTGTTTTACAATTTGTATTTTAGTACTACCGGCAACTTTACGCACCCCAACTTCTTTGGCCCTTTTCAACGATCCGGCGATACTTAAATTGATAAAGTTGACACAGGCCATGATCAAAATAAAAGCGACTATACCTGTCAGGAGGTAAGTATAGGTAATGGTGCTTCCCCCGGACAGCCCCTGCTCTACATCAGCAGTGCCATTAGCTGCTACACCCAAAGGATTTAAATGAATAGCGCTGATAGGCAGCAGACCAAACTGATAATGATACCCGGGTTCCTTCGCAAGCTGCTCTTTGGCGTTCAGTTGAAATACCTGCGAGAATTTTTGACTGACCGCTTTCGGCGATGCCGCAGGATGAAGCAATATAAAAGTGGTCAGGTAATTATTCAGCCAGTTATCGTCTTTGAACATCTTTTGCAGGTATTTAAAGGGAATCAGGACATCGAACTGAATGGAAGAATTGGAAGGGGCATCTTTAGCAACCCCGGTGATGGTCAGGTTTTCCGTTCCGCTGCCTTCTTCAATTTTTAATGCTTTGCCGACAACATCCGTTGTATTAAAGAGCTTCTGCGCGGTCGTTTCTGATAAAACAATGGAGGCAGGCTGACCGAGTGCGGTTTTTGAATCTCCGCGTAAAAACGGGAACGAAAACAGGTTAAAAAAGCCTTCGTCCACATACAGATTTTTAACTGCAATTGATTTGGACCCGCTGGTTAAATTGATGCCGTCCATACCCAATATCCTGGTGTAATCCTCGATTTCCGGAATGGCTGCTTTAAAAGCAGGGCCCTGGACCTGTCCCGTGGTACCCAGAACCTCAAGCCCATCGCGCGGCCTGCTAACTGTTGTCGTGATGCGGTAGAGTTGCTTGCCTTTTTGATGAAAATCGTCAAAGCTCATTTCATCCTTCACATATAAAATCGCCAGCAGCGCGCAGGTGATCCCAAGCGTCAGTCCCAGGATATTGATGGAAGTATAAAGCTTATGACGCTCCAAATACCGGAATGCAGTTTTGAAATAATTCCTGATCATTTTAAAAATGGCTCAAGTTCGATGCCACCTGAGTATAAATTTGATTATCAATAACATATCTATGATTAAGGGTCGTAAGAACGTGCGTTTTTGATACATCAGGTGTTCGAATTCAAGGCAACCCAACCAGCACCGATGCCGGCCTACGGCCACTATAATAACTTCCCGGCAATCAATATGTCAGCAATTTGATTTGCTTTCTCAGCAGCGTTTCCAGTCCCGATATTAGATAAGACGATGATAGCGATTTTTTGTTCCGGGAACCGGACGATTTGGGCACTGACACCAAAATCACCGCCGTCCCAGGCCCAGTAGATTTTGCCGCGATAAGTCCCCCGGTAAAGCCCAAAGGCCTGGTTATCCTTTTCATGCTGAAAATGATGGGTTAAGTGCATCTGCCGGTAAAACTCCGTTCCCCCGAACTGATGGGTAAAAAAGTTCTCTTCCCACTTCGCCAGGTCGCTGACGGTCGTACTGATCCCGCTGCCGCCATAGTGAGGCGAGTTGCGATTATGCTGTATCCAGCCGGATCCATATTTGACACCGATACCTTCTTTATGGTAGGCATTCACGATTTCCTTTGTGCGCCGGTTATAGGGCGTCACTCTGCCGGGAATGACTTCGGTCATATCGTCATTAACCAGGGTATGACGCATGCCCAAGGGAGCAAACAAACGCTTTTCCGCAAATTCGCTGAAAGACATTCCGCTTACCTTCTCCACGATTTTTGCCAGCTGCATAAAATTAACATTACAATAATCCCAGCGTGTACCCGGTTTAAAGGCCAGCGTATCGGGCTTCAGCGAGGTGCTTATACATTCGTCATTATCAAAATAGTTAAATGTGATCCAGGACCGGCCATCTGCACGCGGCAGTATATAGTAATCGGTGATCCCGCTGGTATTATAGATCAGGTGGCTGATCCGGATGGTGTCCCTGTACTTCGCCAGTTCCGGAATAAAGCGGCTCGCCGGCATATCCAGGCTGAGCTTGCCCTCCATGATCAGCAGGGCAATACAGGCCCCCGTAAACTGCTTGGATACCGAGGCGATATCAAACGCAGAATGCCGGGTAATGGGGACCTTGTAGTCGAGGTTGGCCGAGCCGTAGCCCTGCGCATATACTAATTTGTTCCCTCTGACTATACCGATCGCATAACCCGGCGAACTTTTTTTAGCATAAGTCTTAAAGAGCGCATCCACTTGCTTTTTGTTCGCAAAAGCCTGCCCCCGGGCATTTGCCATCGTGTAAAAAAGTCCCGCAATAAGCATCAGATATTTTAGTTGCGGGATGTGCATCAGGGATTAGTTGGCTGATCGGTAAGAATGAGGCCCTGCGCCGGAACCCATTTGTCATACTCCATATATTTGGCGATCTGAATGGCGGCGTCACGGCCGCGTATTTTCTCCACCAGGTGTAAGGCACCGTCAATGCCCGCAGAAATTCCCGCCGTGGTCATCACTTTACCATTGTCTACAAAGCGTACATTTTCCAGCACTTTGGCTTGCGGCACCGCCTGCCGCAGGCTCTCAATGCTTTCATGAAAGGTCGTTACCGTCAGGTGGTCCAGAAACCCTGCTTTACCCAAGATAAAGGCACCCGTACAGACTGAAAAATAGAAAGCAGGCGCCGGCGCATTTTTCAGCCATCGGATCACCGAAGGATCATTGGCAGCATTGCCCGCATTGCCCCCGAAAAAAGCAAGGATGTCGGCAGTCGGCGCGTCCGCAATGCTATAATCAGGGATGATCTTTAAAATGCCCTGAGATTTGATCGGATCTTTGGTTTTCGATACAATAGCGACATCAAATCCGGCGTAAGAAAAAACTTCCAGCGGGCCGGCAAAGTCCAGCACTTCTACCCCGTCCTGTAAATAAAAAAGTACTTTCATTCGTTTTACATCGAGCTTCTGCTGATGTGCCGCTACCTCTTCCTGGACCAGGGTCATTCCGCAAAGCGGGCATTTTCCCGGCGCGGCATAGGCTGTCCGGTCGCAGTCACTGCTGCAGGGCGGGCAATACCAGGCCATTTTTTCCTGTGCCTGAACGGACGGCACCATGCACATTATAAACAGTAGTACAGTCAAAAAAAGGCAATGTGCTTTCATAGATTAATTTTTTTTTATCAAATCTAAGCACTGCCCCTCTTCAAAAAAGGACAAGAACAGGCACTATCAGGCCATTATCTTTTCTTTGGACGGTCGGAGCAATTGTTTTAAGCGGCTGACACTTTTCAGGCCGCAGTGCAGCGCTGCTGCCTGTAAGGTATGGCCTTCTGCGATCAGTTGTCCGGCCCGCTCCACGCGCAGTTTATCGAGGTATTCTCCTATCGTGATGCGGGTACTCCTTTTGAAAGAACGGGTCAGGTTACGTGCGCTCATATTCACCCGATCAGCCAGTTCCTCCATGGAAAGTTTATGGTCCAGCGACTGGCTTAACAGATCCTGCACCCGGTGGATGCGATCATCCAGGTGATTGCGGTATTGCATAAAAACACTCAGTTGGGGATCATCCATTGTCCGCCTGAAATAGATCACCACTTCTTTGGCGATCTGCGCGGCGAAACGCGCGCCCCAGAGTTGTTCGGTCAGGTATAAGGCCAGGTCAATACCCGAAGACACCCCGGCACTGGTGTAAATGCGGTCTTCATTGACAAACAGGCGGTTGGTCTGCAGTTTTACTTTGGGATACAGCGACTTAAAACGGTCGGCATATTTCCAGTGCGTCGTACAATTGCGGCCATCCAGCAATCCGGCCGCCGCCAGTAAAAAGGCCCCGGTGCATACCGAGCAAATAATGACGCCCTGTGCGTGCTGCTTTTTTAGCCAATATTGAAAGGCCCGGGTTTCCGCCAGGAAATGGTCCGCCAGCAACAGCTCAGCCTCCAAACCGGGGACAAACACCAGGTCACCGGGTTTTAAAGTTAAATCGGTATAAGGTGTCAGCCTGTGAAAAGCAAGCAGACAGCTGCTGTCAGCTTCGGTTTGCCGCGCATCTATGGTACTGAAGGTGAGTTTAACAGGAGCGCCATAACAGGATGCTTCGTAAAAAATATGGGCAGCGCCGGTGATATCCAGCAGGTGCACTTTGGGCGGGATCATAAAAATTGCCTGTAGGGTGGTTGGCGAATGCTGCATGGCCTAAAACTAAAAACTTTAATTCAGATTACCTCTTAAACGCCGCGACTAATCCTCCTTTTTTAAACAGGGCCATTCTGTGCCAGCCAGCCATGGCACCGGATGCGAAGTGGTACAATATTTGTGAATTAAACCCGTCTTTTATTTTCAATGCTTTCTTAATTTGATCAGTTTATGGACAGCAAGAAATTGTTCAGCCCGGAAAAAGGCATTTGCTATTTACACTTTGCAATCCTTTTATTCATTTTAATTCCGAATTTAAGTGTTGCCCAAATGGACTCTTTGCCCGGCCACAACGATAAAGCGGTACTGTTGCATTCAAAAATCATGGGTGAGGACCGGACGCTTTGGATACACCTGCCTGATGATTACCATACCACTTCGAATACCTACCCCGTGTTATACCTGCTCGATGGCGAAGGACACTTTAGCTACGCTTCTGAAATGGTCAGGTTTCTTTCAGGCTATGACCGGAACCGGATACCGGCTATGATCGTCGTGGGTATTGTCAACGTGGACCGCGGCCGGGATTTCACCCCCATTCACCCTCAAAAAAATGGCATGACGGATAGCAGTGCAGTAGTACCCAGTGCCGGGGCCGGAAGATTTTTACGCTATATAGAACAGGAAGTATTGCCTTATGTGGACGCCCATTACCGCGTCCAGCCGTACCGGGTGCTGGCGGGACATTCCCTGGGCGGCCTGTTTGCCTTTTATGCTAAAGAGGCCAAACCCGATCTGTTCCCGGCAACCATCCTGATCAGCCCGGCGATCAATGGCGTCAATGACCGGATGTTGGCGGAATTTGGCCCTTTTTTAAAACAAACACGTGCTGCCAATCAAAAGCTCTTTATTGGCATTGGCCATGAAGGAACCGATAAAGTAGATTCCATTACCGCGCAACTGAAACAAATTGCCCCCAAATGGATGGGCTGGGACTACCGGAAATATGACGAGGAAAACCATTTTTCGGTGCCTTATAAAACGCTATTTGACGGTTTGAAATTTATCTACAAAGACTGGTTTATTGATTTTTATGGTAACGAGGGCCGGTCTTACCAGGATATCGATGCGCATTTTAAACAGCTCTCGGCAGAGTTTGGGTACCCTATCCATCCAGGCGAAGTATTCCTGAACAGCTGCGGCTATAACCAGCTAAGGGCCAATCATCTTCAAAATGCAATCGGCATATTTGCCGAAAATGTCCGCCAGCATCCGGACTCGTTTAATGCCTATGACAGTTTGGGAGAGGCTTATATGAAATCGGGCAATACCGCCTTAGCTATATTGAATTATAAAAAATCCCTCGAACTCAACCCGCATAATGACAGCGGGAGAGAAATGCTTAAAAAACTGGAAGCCAACGAAAAATAAATAGTTTCGTGAGCGGCGCCGGTAATGCCTTGTAAATCAATTTGGTAAAATTGCGCCAGGCTTTTAAATTTGCAAAATCCAACTTCTGCACATTCTCCCTTTTTTCAACAAAGCTTCCGCCCTACCCGCTCTTTCGTATGTTTGCCGGCTATACCTTAAACGTGCCAACAACGCCTCCAACCGAATTCGTCAAATTGATCGTTGCCTATGTTCAGCTCCGGGAAAGCCGCAAGATGCTGAAAGGGAATTGTCCGTTTCACGACGACAACTCCGGATCATTTATGGTCTATCCTTCCAAAGAGATCTTTAAATGCCCTGATGACAGGATTAAGGCGATAGCGCAGCTTAGGCAGAAGAGCAGGACCCGACCCAGAGTAAATAACCATTTGCCCCCTTTTCGATTTTCCATGGATATATTCACTGCTAATTTTTCAAAAGTAAAGATTTGGTTTGAAGCGTAAAATTTCGCACGTTAAAAGCAGCGCAGCACTGCTGATTTTTATATCTCATTAAAAATGGAAAAAGTCTCATTAAAAAGGAAACTTACGCATGCTGTGATTTTTGTGATTTATGAGCTTATGATGCTACCTCGCATTATTACTAACTTTGTAATTATTAATTTAGCATCAGTTAGCCTGGCCGGCAAATGTATTATCCATCTTTTCTGCAAGCCATGCTCGTTAGTTTCAATTAACCAGACCATGCAAGACAAATATTTGAAACACCTGTCGTTATTAGTATTGTTTTCATGTACCGTGATTTTCAATGGCTTTTCAATGACCACAAAGTCATTTGCCGACAGGTCACAAACACAGGAAAATGAGGAGCATAAGATTATCGCTATTAAAAATGTGAATATCATTCCAATGACCTTAGAAAATAAGATCATTGAAAATGTTACTGTAGTTATTAAAGACCATAAAATACTGTCAATCAATAAGCATGTTCCTGATCATGCGGAGATCATTGATGGTAAAGGAAAATGGCTTATTCCGGGTCTTATTGATATGCACGTTCATAACCTGGCTGATGTTAATTTCGGTTCATCCTACCCAACAAAAGGAGCCAATGCTTTCACAAACACTCAGGATTTTATGTTGCTTTACATTGCAAATGGAGTGACCACCGTATTTGAATTAAGCGCCAGGCCAGAGCATTTTGGTGAAAGAAATGAAATTATCAAAGGCCATGTGACCGGCCCCCGCATGGCGTTGGCATTTTTGATTGATGGCGGTGAAGGATCTGGCAATATAGCCAATAGCCCAGCTGACGGACGTCAATCTGTGCGGATAGCTAAAGCGCAGGGATATGAATTTATTAAAGTGTATTCCCATTTAAACATTGAAACTTTTAAAGCCATTGTTGATGAAGCCAACAAACAAGGGATGAAGGTTGTTGGCCATATTCCGAATGCGTTCAAAGGAAAGATTGAAGAAGCATTTGTGCCCAATTACGATATGGTAGCCCACGCAGAAGAATACGCTAAACAAACAGACAACTTTAGTGACCAGGACGCAAAACGGTTTGCACAACTTGCTAAGAAAAATAGAACCTGGTTAACACCAACTTTAACCACCATCGTGAGGATTGGCGAACAAGCACGTTCACTTGATGGAATTCGCGACCTGCCCAGTCTGAAATATGTGCCCCCGCTATTGCAAAGTAAATGGCTAACGGCAAATAATTATAATAAAGGTACAACACCGGATCATGTTGCTTACCTGGACAAAATAGCAGATTTTAATATTCGTCTGGTAAAGGCTTTTAAAGAAGCCGGGGTGCCTATGGTTGCCGGAACAGATGCCGGGACTTCGGGGGTAGTGTGGGGATTTTCACTGCACGATGAGATCGAGCTTTTAGTTAAAGCGGGGTTAACCCCTGAAGAAGCGTTGGCTTCAGCTACACGATTGCCGGCAATGTGGCTTGGAATTGAAGACAAAATTGGAACCGTGGAGGTTGGGAAATATGCAGACCTTGTTTTGCTGGATGCTAACCCTTTAGACAATATAAGCAACACACGAAAAATCTCTGGTGTTTTTGTAAATGGCCGATGGCTCGATAAATCCAGGATCAATGCCATGCTTTCAGACCTTTCAAAGCGAAATACGGCTTCGAAGGATAAATATGACTGGAGTAAAAGAGCAAAATATTAGGTAAAAACTGTATCTAAAGAATTCATCTATATTTAATTTAGGCTTGAATAGGGAAAATGCGAAGAAGGGCGGCAAATATATTTTACTTTCGATCTAAGGATACATTAACAGATCAGATCGCTTTAAACATCACAAATCAAATGCAAAAGAAACGACAACGCAAGCGTTGCCTTTATTAAAGAATATATTCGTAAAAGAGTAGAAACGACAATTAGTGAGATAAAAGGTTTGTTCCTCAGAAAGATCTACGCCGTGACTTTCAAAGGATGGCTGCTGAAAATCGCTCTCTTTATCTTCGCTTTTATGCAAAACAAAATTGTATAACTAATAACTTGAGTTAATTAGCCAAAAACTTTAAAACCGTTTCCGCAAACCATTTGGGCTCTTCCTGGTAAGAAGTATGCGCCCCGTTATAAAATACCACCTGGCTTTTTTTAAAGTGCCAGGATTTATAGGCGTCCGGGCCGACCGCATAATCTTTGGTTCCGGAAAGGATCAAGACCGAGCAGCTGATCTGGTTGGTATACTTCGCATAGTCGATCGCATAATCCGCCATTTTCCAAACCCGGTGCTGAAAATCCCAGTTAAAACGCGGACTAGTGGCGGTGAGCAAGGAATCTTCGATGTCTTTTTGTCTTTGCGAACGGAACATGATTTGATATTCAATTCCTTTCTTTGCCAGTTCCCGGTGCACCTGTATCATTTGGTCAAAGTGGGGCAACTGCTGGTCTGCCTTAAAGGTGTCACCGGCTGCTTCCAGCAATTTAGTGCCATAATAAATATGCGTTCTCAACACCGATTCCCGGTTAAGGGTGCAATGGATATAGACCAGGGACCGGACATTTGCCGGATGATCTTTGGCATATGCAGTCATCAGCAGGCCGCCAAAGGAATGCCCCATCACCGACCATTTTTTTATTTTTAAAAATACCCTTAGCTCTTCCATATCCCGCTCCATCCGCTTCATACTATAATCGTTATCGGCTGGTGAAGCTGACCGCCCGCAGCCGCGCTGGTCAAAATAGATCATCTTTACTTTCCGCTCGATTAATTTTGCCGCCGGAGTCGCTTCAAAAATATAACTGGTTATACCCGGCCCGCCATGGACAAAAACACAGGGCTTGCCTTTACCGGCGGTATGCACATACAGCTTAACCTGATCAGAGGTCGTGAAATAGAAAATGTGGTCTTGCCCATAAGCAGTTTTCGAAAGAAACGAAAAGGAAATTATCGTTAGGTAAAGTAACAGCAACAATTTGATCTGTTTCATGAGCTATGATGATAACATCGTAACAATGAATTTGTTGGGCATACGCTTCCCGCCTGCTCACAGGCTCCTTTTTAAATTCCAACCGTTTCAAGATCTTTGCCAATGTCCAGGTCACATCCCCTGCTGTCCCGTTATCGCCGGATCGCTGATATAAAAGGGTGCCTGGCGCTTGAGATCGTCTTATCCAGGCATTCTTTCAAATTGCCGGGTTACCGGCTGAATAACTCAACTAAACCTTGACGCTCCAAAAAGCTAATTTCATGCCTGGTACCCGGTTTAATTTGGGTTTTGATAATCTTGCTACTGTGCTTTAAAGGGGGATACCACCTGTCAATGTAACTGTATGTTTTCCCGGCGATAAGGATCAAGTAAATTATGGCCCGGCTCAAGTTCGGTAACCAGGCTCCCGATCTGGTGGATATCGCATACACGCATCCTTTGTACCGAATTCAATTTTTCGGCAATACATAGTATCACCAATCGTTTCGATGCCTTTATCATGGCCTTTTTGAGCATCACAATATCCAGGTCCGAATCCGTAATACCATCTGCCACTGATATGCCATTGGTGCCCAAAAAACATAGGTCAAACTTTATTTCATTCAGATAATTAATAACCTGCGGACCGGTGCATACCTGCGAATCCTTTGCAACATTGCCGCCAATAAGAATCACATTGATCAAAGGATGATTGGACAATTGTAATGCAACCAGCGGACTGATCGTAAATACGGTGACCGGACAATTTTGGGGGAGTATGGCCGCCAGTTCCATTACCGTAGTGCCGCCCCCGGTTAATATTAACATGTCTTCTTTAATAAGCCCGACTGCCTTGGCAGCTATGCATTTTTTTGCATCATAGGCATAAATATCGGTATGCTGAAAGGGATGATGATAGGCTTTTGATAAGGCGCCACCATGTACCTTAATGATCTGCCCCGATTCGTCCAGTTCATTCAGGTCGCGGCGCACGGTATCTTCAGATACATTAAGGGCTATGGCAAGATCAGATGACAGTACCTTATTGTGCAGGTTTATCTGTTTGATAATGTGCGAGTGACGTTCTTGTTTAAGCATCGGAATGTGTAATATTTACAATAAGTTAAGTTGCGGTTTTTTGCGGTAATTAGAAATAAAATTAACTAAATCATGCAAATATTACCGATAAGTTACATAACTTTAGCCTGAGCTTAATTTTATGCGGTTTATTTGCATGATTTACTGCATGTTATAATTAAGTTCAAACTCCCCTGATTGGTTATTAACTATTACCTAATTTATTAAATTAACATTCGCTTATGAAAAAAAGTCTATTCTTTTTTTTCCTGATGCTATGTTGTTGGACTATCCAAACCATGGCGCAAACCGTAACAATCACAGGGAAAGTTACATCAGCAGAAGACGGTAATCCCTTGCCCGGCGTAACCGTCAAAATTAAAAACACAAGTATAGGTAAACAAACCGACGCAAACGGCAGCTATACCATTTCGGCAACTGCCGGGCAGGTATTGGTATTCACGTTCCTTGGTACGGTCAGTCAGGAGTTTACTGTTGGTAATCAAACCACAATTAACGTGGCTTTGAAACCGGACAGCAAAAACCTGAACGAGGTGGTGGTGACCGGTTTTGGTGTAAGGCAGGAAAAGCGGGACCTTACTTCTCCCGTACAAACCGTTTCCGGCGCCCAGATCCAGCAAACCCAGCGCGAAAATTTTGTCACCGCCCTCAAGGGCCGTGTGGCGGGCGCGACTGTCACCGGCACCAGCGGCAATCCGGGTTCCTCAGCCGCCATTGTGCTGCGTGGCATCAACTCTATTGGCGGCTCCAACAGCCCGTTGTTTGTTGTTGATGGCGTACGTGTGAGTAACGATGCCATAGACCAAAACTCCCTGACCTCGCAGGGCGATAACCGCCGCGAGGATTTTACCAACCGTATTGCCGACATAAACCCGGATGACATTGAATCGGTCACCATATTGAAAGGGGCAGATGCAGCCGCGGTTTATGGTTCGTCTGCATCCGGTGGCGCCATCGTGATCACTACCAAAAAAGGGCATTCAGGACCCGGTACGGTCACTTATGATAATGATTTTGGTTTTGCCACCGCTTACCGATTCCCTAAAATTCAAAACGTATTTGGGGTGGGTACCAATGGTGCCTCAAGTGCCACCGTGCGCACCGCATTTGGTCCCGCTTATGCACCGGGGACAAAAACCTACAACAACTTGCAGGATATCATGCAAACGGGTCACACTGTTACCAACAATGTAGCGATTGAGGGCGGCTCGGATATAGCCACTTACCGCTTGTCAGCCTCTGTGCGGGATGCTACAGGCGTGCTGCCGGTTGCCTATAATAATAAAACCTCCCTGCGTTTTTCAGGGACCGCCAAACTATCGCCAAAACTGAGCAGCAGCGCCTCCTTTAATTATTTTAATATTGATAATCACAAACTGAACAAAGGCAACTCAGGTGCCTACATAAATGCGCTGACCTGGCCCACCAATGACGATGTGCGTAATTATTTGAACCCTGACGGAACAAGAAGGACATTGCTACCGCCAAACACCAGTGTGGCCGATGGCAGCATCGATTATGACAATCCGTTATGGGATGCACATAATAATATCAGCCGCGACAGAACAAATCGTGTTGTAGGCACCGTGGATCTCTCTTATGATGTAACATCATGGCTGAATTTGCGGGGCCTGGTAGGAATAGATTTTGCCGCTACATCAGGTAATAATTTTCTCAGCCAGTTCAGTTCATCCTACCAAAATTCCGCTGATTTTAACTATGGTGCCACCTCGGGTATCTCGGCCGGCGGTATCATCGATAATTATGTAGACAATAACCAGCAGATCAATGGCTCCTTGTTCGCTACTGCAAAAAAGACTTTCGGCAAATTCCGGACGACATTTGCGGTTGGTGCAGAAGCCATCAGCAATACGGATGATATTACCGGTTCTTACGGGGAGAAATTTATCCAGCCCGATTTTAACAGCATCAACAATACACTCCCAACCACGCAACGTACCAGCGAGTATATTAAGAAGATCCGTTATCTTTCAGGTATTGCCCGCATCGGCGTTGTGTATAATGAACTGTTAACCTTAAATGCGACAGCCCGGGAAGAATACACCTCAAAGCTTTCGGGTACCGTGCAGGATCATTATTTCTACCCGTCTGTTGGTGCCGGTTTCATTTTCACCAGCCTGCCCGGTTTAAAGGATAATAAGATATTATCCTATGGTAAACTGAGGGCTTCATACGCTGAAGTAGGTAAAGACCCGGCCCAGCCTTACAAAATATTCTCTACTTTATTACAGCAAACCACCACCGGAGGAGGCTTCGCCTATGACGTAACCGGTAATAATCCCAACCTGAAGCCGGAAAGAGATAAAGAAATAGACTTGGGTGCAGAATTCCAGTTCTTTAACGGACGTTTGGGTGCCGATATCAGCTATTACCAGGTTATCGCAACCAACCAGATTTTTAATCCGCGTATCAGCTATGGTTCAGGGTATATATTGGAGTACCTGAATGGAGGCGAGGTAAAAAATCACGGTTTGGAGATCTCGCTAACTGGTACCCCGGTTAAAACAAAAAGCTTCAGCTGGGATGTCCTGGTCAATTTTACCACTGCCCATGGTACAGTTACCAACCTGGGTGGTTTGCCTGAGTATTATAACTCCGATACCTGGTTATATGATAACGTGCGTTCGAGCATATTTCCCGGCAGCAGTACCGGTAATATAGCCGCTTACAGCTACGCCCGTAACAATGCCGGCCAGGTGCTGGTTGACCCATCTACCGGGTTGCCCATTAGTAATGCCACCTTTGTTACTGTCGGCGACAGGCTGCCCAAATTCATGATCGGTTTTGGTAACCACTTCACCTATAAAAATTTCGACCTGAACTTTTTGTTTGACATCCGCAAAGGCGGCGACGTGTTTAATGGCAATGAGCTGTTCCTGACAAGATATGGTTTGAGTGCCAATACGTTAAACAGGATGGTGCCGATCGTGGTACCGGGTGTGATCAAAGATGGTAACGAAAACACCTCGCATCCAACCCTTAACACCATACAGGTAACCCCGTACTATCAGAATACCTATTACACCAATAATGTGGATGCCGATTACATCGAGCATAACATTAACTACATCAGGCTAAGTGATATCACTTTAAGCTACACTTTCCCGCAGTCGTTACTGGCCCGGCAAAAGGTATTTAAATCAGCCGGGATATTTGTCACGGCTACAAACGTGTTCCTGATCACCAATTATACTGGGGCTGATCCGGACGTAAACGGCAATAACGCCTCCACTTTAGGGTCTGGCTCAGCCGGTTTCGATTATGGCGCCTTGCCCGAGCCGCGTGTAATTTCATTAGGTGTAAGAGTTAAGCTATAAAAAGTAAAAGAAAATGAAAAAATTTAGATACGCATTACTTGCCGTGCTTACCTTATCGATTGTAAGCAGCTGCAAAAAATATATTGACGTAAATAATAACCCCAATGCACCCGTAATTGTCGACGCATCCAGCTTACTGCCGCCGATACAGGCCGGTATGGCGCGCGGTGTTTGGTATGACAGTCGTTACCTTGGCCAATATGCGCAGGTATGGGGCTCGGCCAGTGCCAACAACATATGGGATGAGGAAGGGTATGCACCCGCATCAGATGCTGCCGGCGAAATGTGGCGCACGGTTTATTTCAGCCTGGGCCAGAACATTACCCTGCTGTGGAAGGACGCCATACCAAAGCAAAAATGGGATTACGTAGCCGTTGGCTATGCCATGAGGGCCTGGGGCTGGCAAAATGGCGGTGATATGTATGATCACATGATCGTTAAGGAAGCTTTTGACCCAACCCGTTTAACCTTTGATTATGATAACCCGCAGGATGTATATGCCGAGGTAGTGAAAGATTGTAAGACCGCGCTGAACTATATGAACCTGGCGATTAAAACAGATGGGTTAACACAGTCAACCTCACTCGCAAAAGGGGATTATATTTATTATGGCGACCGGTCCAAATGGATCAAATTCATCTATGCCATATTAGCTCAAAACGCCATCCATTTAAGCAACAAGTCGAACTTTGACGCCGCCGTTGTTACCAAATATGCAGACAGCTCTTTTGTAAATAACAGCGATAACGCAAGTGTTGAATGCAAAGGCTCAAACTCAACTGATGCCAATTTCTGGGGACCGTCACGTGGTAATATTGGTGCCTACAAACAATCTGACTATATGGTACGCCTGCTTGACGGCCGCATATTTACCGGTTCTTCAACACCGGATTATACCCTTGACCCACGTATCAAGCAGATCATCTCTGCCAGTAAAGATGGTGTTTACCGTGGGGTAGTGGGCAGCAATGGCGACCCTAATTCCGCCGATGCCAATACTTTGATACCATATTTATTCGGAGATGGGGTTACCACTTATCCTTCTGCTACGGTTAACGGAAGCAACTATGGTACCATACAGCGGTATATTTATAATGATAACTCGCGTGGCGTTTTGATGACCTATTCAGAGTTGCAGTTTTTTAAGGCCGAAGCCTTGTTTAAAAAAGGCGACCCGTCCGGCGCTTACGGGGCCTATATAAATGGCATTAAAGCCAGCCTTGATTTTGTGAGCAACCCGCCGCAGGGCACTAATTTAACCGGCGCACAAAACCGGATCGGCGCTGATGCCATAGCCGCCTATTTAGCGGGCCCCTGCGTCAGGCAAAACGCGTCAACTTTAACGCTGAGCGATATCATGCAGCAAAAATTCATCTCCTTATTTGTATGGGGAAACCTGGAGGCCTGGGCCGATATGCGAAAATATGGTTACAGCACAACGGTATTCCAGGGATATACCGTGCCGGCTTCAATTTATCCTGATAATGGAGGCAAACAAGTATACGTAGTCAGGCCGCGCTACAATTCAGAATACATCTGGAACATACCCGCGTTAAAAGCATTTGGAGCAACCCAGCCGGATTATCATACTACCAAACCATGGTTTATTTTACCTTAATCAGATCAGATATCGATATGAAAAAAATAATATATCTATCAGCGTGCCTGTTTGCCATCGCAATAAGCGGCTGTAGAAAAAATGAGATCACACAATTGGGCAACCCGGCAACGGGCGCCTCCATTAAATTTGTGCATGTGGCGCCCGGCACGCCTGGCGTCGACGGCTATATCAATAGCACAAAAATTACAGCGGCAACCATTGTGGGGGTTACTGATAACCTGGCCCCTGTATCAATTACTACAGGTTTCACCTATTTAAATGTGTTCCCCGGCAGCAATTATGCCAGCGTTCCCGAAGGTAGTACCGAGATCAAGATAGTTGCTGCCACCAATGTGCCCACCCTGGTAAGCGCGCAAACCTCGGCGCCCGGTGCGGTAATCGGGTCAGTAACGCAAGCTACTACCAAAGGTGCGGCGTATACGGCGTTTGCTATCGGCTTGCCCGGATCTTCCACAGCACCGTTATCAGTTAAAGTGGTGGAGGATAACTTTCCGGCCGCTGTGGCTGGCAAGGCCTATATGCGGTTCGCCAACTTTATTCCTAATGGCCCCTCGCTTGATCTGGGCGGCACTTACACACCAACAGACGGTACCGCTACTACGGCAACCATATCCACAGGGATCGCCTACGGAACCTTATCTGATTTCATCGCGGTGGATGTAAACCCGGTAAGTACAACGGGCTACGTGTTCCAGGCTTATGCCAATGGCACTACCACCACGGTTGGGGGGGCTACCGCTACGATCAGTTTAGCGCCGGGCCGTTATTATACCATCATGGCACGGGGGCTGTATGCGGATTACGCCGTACCGGGTACCAGCATCACCCTGAAAGCAACCGCGAGGCCTACTTTGCCAACAACAGACCCAACTACCCGTTTCCCCGAAATTTATTTCAATGTTCCGGGCCTTACTTATTATACCAATAAGTAAATAGTCATGTAAGGTTGGCTTAACAGGAAAATATGCAGCCAAATGCAAAAAGCCGGTCAAATATCGACCGGCTTTTTGGTTACAATTTATGCTCTACAAACTCGCCGGCCTTCAAAGGAAAGTAAGTTTCGATCAGCAGGCGTTTCACATAGGCCCGGTTATCAGCATCGCTTAAATACAAAAACAATTCGTCGCTGAACCGGCCGTAATTGACCACAGATATTAACTTATTGATACTTTTTATATGGGCGTTCACCTGGCATCCCGGCATTGCTACCAATTCCCAATAGCCAGATCCGCCTGCTTTCTCACTTTGCAAATAATAAAAAGGTTGGGTAAAGTCCGGCTGATTAGCCGTATCGACCAGCAGCCGCCAGTTTTCCTGAAAAACGCCTACGAGTTCGGTATCCGGATAAAAACGATTGTCACTTGCATAACCGCTTTCCATCAGCTCCAGCAACGTAAGGAGCAGCACAGGCTTGTGTGGAGCCTTACCGAATTTGGTGGGCGCCCCGGTGCAGATGGGTTAATGCATATAAAAACTTCGACGGATCGCTCATTGCTTCTGTAAATTTAGAACATTTACCGGCTTTGTAAAATAATTGCCATTGCGTCGCAAGTTCCTTGGCCACGCTCCGGCTCGCCCGTCTTATTCGAACTCATTCTCCAAACTCAATTCCTGTCCCTCATAGCGTTCTTTGAGCGGCCCCATATCGACCCTTACCTTTGTGTCCGTCACCCGCGCATATATTTGGGTGGACTTGATACTCTTATGCCCCAGCATCTGCCCCACGGTTTCAATCGGCACACCATTTGTTAGCGTAACAGTCGTAGCAAACGTGTGCCGTGCCACATGATAGGTAAGTTTCTTTTTGATATTAACCGCCTTAGCAATATCCTTTAAATAAGCATTTGCTTTTTGATTACTGATTGAAGGAAAGAGCTTATTTTCCTTCCGGCGCGGGTCGTCATGGTACAGCCTGATCAGTTTCAACGCGGGTGGTAAGAGCGGCACCCGGACCCGGTTATTATTTTTAGTACGATGCGTTTGCAACCAATGCTCGCCATCTTCGCCGGTAACAATATCATCCAGTTCCAGCTTGACCGTATCGGCGTAAGACAAGCCCGTAAAACAACTAAAAACAAACAAATCCCGGACCGTGCTCAGGCGTCGGATTTTGAACTTTTTGGCCGCTATCCGGAAGATTACGGATGTCAGCAAGATCGATAAGAAATCAGTCGGAAAAGTCTGGTATGCGTGACTCGGCAAAGACAATTATGAATATTTTATGGATAGCGGATTTCACCCGGTCGATACTTAGATCAGGTTAAGGCCTATCACAAAATTCATTTTAGAAAATCATATTATAACACGAAAAAATTGATTTGTTTATTTTAGAGTACGCACAGTATTTTCCCAAAAAAAGAATATAATTCAATCATTTGCGTCACGATGGGCTTGCCACCCGTTTTTCCAAATCATTTATAACTTTTCACCGCTCTGTTCAAATCTGTAGATTTTACTAAAAAGCTAATTTATTTAGCTGACTTATTTCTATGGCTCCCGTGATTAAGTCGTTCCAACGTTATAAAATAGACCATTAATAGTAAGAGCAAAAATCCGATGCTAATCAAAATCAAAAGCGATGCGGGTTGATCATTAACAGGGAACAACATCTCTGTTACCTTGATTAATGAATAAGATATTATGGACCCTATAAATAAAGTTTTTGTCATAGTGATGGTCCCATTCCAGTAAAAGCAGGTAATCTCGTTCCAGTGCACTTTCAAAGTGCTGGCTGCGCGACGTTTTATCACTTGGGCGCTTACCGGTAATAGAACGGTTATTGGGGCCGATCTTCCGTGCGGGTTTAGATAGCATATAGATTTATATTGGTGGCGCAAAAATGACCAACCAAAACCTATGCATGCATAACATTTTTTTCACATCATGTTAATAATGTGACATCACCTTCGCGAAAAGTGTGACATTTAGCGAAGGTGACGCCCCACTCAATACCACCCCTCGGCTTTTGCGAACCACTTCGAACTTTTTCCTAAAAAGACTAACAAGCTACATGGCTTCTTGTTCGTCCCGCCTTTTCCCGTTATTTTTCTTTTTTATCGATCCTCGCAGACCCGTCGTCGAAGATCAGCTTCACCTGAGAGATCTGTCCGGTAGCGTCTTTAACAAATTCCAGTTTGTAAGTATCGTTATGCTCCGGTTTAAAAGTGTTGGCGGACAAGGCGATCAGACGCGACGGTTTTCCGACTTCCGCTTTTGCGAATAAAGCTCCTGCCTCTAAAGTGATCGTTTCACCGACATCTTCCCTGAATTTGAAAGTGCCGATATAGCTTTTCAGCAGGGATGGATCTATGATCTGCGGGTGCAGGTTGCCATAAAGCATGGCCCTGTCCCAGGCAAAAGGGGCTTTTGTAACCGAATCCGTCAAAACGGCGATCCGGTCATCATAAAAATTCAGCAACGCTGCATCAATAGCATTGTCGGGATCAACAGCCAAGTCTGGCTTTACGCCAACGGCTTCCCAATTGGTTCTGGTAACCGGGTTGAGTGCCCGCGCAAAAGGCACCAGGGCGATAAAACCATGGCCGGTCAGCTGGAAGGAAACCGGGTGCGCCCCTCCGCCTGTGGTTTCCCCAACCACCTTGCCCCGGCGCTGGGATTGCAGGTCGTACGCAAATTCTTCTGCAGCAGAAAAGGTTCTGCCGTTGGTGAGTACATAAACCGGTATGCCAGTTAGACCTTCATAGCCTTTCACTGGCTCCGTCCAGTACTGCTGCGTTTTCCCGGTCCGGTGCTCAAACAAGTCATTGATGTGCGTAGGTTTGCTGAACAGGAAGCTGCAAATGTATTTCACCATGTCCGGGCTGCCTCCCCGGTTATCCCGAAGATCGATAATCAGACCATCACTGTACTTTAAAAAAATGAAGGCGCTTTCAACTGTCTTTTTGGCGTCGTCGGTTAATCCGTAGAACTGGTTGAAATGTACATACCCGACATTGCCTTTCAATAACTCTGTTTTAATGAATCCATAATTTTGCTTCCTGGCGGCCTCCAGATCTTTGGCTTCATTTTCAGCGGTGTTTTTAGGAGAAGTATCCATCAAGTTCTTTTCTGCATTTGGATTGAAGTTCATCGACAAATGCAAATCGTTGTACACCGAGCGCAGGTCTTTTGTTAGTTTGCGGGCAAAGTCCCGGGGGTTGGAAATGGTATCGTACAGACCCTTGGCGAGATTTTCCTGAATCTTGTTTCCCATTCTTCTGGCCGTATCAGGGAAAATATAATTCTTAATGAGCGACTTAGATAAGCTATCGACCACTTCTTTCTTTACCAATTTTGTCAGTGGGATTTGTGATTTGGCATGCTGGCCGAAGGCCAGTGCCATTGCAAGGATTAGGATGATTTTTTTCATGGTGCTTGGCTAGGATTGGGTATTGGCAATTATTTTTTTCAGGGTGCGATGAAGCAGTTCCAGTTCGGAATCGAGTATGCCGTTTAAAGCAGCCGAGCGGTAATTTTTGACGATAGGTTTCAGCGTTTCGATTATTTTCCGGCCCTTATCGGTAATGGTCAGCTCGAACCGCCTTCTGTCAGTCGCGTGAAAGTCCCTGTTCAGGTAACTTTTCTTCACCAGCAGGTCGGTGATCCTGGTAATCGAAGCCACATCTTTAAATACGAGCGCAGCCAACTGTTGCTGACTGATGCCGGGGCTATCTTCCAGTGTTTTCAAGACCAGCCACTGGTCGATGGTAATATCAAGCCCGGTGCGATTGATATCGCGCTGGCCAAACTGGCGGTAGGACTTGATGGCGTTTTCAAGTGAATAAAAAACGGTGCCTTTTAATTTTTCCAAAAAGTGAGATTTATTTGATGCAAATATATTTAACATATCAAATAAATTAGAATAGTTTACACAAAAATCTTTTTGAGCCGATATGTGTTGATGGAAAGTGAATGAAGATAAAAAGCCTCCGAATTGGTACGCTTCATTTTCTGACTTGGACTCTTGCCGGTGACAGAACGATTATTCGGACCGATCTTCCGTGCGGGTTTAGATAGCATGTAGATTTATATTGGTGGCGCAAAGGTGACCAGCCAAAACCTATGCATGCATAACAATTTTTCACACCATTTTAATAAGTGACATCATCTTCGCGAAAAGTGTGACATTATCTCCGCTATCTCACAAATTTATAGCTTTTTACACGCCGCTTTCTTTTCGCATCATGCTTAAGAACACTCAACAGCAACCTGAGCCGCAGAACGAGCGCCGTTTTAAAAAATGGTGTTAAAATCGGGGCCGTAGCCGATATACTGCTATCAGATCAATTGGGCCATCAGGTTGGATCTTTGAAATTCAATTTCTCGTCGGAAAAACTAAAAAAAGAAGAGGCCGAGGTTAAACTACATGTGCTAAAAACCTTCTTTGAAAACCAGGGGCTAAATCTTCAGCCAAAAAGTTGTATGCTGGTCGATGTGGCTGCCCGCCGTATCTACACCCTGGCGGACGTCAAAGATGGTGGACCCGCCTTTCACGTAGCTACCATAGAAATCAGGGACAACTGGGATCTTATTTAGCCCTAATTGAACACTGAATTAGCGGTTCATATTGCTCAGTCTTTTATCCGGTCAAAATAATCGTTCAATTCCGTCATTGCGGCAAATTTCACAATATTTCATCATGCTGTAAAAATTTCCGTTATCTACCACCAGCTAAGTTTTTTGTTATTTATCTTTACCCTACAGGCAGCAAACCCGCTGCAATGTGATAAGGTTTAGGTTTAAAGTCCCCGGCGGCGAGCGCTTTGGGGACTTTATATTTAGAGGACTATACTACTTTGATCACAATCTTGCCGCGGTTATGGTGCTTACCGCTACGTGGCTTAATACAGAACGAGTGCCCTTAATAAGTATGGTGTGAAGATCGAGGACTTAGCCGATAGGCTGTTATCAGGCCAGGGCAAATTCATGATCCTGCCAGTAGATCAGGGCGATATTGATTTTGTTGGTGACGGCCAGTTCGGCTTTTTTGGATTCTAATCTTTGATCGCGTTGTTCCTTATCCAGTTCTTTGCTCAGGGTGAGATAAGCGATGATGTTCCCGGTAAGGGAATTTACAAATTCAAATTGATAGCTATTTTTCATGGCTCGGCGCTTTAAATAGTGAATCAAAAAAAATCGGGCAAGGCTGTCGGAAGATCAAGGGTTCAGTCAGTTAACGATCTGCTCCGTGGTTTAAAATCAGGAATTTATTTCGACTTTCCAAATTTATGATCGCCAGTTTTTTATCAAACCGGCTGCAGGCTTGGTTAACCTGATCGGTCAACACATTCTTCTACTCTTTGCTTATTAAGGCAGTTCGTAAGACTCCCGGATGTATTTGAACAGGGCCGGACGAAGGTCGTCCATTGAAGTTACCCTAATATGATTTGCGAATTTTTTACCGGCCGCGACGCTTTTTATGACAGGTTTTTCGGGGTGTGGGGCGGCGGAATAAAATTTGATGTCCAGCCATTTTTTCATAGGGCGGATGATCAGGAAACCAACCCGCCGGGTAAAGACGATACAATTTGGGGTGACGCCAACCAGTACTTTTGGCCAGTCGGCTACTTCTGCCAGGATCTTATCGAATACCAGCACCAGTTCCGGTGAACGGTCCTCGAATAAACTGTCGAGGCTTACCCGCTGGCAATAATGCCGGTAATCCGGCCAGGGTAATTCGCGCTCACATTTCGGACAGGTCCAGCTCATATCAGTGGTAAACAACAAATAAAATTTCTTGCTTGCACATGGGCCAAAATTTTACACAATTTATTTTTATTATATTTCACTTTTCCGATCGTTCAACATGCCATTATTTAAAACCACTCTTGCCGTATTCATTGCCGGTATTTTTTTAGGCACGTCCTATTCGCAGGCGCAAACGCCGGGCCACAAGGCGCTCGTGCACACGATCGACAGCCTATTAAAAAGCCAGGTAAACACCGGCAAAATACCGGGTGCCGTGATCGAAGTAAAAATCGGTGATGAGTTGATCCTTCGGCAGGCCTATGGTTATGCGCTTAAATATGACTATCGGCATCACCTGCTGGCCAGTCCCGATAGCATGACGGTAAGCACCTTGTTCGATATTGCCTCGCTTACCAAAGTAGTCGGCACTACGACCGCCATCATGCTGCTGGTCGATCGCGGCCTGGTGCAGCTGGATGACCCGGTCAGCAAATATATTAAGGCTTTTGCCAGTCCCGATAAGGCTTCCATCACCCTGCGCCACCTGCTCACGCATACCGCCGGTCTGTACGAGTGGTACCCGATGTACTACTGGGCATCCAATAAGGAGGAAACCTTCAAACTGATCGGCGAACTGCCGCTTGCTTTCAAGGTTGGAGCCGGCCGGCATTACAGCGATCTCGGCTTTACGGTCCTTGGGGAGATCATTGAAAAAGTTTCGGGGATGCCGCTTGAGCAGTTTGAAGCGCAAAATATTTTTTTTCCGCTGGGCATGAATCATACGATGTATAACCCGCTTACCAAGGGCCAACATTACGCTATCGCCGCTACATCGTTCGGGAACCCTTTTGAGAAAAGGATGGTCTACGACCCCTCACTCGGGTACCAGTTCAAAGAGATCAAACATGACCAGTGGGACGGCTGGCGCCACTATGTATTGCGAGGAGAAGTAAACGATGGCAACGCCTGGTATGCTGAAAAAGGCGTGGCCGGCGCGGCGGGACTGTTCTCGACCGTGGACGACCTGCAGAAACTGGCCGATATGCTGATCCATCAGGGCCGAGTGGGTACCCAGCAGTTTATCTCCGCGCAGACCATTCAAACCTTCCTGACCAAAGATCAATTCAAAAATGGCCTGGGCTGGATGATGGACCCGGAGAACCCGGTCATTGAAGGCGGGCCGGCGGGTTCTTTCGGGCATACCGGGTTCACCGGTACCAGTATCGCGGTTGTCCCCTCACGGCATATTTCGGTGATCCTGCTGATCAACCGCCAGCAAGAGGGATTGATCAGCAGGAT
>Ga0193753_10001085_pt1 | contig 24121 bp, 19 predicted proteins | sample H1c2metaG_FD_144925 | JGI IMG/M metagenome (GOLD analysis project Ga0193753, IMG submission 144925) | Soil microbial communities from a riparian zone of the East river system, Colorado, United States - H1c2 | ecosystem: Environmental > Terrestrial > Soil > Riparian zone | place: USA: East... | reverse complement strand
TCGCCCTAGATCCCGCAGGCCATGGGCACCGCGTGGGCCGCGAAGATCAAGGGCGACGACGTCGTGACGCTCGCGTACATGGGGGACGGCGCGACGAGCAGCACGGACTTCCACTGCGCGCTCACCTTCGCGGCGGTGCACAAGGTGCCGTGCGTCTTCTTCTGCCAGAACAACCAGTTCGCGATCAGCGTGCCGTTCAGCAAGCAGACGGCGAGCGCGGGCATCGCGGTCAAGGCCGTGGCCTACGGCATGCCCGGCATCGCGGTGGACGGCAACGACGTGCTCGCGGTGTACCGCGCCACGCAGGAAGCCGTGGACCGCGCGCGCGCCGGCGGTGGCCCGACGCTCATCGAGGCGATCACGTACCGCCTGGAAGGCCACAGCAGCAGCGACGACCCGACGCGCTACCGCGACGAGGCCGTCGCGAAGGCCTGGGCCCAGCGCGACCCGATCGCGCGCTTCCGGCGCTACCTCGAGCTGGAGGGCCTGGTCTCCACGGCGCTCGACGAGCAGATCCAGGCGGAGCTCAAGTCCGCGATCGACGCGGCCATCGCGCAGGCCGAGGCCGGCCCCGCGCCCGGCGTGGAGACGCTGTTCACGGACGTGTACGCGGACATGCCGGCGCACATCGCCGAGCAGCGCGACGAGGTCCTGCGCGAGCAGGGCGGCGGCAGCAACGAGGGCGCGTTCCCGCTATGAACGCCCGCTCGCGCCGGCCGCGCCGGTCCGCGGTCGGGCTGGTGCTGGTGCTGCTGGCCACCGCATTCCTCGCCACGGAGGTCGCCTTCCGGATCTCGGACGCGATGGCGGGGCGCGACGCGTCCTTCTACCTGCCGCAGGACCTCTCGTCGCGGATGTACGACCCGCATCCGTACCTCGGCATGGTGCTTCGCCCCGGCGTGTCGGGCGGCGGAAAGTACAAGTACCACATCAATGCGCTCGGCATGCGCGGGCGCGAGATCACGCGGGAGAAGCCGCCGGGCGTCTACCGCATCGCATGCCTGGGGTCCTCCACGACCTACGGCACCGGCGCGACGAGCGACGAGTTCACCTATCCCGCGCGCCTCGAGATGCTGCTGAACAAGATCTCCGCGGCGGGCGGCACCGACGACGGACGGATCTACGAGGTGCTCAACTGCGGCGTGTCCGGCTGGAACACCGCGGACTCGCTGGTGAACCTGGAGCTGCGCATCCTGGACCTGCAGCCGGACGCGGTCCTCGCCTACGACGCGGCCAACGACGGCCGGATCATCCAGGCGCGCGGCTTCGTCTCGGACTACTCGCACATGCGGCGCCCGCCGCCCATCGTCAAGCTGCCGGCGCTCGAGCAGTTCCTGCTGGGGCACGTGCGCACCTACGCGCGGCTCACGCACGGCACGGACCCGGAGAAGCAGTTCGGCGGCCTCGCGGAGTGGATCTTCGTCGACAACTACCGCGCGCTCCAGGTGCCCAGCACGACCTGGATCAACGAGCCCGGCATCCAGACGCTCATGCGCAACCTGGAGAGCATGGTGGACGTGTGCCGCGGCAGGCGCATCGCCATCGTGCTCAGCACCTTCGCCGTGAAGGACACGGCCGGCGCGGAGGAGGGCGAGTTCCTGGGGCCCTACATGCAGCGCGCCAACGACGAGCTGCGCAAGCTCGCCAGGCGCCTGGGCGTGCCGATCGTGCCGGCGGCCGAGGTGCTCGACAACAAGCGCGAGCTCTACGACGACTGGATCCACTTCAACGACCTCGGCGAGCGGCGCCACGCGCAGGTGGTGACCGACCTGCTGGTGCGCCAGCGCCTCTTCGGCCTCAACGGCCGCAAGCTCGAGACCACCGAAGAGTCCCCCGCAGCGCTCGGCGCTGCCGACGGCGCTGCCGACGGCGCTGCCGACGGAGCCCGGCCTCCGCGCTAGCCGCGCTGCGGTTCGCGGGCGCATGCACGACGGCTCCCCGCGCGCCGACGGCCCCCGGGAGAGGGAGTTCGTCGTGGCGGGCTCCGGCAGCCGGCGCGCGATGGAGATCGGGCAGCACCGCCATGGGTCCGCGTTCCGTTCCGCCCGCGGTCCCGAGTCGCGAATGCGATTCGCGCGTTGCGTTCAGCGCCTCGCGATGGTGAGGTGAGTCGCGAGCAGTGCCTCGCAAGACCTCGTGCGCTCGCGCGCGACGGGCCCGTGATCGCGATCTTCATCGGGCGCGTCTTGCCGGCGGCGCTGCCGACGGGGGATCGCGCGATGGACCACGACGCCGAGACTCCGGCTCCGCTCAGCAGATGGTGGCGCCATGCGGCCATCCTCGTCGCCATCTTCGGCTTCGCGGTGCTGTCCTTCGTCACCGTGCGCACGTACCGCGACGCACCGCCGATCCCGAACCGCGCGGTGGATGCCGCGGGCACGGTGCTGTTCACCGGCGACGACGTGCGCGCGGGCCAGGACGTCTTCCTGCAGTACGCGCTGATGGAGCACGGCTCGCTGTGGGGGCACGGCGCGTACCTCGGGCCGGACTACAGCGCGACCTACCTGCACCGCACGACGGAGATCGCGCGCGACGTGCTCGCGGCCGCGGCGCACGGCAGGCCCTACGCGCAGCTCGAGCCCGGCCAGCAGTACGCGATCGCGGAGGCGGTGCGCCTGCAGTGCAAGCACAACGGCTGCGACGAGGCGGAGGACACGCTGCTCCTCACCGACGGCGAGGCCGCGTCCTTCGCGGCGCAGAAGAAGGAATGGCGTGCGTACTTCGGGAGCGACGTGACGCCGCCGGGTCTGCCGGCCCGCTACATCGACGACGCCGGCAAGACCGACGCGCTCACCGCGTACTTCGCGTGGGCGGCGTGGGCCTCCGTCGCGCCGCGCCCGGGCACCACGGCCTCGTACACGAACAACTGGCCGTACGAGCCCGCGGCCGGCAACGGGCCGACGACCGCTGCCTACTTCTGGAGCGCGATGTCGCTCATCACGCTGCTGGGCGGCCTCGGGCTCGTGCTCTTCTGCATGGGGCGCTTCCCGTTCCTCGGCTGGCAGAAGCCGCACCCCGCCGCGCCTCCGCCCGAGAACCGCATGGCCAGCTGGGTGCTCACGCCCAGCCAGAAGGCCATCGGCCTGTTCCTCGCCGTGGTCGCGCTGCTGTTCCTGCTGCAGACGCTGTGCGGCGGCGCGCTGGCGCACTACCGCGTGGAGCCGGGGTCGTTCTACGGCTTCGACCTCGCGGCGTGGCTGCCCTTCAACCTGCTGCGCACGTGGCACCTGCAGCTCGCGGTCTTCTGGATCGCGACGGCGTGGGTCGCGGGCGGCCTGTTCCTCGCGCCGATCATGGGCGGCGGCGAGCCGAAGGGGCAGCGCACCGGCGCGCTGATCCTGCTCGCCGCGCTCGCCGTGGTCGTGTTCGGCAGCCTGTTCGGCGAGTTCCTCGGCATCAACGACAGGCTGGGCAAGCTGTGGTTCTGGTTCGGGCACCAGGGCAGCGAGTATCTCGACCTCGGGCGCTTCTGGCAGATCCTGCTCGCGGCCGGGCTGGTCTTCTGGCTGTTCCTGATGTTCCGCGCGCTGCGCCCCGCGCTGCGCAAGCCGGGGCAGGGCGACCTCGCGCCGCTGTTCCTGTACGTGGCCGTCGCGATCCCGCTCTTCTACGTGCCCGCGCTGTTCTACGGCCCGCACGACAACTTCGCGGTCATCGACAACTGGCGCTTCTGGATCATCCACCTCTGGGTGGAGGGCTTCTTCGAGCTCTTCGCGACGGTGCTCGTCGCGGTGATGTTCTTCCTCATGGGGCTCGTCACCGCGAAGAGCGCGACGCGCGTGGTGTACCTCGACGCGATCCTCTATCTCGGCGCGGGCGTCATCGGCACCGGGCACCACTGGTACTTCACGGGCCAGGGCACGCTGAACATGGCGCTGGCCTCGTGCTTCTCCGCGATGGAGGTCGTGCCGCTCACGCTGCTCACGCTGGACGCGTGGTCCTTCATGCGCCTGCGGGATGGCCGCGTGCGCCCCGCGCAGCTGCTCGCGGACGGCGGCGCGCCGGTGCTGCCGGGCGGCGGAGGCATCGGCGTCCCGTTTCCCGGGCGGGCCCTGGCGCCTGCGCCGTCGGCGCCGTCGGCGTCGTCCGCGCCCGGCACGCCGGCCACGCGCGGCGGGTCTGCGTCCGGCTCGGGACACGCCGCGCACCAGAAGTGGGCCATCCGCTTCCTCATCGCGGTGGGCTTCTGGAACTTCCTCGGCGCGGGAGTCTTCGGCTTCCTCATCAACCTGCCGATCGTGTCCTACTTCGAGATGGGCACGACGCTCACCACGAACCACGGCCACGCGGCCATGTTCGGCGTCTTCGGCATGCTCGCGCTCGCGGTGCTCGTGTTCTGCCTGCGCGGCCTGGCGGACGACGCCACCTGGGCGCGGCACGAGAAGCTGCTGGGCATCGGCTTCTGGGGCCTCAATGCCGGCCTGCTGCTCATGCTGCTGATCGACCTGTTCCCGGCGGGCGTGATGCAGCTCCGCGAGTCGATGGACCACGGCTACTGGGCCGCGCGCGAGCTCACCTTCACGATGCAGGGCCTGTTCCACACGCTGGAGTGGGTGCGCATCGGCGCCGACATGGTCTTCCTGCTCGTGGGCGTCGTGCCGATCGTGCTGCTCACGTTCCGGGTCGTGCTGGCGAGGCGCGCTCCCGTGCCGGCCTGAGCGCGGGGAGCTGCGTGCCGCGGCGCAGCCGCAGCCGGTGGACCGCCGTCGGCCGGGCGGCGGGCACTGGACACCGGCGCCGGATCCCATAGGCTCCCGTGCGCGAAGGCCTCGCGTCCCGCGTCCCCCGATGCGGCGAGGCCTCCGGTTGCGGAGGAGGGAGCGGCTCTCATGTCACACCATCTGCCGTCGTGCGCGCTGGCGCTCTGCGTGGGCGCCCTGGCGGGCGGCGCGTCCGCCCAGTTCGTGCCGCTGTTCGCCGCGCCCACGTCCTACCTGCAGTCCTTCGGCGCGCCGGCCACCGCCCTCGGTGATGTCGACGGCGACGGCGAGGTCGATCTCGTCGAGGTGACCACGATCTTCCTGGGGCCGTCGGTGGTCCGCGTGACGTTCGGCGCGGGCGAGGGCACGTTCGGCGCGACGACGACCTACGAGCTGGACACGAGCGCCTTCGGGCTCGCGCTCGGCGACGTCAGCGGCGACGGACATCCCGACCTCGTGCTGGCGGCCTCGGGCACGGACAGCGTGCTCGTCATGCTCAACGACGGGAGCGGCGCGTTCGGCGCTGCGAGCTCCTGGCCCGTGGGGGACTACCCCTTCGCCGTGGCGCTGGGCGACTTGAACGGCGACGGTCAGGCGGACATCGCCGTCGCCAACGACAACTCGGGCACCGTGTCGGTGCTGCTCGGGACGGGCGGCGGGAGTTTCGGCGCGGCCGCGAGCTACGGCGTCGCGAGCAGCCCCCTTGGTGTCGTCGCGGCGGACATGAACGGCGACGGTCGCCTCGATCTCGTGCTGCGCCACCTCTTTGGCACCGTGTCCGTGCTGCCGGGCCAGCCCGGCGGCACGTTCGGCGCGGCGGCGGGCTTCGCCTCGGGCGCCTTTCCCGGCGCGTCGCTCGCCGTGGGGGACCTCAGCGGCGACGGGAAGCCCGACGTGGCCGTCACGGCCGACGACTCCAGCGCGCCGGGCGTCGTGGTGATGCTCGGCACGGGCGGCGGCGCCCTCGGCCCGCCGACCAAGCACGCCTTGTCGGGCCAGCACGCGCAGTCCGTCGCCATGGCCGACTTCGATGCCGACGGTCACCTCGACCTCGCGGTGGGCAACTCGTCGTTCACGGTCGCCGTCCTGCTCGGCCTCGGCGGCGGCGCGCTGGCTCCGGCGAAGGACTTCGCCTCCGAGTCCCACGACGCGCCGAACGTCGTCATCGGCGACATCAGCGGCGACGGCAGGCCCGACATCGTGGCGAGCGGTGGCAACGCCTCCGTGCTGCTCAACCAGAACCCGAACATCGGCCCGTGGACGGACCTCGGCTTCGGCCTCGCGGGGTTGCAGGGAATCCCCATCGTCCTCGGATCGGGCACGCTGCAAGCGAATGCGCCGGGCGCGGTCACGCTCTCGAACACCGAGGCCTCGGCCCGCGCGTTCCTGTTCGTGTCGCTCTCGAGCACGCCCACGCCGTTCCATGGCGGCACGCTCGCCGCCTTCCCGTCCGTGCGGGAATTCGGCCTCGCCACCGATGCCGGCGGCAAGGCCGCGTTTCCCTTCACCTGGCCGGCCGGCATTCCTGCGGCGGCCGACTTCTACTTCCAGTTCGCGGTGAAGGATCCGGCCGGTCCGCAGGGCGTGACGCTGAGCAACGCGCTGCGCGCCGTGACCCCCTGAGGGTCAGTGCCCGACGCCGAGGAACCAGAGCAGGATCAGCAGCAGCCCGGGAACGCCGAGCAGCCAGAGCAGGATGAAGACGAGTCCGCGCTTCATCGGCGTGATCTCCAGGCAGGGTTGAGAGGGGCGTTCACGAGGGCACCCGCAGGTGCGTGGCGCGGTAGTGGGCGAAGTGCATCGGCTCGCCCGAGGCGATCCAGCCGCCGATCACGCCGCCCATGAGCCCGAGCAGCACCGCGGTGAGCGTGGCCAGCGCGCCGTGGCTCGCGACCTTCGCCGTGCGCTCGACTTCCGCCGCGGTGGGGGGCGTCAGGCCGCCGCGCTCCGCCGAGAGCGATGCCGAGGGCACGAAGGGCGCGGCCGCCGACGGCAGGCTGCCCGCCAGCCCGGCGTGCCACGGGTCCATGTAGCTGCGCGCGCCGAGCGCGGCGCAGACGATGAGCAGTGGCACCGCGACGAGCCAGACGACGGCGCCGTGCAGCATCGCCGGCTCCGCGAGCCGCAGGCCCGCGATCCTGCCCGCGACCCAGCCGCCCGCGGCCGACGCGAAGAAGGCGCCCAGCACGGTGAGCACGACCGCGCCCCAGCCGACCCTGTGCCAGTCGTCGATGTCGCGCGGCGAGACGCCGAGCACGCCCCCGCCGAGCGCGACGCCGGCGAGCCCGAGCACGACGAGCGCCGCCAGCGTGACCAGCGCGCCGACGATCACCGCGCTCCAGTGCACGCGCCACGGCGCGACGTGCACGCCGTCCGCGCCCGCGGGCGCCTCGTCCACCTCGATGAAGTACCTGCTCATGGCTGTCGTGCCTCGTGCGGGGAACGTCGGGAGGAACCTGCGGATGCGTCGTGGTGCGGTGTGCGGCTCCGCTCCTCGCGCCGCCGGTCCGCGCGCCCTGGCCCTCGTCCATCGCGCCGGCGGCTCGCGCCGCGCGCACCCCGCCGGCAGCGCCGCTGCTCGCGCGGACGTGGGCGAACTGCGCGCCGGTGAACACGATGAGCGACGCGTAGAAGACCCAGACCAGCAGCACGACGATGGAGCCTGCGGCCCCGTACGCGGAGCCCACCGCCGCGCGCCCGACGTACTCGCCGATGGCCCACGCGCCGAGCTGGAAGAGCGCGGCCGTCAGCAGCGCGCCGGTCCACGCCTCGCGCCACGAGACGCGCGTGTCGGGCAGCACCTTGAAGATCAGCGCGAAGACTCCCGACGTGATCGCGAGCGTCACGACGATGTGGATCGGCACCGCGAGCGCCGCGCGCGTCCCCAGCAGCGTGCCGAGCTGGTCGCCCAGCGCGGTGAGCAGCGCGTTGGCGAGCATGGACACCAGCAGCAGGAAACCCAGGCAGAACACCATGGCCATCGAGATGAGGCGCGTGCGCAGGAACAGCAGCAGGCCGCGCCGCCGCGAGGACACGCCCCAGACGGCATTGAGCCCGTCCTGCAGCTGCGCGAACACCGCCGAGGCGCCGAGCGCGAGCATGACCACACCGAGGCCGGCGGCCATGCCGCCCGAGCCGGTGCGCTGCTCCTCGCGACCGAGCGTGCGGATGAGCTCCTCGCCCTGCGCACCCAGCAGGTCGCCGACGGCGGCCGCGACGCGGCTGTGCACCAGCTCGCGGTCCACAATGAGGCCCGTGACGCCCAGCGTGATGACGACCAGCGGCGCGAGCGAGAGCGCCGAGTAGTACGCGAGCGCCGCGGACATCTGCACGACGTGGTTGTCCACCAGGCAGCGCACGGTCGCGGCGGCCTGTCCGGCGAGGCTCGTGGCGGATGGCTTGCGCCAGCTCATGGCATCCCCGGCGTCCGTGCGGCTCGCGCGCGCGGAGTCAGCTCCGCGACTTGCTGCGGCTGCGGGCGGACGACTTCTTCCGGCCGCCCGAGCTCTTGCGCCGCGCCGGCACCTTGGCGCCCTTGGCGCGCGCTTCGGAGAGCCCGATCGCGATGGCCTGCTTGCGGCTCTTCACCCGCCCGCCCTTGCCCCCCTTGCCGCTGCGCAGCGTGCCCGACTTGCGGCGGCGCATGGCGCTCTCCACGGTGGAGCTGGCCTTCTCGCCGTACTTCCTGCCGCCGCTGCGGCGCGATCCCTTGCGCGCGGTCTTCTTTCTCGCTGCCACCGGATCACCTCGTCCATCGGGTCCGCGTCGCGAGCGCCCCGCTGCGACACCGCACCGGCACCGCGCTGCTGCACGCGCGTGCTCGCGCACGCTGCCACGAGGGAACACCATGCGCTGAGCGGGGTTGCGTGCGGCGCGCCATCGCGGCGCGCGCGAGCCGTGCGCGCGAGCCGTGCGCGCACCGGCGCTGCACGCTGCACCGGGGACGTGCGGGGAGAGGCTCGTCAGCGGGCGGCGCTGCGCGGCGGCGCGACCGGCACGAAGCGGCAGGTGCCGAACATGCGCGCGGCCCACGCGCTGAAGGCCTCTCCATCGCGGAAGCGGTGCGCCGGATCGAAGCGCTCCGCGTCGAAGAGGATCACGGGATCGCGCATGCCGACGGCGCGATCGGGCGCCTCGAAGAGCAGCGCCGCGAAGTCGTGGTCGCGCAGCGGGCCCATCGCCAGCGCATCCCAGCCGCGCACGCCGTGCCGCTCGGGCACGATGCGCTGCGCGCCGAGCAGCACGAGTTCGTCCGCGCTGGCGGGCCGGCCCGAGTCGGCGTGCACGTAGCGCACGCTCTGGTCGGGATCCCAGCAGCACCACGCGCCGCCCTGCGGCGCGGGCACCTCGAGGAAGCGGTGCGCGCCGACGTCCGCCGTGCGCGTGGTGAACACCTGGACGAGCCGGCTCGTCACGTCGACGCGATCGAGCAGCGCCTTCAGCGCGTAGGCGCGCGGGCCGCACGAGAGGTGCGGGCGGCCCTGCGTGAGCCCCTGGTCGTGCGCCCACATCCAGCGCAGGACGCGCTGCGTGTCGAAGGCGTAGCGGTCGTGGTCCGCGTCGATCAGGTGCTCGCTGTGCGCCGCGATGAAATCGAGCGCGCGCCAGAGCAGCGCGTCGTGCTCCGCGTCGCTCCGAGGGCCCGCTCCTGTTCCCGCGCCCGGCGCGAGCCGCGCGATGAGCCCGTCCAGCTCGTAGCCCTCGCTTCCGAGCTGCGCCGCGCCGCCGCCGGAGGAGACCGTGTAGCGGCGGCCGTTGGTGTTCGGGTCGCTGCCGTCGCTGCTCGAGAACCAGAGCGCGGCGCCCCAGTGGCTGTAGCGCCCCGCGCCGAACTCGCGCACCAGCGAGTGCCGCTGGTGGGCGGGCCCGAGCGGCATGTCGTCCTCGTGCAGGACGAGGTCGGAGCGGAACAGCGTCTCCGGGCCGTCGCTGCCGGCCTCGTGATCCGGGAGCGGTGCGGTGAAGGCGAGGCCGCCGCTGGCGGCGAACGGGCCCGCCAGCGCCTGCCGGCGGAAGGCTGCCATGGAGCGCAGGTGCACGAAGGGCCCTTCGATCGTCGCGCCGTGCCCCTCGAAGAAGCGGCGCAGCGCGGGCGTGTAGGGACGGCCGTCGGCCTCGTCGTTGAAGGCGAGGAAGACCTCGCCGTCAGGGGACAGATGCGTCCGCGCGAGGTGCTCCAGGAACCAGCGCCACTCGGTCGCCGTCCACGGGGCCTCGGTCTTGTGGCCGTTGAAGCAGATCTGGAAGGCGGTCACGAGGTCGAAGCGGCGGCCGAAGTCCGGCAGCGGCGCGAGCGCCTCGATGCGGTGCACGCGGCGGTCCACGCCGAGCGCGGCGACGAGCTCGTCGTACATCGGCGTGTCGTCCACGTCGAGCGCGGCGGCGCGATGCCCGAGGCGCCCGCAGAGGTACGGGAAGAAGCCCGAGCCGGTCCCGAGGTCGAGCACCGCCCGCTGCGGCGGTCGCGCCAGTCCCAGCCGGCGCACGTGCGCGAACTTCTCCACGAGCTGGCCGGCGAAGTCGAGGTACTTGCTGTAGCCGTGGCCCGGCGCCGCGGCGGCGTGGCGAGCGCGGATGGCCGCCAGCCGGGCGAGATCGAGACCGGCGACGAGCTGGCGCAGCTCGGCGGGAAGCCCCGAGCCGAGCTGGTCCTCGCCTGCCGCCGCTGTCATCGCCATGTCGCGCTCCGCCGGAATGTGGGCCGCGATGCTGCGCCTTGCGATGGGGCCCGTCAAGCGCGCTGGCGCGGGCTGCGGCCCGCGGGCTAGATTCCCTGTCTCACGCTTGCCACCACTCGGGAGACTCCCTTGACCAGCAACACGCTGCAGGCCGACGTCGTCGTCATCGGGTCCGGGCCCGGCGGCTACGTGGCCGCGATCCGGCTCGCGCAGGCGGGACTGAAGACCGTGTGCGTGGAGCGCGAGGTCATCGGCGGCGTGTGCCTCAACTGGGGCTGCATTCCGAGCAAGGCGATGATCGCGGCGAGCACGCTCGCGGAGTCCATCAGGCACGGCGGCGCGATGGGCATCCGCGTGGACGGCGTGTCGGTGGACATGGCCGTGATGAAGGCGTGGAAGGACGGCATCGTGAAGCGCCTGACCGGCGGCATCGCGGAGCTGTTCAAGCGCAACGGCGTGCAGTCCCTGAAGGGCGAGGCGAGCTTCGTCTCGCCGCAGCTGCTGCGCGTGAAGCACGCCGACGGCGAGACGCTGGTCAGCACGAAGAAGACGCTCGTCGCCACCGGCGCGCGCACCGTCTCGCTGCCCGGCATGGAGATCGACGGAAAACGCTTCCTCTCCGCGAAGGAGGCGCTGGACCTCGTCGCGCCGCCGGCCAACCTGCTCGTCGTCGGCGGCGGCATCGTGGGCTGCGAGATCGGCACCTACCTGGCCAAGCTCGGCAGCCACGTCACCATCGTCGAGCTCGCGCCGCAGATCCTCACCGGCACCGATCCCGACATGACGAAGGTCGTCGAGCGCGGGATGCGCAAGCGGAAGATCACGGTGCTCACGTCGACGAAGGTCTCGCACATCGAGCACGGCGACGGCGGCATGACCGTCACGCTCGCGGGGCCGGATGGCGAGTCGGCCATTCCCGTGGACAAGGTGCTCGTCGCGGTGGGCTTCAAGCCGAACACGGAGAGCCTCAACCTCGGCGCCGTGGGCGTGCGCACGGACCCGCGCGGCCACATCCTCGTGGACAGCCAGCTCCGCAGCAGCAACCCGGCCATCTTCGCGATCGGCGACGTGATCGGCCCGCCGTACCTCGCGCACAAGGCGAGCCACGAGGGCCTCGTCGCCGCGGAGGTCATCGCCGGCATGAACGTCTCGCTGGACGTCAAGGCGATGCCGGCCGCGATCTTCACCGACCCGGAGATCGCGGGCGTCGGCCTCACGGAGGCCCAGGCGCGCGACAAGGGGATCGAGATCAAGGTCTCCAGCTTCCCGTGGGTGGCCAACGGCCGCGCGCTGGCGATCGGCGGCAGCGACGGCATCACCAAGCTCATCGCGGATGCGAAGGACGACACGCTGCTCGGCATGCACATCGTCGGCCACGAGGCGAGCAACCTCATCGCGGAAGGCGCGCTGGCCATCGAGATGGGCGCGACCGTCAGGGACCTGGGGCTGACGGTGCACCCGCACCCCACGCTCTCCGAGACGATCATGGAGTGCGCGCACGTCGTGGAGGGCCACGCCATCCACATCTTCGTGCCGCCGAGGAAGTGAGCGTCGCACCGCGCCCCCGCCCGTCCCTCCTCACGGGCGTCCGTCGCGCCTTCCGCTCACGCGCCACGTGAGCGAGCGCGGCGACATGCGCGGCCTGCGCGTCCGCGACCTCGGCCGCATGCCGTACCGCGCGGCGTGGGCGCTGCAGAAGGAGCTGCTGCAGGCGCGCCTCGCCGGCACGGCGCCCGACACGCTGCTCCTCGTGGAGCACGAGCCCGTCATCACGCTCGGCCGCGGCACCAAGGGCGAGTTCCTCGCCTCGGGCGTGCGCCGCGCGTGCGCGGCGCCCGGCGACGCAACGGACGCCGCGTTCGTCGAGCTCCCCGGCGGCGCGCGCGCGGAGGTCGTCGAGGTGGAGCGCGGCGGCCAGGCCACGTACCACGGCCCGGGCCAGCTCGTCGCCTACCCGATCGTGAAGCTGCGCGAGGGGCGCCGCGACCTGCACGCCTGGATGCGCGCGCTCGAGCAGGCCGTGATCGACACGCTGGGGGGCTCGGGCTTCGCGACCGAAGCCGCTCCGGTCGCGGGACGTCCGGCCGCCGGCCGCAAGCCCGGCGCCACGGGCGTGTGGATCGACGGCGAGCGCAAGCTGTGCAGCATCGGCGTGGCCGCCTCGCGCTGGGTCACCTGGCACGGCCTCGCGCTGAACGTGGACCCCGACCTGTCGCACTTCGCCGCCATCAACCCCTGCGGCTTGCCATCGGCGGTGATGACGTGCGTGGAGATCGAGGCGCGGGCATGGTCCGTGTCGGGCAGCGACCTCGCCGCGAGGCTCGCCGGACATCTCGACCGGCAGGCCGCTTCGTTCCGCGAACCTGCCGGTGGCTGACCGTCGACCCCGTTTACTCTCGGGATCGGCGGCCCGACACTGCGGCTCCGGCGGCCGTGGCGGCTCCCGCCCGGCTGCAGCGACATCCCGCCGTTCCCGTGGTTCCGATCATGACTGACGATCCCGCGCCGTCCGCCGCCCGCACGCCCGACTTCGCCTCGGCCTCCGCCGCGGAGGGCGCCGCTCGCGCCGCGCCGGAGGCCGAGGCCCTCGCGCGCCTCGCGGAGCTCGTCGGCATCGTCTACCGGCTGCGCGATCCGGACGGCTGCCCGTGGGACCGCGCGCAGTCCGTGGACAGCATGGCGCTCAACCTCGTCGAGGAGGCCTTCGAGGCGCACGAGGCCATCGCCAACGGCGACGACGGCCACGTCTGCGAGGAGCTGGGCGACACGCTCATGAACATCCTGCTCATCGCGCGCATCGCGGAGCAGGGCGGGCGCTTCGGCCTCGCGCAGGTCGCCGCAGGGATCTCGGAGAAGCTCGTGCGCCGGCACCCGCACGTCTTCGGCGACAAGCACGCCGGCAACGAGCAGGAAGCCCTCGCGAGCTGGAATGCCGCCAAGGACGCCGAGCAGTCGGACAAGCAGGCCTCGCGGCCCTCGGTGCTGGACGGCGTCCCCGAAGGCCTGCCCGCGCTGGCCGCCGCGCTGCGCACCGGCCGATCGGCCGCCGGCGTCGGCTTCGACTGGCCGGACGCGCAGGGCGCCCTGCTCAAGCTGGACGAGGAGCTCGCCGAGCTGCGCGGCGCGCTCGGCCAGGGCGAGGCGCACGCGATCGAGGAAGAGCTGGGCGACGTGCTCTTCTCGGCGGTGAACGTCGCGCGCAAGCTGCACCTGGATCCGGAGCTCGTGCTGCGCCGCGCCACGGCGAAATTCCGCCGGCGCTTCGCGGTCCTGGAGCGGACCTTCGGCCCTGCGCTCGGCAGCACCAGGCTGGACGCGCTCGAGCGCGCCTGGCGCGACGCCGCCCGCGACGAGCCGCGCATCCTGCCCTGATGCGCACCGTGCCGCCGCGCGTCACGGCGTGCCGCCGCGCGTCATGCCGCGTCAAGAGCCGTCCGCGCTCGGCGGGCCTTGACATTTCCACGCGGCGCCGCGTGCCTCTCGCGCGCCGTGGCCGCTGGGCTACCATGCGCCGCATGTCCGTCTCCACGCCATGGTTCGTCGACGCGTTCACGAACAGCTACCTCGAGGTCTACGGCCACCGCGACGAGACCTCGGCGCGGCGCGAGGTCCAGGGCGCGCTGAACCTGCTGCGCCACGACGGCAGCCAGGGGCGCCTGCTGGACCTGTGCTCCGGCGCCGGCCGCCACAGCCGGGCCTTCCGCCTCGCCGGCTGCCCGGTCACGTGCTTCGACCTCTCGCCCGACCTCGTGCGGCAGAGCGCGGAACTCGGCCTGCCCACGGTGCGCGGCGACATGCGCGCGCTGCCCTTCGCCGGCGGGAGCCACGCGGCGGTGGCGTGCCTGTTCTCCTCCTTCGGCTACTTCGACACGGACGCCGAGCACCAGCGCACGCTCTGCGAGATCGCGCGCGTGCTGGCGCCCGGCGGGCGCGCGCTGCTGGACCTCATGGACCGCGACACGGTGCGCGCGCAGCTCCGCCCGCAGAGCGTGGAGGTGATGGAGGGCCGCACGATCGAGGTCGAGCGCGCGCTCACCGACGACGGCACGCGCGTGGAGAAGGCCGTGCGCCTGCGCCGCAGCGGCGCGCCCACGCAGCTCTGGCAGGAATCCGTGCGCCTCTTCACCGCCGACGAGCTCCAGCTGCTGGCCAACGGCGCCGGCCTGATCGTCGAGCGCACCTGCGGCGACTTCGAAGGCCGCCCGCACGTGCCCGGCCAGACGCGCCGCCTGCTCCTGCTGCGCAAGCCGCTGATCCCCGCGGGCACGGACCTGCCGCCCTCCGCGTGCGACGCCACGCCCGGTGCGGCCGCAGGCGCAGCACGCACCGCGCCGGCCGCGCCTCCCGCGCCGAGGCCGGGCTTCTGATGGGCGTCGCGAAACATGCCACGCGCGTGCGCTGCGCGGACGGGCTGCAGATGGGCCTCGACGTGTACGTGCCCGAGGGCGAGACGCGGCCGCTGCCGGTGGCGGTGGTCTGCCACGGCTTCAAGGGCTTCAAGGACTGGGGCTGCTTCCCGCCGCTCGCGGAGCGGCTGGCCGGCTCCGGGCGCGCGGTCGCGCTCTTCGACTTCTCGCACAACGGCGTGGGCGAGGCGGGGGGCTGCGTCGCGGGCGGCGAGTTCACGCGCCTCGACCTGTTCGGCGCGCAGACGATCAGCCGCCACGTCGCGGACCTCGGCGCCATCCTCGACGCGCTCGACGGCGGCGCCTTCGCGGAGCAGGCCAACCTGCAGCGCAACCGGCACTTCAACGTCGTGGGCCACAGCCTCGGCGCGGCGGTGGCGATGCTGCGCGCGGCCGATGACGCGCGCATCGTGCAGCTCGCGACGCTCAACGGCACCGCGAGCCTGGACCGCTTCACGCCGGATCACGCGCAGGAGCTGGCCGCGACGGGCCAGGTGCTCGTGCGCAACACGCGCACCGGCCAGGACATGCCGCTCGGCCGCGCGTGGTTCGACGACGTCGCGCGCCTGGACCTCGAGTCCGCCGCGACGCAGATCTTCGTGCCGGCGCTGGTCATCGCGGGCGACGCGGACGTCAGCGTGCCGCTGCAGGAGAGCCGCACGATCAACGGCTGGATCGCGGGCAGCCGGCTGGTGGTCATCCCCGGCGGCGACCACGTCTTCGGCGCGCGCCACCCGTTCGCGGGCTGGACGCCGGCGCTCACGGCCGCGTGCCGCGAGCTGGACGCCTTCCTGCCGCACGTCGGCCGGCTGGGCGGGATCTGACGATGTCGACGCGCGACAGGAACCCCGCGGTGGTCAGCGAGAGCCAGGTCGAGGCCGCGATCTCGCTGCTCACGGACAGCAGCGACCGCGTCGTGGAGGGCTGCCGCCGCGCGCTGCTCGCGCACGGCACGCTGGCGGAGTCGCTGCTGCGCGAGCGGCTGGCATCGGTCGGCGGCGCGGAGGCGGACACGCTGCGCGCCGCGCTGCTCGACGTCGTCGGCAGCCGGCTCGAGGCGCCGCTGGTGGACCACATGGTCCACGGGCCGTCCCTCGAGCAGGGCAGCATCCTCATCGGCCGGCTCATCGACACGGGCGAGTCCCCGGTGTCGGTGGGCGACACGCTCGACGCCCTGGCCGGCCAGGTGATCACCGCGCTCGCCTCCGGCGACGAGCCGCGCGCCGGCGCGGACGCAGCCGCCGGACAGCCGGGTCCGCCCGCCGCCGGCACGGCGGGCGCGATCGCGGGCGGCAGCGCCGCTGCGCGCGGGTCGCCCGCGCTGCCGCGCGACCTCGCGGTGCTCATCGAGGTGCTCGCGCGCCGCAACGGGCTGGCCGGCACGGACACGCGCAAGGCGGACCCGTGGGACGCGGTGCTGCACGGCGTCACGTCGCGGCGCCGCGGGCTGCCGCTCGCGCTGTGCATCGCGTGGCTGCTCGTCGCGCGGCGCGCCGGGCTTCCGCTGCACGGCGTCAACATGCCGGGCCACTTCCTGGTGCGCTGGGAGGACGGCGAGCAGACCATCATCCTGGACCCGTTCCACGGCGGCCGCGTCCTCCGGGACGCCGACTGCCGGCGCATGCTCGTCGAGGCCGGCTACCCGTCCATCGACGTGACGCTGCTGCACGCCACCGATCGCGACATGCTGCTGCGCACGCTGCGCAATCTCATGATGATCGCGTCGCGGCTGCGCGAGCGCGAGCTGGCGGCGCGCTGCGCGCGCATCATCGGCCGCACGACCGCGATCACCGGCGCCTGAGGCGCGCATGGCCGGCGAGCGCACCCTGCTGCTGTGCGCGGAGGACGGCCGCCGCCGCCAGCTCGAGGACCTGCTCGCCGACGGGCGCACGGTCGTGCGCCCGCTGCCGCGCGGCGCGCCCGACGTGCCGTGGGCCGGGCCCGCGCCGGACCTGCTGGTCATCGGCGCCTTCGGGCGCACGGCGGATGCCGCGGAGCTGGTGCGCGTCGTGCTCGCGGCGGAGCCCTCGCTCTCCGTGCTCGCCGTGGACGAGTCGGGCAACTGGCCCGAGGCGCTGCTCGCGCTGCCCGGCGTCGCGGTGACGAGCCTCGACGCGCGCGGCGGCTTCGCGGCGGCGCGCGTGCGGCTGCTCGAGCGCCGCGCGCTGCTGCGCGAGGTCGCGTCGCGGCGCGCGGAGCCCAAGGACCGGCTCGCCGCGGAGGCGCTGCTCGGCGAGCTGCCTGCGGTGCGCGAGATGCGCCTGATGCTCGAGCGCGTGGCCGAGCGCAGCAATCCGCTCGTGCTCGCGGGCGAGCCGGGCACGCTGCGCCGCCGCCTGCTGCGCCATTTGCTGCGCACGCAGGGCGACCTCGGCGTGGACAGCGACACCGTGCTCGTCGAGGACATCGACGCGCTGTCGCCCGTGCAGCAGGGCAGCGTGCTGCGCCTCATGCAGCAGGGCCGGCGCATCGTGGCCACGGCGACGACGCGCTTCGCGGAGCGCGTGCGCGAGGGCAGCTTCCGCACGGACCTGTACTATCGGCTCGGCGGGCCGCCGGTGCACTCGGTGCCGCTGCGCGCGCGGCGCGAGGATCTCGAGCGGCTCGCGCGCGCGTGCGGCCTGCAGCAGAGCGCCGCGGGCGATGCGCTGGCGCTGCTCTCCGCCTACGACTGGCCCGGCAACCTGCGCGAGCTGGAGCTCGCCGTCGAGCACGCCAACATCCTCGCGCAGGGCGTGCCGGTGGACAGCCGGCACGTCGTGCTGCCGGAGCTGGCCAGCCACCGGCTGCCGTCGGGCTCCTTCGTGCTGCGCATCCCGGAGGCCGGCGTGTCGCTGGAGGCCGTGGAGCGCGAGGCGATCCGCCAGACCATGGAGGCCACGGACCGCAACGTGGCCGAGGCCGCGCGCCGCCTCGCGCTGCAGCGCGGCAAGCTGCGCTACCGCCTGCGCCGCTACGGCCTGGGGCGCTAGCGGAGACCGGAGCCGGCTCTGCGGCGCGCCGTCGGCCTGTCGCGCGCGAGCCGCGGCGCCGCGCAGCGCTCAGTCGCCCAGCGCGTCGAGCGCCGCGGCCATCACCAGCAGCGTCTCGGGGCCCGTGCCGCAGCAGCCGCCGAGGAAGCGCACGCCGCGCTGGCGGGCCGCGCGCGCGAAGGCGGCCATCACGTTGTCGTCGACGGGCTCGTCGGCCGGACCGGTGTTGGGCTTGCACCAGCGCGGCGCGGCCGGCAGCGCGAGCGCGAGCTTGAAGGCCTCCGTGGGGCCGCGGCAGCAGTTGAGCCCGAGCTCCATGCCGGTCTCGGCGCCCAGCACGCGCGTGGCGCACTCCTCGATCCGCTTGGCGTCCTCGCGCGTGCCGTCCGTGGAGCTCAGGCACAGCACCGCGGGCACGCGCGAGGCCAGCTCCGCGTGGACCTCGATGGCGAGCAGCGCGTCGCGCACCGTGTTGCAGGTCTCGAACACGAGCATGTCGATGCCCTCGTCGAGCAGGGCGCGCACCACGTCCTCGAGCTGGGTGACGTGCGCCGGAAGGTCCCACGCGGCCAGCGCGCCCGCGAGCTTCGCCTGGCCGCCGGCGGCCTTGCGCGCGATGCGCACGGCAGCGGCGACGGCGTCGGTGCGCTGCTTGCCGGACGTGAGCGCGGTGGTCAGCGCGCCGAAGGTGTTGGTGTGCAGCACGCGCGCGCCGGCCTCGCGGTGCGCCACGTGCACGGAGGCCACCAGGCCGGGCTGATGGAGGTTGGCGAGCAGCGTGGGCTCGCTCACCGGCCAGCCCTGCTCGAGGAGGGAGGTGCCCATCGCTCCGTCGAGGAGCACGGCATCACGGCCCGGAAACAGTCGGTCGAGCAGGTTCAACGTCAACTCAGCCTACACCCGTGCGGACGTTCGGTGGCGGGGACAGCTTGCCGGGGGCTCACGGCCCCGCAGACTCATCGATGGCCGTCAACACGTCGTGGTCAAGCTCGATCGTGCGACGCGCGGAAAGAAGTGCGAGCGCTGCGCGCGCACGGGCGGCGATGGTCTGCCGCACGTCGGCTGCGAGCAGGGCGCCGTCGCCCGGGTCCGCGGCGGGCGGAGGCGGCAGGGCCTCCGCGATCTGGCGCAGCTCCCGCGCGGCGGCGGCGCGCACGCGATGGTCGCCGTCGCCGAGCGACTCGCCGAGCTGGCGGAAGATCACGCCGTCGGGATCGCCCGCGCCGGGCACGCCGTCGAGGTCCGCGAGGCTGGCCAGCGCGTCCATCGCGGCGACACGCACGCCCGGCACCGGCTGCCAGCGTGCGGCGGCCAGCACGAAGGGCAGCACCTCCTCGTCGTCCTCGATGCGCGTGACGAGCCGCACGATGGCGGCATCGAGGTCCGTGCTGCCGGCCAGGCTGCGGTGCACGGACCGCGCCGCGACCGCCGTGCACAGGCCGAAGGCGCCGGGGTAGTCGAGGTCCACGAGCGCGCCGAGCGCGGCGGCCGTCACGGAGGCGTTGTCGTCGTCCACGAGCGTCCGCAGCGCGGCCAGCGCCGCCGCCTCGCCGTGCCGCGCGAGGCCCTGCGCGGCCGCCTCGCGCACGCGCGGGTCGGGCGCGCGCGCCGCAGCCAGCAGCGCCTGCGCGACGGCCTCGTCGTCGCTCGCGCCGCGCAGCGCGAGCGCGGCCAGCGCCGCGACGCGCACCTCCGGCAGCGGGTCGCGGCCGGCCGCCGCGACCAGCGCGGCCGCGGACTCCGGCGCGGGACTCCAGCCCGGCGGCACCTCGGCGCGCACGCTCTGCGTCCCGAGGAACCAGCGCGCGGCGAGGAGCCGGCTCACGCCGTCGCTCGCGGCGGCGAGCTGCTGGCGCCACTGCGCCTCCGACTGTTCCTGGTCGATCCGGCCGGGCACGGCGGTGTGGCTGTCGAAGCGGCACCAGTCCAGCGGCCCCTCGCCGTCCAGCGGCAGGGTCTCGCTCGCGCCGTGCACGTCGAGGCGCGCGCTGCGCTCGCTGCCGCCGCGCGACCAGGTGACCCACACCGGCAGGTGGAAGACCGCCCGCCCGCCGTGCCCGCCCTGCACCTGCTCGACGGTGAGCGCGCGCTCGCCCTCCGCGAGCCGCACGCGGAACTCCGGCACGCCCGCGCCGAGCAGGAACTCGTCGAAGAAGCCGCGCAGGTCCTGGCCGGAGGATTCCTCCAGCGCGCGCCGCAGGTCGTCGGTGACGACGATGCCTGCCGCGTGGAGCTGCACGTAGTGCGCGACGGCGCGCTGCATCGCCTCCGGGCCGAGCATGTCGCGCAGCAGGTTGAGCCGGATCGCGCCGCCCTCGTAGGCATTGATGCCGAAGCAGTCGTCCGGATCCGCGTAGCCCGCCCAGACGATGGGGCGCGAGGCCTCCGCCGCCGGGCCCAGCGCCTTGTCGCGCATCGCGAGGACGGAGAGGCGGAAGGCCTCCTCGCCGCCCGCGTGACCGCGATAGAGCGCCTCGCACAGCGTCGCGAAGCTCTCGTTGAGCCAAAGGTGCGACCAGTCCGCGCAGGTGAGGAAGTCGCCGAACCACTGGTGGCTGGCCTCGTGCGAGATGAGGTCCAGCGAGCTGGCCTGCGGCTCGTCGGCCGGCGAGTGGATGGTCTCCACCAGCAGCGTCGTGGCGGAGATGTTCTCCTGCCCGCCGGCGACGAAGTCGTGCACGCAGCACTGCGCGTACTTGGCGTACGGGTACGGCTGCCCCGTGTACTCCGCGAAGAAGCGCAGGAAGTCCGGCGTGGCCGAGAAGTTCGCCACCGCGTCCGGCAGCCGGTCCTCGTCCGCGACGACCAGCAGCGGCACCGGCCCGCCCGGGATCTCCGCCTGCCCGAGCTGCCCCGCCACCAGCGTGAAGAGGTAGCTCACGCACGGAACGTCCAGCACCCACGTGTCCGTGCGCCGGCCCGTCGCCTCATCGAGGCGGTCGTCCGCGAGCCGGCCCGCCGCGATCGTGCGGAAGCTCCCGTCCACCGTGGCGTGCAGCGTGATCGTCGCGCGGTCGTCGGGCTGGTCCCAGCACGGCATCCAGTGCCGCGTCTCGTGGGTCTCGCCCTGGGTCCACACGTGCCAGGGACGCTGTCTGTCGGCGGCCGTCGGGCCCTCGAAGTACAGGCCTCGTCTCGGATAGCAGCCGTAGCTCAAGGTGATTTCCTGAACGCTGCCCGGCGCGAGCGGTTGCGCGAGCTGCACGGCCAGCGTGTCGCCATGCTGCGCGAAGGTCAGCGCGTGGCCCTCGGCGTCCCACGCATCCGAGACCTGCAGCTCCACCGCGTCGAGCTGCAGCTCGGTGGCGGGGCGGTCGGCCAGCGCCGCGAACTGGATCGCGACCTGGCCCTTCACGCGGCCCGCGCGGTGATCGATGTCCACGTCCACGTCGTAGTGCAGGATGTCCACGAGCGGGGCGCGCATGGCGGGGACCGAGGGCGGCGGGTTGGGCCCGAAGTCCGGGGCGGCCGGCGGCGGGGCGGCGCAGGCCGTGAGGAGCAGCGCCAGGGCGACGGGCAGCGCCAGGGCGACGGGCAGCGCCAGGGCGACGGGCAGCGCCAAGGCGAGGGGCAGGTTGACGTGGCGCAGCGATGAGGCGCCGGCTTGGACTCCGGCATCGGAAGGGCGCGCGGCTCGCGAGGTCATCGGCGGCTCCGGTGGGTGCGGCTGGGGACGGGCATGGGCTGAGCCGCGGCCGACCGGGCCCGGCGGAGCGGCCCCGAACGGAGGCGTCCGGGCGGCAGGACCGGGCGCGAACCGGGGAAAGAGAAGGAGCGGCGCCCGCCAGCGCCTGCCAGGCGGCTTTTGCGCCGGAAGCCGCGGAATCCTAGCGGAAACGGCCCTTCGCCTTGACACTCCGCAAATCATGCACGAGTCTTGATGGATTTCATGCCTGTCGCGAAAGGCCGTCCTGCAGACCTCGAAGGCCGGACCTCCACCGATCCCTCCCCCGACCCGCACTAAAGGAAGCTCTCCCATGCTCAGACTGGCCCGACTCGCGTGCCTCGCCGGCGCGTTCGCCCTCGCCGGACCGGCGTTCTCCCAGACCGTCAGCCAGGTCACGCCCACGGCCGCGGCCGTCGGCTCGACGCTCACGATCGACGGCACCGGCTTCGGCACGGCCAAGCCCAAGGTGCAGCTCGTGGATGGCGCGACCGGCAAGAAATACTCGCTGAAGGTGGTGGACTCCACCGACACGAAGATCCACGCCACCATCACGAAGGCCGTCGAGGGCCACCTGCAGCTCCAGGTCCTCGTGAAGGGCGCCGCCGCGCCGGCGAACAGCCCGGCGAACATCTCGATCGAGCGCCCGCTGGTGACGTCGCTGTCCACGTCGTCGGCCGAGCCGAACGCGCCTCTGACCGTCTTCGGCGACTTTTTCGGCATCAAGCCGGGGACGGTCCTGATCAACGGCCAGAAGGCCAAGGTCGTGAGCTGGGTGATGAACGAGATCCACCTGCTCATGCCCAAGAAGCTTCCGAACGGCTTCTTCAAGCTCGCCGTGGACAACAAGCTTGGCGTCGATGACGATGCGACGATCCACGTGACCGGCAGCGCCCTGAAGCTCGGCAAGGCGGGCCTGAAGATGACGCTGGACGGAGTGTCGTTCCCCGCAAAGTTCACCCCGTCGGGCAGCACGCCGACGCTGCACGTCATCGGCGGCTCCAACGGAAGCAACCCGGCCAAGCTCGTTCTGATCAAGTTCCCGTACGACGCTACGGTGCAGGATCCCCAAGTGACCATTCCAGTCGATCCTGCCTTCGCCCTCTTTTTCACCTTCACGCAGACTTCGAAGTTCAACATCAAGAATCCGATGGATCCCAACAACACGGCCTCGACATGGTTTGCCCAGCCTGGAAGCTTCACTTTCACGGTCGTATCGGAGAGTGGCGGACAAATACAGGCCGACTTCGACGGCACCCTCGTCCGGCAAGCGGGCAGCGTGGGCAATCCGACGATCCACGCGAAAGGAAGCGTGATCGTCGACCTCTGAGCCGGAGTTCCGCCGGTCATCGGCGCACCTGCGCTGGCGCGGCGGCTCGAGAGGGTCTCTTCCTTCTCGAGCCGCCGCGTTTCTCGTTGGCGGCAGCGTGTCGTCCGATGCAGCTCCACGCGTGAGCTGACTGCGCGCATGTCTGTGGCTTGGTACGGACCCCACGTCCGGGGTACCGTCGCCGCCGTCGAAGCCGCGTGCCAGATTGATTGCAGGTCGCGGGTCTCCCGCGCCGAAAATGGAGACCATGATGAAGATTCCCTGCGCTCTGCTCGTTTCCGCGCTGCTCGCCGTGCTCGGCAGCGCCTCCGCCCAGTCCATCACCAGCGTGACCGGTGACGGCAACGTCGCCACCGAGGGCTCGCTCGGCACGCAGCTCGACATCGTCGGCACCGGCTTCGGCGGCACGACGGGCCTCGCCAAGCCGGCGGCCTTCCTGGTCGATCCGGACACGGGCAAGAAGTTCGCGCTGAAGGTGCAGACCTTCTCGGACACGGAGATCACCGCGCTGATCACCAAGGCTGCCTACGGCGCCTTGAACGTGACCGTGCAGCCCAAGGGCGGCGAGCTGCTCACGGCGCTGGACCCGTTCACGGTGCCGGAGCCGGAAGTTGAGCCACTGACGGATCCGACGGGCACGATCGGCACGCCGGTGACCATCACGGGCACGGGCCTGCTCGGCGTGGTCGGCCTGTCCAAGCCGAAGGTGCAGCTCTTCAACCCGCTCACGAACAAGAAGTACGCGCTCAAGGTGACCAGCTTCAGCGACATCCAGGTCGTCGCCTCGATCAGCAAGGCCGTCGCCGCCACGATGGAGCTGCAGCTCGTCCCGAAGGGCGGCGCCCCGATCGTCGTCTCGGCCGCCTTCGTGGTGCCGCTCCCGAACATCAGCCTCGTGGCGCCGGGCTTCGCCTACGTCAACGACACCATCACGCTCACCTGCGACCACGTCGGCAACAAGAAGCCCAAGGTGAAGGTGGGCACCAAGACCTGCAAGGTCGTGACCTTCAGCGACACGGGCGTCACCTTCCTGATGCCCAAGAAGCTGGCCAAGGGCGTGCAGACGCTGCAGCTCACCAACAAGGTCGGCACCGCCACGCAGATCGGCGCGATCATCAACCAGGGAGACGTGCCCGATGTGGCCACGTCGAAGCTTTTCAGCGCGACGCTAGGCAAGACGAAATTCCTTGCGATCTATCCTGCCCCTCTCGATGACCTGGCGGTGATCGCTTTTTTCCTCGGCGGAACGCCGCCCACCGTCAACATCTCCGGCATCCAGGCTGATGCTGCAGGACTCACCCAATCCGGGATGACCGTATTGGTGCCTTTCGATCCGGCGACCTTCACCGAGCCGGTCGCATTCATCGAAAG
>Ga0193753_10001084_pt1 | contig 24127 bp, 20 predicted proteins | sample H1c2metaG_FD_144925 | JGI IMG/M metagenome (GOLD analysis project Ga0193753, IMG submission 144925) | Soil microbial communities from a riparian zone of the East river system, Colorado, United States - H1c2 | ecosystem: Environmental > Terrestrial > Soil > Riparian zone | place: USA: East... | reverse complement strand
CGAGTATCAGCCGGTGGGAAGCTGGCGCAACCTGATCGAGCCGGGACAGCTCGAAACCGCGGCCGCTTCCTAGGAAGCGAGCGCCAAGAAATAACGACCGAAGAAAGAAATAGGAAAGAAAAACATTGTGTCTTCTGCTTTATCCGATACCTTGTCGAAGAGCGTGACGGCGCCCGCCGTGGCGGCGCGCGAGCGGGTGCTGCGTATTGAAGCGACCAGCGGCTGGGTGGCGCTGCGGCTGCGCGAGCTGAACGAGTATCGCGAGCTGCTGTACTTCCTGGTGTGGCGCGACATCAAAGTGCGCTACAAGCAAACCGCACTCGGAGCGGCCTGGGCGGTCATGCAGCCGCTGTTTACCATGCTGATCTTCAGCCTGTTTTTCGGGCGGCTGGCGAAGGTGCCTTCCGACGGCATTCCGTATCCGGTATTCAGCTATGCCGCGTTGGTGCCGTGGACGTTTTTCGCGCACGGTTTGACGCAGGGCTCCGATAGTCTGGTCGGCAGCGCCAATCTGATCCGCAAGGTCTATTTCCCGCGGCTGCTGATCCCATTGGCTACGGTGCTCGCCGGAATCGTCGATTTTTCGGTGGCGTTTGCGCTGCTGATTGCGCAGATCATTTACTATCGCATTCATCCGCCGCATCCACTGTTCGTCATACCGCTGGTGTTGCTCGCGCTCGCGACGTCGCTCGGGGTGGGCTTCTGGTTAAGCGCGCTGAACGTGAAGTTCCGCGATGTGAAATATACGCTGCCGTTTCTGACCCAGTTCTGGCTGTTTGCCACGCCTATCGCCTATCCGAGCAGCCTGTTGTCGGAGCCCTGGCGCACGCTCTACGGGTTGAACCCGATGGCGGGCGTGGTGGAGGGATTCCGCTGGGCGCTGCTCGGCACCAAGACCGCGCCGGGACCGATGGTGCTGGTGTCGACGTTTGTTTCGCTCGCGATTCTGGTGGGCGGGGCCTACTATTTCCGGCGTATGGAGAAGACCTTCGCCGATACGGTCTAAGAGGGCCTGTCCCCCACTCTATGTTGATCACCCCATGCTGATCACCCCATGCTGATCATTGCCGAAGTAGCGCAGGCGCACGACGGAAGTCTGGGCGCCGCGCATGCTTATATCGACGCGATCGCCCAAGCCGGCGCGGATGCCGTCAAGTTCCAGACGCATATCGCGGCGGCCGAAAGCACGTTGCGCGAGCCCTGGCGGGTGAAGTTCAGCTTGCAGGACACGACGCGTTTCGAGTATTGGCAGCGGACCGGATTCTCCGAAGTCCAGTGGGCCGGGTTGCGCGCGCACGCGGTGGAGCGCGGGTTGTTGTTTCTCAGCTCGCCGTTTTCGCTCGAAGCGGCCGAACTGTTGCGGCGCGTGGGCGTGTCGGCTTGGAAAATCGCCTCGGGCGAGACCAGCCATCCGGCCTTGTTCGATTTTGTAGCTAGAACGGGGCTGCCCATTCTGCTTTCGACCGGCATGAGCGAGCTGGCCGAGATCGACCGGGCGGTCGACCGGCTGCGTCCTCGCGTGACGGATTTGACGCTGCTGCAGTGTACGACTGCCTATCCGTGTCCGCCGGAAAAGGTGGGGCTGAACTTGCTGCAGGTCTTTCGCGCACGGTATGGCGGAAAAGTGGGCTTGTCCGATCATTCGGGATCTATTTATGCCGGCTTGGCGGCGGCGGCTCTGGGCGCCGATGCGCTCGAGGTGCATGTGACGTTCAGCCGCGAGTGTTTTGGGCCGGACGTGCCGGCTTCGTTGACCACATTGGAACTCGCGCAACTAGTTGCAGGGGCACGTGCGATCGGGCGCATGCTGGCTCATCCGGTGGACAAAGACGCGCTCGCGCGCGAGGCGGCTCCGGCGCGGGCGATTTTCGGCAAAAGCGTGGTCGCGCGCGTGCCGCTCGGCGCGGGCAGCGTGCTGCGGGAAACGGATTTGGCGCTGAAGAAACCGGGCACCGGTCTCGGGCCGGAGCGTTTACCGGAATTGGTGGGACGTACGCTCGTGCGCGCGCTCGCGGCCGACGAATCGATTCAGGAAGCGGACCTGCTCGCGCCCGTGAGCGTAGGAGTATAAGTGGCGCTGTCGATGGGTGTGGCCGAGATGAATTTGCGCGAAGTAGCCGTGGGGGCCGTCGCCGAGTTGTCGAAAACCATCACGCGCGCCGATATCGAAGCGTTCGCGGCGCTGTCGGGCGATTACAATCCGTTGCACGTGGATCGCGAGTTCGCGCGCCAGACCACTTTTCAGAAGCCGGTGGCGCACGGCATGCTGCTCGCCAGTTTCGTTTCGACCATGATCGGCATGCAATTGCCGGGCGCTGGAGCGCTCGGGACGCGGCAATCGTTTCGCTGGCTGGCGCCGGTGTTTGCGGGCGACACCATCGCCATTCGCTTGCGCGTGACACATAAGTCGGAAGGATCGAATACGTTGACGATCGAAGTGGGAGCAGTGAATCAGGACGGTAAGAGCGTGATGGACGGCGAAGGCGCGGTCATGCTGCTCGCGCGGCAGCAAAAAAAGCAAGAGCGGCCGCTCGCCGAACGCGTCGCCTTCGTCAGCGGCGCCTCGCGCGGTATTGGCCGGGCGGTGGCGGAAGAATTGGCGCGCGCGGGCGTCGCGGTGGCGGTGAATTACCGGCGCGATGCGGAAGCGGCGCGCACGGTAGTGGACGGAATCCGCGAACAAGGTGGACGGGCGATTCCGGTCGAGGCGGATATTTCGGATCGCGCGGCGGTGGCAAATGCTTTCGCCGCCATCGAACGCGAATTGGGACGCGGCGTCGATTTACTGATAAACAACGCTTCGGCACCATTTACGCCCAAGCCGTTCGTGGAGCTCGATTGGCGCGAAGTGGAAAACCTGTTCGATGTGCAGATTCGCGGCGCGTTTCATTGCACGCAAGCGGCGCTGCCTGGGATGCTGGCCGCCAAGTCGGGCGCGATCGTAAATATTGGATCGATTCTGACGAGCGCGGCGCCGCCGGCGCAGTGGACAGCCTTTGTGATGGCCAAAGCGGCGCTCGCGGGATTGACGCGCTCGCTTGCCGCCGAATACGGGCCGCACGGTATCCGGGTCAATCTCGTATCGCCCGGCACGACGGCGACCGATTCGATCGGCGGCCTGCCCGAGCGGCTGCGTAAGGTCCAGGCTATGCAGACGCCGCTGCGGCGTCTGGCCGAAGCCGAGGATGTGGCCAAAGCGGTGGTGTTTCTGTGTTCCGAGGCGGCCGGCTTTTTGACCGGCGTCGATTTGCCGGTGTGCGGCGGAATTTCTCTCTAGTCGTTTTTTTCTTGACCATGTCCCGAACACTCGCTAGCGACCTACGCGCGCAAATCGACGCCTCTCTCGAGAGCGAAGACTGGCTTCGGGCGCGCGCCGCGCTCGATCAGCTTACGGGCGTGGAGCGCACTTCGGCGACGGCTTCTTTTGCGATCGCGCGCTACGAACGGCTGCGGCCGCAGCTGGCGCTCACCCGCTGCCGGCTCGCCATTCTGCGCTCGTTCACGGTCGAACCGTTGGTCCCGCTGCTGCGTGCGGCGGCGTTTGCGGGCGGTCTCGATGTGGAAGTTCAGGTGGGAAGTTTCGACAACTACGCGCAGCAGATTCTCGATCCGGCTAGCGAACTGTATGGGTTTAGTCCGGATGTGGCGATTCTGGCGCTCCAGACGCGCGACGTGTTGCCGGGCATTTGGGATGGGTTCACGGATGGGGAGGCGGGCGGCAGGCAGGCGGCGGACGAATTTCTGGGCTCGCTCCGGCAATGGATCGGCGTGTTTCGCTCGCGCAGCGATGCCAGCCTGCTGCTCCATACCTTTGAAAAGCCGGTGAGCGCGAACGCGGGCATTCTGGATGCGCAAAGCGTCCAAGGGCAGGCGCGCGCGATTGAAGAAGTGAATCAACAGTTGCGCACACTCGCGGCCGAGCACGCGGGCGTGTATGTCGTCGACTACGATTCACTCGTCGCCCGGCACGGCCGCGAGCGCTGGCACGACGAGCGCAAATGGCTCACCATGCGGATGCCGATTGCCGCCGAATATCTGTTTTCGCTCGCCGACGAGTGGCTGCGCTTTCTGTATCCGCTCGCGGGAAGAATCGCGAAAGTCGTCGTCACCGATCTGGACAATACCTTGTGGGGCGGTGTGGTCGGCGAAGACGGCATCGCGGGAATTCGCCTGGGGCGCGACTATCCGGGCGCGGCCTATCTGGCGCTGCAGCGCGCGCTCGCCGATCTCTACAATCGTGGGATCCTGCTCGCGATTGCGAGCAAGAACAATGAAGCCGACGCGCTCCGGGCGATTGAAGAGCATCCGGCCATGCTGCTGCGCAAGCGCCACTTTGCGGCGTGGCAAATCCATTGGAATACGAAGGCCGAGAGCTTGCGCCGCATTGCCGAGGAATTGAACGTGGGTCTCGACACGCTGGTTTTCGTCGACGACAATCCGGCCGAGCGCGAGGCGATCCGGCTGGCGCTGCCGGAAGTCACGGTTCTCGAACTGCCGCTAGACCCGATGGGCTATGCGAGCGCGCTGCGCGCTTGTCGACTCTTCGAGCGGCTCACTCACTCGGCGGAAGATCGCTCGCGCGGAAAATACTACCAGCAGCAGCGCGAGCGCCGTGTGGCCGAGACCGGTCACGCCTCGCTCGAGGAGTTTTACTATTCGCTCGAGCAGAAAGTCGAAATCGCGCGCGCTAGCTCGCCCGCGACGCTTGAGCGGGTAGCGCAACTGATCGGCAAGACCAACCAATTCAACTTGACCACGCGGCGGCATACGGCCGCCGAAGTCGCGGGCTTTGCGGCGGCGCCGGATTGGGACGTCTATACGGCCGAAGTACGCGACCGCTTTGGCGATAACGGCATTGTCGGCGCGTGTCTCGTGCGGCGCGACGAGCGCGGGACTGAGCCGGAGTGTGAAATCGATACTTTACTGCTGAGCTGCCGGGTGATTGGCCGCACGGTGGAAGACGCCATACTGCATTTTCTGGTCGAAGACGGCCGCCGGCGCGGCCTCCGGCGAATCGTGGGTTGGTTCGTGCCGACGGCGAAGAATAAGCCCGCCGAATCGTTCTATCCGCGGCATGGGTTTCGCGCGCTTGAAGAAACCGCCGCGGGAACGCTATGGGCGCTCGCGATCGGCGAACGCGCGATCGCTTGTCCACCCTGGATTCAATTGAGCGCGGCGAACGCATTCGCTTCGGGAGAAGTGGCGCATGCTTGAACGGGTCAGGCGCATGCTGGCGGACGTGTTCAACCTGCCGGTCGAGAGCATTACTCCGGCGTCTTCTCCGGACTCGATCGAGGCCTGGGATTCGCTGCACCATCTCGACCTGGTGCTCGCGCTCGAACAGGAATTCGGGACCCAATTCACGCCGGAAGAGATCGAGCAGTTGCTTTCGGTCGAGTTGATTGCGGCGTTGCTTGCCGAAAAAGTTCCCGCTTACGGAGTCGCCTAACATGGCCGTCACTTTTCGTTACGCCCGGCTCGACGAATATCCGCCTATCGCGGCTTTTCTGAATGAATACTGGGCCAAAGATCACATCTACGTCCGCGATAAGAAGCTGTTCGATTGGACGTTTCATCGCGCGAGCCATTGGGAAGAGCCGGGCTACAGTTTTGCGCTGGCCGAAGACGCGGGCGAGCTGGTCGGCATTTTGGGCGGCATTCCATTCTCGTTCAATTCGTTCGGGACGGTTTCGGCCGGTATCTGGATTGCGAACTACGTGATCCGGCCGGATTACCGGCGTGGCCCGACGGCGCTGCAACTGCTGAGCGTGTTCCGCAACCTGTCGCGGCACGCGGTGATCGCCTTCGGCATCAATCCGGCGACGTCGGCCATCTATCGGGTGTTGCGCGGGGAAGTATTGCCGTACCTGCCGCGGCGGCTGGCGATTTTTCCGGGCGCGGAAGAGCGCCTGCGCCATTTGCTCGCGATCGCCTATCCGGATTGGGAAGCGGCGCGCGGCCGCGGGCTGGCCGAGCGTTTCCGGCTGCCGGCGCTCCCCGAAAGCGCGCTGGCGCATGGCGCGGCGCTCAGCGAAAGCGCGCTGGCACATAGTTCGGCCCTGCCCGCCGCCTGGGATCGCGTCGACTGGCCAGCCATTGCCGCGACCTCGATCGGAGCGGCGCGCGATGCGGACTATTTGCGCTGGCGGTATCTCGAGCATCCGCGTTTTGAATACCGCCTGGTGACGGTAGAAGAAGGCGAGCGTACGGGCTTGTTGGTGTGGCGGCTCGAGACCATCCGGCAAAGCACCGGCGAGGGCCGCGTGGATGTGGATCGCATTGCGCGGATTGTCGAATTGCTTCCCGCGTCGCCTGTGAACGCGCGTGCGCTGGTAGGGACGGCGCTCGGCGACATGCAGCGGGCGGGTGCGCTCGGCGCCGATTTCTATGGCTATCACGGCGCGACGAACCACTGTCTCGAAGAAGCCGGTTTTGTGGATGCCGCGACGGTGGAAGACGGCGAGCGCATGCCGTCGCGTTTCCAGCCGCTCGATGGCAAAGGCGGCGGAATTCTGAGCGCCATGTTTTTGAAAGAACCGGCGCCGGGTTTCGGTGGCGCCGATAGCCCGTGGTACTGGACGAAGTCCGATTCCGATCAGGACAGGCCGAACTGAACATGCTGCATATCGTGATGTACCACTATGTGCGCGATCTCGAGCGCACGCGCTATCCGCGCATCAAGGGGATGCTGCTCACCGATTTCGAGCAGCAGGTGGCGGCGCTCGCCGGGGACTTCGAGATGGCGACGCTTGAAAGCGCGCTGGCCTATCTCGCGGGGCGCTATCACCCGCGCCGCGAGCTGTGTTTGCTGACCTTCGACGACGGGCTCAAGGAACACTATGAGCAAGTCACGCCGATTTTGAGCGGTCTCGGTATCCAAGGCATTTTTCATGTCATCACGGCCTGCCTCGAAGACCGTGTGGTCGTGCCGGTGCACATGAACCACTTTCTGATGGCGGCGCTCGACTTCGACGAATACCGGCGGGTTTTTCTCGACCGCCTCGGGGAACTGGACCCCGCGGCTTGGGCGCAAGCTTCCGAAGTCAGCCCGGCGGTAGCGCGCCAGACCTATGCCTGGGACACGCTCGAGGTCGCGCTCTTCAAGTATTTTTTCAACTTTAAGCTGGATCCTACGTTGCGCGATGCGATTGTCGGGCGGCTGTTTGAGCGCTATATCGGCGGCGAACGCGCTTTTGCGGAGGAGCTCTACATGAGCTGGGCGGATGCGCGCGCCATGCAGGCGGCAGGCATGTTGATCGGCGGGCATACGCACCGGCACCGGCCGCTCGCGAGTCTCACGAGCGAAGAATTGCGCGCGGATCTCGAAACGTCGAGCGGGCTTTTGCATCGTCATCTGACGCCGCAGACGGTGTGGCCGTTTTGTTATCCCTACGGCAAACGCGCGTCGTTTCCGGCGGAAGCGATGGGGTTGCTCGAGCGGCTGGGATTCGCCTGCGCTTTTACCACCGAGAAAGGGCCCAACGGGCCGGGTCAGAATTTATTCACGATCGGGCGAGTAGATTGCAAAACGGCGCCGGTGTACGCGGGAAGCGGCGCAAGGGGAGTGGCATGACACAAGCAAAGCAACGGAAAGTCTGCGTAGTGCTGGTGGACCGGGCCAATTTCGGCCGTCTGAAGCCGGTGATGGAAGCCATCCGGGATCATCCGGAACTGGAGCTGCAATCGATCGCGGCGGGAACCATGGTGCTCGAGCGGTTCGGGCGTCCGGTGGACCTGGTGAAGGCGAGCGGTCTTTCGGTGAACGGAGAGATCTATACCGAGCTCGAAGGCTCGACACCGAATTCGATGGCGAAATCGGTAGGCTTTGCGACGGTCGAGTTCGCGAGCGAATACCAGCGGCTGAAGCCCGACGTGGTGTTGTTGATCGGCGACCGCTATGAAGCGCTGGCCGCGGCCATCAGCGCCGCCTACATGAACCTCTGTATCGCGCATCTGCAGGGCGGCGAAGTATCCGGATCGATTGATGAGAGCGCCCGGCACGCGATTACGAAATTCTCGCATTTTCATTTTCCGGCTACCGTACGCTCGCGCGAGTATTTGCTGCGCATGGGCGAAGCCGACGACGCGATTCTGGGAATCGGCTGTCCGAGCAGCGATCTGGCGCGCACGCTCGACCGGACGCTCGGGAGCGAGGTCGTGAACGGCTCCGGCTCGGGCGCGGCGCTCGACCTAGGGAAACCGTTTCTGTTGGTGGTGTTTCATCCGACGACCACCACCTACGGCAGCGAACAGGCGCAGATGGAGGAGTTGCTCGCCGCGCTCGACCGCGAACGGATGCAGACGCTGCTGCTGTGGCCGAACATCGACGCCGGCGCCGATCATATCAGCAAGACGGTGCGCATATTCCGCGATCAGACCGCGCCCAACTGGCTGCGCACGATCACCAATCTGACGCCCGAAAATTATTTGCGGGTGCTCGCCGCGGCCAGTTGCGCGGTGGGCAATTCGAGTAGTTTCGTGCGCGATGCCGGCTATTTTGGCACGCCGGTGGTGTTGGTCGGAGGGCGCCAGGAAGGGCGCGAATTCGATACCCATGTACTGCCGGTCGCGCCGCGCCGGGAAGACATCGGCGCCGCGCTCACCTACCAGCGGGCGCATGGGCGCTACGCGGCGAGTGCGTTATACGGCGACGGGCAGGTGGCCGGCCGCATTGCCGAGGCGTTGGCCCGGCTGAAGCCGTATACCCAGAAGCGGCTGCAATATATTTACCCGGCAAGCGAGGCGGCTCTAACTAATGGCCATGCGAATACTTGGAATCGTGACGGCGCGCGGGGGGTCGAAAGCGATCCCGCACAAGAACATCACCCCGCTCGCCGGAAAGCCCCTGTTGGCTTACACGGCTGAGGCGGCGCGCGCTTCGAAGCGGCTGGCGCGGACCGTGCTCTCGACCGACGACCCCGGCATTGCGGCGGTTGGCCGCGAGTACGGGCTCGAAACGCCGTTCTTGCGGCCGCCCGAATTGGCGCAAGACGACACGCCGACCGTACCCGTACTGCAGGATGTGGTGCGGCGCTTGGAAGACTCAGGCGACCGCTACGATGCGGTGTTTCTCTTACAGCCGACCAATCCGTTGCGGCTCGCCTCCGATATCGACGGCGCGGTTGCTCTGCTCGAAGAAACCGGCGCGGATTCGGTGATTTCGTTTTCGGATGTGGGCGAGCGGCATCCGGCACGCATGAAATGGATCGGCGCCGGGGGCCGGGTGATCGATCCGCCGTTTATCGAAGGATTCGAAGGGCAGCCCCGGCAGCAGCTCGAAAAAATGTACTTGCGCGACGGTTCGGTGTATCTGACGCGGCGCGATGTATTGATGATTGGAAATTCGCTCAAAGGAGCGGACTGCCGCGCCTGGATTATCCCGGAAGAGCGGGCGCGCAACATTGACAGTTATTTCGATCTTTTTCTGGTGGAGCATATGCTCCGCTATCAGAGTCTAGATGCAACACATTCTCATCGCTGAACGGGAGGGATTTCCGGCGCAGGCGCTCGCGCGGCTCGAGCGCGTGGCCGCGGTCGCGCTCGAAGATCTGGACCGCCCTGGGCTCGAAGAGGCGGTGGCCGAAGCCGATGTGCTGTGGGTGCGGCTGCGCCATCGAATCGATCGCGCGCTGCTCGCGCGGGCGCCGCGGCTCAAAATACTGGTTACGCCGACGACCGGTTTGAATCATATAGACACGGACGAATTAGACCGGCGCGGTATCGCGCTCGTGTCGTTGCGCGGCGAAGTGGAATTCCTGCGCGATGTACGTGCCACCGCCGAGCACACCATCGGACTGCTGCTCGCGCTGCTGCGGCAGGTGCCGGCGGCGGCGGCCGATGCGCAGGCTGGCGGCTGGCGCCGCGATCGTTTTCAGGGAAGCGAGATTTACGGCAAAACCGTGGGGATCGTGGGCTATGGACGGTTGGGGCAGATCGTGAGCCGCTACTTGAAGGCGTTCGACGCGCGCGTCCTCGCGACCGACCCCAAACTTCCCATGGGATACGGGGACGGAACGGTCGAAGGCGTGCCGCTCGCGCGTTTGTTGGCCGAAGCCGATATTGTGAGCCTGCACGCCGATTTGCGGCCGGACACGCGCGGTTTCTTCACGCGGGCGCTGTTCCGCCAGATGAAGTGGGCGAGCTATTTCATCAATACGGCGCGTGGCGAACTGATCGACGAGGCAGGCTTGCTCGCCGGTCTCCGCGAAGGGAGACTGCGCGGCGCGGCGCTCGATGTGGTTTCCAATGAAACCAGCGCCGGGATGGGCGGCCACCCGCTGATCGAATACGCACGCCAGCATCCGAATCTGCTGATCACGCCGCATGTGGGCGGCTGCACACAGGAATCGAAAACGAAAACGGAATTGTATCTGGCCGGTAAGCTGGCGGACCTGCTCGAAGCGGGCGCGCGCACGGCCAAGGCTTCCTGAGGAGGGGGCCGCAAGAAGCATCATGAGCGACACCGCGATTGTAGTAGAAGGACTCTCCAAGCAGTACCGGCTTGGTGGAGGCCAACAGCCGTACCAGACGCTGCGCGACACTTTGGCGCGGGTGGCGCGCGCGCCGTTCGGCAAAGCCGGGGCAGGCAAAGCGATCGTGCCCGCCAAGCGCCGCCGTGGCGATGAGTTGATGTGGGCGCTGAAGGACGTCTCGTTTGAGATCAAGCAGGGTGAGGTCGTCGGCATTATCGGGCGCAACGGCGCGGGGAAAAGCACGCTGCTCAAAGTGTTGTCGCGCATTACCGAGCCGACGTCGGGCTTTGCCGAGCTGCACGGGCGCGTGGGCACGCTGCTCGAAGTGGGCACCGGGTTTCATCCGGAGCTGACCGGGCGCGAAAACATTCAGTTGAGTGGGGCCATTCTCGGCATGAACCGGCGCGAGATCGCGGCGCGCTTCGACGAGATGGTAGCATTCGCCGAAGTCGAGAAATTCATCGATACGCCGGTGAAGTTCTATTCGACGGGTATGTTTCTGCGGCTCGCGTTTGCGGTCGCGGCGCATCTCGAACCGGAGATTCTGATGGTCGACGAGGTGCTTGCGGTCGGCGACATGGCGTTCCAGACCAAGTGTCTCGGAAAGATGGGCGAAGCCGCCAAGGGCGGCCGCACGGTATTGTTCGTGAGCCACAACATGGGCGCCGTGCGATCGCTGTGCGAGAAGGGGCTGGTGCTGCACCAGGGCGGCGTTTCCTATGCCGGCGATATCTCGAGCAGCATCGAAACGTACTTCAAGCTCGCCGGCAATATGGACGATGGCCAAGCGGATCGCGTGCCGGCTTCCGGGTTCGGCTTTGGCCGGATTCACCTCGCCAGCCATCGCGGGGCGACCATCGAGCAGGGCGAGCCGTTTGAAGTCGCGACCACGCTGCACATCGGCGAACCGGTGGTTGGCTTCAGCCTGTATTGCATTGTCAACGACATGCATCAGCGCAAGATGTTTCAAAAAGTGGAGGACAGTTCGGTGTTCGGCGCGGGCCGGTCCTGGCACGGCAAGTACCAAGTCAAACTGCGCTTGCCGGCGATGTGGCTCGAGCCGGGCCTGTATTCGGTGCACTTCAAAGTGTTCTTGCGGACGCAAAGCCAATCGGCGCGGCATGTGTCCGACGTATTTCATCTGGACGTGGGAGGCATCAGTAGCGGCTGCGGATCGATTCTCAGTCCGGAAGGCGCTTGGTCGATCGATCCGGCGAATGAGCCGGGCGGGGAGGAGCCGCGCGAGTCGGTGCTGAATTCCAGCCTCGCGTTGGGCTGAGCGTGTCATGAGCACGAGTTCACCGGGAACGGCAGCGGAGACGCCGCGGCGCGAGGAAGAGTGGGACTCCAGTTGGTCCTCGCTCGAGCGGCACATGGTGCAGCTCTATACGGCTGGACCGCTGCGCACGATTCATCAATTTTGGCAGCGCTGCTATTTCGAGGATCTGTGGAAGGCCATGGGTCCCGCCGCGGCGGCTGGCAGTTATCTCGAATTGGGCGCCGGACGCGGCACCACATCGATGTACCTGGCGAGCCGCGGCTGCGACGTGACGATGCTCGATCTTTCGGTGGCCGGTTTTCGGGTGGCGGAAGCGAATTTCCGGCGGGAGGGTTTGCCCGCGCCGAAGCTGGTGCAGGCCGACGCCCGCGACACCGGGCTCGCCGCGGAGAGCTACGATTGCGTGTTTCATATCGGGCTGCTCGAACATTTTGAAGCGCCGCATCCGCTGCTGGTCGAAGCGGTCCGGCTGCTGCGGCCGGGCGGGCTGCAGTTTGCGGTCATTATGCCGGAACGGTCGACGCATATCCGTTTTCTAACGCTCGGATTGTTGCGGCCGTGGGCGCTCGGACGCGAGCTGATGCCTGAAACCGTGCGCCGGCGCATGCGTACGCGTATACGGCCGGTCGCCTGCCGCACGATGCCGATGCTGCGCACCGGCTATACGCGCGCCGATTATTTGACCATGCTCGAGGGCCTGCCGGTCGAGGATGTCGGCTGCGTGCCCTACAACCCCTACCATCCGGTATACAAGAGCGATGCCTGCGAAGCGGCTATTACGATTCCGCTCTACCGATTGCATCGCAGCCTGAAGAAGCTGTTCGGCAAAGAGCCGTTGTTCCGGACGGCGGCGGGACTCGCCTCGTGCGATCTGCTGACGTTCCGCAAGCGCCCCTGACAAAGTGAAAAAATAATGTCCGAGTTTCGTGTTGCGTTATTTGTGCCGGATGGCGTGGGCATCCGGAATTTCGTGCTGGGACCGTTCTTGAAAGACCTGGCGGCGCGAGCGCGTGTCGATCTGTTTCATATTCTGCCGGAGGATTTGGCTGCGGCCTATGCGGCGGAATCGCCCGCGGGCGTGGACTGGCAGCCGCTCGCGAGCTTGCACCAGGGGCGCACGATCTCGCTGTTGCAATCTTCGCTCGCCTACGCGCATATGTATTGGGCGAATACCGGTTCGATGCAGCGCGCGGTGCGCAAACCGGTGCGCGGGCGCTTCACGCGGCGGCTGTTCATCCGCTCGTCGCGCGTACTCGGGCGTCTAGGGGCCGAGCCCCGGCGCATCCGGATGATCGATGCGGTGCACGTGGCGCTGGTCGAGCGTCTCGCGGAAGTCGGCGCCTACAAACGGCTGTTCGAGCGCACCCGTCCAGGCGTAGTGTTTGCCACCAGCCAGCGGCATTATAGCGACTACAGCCTGCTGCCGGCGGTGGTGGCGGCGAAGGAATTGGGCATTCCCACCGCGACGTTTATCGTGAGTTGGGACAACCTCAGCAGCAAGGGCCGTATTGTCGCTCCCTTCGATCACTATCTGGTGTGGAGCGAGACGATGCGCGGCGAGTTGCAGAAATACTATCCGCAGATCGCGGGCGACCGCATCCACGTGGTCGGCACGCCGCAGTTCGATCCGTATGGCGACCCGGACATGCTGTGGAGCCGGGAGGAGTTTTTCCGGCGCATCGCGGGCGACGCGGGGAGGAAGTTGATCTGCTTTTCGGGCGGCGACGCCGAAACGTGTCCGGAAGATCCCGGGCATGTGCGGGTGCTGCTGGAGCAGATTCGCGCCGGGAAAATCAAAGGCAACCCGCAGGTGCTGGTGCGGCCGTCGCCGGCCGACGATGGCACGCGGTACCGGGCCGTGCGCGAAAGTTTTCCGGAATTGATCTTCGCGCCGCCCGCCTGGCTGCATCCGAAAGGCGGCAACTGGACGCGCATTATTCCGCAGCGCGAAGATGTCGCGTTTCTCGCCAACCTGACGCATCACGCCGATTTGAACGTCAACCTGGGATCGACCATGACGCTCGACTTCGGACTGCACGATAAGCCGGTGGTCAACGTGGCGTTCGATATCGCCAATCCGCCGTTGTTCGGCATGCCGGTGTACGACTACTACTACCACTACGAACACTTTTTGCCGGTGGTGGCTTTCGGCGCATCGCGCATTGCACGCAGCGCCGAGGCGTTGCCGGAGCACATCAACGCCTATCTGTCCGATCCCACGCTCGACCGCGAGGGACGGCGCCGGTTGGTCGAGATGCACGTCGACGTCCAGCCGGGGGAATCGAGCCGGGTCACCGTGGACGCGCTCGCCAGGATCGCGGCCCGGGCGTCCGCGGCCGTCTGATTTTGTTTCATGACGATTTGTTTTGTCTGCTGCGAGTATCCGCCGGCGTTGCACGGTGGGATCGGCAGCTATATCCAAACACTCGGACGCGCGCTAGTGCGTGCGGGCGATCGCGTGCGCGTCGTGGGTATTTATCCGGCGCACGAATCGGCGCTCGAATACGAAGACGATCAGGGCGTCGAGGTGTGGCGCTTCCGTTCTCCGAAAGGGCGTTTGGGCTGGATGGCGGCGCGCTACCGGCTGTTCCGTAAGCTGAGGCGCTGGGCGGAGGCGGGCGAGATCGACCTGATCGAAGTTCCGGATTGGGAGGGGCACGCGGCGTTGTGGCCACGGCTACCGGTGCCGGTGGTGGTACGCCTGCATGGATCGAGCGCCTATTTCTCGGCGGAGATGGAATACCGGCAGAACCCGCGCTCGTTCTGGTTAGAAGCGCGCTCTTTTCACCGCGCCGATTTCTGCTGTTCGGTGAGCGCCTACACGGCGGAGAAGACCGGCAAACTGTTCGGAAGGCGGCGCGAGCCGGCCGCCGTGCTCTATTGTCCGGTCGAATTGAATGGTGCGCGGAGCGCGGTTGAGCGCGACCCGTCGAGCGTGGTTTTCGCCGGCAGCCTCACGCGCAAAAAGGGCATCATTCAATTGATTCGCGCCTGGCCGCGCGTTTTGGCGGAGGCTCCCGGGGCGCGGCTCGATGTGTACGGCAAGGATGCGCGCACCGACGACGGCCAGCCGATGCAGCCGTTTCTCGAATCGCTGCTGGCCGGCGCGGCCAGCGAGTCGGTCGCGTTTCACGGACATGTCCGCACCGAACAATTGCGCGAGATTTATCGCGCCTGTCAGGTGGGCGTGTTTCCGTCCTATTCAGAAGCCTTCAGTCTGGCGCCGGTCGAAGCGATGGCGGAGGGATGTCCGGTGGTGTATTCGACTCGTCACTCCGGACCAGAGTTGATTGAAGACGAAGCCAACGGCCTCTTGGTCGATCCGGACGATGTCGACGCGCTGGCGCGCTCGATTTTGCGCTTGCTCGCGGGCGATACGCTCGCCGGGCGCATCGGCGAGGCCGGACGCGCGCACGTGCGCCAGCTTTTTTCGGCCGACCGCATGCGGGAAAAGAATCGCGCCTTCTACGCGCACTGTATCCAAAAATTCCCGCGGGGCGGGCGTGCCGGCCAGCTGGCGAACGCGTCTACGAGCCGCGATTCGGTGGAGGCGCCATGATGGCGCTCTCGGTCATTATCTGCACCTACCGGCGCACGGAACCGGTCGCGCAACTGCTCGCCTGTCTCGCGCAGCAGACGTTCGCCAACTTCGAAGTACTGCTGATTGACGGGGCGGGCGCGAACGGCTATGCGCAATCTCTCGCCACTGTCGAACGGCACGCCCCACGGCTCGCCGTTCGCGTGATCGCGTCGGAAAAGGGCTTGACGCGGCAGCGCAACGCCGGATTGCGGGCGGCACGCGGCGAGTTGATCTGCCTGCTCGACGACGACGTGGCATTCGAAGCGGACTTTCTCGCGCAGATCGTCGAGGCGTTCGCCCGGCCTGGAATGGAACGCGTCGGCGGCCTCACCGGTTACGACGTGATTCATTATCCGCAGGCCATCAACGCGCGTTGGCGGTTGCGGCGCATGCTGCGCATCGTGCCGGCTCTCGAGCCCGGCGCGATCGACCGTCTGGGAGCCTCGGTGCCGGTGAGTTTTTGCGCGCCTTTCGCGGGCTCGAAGCCGGTCGGATTCTTCTACGGCTTCTGCATGATCTACCGGCGCGCCGCGATCGCCGGATTATGGTTTGACGAAGAGTTGCCAACCTACGGAGGGGAAGACCGGGACTTTTCGTTCCGCGTGGGACGCGGCTGGGAGCTGCGGCTCGACGGGGATTTGAAGCTGCGGCATTTCCGCTCCGGAGAATCGCGCGATTCCTCCGTCGAGCGCACGCGTCAAACCGGCTTTGGCGCGGGGCGCACGTTCGCCAAGCAGCGCCGATATGCCTTCGACTACGCGCGGCTCGCCTGGTCGATGGCGGGCGAATTCCTGATCGATACGCTCGCCTTTGTCGAAAATCCTTCGCGAGACCGGGCGCGCATGCCGTGGGCGCGCGTGGCCGGAACGCTCGCCGGGGTGCGCTCGGCGCCGCCCAAGCCGCCCGCGCCCGGCGTGCGCCTGGCCTCTGAGAGCGCCGAAAGCGTGAACCCGGAAAGAGTCAACGTATGATGCGGCCGCTCAGCGAAATGCGTTTGGTGGTGGTGTCGCACGTCGTCCACTACCGTTTTGAGGGCCGCTTGTTTGCCTACGGCCCGTATGCGCGCGAGATCGTTTTATGGGCGGAGTTATTCGGCGAAATCGCGATCGCGTCGCCGTGCCGCAACGCAGCTCCGCCGGCGGATTGTCTGGCCTTCGACGCGGACAATATTTCGCTCCTGCCGCAAATCGAAGCGGGCGGCGAAACGCTCGCGGCGAAACTCGCCCTGTTCTTTACGCTGCCCGCGATGATCGCGCGCTTATGCCGGGCGCTCGCGCAGGCCGACGCCATCCATGTCCGCTGCCCGGGGAACCTGGGGCTGCTGGGCGTGCTGCTCGCGCCGCTGTTCCGCAAGCCGCTGGTGGCTAAATATGCCGCGCAGTGGAACGCTTCGGCCCAAGAGCCGCGCTCCTCGACGTTGCAGAAATGGCTGCTGCGCTCGCGCTGGTGGCGCGGTCCGGTGACGGTCTATGGGAAATGGCCCCGGCAGCCGGCGCATGTGATTCCGTTTTTCACTTCGCTGCTGGGCGCCCCGCAGATGGAACGGGCGCGCATCGCGGCGCACACCCCGCGCGGCAAGCGGGCACTCCATACGCTCTATACCGGGCGTCTTTCGAAATCGAAGCATGTGGATGCGGTAGTGCGCGCGGTCGCGGCGGTGCGCGCCGCCGGTCACGAGATGACTTTAACGGTGGTGGGGGAAGGCCCGGAGCGGGCGGCGCTCGCCGCACTCGCCGCGGAATTAGGAATCGCGGAGGCGGTTGAGTTTACCGGCGGTCTGGGTTTTGAAGCAGTCATCGGCTGTTTGGAACGCGCCGATATTCTGGCGTTGATTTCAGAGACCGAAGGCTGGCCGAAGTCGCTTGCCGAGGGCATGGCGTTCGGGCTGATCGCGATCGGCTCCGATCGCGGCTTCGTGCCGGAGATGCTCGCCGAGGGCCGCGGGCTGTTAGTCGGTCCGGGAGACGCCGAGGGACTTGCCAAGCTGTTGCTCGGCGTGGCGGCGAATCCGGCCGGCTACGAGCGGATGCGCCGGGATGCGGCGCTCTGGGCGCAGCGCTTTTCGCTCGAAGGCTTGCGCGAAGCGATTCGCAAATTGTTAGTCGAACACTGGACCGATGGTGCGGCCGGGAACGCAGCTGAGACGAACATTGTGCCGGCGGTGGAGAAATAAGCGGCATGACGCGGCAGCACATCCCGGTAATGCACATGGTCGACACGCTGCGCGTGGGCGGCGTCGAGCGGGTGGCGGTGAATCTGGCGAACCTGCTGCCGCGCGCGGGCTACCGCACGCATCTGTGTACCACCCGCGCCGAGGGACCATTTTCGGAGCTGGTTTCGCCCGCCGTGGGCCGTTTGGCGCTCGCCCGCCGCGGCCGCTTCGATCTCGCGCCCTTCGGCCGCCTCACGCGCTATATCCGTGCACACAACATTCGCATTCTGCACGCCCACGGCTCGACGCTTTTCCTGGCGCGCCTCGCGGCGTTGGTGGCGCCGTTCCCGGCGGTGGTCTGGCACGACCACTACGGCCGCTATGCGTTTAACGATCGCCCGGCGTGGTTGTATCGCGCGGCGACGCGGCGGATCGCCGGAGTGATCGCCGTAAACCATCCGCTGGCCGACTGGTCGCGCCGCGTGCTGCGCATTCCCGAAGAACGCGTTTGGTACATTCCGAACCTGGTCGAAATGGCGGCTTCCGCGGGCGCGCCTCCGGCGCTTCCGGGGCAGCCCGGCAAACGCATTGTGTGTCTGGCGAATCTGCGTCCGCAGAAAGATCATTTCAATTTGCTTGCCGCCATGCGCCTGGTAGCGACGGCGGAGCCGGAAGCGCATCTGTTGCTCGCGGGAGATTTTTCCGACGCCGGCTACAAAGATTCCGTGCTGCGGCGGATCGCCGAACTCGGCTTAGAGCGCCATGTGTCGTATTTGGGCCGCTGCGAGGATGTCGCCCGGCTCCTCGCGGCGTCCGATGTAGCGGCGCTCAGCTCGCTTTCCGAAGGTCTGCCGCTCGCGCTGCTTGAGTACGGCGCGGCCGCATTGCCGGCGGTCGCAACCGAAGTAGGGCAATGCAGCGAAGTGCTGGAGGGTGGCGCCGCGGGATTGCTGGTTCCGCCGGCGGCGCCGGAGGCGCTCGCAGCCGCGCTGCTGCGCTTGCTGGGTGCGCCCGAAGAACGTGCGCGTTTCGGTAAACGTCTGCGGGAGCGCGTCGCGACGCACTATGGAGCGGACGCGATTCTCGAACAGATCGCCCAGGTGTATCAGCGCGTGCTGACGCGGAATTACAGCGCTCTGCCGCGGGTCGAAGCGACGGAGTACGCCTCATGAGTCTCGGTACGGACATCTATAAACGTCTTCCGGTGTGGGGCCAGCATGCCGCCGTCTCGACCTATGGCGCGTATTGGCATTGGCTGCGCTTCGGTCCGGGCTATGAGGCGCATGCGCGCGGCTATCAAGAGCGCGAGCGCTTCGGCGCGGAGGAGTGGCGGGGTTGGCAGAAAGAGCGTCTGACGCGCCTGCTCGGCCACGCCGCCGAACATGTGCCGCATTATCGCGATGCCTGGGGCGCGAGCGAACGCCGGGCGGCGCGTGCCGGCGAACTCGGCGGCTTGCCGTTGCTCGAAAAAGAACCGATTCGCGCCAATGCGCAAGCATTCGTGCGCGGCGATATGCGCGCGCGGCCGCAATTTTCGTATCACACCAGCGGCTCGACCGGCACGCCCATCCGCACCATCTGGAAAATTTCCGAGATTCGCAATTCGCTGGCCTTGCGCGAAGTACGTTCGAATCGGGTGGCCGGCGTTTCGTTCCGCCTGCCGCGCGCTACGTTTTCGGGGCGCATGGCCGAACCCGATCCGGCGAGCAAAGGTCCGTTTCATCGCTACAACGCGCGCGAGCGGCAAGTCTATCTGTCGCCGTTCCATCTGCGTCCGGATACGGCCGGGCAGTATGTCGAAGCGCTCCGCAAACACGGCGTCGAATGGATGACCGGCTATGCGATGTCCTATTACCTGCTGGCCGAAATGATTCTCGAGCAGCGGCTCGAAGTGCCGAAGCTGCGGGCCATTATTACGACCAGCGAAAAGCTGACACGCCCCATGCGCGAGGTGATGGAAAAAGCCTATCGAACGCGCGTATACGAAGAGTACAGCACGGTCGAGAGCGCGTTGTTTGCGAGCGAGTGCGCGCGCGGCCGGCTGCATCTCAGCCCGGACGTGGCGGTGGTCGAAATTCTGCGGCCGGACGGCTCCCCGTGCGATGCAGGCGAGCCCGGTGAAGTGGTCGCGACTTCGCTGATTCGCGACTATCAGATGTTCATCCGCTACCGGCTGGGCGACGTGGCCTCGTGGGACGCGGAAGCCTGCCCGTGCGGCTCCTCGATGCCGGTGATCAAAGAAGTGTTGGGGCGTCTCGAAGATGTCGTCATCGGTCCGGATGGCCGGCGCTTGGTGCGCTTTCATGGCATCTTCGTCGATCAGCCGCATATTCGCGAAGGGCAGATTATTCAGGAAGGGCTCGATCGGATACGCGTGAAAGTCGTGCCGGCGGCCGGCTTCGGCCCTTCCGATGTGGCCGATGTGGTCGGCCGCGTGCGGAGCCGTTTGGGCGCCGCGGTCACGGTCGAAGTCGAAGCGGTGGAGGCGATCCCACGCACCAGCCGCGGCAAATTTCAAGCCGTTATTAACCGCATGTCATGAAGCGTTTGTTATGAAATCAGCCAGCCTTTTTTTAGCCGTTGCGATAGCGGCCGCGGCGAGCGAGATTTCGTCGATCGCGCATTCCCCGCGCGCGGGCGATTTCTATGTGGCGCCCGGCGGTCAGCCCTCGAATCCCGGCAGCAAGACGGCGCCGTGGGATCTGGCGACCGCTCTCTATCGCCCGAAAACGGTGTATCCGGGCGCGACCATCTGGATTCGCGGCGGGCATTATGGCGACGGCAAGACCATCTTTCAAACGCGCCTGCTGGGCACGCCCGACCAGCCCATCGTCGTGCGTCAGTATCCGGACGAGCGCGCGACCATCGACGGCTGGATCCAAGTCGGCTGCTGCGACGCCAATCCGCAGCCTGCCGAAGGCGGTTATGTGTGGTTCTGGGGTCTCGAACTCGCCAATTCGATTGCCGATCGCAGCGGCAGCCCGCAAGGGCCGCCCGATTGGGGCAAATCGGCGATGCCGAACGCGATCGATAGCTGGGCTCCCGGCACGCGCTTCATCAATCTGGTGATTCACGATACGCGCGAAGGCATTGGCTGGTGGACGGAAGCGGGCGCGGGCGTGGCCTACGGAAACATCATCTACTACAACGGATTTCAGGCGAGCGATCGCGGCCACGGCCACGGCATCTACGTGCAAAACAAGAGCGGCACGAAGCTGATCGAAGACAACATTGTGTTCGATCAATTTGGGATCGGCATTCACGCCTACGGTTCGAGTAAAGCCTGGGTGCGCGATATCGTGCTGCGCGGCAACGTCGTCTTCAACAACGGCACGATTGCACGGCGCGGGCGGCACGACGAGAATTTTCTGTTCGGCGTGGGCTCGGGCGTCGATGGCATTACGTTAGATAGCAACTTCACGTATCACACGCCGGCGGACGATCAAGGGCACTCGATCGTCGGCTGGCAGTTCAGTCCCGCCAACAAGAACGCGACGATTTCGAATAACTATTGGATTGGCGGCGATATCTCGTTGCTGCTCGCGCGCTGGGAACATGTTTCGTTCGATCGCAACACCGCCTTCTCGAATTCGCAGGTTTTGATTTCGCTCGATCCGCTGGCGGGTTTTCCGGTCGCGGGCTATTCCTGGAACAACAACCGGTATTTCGGCTCCGGCACATTTTCGTATGGCGATAAGCGGATGAACTGGGATGGCTGGCGAGCTGCGAGCGGCTTGGACCACGCGAGCGAATTCCAGCCGGGGAGGCCGACGGGCGTTTGGACATTCGTGCGGCCGAATAAGTACGAGCCGGGGCGCGCCAACATCGTTATCTATAACTGGGACCGTAAGCCGATGGTCGCGGTCTCGCTCACTGGCGTCCTCGCGCGTGGGGCGCATTTCGAGATTCGCGATGCGCAAAACTTCTTCGGCGCGGCGGTCAAAGCCGGAACCTACACCGGCGCTCCGGTCGAAATCCCGATGACCGGTTTGACACCGGCGGCGCCGAACGGCAACGTGCCGGTTGGGCCGAAACATTCCGCGCCCGAATTCGGCGCTTTCGTACTGCTCCCGCTCTCTTCTTAGCATCTTTTTTTTAGCCTCGTCATGGCGACTGTTACCTATTTACCGAAAGCCACGCTCGTGCCCGCGCCTGCCGGTCGCGCCGGACGCCGTATCCGGCTGGCATTTTGGATTTTCGCGATTCTCGCGGCGGCCACGCAGGCCTGGGTGCTGCGCGACACGATGAGCCACGACGGCGTCTCGTATCTCGATATGGGGTCGGCCGTGGCGCATGGCGATTGGGCGGCCGCCATCAACGGCTATTGGAGTCCGCTGTATCCGCTGCTGATCGGTCTCGCAGTGTGGATCGTGAAGCCGGCGCCTATGCACGAATTCGCGCTGGTGCATGCCGTCAACTTCCTCATTTTCGTGGCGGCGTTCGCGAGTTTCGATTTTCTACTGTGGAAAGTTTCGTCCTGGTGGCCAACGCGTCTGGCGGGTTATTCGGTCGCCACCTGGGCGCTCCTCGAACTGGTGACCACGAGCGGTGTGTCGCCCGACATGCTGGTCGCGGCGTTCGTGTTTGGAGCCATCGGGCTGCTGGCCGGGATCGCCAACGGGGACCGGCGGGCACGCTCGTTTGTCTGGCTCGGCATGATCCTGGGACTGGGCTACTACGCCAAAGCGCCGCTGTTTCCGCTCGCGTTGGTGTGTCTCGCTTTGACGCTGTTGTCGCCGGCGGGTATCCGGCGCACGCTTCCGAAAACTCTGCTGGCCGGGCTGACATTTGCGCTAGTGGCCGCGCCGCTCGTGCTGCTGCTCTCGGCGCAGAAGCAGCGGTTGACTTTCGGCGACAGCGGAAAGCTCAACTATGCCTGGTATGTGGATGGCGCGACCTACCGCCACTGGCAGGGCGAACCGTTGGGCGCGAGTTCCGAAGTGGCGCCGCACTGGACCAAAGGGCCGGTCTCGACCGGAGTGCCCGTGCATCCCACACGGCAAATTCTCGTCGCGCCCGCGGTCTACGAATTCAACGGGCCGCCGCAGGGCACGTATCCGGTGTGGGCCGATCCGAGCTATTGGAACGAAGGCCTGCGTGCGCCGTTCGACGCGCGGCAGCAGCTTCGGAAAATCGCCGTCAACGGCAAGTTTCTCTATAGCCTGTTGCTCAACGTGCACGTGACGCAGCTTTTTCATAACGGGCAGTGGTATCGGGTGTTTTCGCCCATTCTGCTTTTGGTCTGGCTCGCCTTGTTTTGGAAAACTCGCCTGGCGTGGCGCGCGCTCAGCCGGACGCACTGGCTACTGCTGGTGTCCCCGGCGGCGGCCTTCGGAATGTACCTGCTGGTCTATTGCGAGCCGCGGCATCTGGCGGCGTTCGTGGCGGTGCTGTACCTGGGCTTATTCGCGGCGCTCGAAGACCGCCTCGCGCGCGGCGCCCGGCTCGACCGGACTCTGGCGGCGGCCGCGTTGGCTGGCGCGCTCCTGATGACCACCGGCCTATCGACTCTGCGCCTGGCCTTCGCGCCATCCGACGGTTTTGAAGCCTGGCAGGTGGCGTCCGGTCTGGCGCACATGGGCATCTCACCGGGCGCGCGCGTCGCGTCGCTCGACTATTCGAATCATCGCAACGTGAAGTGGGCGCGTCTGGGGCGGGCTCGTATTGTAGCCGAGATCTTTGCGGACGCCTATGCGCCGCAGGGCGCGTATTGGAAACTGGACGACGCCGCGCGTGCGCGCGTGCTGGCGGCATTCGAACAGGCCGGCGCGAACATCGTTGTCGATTCCAATCTGCCGCGCGCCGGCGGCGTTCCCGCGGGTTGGGAACAAATCGGAAACACCCGCTACTTCTTGTATCGCTTGCGAGCGCAATAATGCTTCTCAATTTATCGATTGTGATCGCCGTCCTCGCGCTCGCCTGGTTCGCGCCGGGCGTGCCGCGCGCCGCGGGACGCCGGCTGCGCGCGTTCGCCGGTCCGCTCGTGCGCTGGCCGTTCGCCGGCGTCCTGGCCGTGGCCGCTTTGCCGCTCGCGGTGCGCGCGCTGTTGCTGCCCATCCTGCCGATCCCGCTGCCGCGCATCCATGACGAGTTCAGCTATCTGCTCGCCGGCGATACCTTTGCGCACGGCCGCCTGACCAATCCCACACACCCGCTGTGGCCGTTCTTTGAAAGTTTTCACGTGCTCGCTCAGCCGAGCTACATGTCGAAATATCCGCCGGCGCAAGGCTTGTTTCTGGCCGCCGGACAAGCGCTGTTCGGCCATCCGTGGTGGGGCGTCTTCTTGAGCGTCGGCATCATGTGCGGCGCGGTGTGCTGGATGCTCGAGGCGTGGCTTCCGCGCCGCTGGGCGATGGTGGGCGGTGTGGGTGTGGCGCTGCAGTTCGGCATCACCGACTATTGGATGAATTCCTATTGGGGCGGCGCCGCCGGCGCGATCGGCGGCTGTCTGCTCCTCGGCGCGCTAGGCCGCCTGCTCGCATTCCGTCCGTTTCCCCGGCGTCCCGCGGTCTATGGAGCGATACTCGCGCTCGGCGCGGCCGTGCTGTTGAACAGCCGGCCCTGGGAAGGCCTTACGATCCTGCTCCCGGTGGGCAGCGCCTTTCTTTATTGGCTCTGGAAAAATCCGCCGAAGACTGCGTTGC
>Ga0193753_10001083_pt1 | contig 24131 bp, 16 predicted proteins | sample H1c2metaG_FD_144925 | JGI IMG/M metagenome (GOLD analysis project Ga0193753, IMG submission 144925) | Soil microbial communities from a riparian zone of the East river system, Colorado, United States - H1c2 | ecosystem: Environmental > Terrestrial > Soil > Riparian zone | place: USA: East... | reverse complement strand
ACTTGAGAGGAGCGGGGGGGGGGGGGGGGCTGGTTGGATTCGACGAGGTGGCGGGCAGCTTCGTCGACGCGGAAGTAGAGGCGGGCGAAGTCTTCGTCGGAGATCTGGCGGCCGTCAATCTGGATGCGCTCGTTGACGCGGCTGAGATGGGGCGAGGTGTAGAGGGCGGTGCGATAGCCGGCGGCGGTGAGGATGCTGGCAAGGGTGGCGGCGGTGCTGCCTTTGCCGTTGGTTCCGGCGATGAGGACGGACGGGAAGGTGAGCTGGGGGTTGCCGAGGGCTTCGGCAAGGACGCGCATATGGTCGAGCTCGAACTTGCGGCGGGGGGCACTGGGCGAGGCAGGGGCCAACTCTTGGCCTAGAGCGTAAAGATGGTCGACTGCAGCGGTATAGGACATGGGGCTATTTTAGGCGATGGGCGATAGGTCGGGGTCGGAGGGCCAGGGAGAAAGGGTAGCCCGGAGGCTTCTCATCGAGTTTGGTAACTCCAGGTGGAGGGCCTAAATCTAAAATACTGCAAAACATTGCATATAGCTGTTTGCCAACGATGTTTATGGTTGAAAATAAAGAGGATATTCTGATACGTCGCGCGGGGACTGGAACGCGTGGAGATAGGTTCAGTACCGGCTTAGGGTTTTTACGAGGTTTCCTCCCAATGCTCATAGGACCGCGGCCCGGTTGGCACGGTCTTACATTTTGAAGGGATTGGCACGATTCGTGAGTTTGGCGGAAGTAAGGATGAAGGAATGTGACCAACCTGGAACGGGACGGTAAAAGTTCCGGGGGAGCGGATATGCTTGTTAATGTGAGCAACGAGACAATTTCGATCAAACTTCCTGATGGTTCGGTGCGCGAGGTTGCGCGGGGTACGACAGCACATGACGTGGCGATGAGCATATCGCCGCGGCTGGCGGCAGCGGTGGTGGTGGCGCGGATTCGTCCGCTGACGCCTGTGGCAGCCGCTGGAACGGCAAGGGAAGAAGAGGCATCCGAGGCCTCGATGTACAGTGCCGCGACTGGCGGGGAGCGGATTGTGGATCTGGCTGCTCCGTTGACAGAAGATGTGGAGCTGGAGCTCCTGAAGGAGAATGACGAGGCGGCGCTGAAGGTGGTGCGACACTCGGCAGCACACGTGATGGCGACCGCGATCCTGGAGCTGTTTCCGGAGACGAAGCTGGGGCATGGACCGGCTACGGATGCCGGATTCTTCTACGACGTCTACCGGGAGACGCCGTTCAGCGAAGAGGACCTTGCCGCGATTGAGCGTCGGATGGGCGAGGTGGTCGCGCGGGATGAGAAGTTTGTGCGCGAGGTGGAGTCGCGGGAGATGGGCCTCGCAGACTATGGGGCGCAGGGCGAGTTTATGAAGATCCACTTCATCGAGAGGTTCACGCAGCCGGGGGAGGAGATATCGCTCTACCGGAATGGAACGTTTGTGGACTTTTGCCGGGGGCCGCATGTGCCTTCGACGGGCAGGGTGAAGGCATTCAAGGTGATGAGCATCGCGGGCGCTTACTGGCTGGGCGATGAGAAGAATCAGCAGTTGCAGCGGATCTATGGAACGGCTTTCTTCAATGCGAAGGACCTTGATGCCCACTTCAAGCGGCTGGAGGAGATCAAGGCGCGCGACCATCGTGTGCTGGGCAAGCAGCTTGACCTGTTTTCGATTCAGGAGGTCGCCGGGGCGGGGCTGATCTTCTGGCATCCGAAGGGCGGGTTGATCCGCAAGACGATGGAAGAGTGGATGCGGGAAGAATGTATCCGTCGTGGTTACAATATGGTCTATACGCCCCACATCATGCGGCGGGAGCTGTGGAAGATCTCCGGGCATGAGGGGTTCTACTCGCAGAATATGTATCCGCCGATGGAGCTGGATGATGCGGAGTACCGGCTGAAGCCGATGAATTGCCCTGGGCATATCCTGATCTACAAGAACTCTCCGAAGAGCTATCGCGATCTGCCGGTGCGGTATGCGGAGCTGGGGAATGTCTATCGGTATGAGCGGTCGGGCACGATGCATGGGCTTCTGCGGGTGCGCGGCTTTACGCAGGACGATGCGCATATCTTCTGCACGCCGGGACAGATTGAGGATGAGGTTGTCGCGTGTATTGAATTTGCACAGAGCGTCCTGAAGACGTTTGGGTTCGAGGAGTTCAAGGTCGAGCTTTCGACGTGGGACCCGAATGACCGGAAGAGCTTTGTGGGCTCGGATGAGAACTGGGCGCTGGCCATCAACTCGCTGCACAATGTGCTGAACCGGAAGGGGATTCCGTTCAAGACGATTCCGGGCGAGGCAGCGTTCTATGGCCCGAAGATCGATATCAAGCTTGTGGATGTACTGGGGCGGATGTGGCAGTTGTCCACGGTGCAGTTCGACTTCAATATGCCGTCTCGATTTGAGATGGAGTACAAGGGCGAGGATGGCGAGCTGCATCAGCCGGTAATGGTGCATCGCGCGCTGTTCGGTTCGGTAGAGCGGTTCTTCGGAGTGCTGATCGAGCATTATGCTGGAGCGTTTCCGATGTGGCTGGCTCCGGTGCAGGTGGGGCTGGTGCCTATCTCGGAGAAGCACCTGGAGTATGCGGAGCAGATAAAGGCGAAGCTGGAGGCGGCTGGGCTGCGGGTGGAGCTGGATGCGCGGAATGAGAAGATGAATGCGAAGATTCGCGAGTTTACACTGCAGAAGGTGCCGTTTGTTCTTGTGATGGGGGACAAGGAAGCGGCGAGCGAGGCGGTGAGTGTGCGTACTCGGGGTAAGGGAGATGAGGGGAGTGTCTCGTTGAGCCACTTCATCGAACGTGCCACAACGGCTGTGAGGGGCCGATCTGTAAATCTATGACCCTGGTCAATGACGAAATTTCGCGAATTTCTGATGCTCCGCCGCGTCAGCTAAGTGCTGACCGATCAATGGCCGGCAGCCTGCTTCGGTCGCATATGCCGGGGCTGGATATGCTTCGCGGGCTGGCTATCGTGATCGTCGTGATCTTTCACGGTTTTTTTTACAGCGAGCCCCTGTTTGTTTGGAGGAATAGCTTCGCTCAAGCCATCTTCCAGATGACGGGGGCGGGGTGGATCGGGGTGAACCTGTTCTTCGTTCTGTCCGGCTTTCTGATTACGGGAAACCTGATGGATGCGCGGGAACGGCCGAATTATTACTCTCGGTTTTATATCCGGCGCGCGCTTAGGATTCTTCCGATCTACCTGCTGGTGCTGCTTTTGCTTGGGGTCACTGGCTTCATATCGCCGAAGTACATTGGCGTATGCGTTTTGTTTCTGGCGAACATGCCTGGGCTGTTCCTGCATGGCGCCTACCTGAGCTATCCGCCCTTGTGGTCGCTTGCCGTTGAGGAGCAGTTCTATCTGGCGTGGCCGTGGATCTATGTTCGGCTGAAGCGTAAAGGCCTAACGGCTTTGTGCGTTGCACTGATGATCGTGTGTCCCCTGCTGCGTGCGGCGGCGCTCAGCCATATCCTGTGGACCGGGGACATCTTCAGCAAGACGTGGATGATTGCCGACAACCTTGCGGTTGGAGCTTTGATCGCACTGCTGGTGAGGACGCCAGGTGTTACGGTGAAGGCGCTGACGAGAGCGGGTGCGGTAACGGCGCTGGTCTGCGCGGGTGGGCTTGCTCTGCTGCTGGGTAGCGGCCACTCTATTAAGAGAGATGTGTTCGGCGGCAGTGTGGGGTTCTCGCTCATCGGGCTGCTTTGCGCCGGCTGCCTGATCCTGGTGCTGGTGGCGTACAGGGACCGGCCTCTGCAGCGGTCGCTGCGCTGGCTCGTCTTCTTTGGCGATATCAGCTACGGGTTGTATCTGATTCACATGTTCTGCGAGCATCTCTACGATCGATTCGCGGGTGAGGGTTTTCGATCGGACGCGGGAGCGATGTGGCTACGGTTCGTGGTCGCCAACGGTGTAGCGATCCTGCTGGCTGTCGTCTCGAAGCGCTGGTTTGAGAATCCGATCATGCGATTGAAGAATCGTATCCCGGCAGCGCGATGAATCCTGCCCTGCGCGGGCGGCGCCCACTTCGTGGGGGTATACCGGCTTCGCCTGCTGCCTCCCGATGGTCGGCACGAAGATTCTTCCCAGCGACCAACGGGAGCTTCGACCCAAAGGGGGTATACACGTCACGAAGTGACCGCCCCACGCGCAGTGGGTCCCGCCGGCAGGCCAAAGCAGCGAATAGGTCGATACACCCTAGCGACCCGATAGCCGTAAGGATGAGGCTTCGCGTGATATTCGCATCACTTTATTACCCGAGGGGCTGCTTTGTGCGTCTCATAAGGTGAGGTGTCACGATGAAGGCTGTCGTTCTGCATGAGTATGGTGGGCCGGGCAAGCTGAAATATGAGGATGTCCCAGACCCTGTGGTGGAAGAGGGTCTCGTGCTGATACGGGTGACGGCCAGCAGTGTGAACCCAATCGACTACAAGCTGCGAAGCGGGGCGATGAAGGAGTACATGCCGCTGGAGCTGCCGACGATTCTGGGGAGGGATGTCTCGGGAATTGTGCGAGAGGTGGGGGCGGGGGTGACGGACTTTGCGCCCGGCGATAAGGTGATGGCACGAGCGGACAAGACCTACGCTGAGCTTGTGCTGGTGAAGGCGACGGAGCTGACCGCGGTTCCCGAGGGCATGGATCTGGTTGAGGCGGCGGCACTGCCGCTGGTGACCTTGACAGGAGCCCAGCTGATGACTCGCGGGGCAAAGATCGAGAAGGGGCAGACCGTTCTGGTGACTGGAGCGGTTGGCGGTGTGGGGAGATCCGCGGTGTGGACGGCGAAGAAGGTCGGGGCGGTGGTGATTGCGGGGGTGCGGAAGTCTCAGATGAAGGAGGCAGCTACGCTGGGAGCGGACGAAGTACTGGCTCTGGACGACGCGACGGCTGTTGAAAAGATGGGGTTTATCGATGCCGTGGCTGATACGGTGGGCGGGGAGACAGCGGAAACACTGCTGGGAAAGGTGAAGCAGGGAGGCGTGTTTGCTTCGGTACTGGGCCCACCAGGGAATGCCAAGATGCATCCAACTCTTCAGATCAATGCAATCCAGACGCAGCCGGATGCGGCCATGTTGAGAGGACTAGCTGAAGATGTGCTGGCCGGGCGACTGGTAATCCCAATTGACCGGATGGTTCCGTTAGCCGAGGCCGGAGAGGCGCAGGCAGCCGCGGCGAAGGGCGGGATTGGGAAGGTGTTGTTGCTGGCATAGATGCTTTTCTGGGTTGACTTGTGGCTTTCTAACAAATGGATGGTGGGTTTAGGTTTACAAGGCTATGGAGACAATTCGAGTTGTGACGTGGATTGATGCGCCTGTCGAGCGGTGCTTCCAGCTCGCGTTGAGCATTGACCTACTTGTTGCGGCGGCAAAGCGAAGCAAGGAAAAAGCAGTGGCTGGGGTGACGACCGGATTGATTGGGGAAGGCCAAACGGTGATGTGGAGCGGACATCACTTTGGCCGGCGATTCACCCATACCTCGCGAATTGTCGGATGGCGCGCTCCTGCTTATTTTCGCGATGTGATGATCAAGGGGGCGTTTCGGTACTTCGAACACGACCACCATTTTGCAACGATGGATGATGGAACGCGGATGCGGGACGAGGTTCGCTTCTCTGCTCCGCTGGGCCCACTGGGGCGATTGGCGGAGAAGACGTTTCTGCGGCGTCACCTGTTGACATTCCTGGCAGAGCGCAATGCGATGATCAAGCGGGTGGCGGAGTCAGAGGAGTGGCGGAAGTATGTGGAAGAAATGCCGGTAAAGGATAGCGTGGCCCTCACAGGTGAAAGAGTCGTAGGTCGGTGGGATGAGAGCGCTTTGCTGCGGAGCTGACGGTCTGTTGGATCGGGCTGCAGGATTCTTCAGGCAGGTGCTCTGCGCGGGCCCACTTCGTGGGGGTATACCGGCTTCGCGCCTACTGCCCCGATGGTCGGCGGGATGAATTCTTCCATCAACCAACGGGAGCTTCGACCCGAAGGGGTATACATGTCACGAAGTGACCGCCCCACGCGTAGTGGGACCGGCCGTCAGGCCAGGTACTTCCTTCTTAAGCAGCGAATAAATCGATACGCCCTAGCGGCGGCGGAAGGATTTGCGGATCGCGTGGGTGCGGTCGTGTGAGCTGGCGGGGGATGCAGCCGCGGCGGACGGCTGATAGCCCTCTGGATAAAGGACAACGAAGCGGCGCGAGCCTTCGCCCGAAGAGGCTGAGGGGAGGCCGGAGCTGGCGAGCGCGAGGTGGAGCATCCGGCGCTCACGCGAGGTCATCGGCGGGAAGGCGTAGGGCTGGGAGGTGGCGCGGACCTTCTGGATAGCGGCTTCGGCGGAGAGATTAAGCTCGCGGACGCGGTTGGCCTTAAAGCCCTCGGCATCGAAGGAGATGCGATCGTGCTCCTCTGACTCCAGACGAAGAATCTTGGCGGCGACATGCTCGAGGGCAAGGAGGAGCTCACCGTTGCGGGCCAGGAGAAGAGGGGTATCGGGGCCGGTGAACTCGACCTTGAAGGACTGTGGGGTCTCGGCTTCCGGGAGTGAGGCTTCGACGGGAATGTTGTTGGAGGAGGTGCTGGTTGAGACAGGAGAGGCTTCACGAGCGGGATCGCTCGAGGCGGGTTGCACTTGGCCGTTGCAGGCAAGGATTTCGGGCTTGAGATTCAGGCCACCGGAGGTGGTGATGATCTGAAGGAAGTCCGAGATTTTCGTTGCAGCGGGGTCTGCGTGGTTCGTATGATCCATGATTTCGTTTTTCGCCAAAGCCATAAATTGCTTTGGTCTTGTCAACAATACCAAAGATGGGCGCGCCGATAGACTGGCTGGACCAAAAGTTGTAGGGACCGCGTCAGCGCTTTCCCTGAATAGTGGCGCCAGCGCCGAGGCCTGCTTTGCGGCGAGCGCGCTTGTTGGCTATTTCGCGCATCTCGCGACCGATGCTGGTGCGGTTCATGACGGCCTGCTGGGCGATGCCGATGAGGTTGCCGATGGACCAGTAGAGAGCGAGGCCGGAGGCGTAGTTCCAGGTCATCCAGCCGGAGACGGCGGGCATCATGAAGGCCATCATCTTCTGCTGCTGGGGGTCGACGCCGGGTGAGGGTGTGTAGTACTGCATGAGGAACTGGCTGATGACCATGACGATGGGGAGGATGTGATACGGGTCGGCCGAGGAGAGGTCAGGGAGCCAGAACCAGTGGGCCTGGCGCAGCTCGACGACTTTGGGGAGCATGCTGAAGAAGGCAAAGAGGAGCGGCATCTGGATGAGGGTCGGGATACAGCCGCCAAACATGTTGACGCCGTTGTCCTTCTGGAGCTTCATGATCTCGACGTTCATCTCATTGCGCTTGGGATCGGTTGCCTTGAGGCTCTTGTACTTCTGCTTGATGGCGTCCATCTGCGGCTGGATGCGCTGCATCTTGAGGCCGCTCTGCATAGTCTTGACGCGGAGAGGGAGCAGGATGACGTTGATGAGGATGGTCAGGATGACGATGGCCCAGCCCCAGTTGGACGCGATATGGGTGTGGATGAACTGGAGCGAGATGAAGAGGTATTTGCCGATGGGGCCGAAGAAGCCGAAGTCGAGCAGAGGCTCCAGGGTTACCTTGTTGCCGGTGGCGTGGATGGCCCTGAGGACGTTGACGGCCTTGGGGCCGACGAAGATGCGGGTTTGCGTGTGGCCGTTGACGTCGCCGAGAGCCGCGCCGAGGATGGGTACCTCAATGGCTCCCTTGGCAGGGGCGCCGGAGCCGAGGCCGGTACGGCGGATGGTCTTGGCAACGTCTAGCAGATTGTGCAGGGTAGCGATGGTGGCGTCGTCAGGCTCGTCGGGGAGGAAGATGGCGGCGAAGTAGGTGTCGCTGACGCCAGCCCAGTCGAAGGGGCCGTTGACGGTTTCGCCGCCGGAGACTTTTTTGGGGGCGATGTGCTCCTCTTTGGCGTTGCGGGTGTAGTCGACCTGCGAACCGGCGTAGGCATTGGCGTTGTCCTGGTCGCCGAAGCCGCCGGGCCAGCTGATGAGGGCGCGGATGGGTGCGCCGTTGCGGGTGACGACGACGTCGGCGTGAAGGACGTAGGTCTCGTCAAAGGAGAAGGTCTTGGTGGCCTGGATGTTGCCGTCGGAGTACTGGAAGATGAGGCTGGCGGGTGCGGCGAGGCTGCCGGTAGCTGAGGGGACGAAGAGCGCCTTGTTGAGGGTGGTGGTGAGTCCTGAGTCGTAGGTGTAGAGCGAGAGAGGATAGCCGAACTGCTGGGCAGCCTGGTTGTGGACGAGGTTGAGGGGTTTGCCGTCGCTGTCCTTATATTTCTTGAGGATCCAACTGGTGACCTGGCCGCCGTGGTTGGAGAACTGGATGCGGTAGAGCTCGTTCTCGACGGTGGTGGTGGACTCAGCGGTCGCCTGGATGAGGGGGACGGTGGGCGCGGACGCAGTGGAAGGAAGGCTCGGGGTCGAGGACGCGGCAGTGGAGGGCTGGGTGCTTGGAGGAGGGGCAGTCTGTCCGGTTTGGGCGGGGGCGCTCTGGGACGCGGCGGGGGATGCTGTCTGGGGGTTAGTCTTGGTGCGGTAAAACTGCAGGCCGAAGAAGACTGCGACCATAACGAGCATCATGACGAGAAACGACTTGTTGTCGCCGCCACCGCCTTGCTGACTGGGATTCTTAAACTCTGCCAAGAGAAACTTCCTATTCTTTGTGAAGCGAAGACTGCCACGCGAACGCAGGCGCAGGCTCTATGGTAAACGGTCTGTGGGTATGGTGACGGATGGGGTGGAACGAGAGTTTCGAATGGGTGCCGGGTCTGGGACCGGATCCAGGCCGCCTTTGGCGAAGGGATGGCAGCGGGCGAGACGGCGCAGGGTAAGCCAGGAGCCTTTGAGAACGCCGAAGCGGATGAGCGCGACGTAGGCGTATTCCGAACAGGTGGGGAGATAGAGGCACTGGGTGGGGCTGAAGGCGTGGAGGATGGGGGAGAGCACGGATTTGTAGAGGCGATAGGCGATGCGGATGGCGAGGGTGGGCTGGGTGTCGCTCATTACATTGAGGCTACGGACGGGGAAGAGGCTGGCTGCTGCTTTTCGGCTGCCTTCTGTATGCTGCGGAAGACGCTGGCTACTTCGCGGTCCAATGCGGTGAACTCGAGGTCGATGACGCTGCGGCGGGGATGGAGGATGACGTCGACCGGAGTGCTGAGGGCGGATAGGTTTTTGCGGACGGCCTCGCGCATACGGCGCTTGATGCGATTGCGATCGACGGCCTTGCCCATGACCTTGCCCACGGTGAGCCCGACGCGGGGGCTGGCGGAGTCGACGTTGCGGAGAGGGGTTCCGTCCGGGCCTAGCTGGGGGCGCAAGGTAAAGAAGTATGTCATCTGTTTGGCGAACTGCTTGCGGCTGGCCTTGTACACGCGCTGATAGTCGGCGTGTTTGCGGAGGCGGAAGATGATGGCTCGGGATGTCATTGGGCTAGGCTCGATTTCAGGTGGGCGAAATCTCGCATAAAGAGATTTTAGACGCTGACGGGCGTGTGAGAAGAATTGAATTGAAACGAGGCACAGACACAAGAAAGCCCGCTTCTTCGGCGGGCTTTCTGAACGTCAGAAAAAGAGTCCTATTTCTTGTTGCCGGTCTGCTGGCTGGAATGTTGGCCGCTGCCACTCTGCTGGGAGGTCTGGCCGGGTTTGCCAGGCATTGGGTTGGGTTGAGCGGATTTGTTTCCCGGTTGGGGCTGGTTGGGTTGGTTTTGCTGTGTCATCGCACGTCTCCTTGTCAGCAGGCGCTACATCGTGCGCGTACAACGGGTGCCGACAGACAGTTGGACTGAAGGGAGGAAGGGGAGGTTGCCTCAAGACAGATCGTCAGAGGACATCTAGCGGCAGCCAAGACGCATGGCCGCCCGGCCCGCATCGCCAGGCGGATGCAGGGTGAACCCAGAGGAAGAGATGAATCTCATCCTCTGGGCCAAGTGTCTGGAAGAAGCTACTTCGATGTACTGGTGATCGACCGGACCGGCGCCTCGTGGTAACCAAAGCTCTTTGGGAGCGGAACTCGCGAGTTCAACGGAAGACAAGGTATGCTGCAGCACTGTCTGGTACGAAGACGCGGGTAGAGATTAGTCGCGGAAGCCGGCGCTGACGGCGATCTTGTGACGGCCCTTGGCGCGACGGCGGTTGAGAACGGCGGCACCGGCCTTGGTCTTCATGCGGGTGAGAAAGCCGTGGGTCTTGGCGCGGTGGCGGCGGTTGGGTTGAAAGGTACGCTTCGGCATGGGACAAAACTCCTGCGCAGGAGGGAACTCCTGCTGAAACTTTTAGGCTGTTGCAACAATCTCTGAGTATACCCGAGTGGACGGGATTTTCACAGGGGCATCTACGCGGCGCGGCGTTTGCTTGTGCCGACTAGTTTTAGATCTCTCGGTTTTAGATCCCTGGTGGGTCTGCTTGAAATGTATCGGCAAGAGCGGCACTCTCGGCTCTGCGCAAGGCGGTCAATGATTCGGGACTTGGGCTCTGACCGAGTTGATCGAGGATGGAGATGACCAAGGTTCGGGCTTCGCAGAGGAACGGCTGTACGTTCTGCGTTAAGTTTCATTTGAAGGCGAGCTGGCAGCCCCTGACGACGGTGGCGACGATCAGTTACTTGGGACGAGTTGCGATGGCGTATCGGTTCACGCACCGCCGATACCACAAGACGCGGCGCAGGAGTAGAGCCAGAAGACCCCGCTGGTGTAATTATTTTTTCAATTGTGTGGACGAAAACAGGTTCTTCACCGCTAATGGTGCAACTTCTTTTTTTTGGTTAATCGCCTTGAAAAAGGGCTGGTTTTCCGTGCTACTATCGAACCCGTTTAGTAAGACGTTTTTCTGCACGTCCAGCTGTTCCGCACTCTGTAATACTTTGAACTGCTCCTCTCCGCAACCTGTACGTGAAGGTGCCCAGCGGAGAGAATTCTGGCAAGTCGGTGATGTCTCCACTCGCTGAGGTTGGCGAGGACGGACTTCTATTTGTCGTTGTTGTATTTGTCATTGCAAGCGCTTTTTGCCGCGTGACTGAATTACGTGCCGCCCAGCTGGGTTGGAACAGGGAAAAAGACAAGGAAACTAAAGGATGTCATTCGTTCCGACGGCAACTGCCGTATTGAATTATTGGGTTCGTATTCTGGGTGCTCTTGAGAAGAAGATCAATCGCCAGTCGTATGAAACATGGCTTAAGCCGACGCGATTCTCGCATCTTGAGGGTAAGACGCTCTTCGTGCGGATACCGTCCGCCGACTTTCAGCACGTTGGGGACCGTTACGCCGACCTGATCCAGGAGGCGATCGATAATCTCGGCCTGGATGTAGAGACGGTGACGTTTACAACGCCGGAGCAGGACCCTCGAGAGAAAAAGCTGCGCGAGGACGGCGGTTTTGCGCCGGTGCCGAGCCATAGCCAGAGCGCGCCGAAACAGAGCCGTTTGGGTGGACAGACGAGTGGGGCAATTACAGGGCCAACTCCGGAGCAGTCACGGTTCGACTGGAGTGCGGCTTCGCAGTTGAATCCGCGGTATCAGTTCGACGCGTTTGTGATTGGAAGCGGGAACCAGTTTGCGATGGCAGCCGCACAGGCAGTTGCAGAGCGGCCCTCGAAGGCCTACAACCCGCTGTTCCTGTATGGCGGCGTGGGCATGGGCAAGACGCACCTGATGCATGCGATTGGGCATGACGTGAAGCGCAGACAGCCGCACGCTTCGATCAGCTATGTGAGTGGCGAGAAGTTTACGAACGAGATGATCAACTCGGTTCGGTACGACAAGATGACGAGCTTCCGGGACAAGTTCCGTAATGTGGACGTTCTGCTGATCGACGACATCCAGTTTCTCGCGGGCAAGGAGCGGACGCAGGAGGAGTTCTTCCACACGTTCAATGCACTGCACGAGAGCATGAAGCAGATTGTGATTGCGAGCGACCGGCCTCCGAAAGAGCTTGCGGACTTCGAAGACCGGCTGCGGTCGCGGTTCGAATGGGGTTTGATCGCGGACATTCAGCCGCCGGATCTCGAGACGAAGGTTGCGATTCTGCAGAAGAAGGCGGAGAGCGAGCAGACGCAGCTGCCGACCGATGTGGCTCTGTTTATTGCGTCGAATGTGCGGACCAATGTGCGCGAGCTTGAGGGCGCGCTGGTTCGGTTGATTGCGTGGTGCAGCATGCATGGCGTGGAGATCACGCTGGCGGTGACGCAGCAGTGCCTGAAGCAGTTCATCGACACGCAGGTTCGGAAGATTACGATCGAGACGATTCAGCGGACCGTGGCGGAGCAGTTTGCGATGCGGGTGGCGGAGCTGAAGCAGAAGAACAACTCGCGGCAGATCGTGGTGCCGCGGCAGATTGCGATGTACCTGGCGAAACAGTTGACGGAGGCTTCGCTGCCTGAGATCGGAAGGCAGTTCGGGGGCAAGCACCATACGACGGTGATGCACTCGATCTCGAAGATCGATGAGCAGCGGCGGTCGGACAAGGACTTGAACCGAACGATCAACAAACTGATGGAGACGCTGAGCTAGGCGCTGCCGAAGAGGAGAGAATTGAGGCCGCCTCGGATCAGTCCGAGGCGGTTTTCATTTAAAATAGGGGCAGGAACTGCAGCAATCAACCTGTACCTCGGTGAACCTGCCGGTCTATCTGTGAACGCGTGAGGGGACCCGATGGACTCGTCTGCACTGCCGGTTTTGGCGATACTTTTTGTCGCAACGTTGATTCGATCGGCGTTCGGATTTGGCGAGGCGCTTGTCGCGGTTCCGTTGCTCGCTTTTTTTATTCCCCTGGATGTGGCGGCTCCGCTGGCCGTGCTGGTGTCGATCACGATCGCTGGGCTGGTAGTTGTCCAGGACTGGCAAAAGATCCACATGCGCAGTACAGGATGGTTGGTGGGTTCGACGCTGTTTGGTATTCCTGTAGGACTGCTGCTATTGACCAGCAGCCATCCGAGATGGGTGAAGGCTGCGCTGGCGGCGGTGATCATCGCGTTCTCGGCGTACTCGCTGCTGGGCAAGAGAGCGCCGGAGTTGCACAGCGACAATCGAGGGTGGCTTTTGGGCTGTGGGTTCCTTGCGGGCGTGCTTGGCGGCGCCTATGGGATGAATGGGCCGCCGCTGGTGATCTATGGGGCGATGCGACGCTGGTCCGCACAACACTTCAGGGCGACGCTGCAGGGGTATTTCCTGCCCGCCAGCATTCTGGGGATGGTCGGATACTGGCTGGCAGGGCTGTGGGTGCCTGCGGTAACGCACTTCTATCTGCTATCACTACCTGTGACGCTGCCGGCGGTGTTTCTGGGCAGGATGATCAACCATCGCCTGAATGGGGAGGCGTTTCTGAAGTACGTTCACCTCGGCCTGGTTGGGATCGGCGGCATCTTGCTGGTGCAGGCGATTCGTGGGCGGTAAGTGTTGGAGGACTGCAGCGTCACTTCGGCAGGTATTTTTCAGGGATGGGAGTGGCCGGGCGTTCGCTGTCCCAGAAGATGTTGACGACCCAGTAGCGGTCGCCGTCTTTGAGAAGCTGGAAGCTGTTGATGCCACGGGCGAAGGGTGTGGCGTCGTCGGTGTTGTGGCGGGACTCGTAGGTGCTCCAGATCTGGACGATGTTGCCGAACTGCTCGATCTCGTTGTGGATGCTGCGCTCGAAGAAGCCGGTGGTAGTCATGGCGCCGTTGCTGCGGGCGATGTAGTCGTCGATGGTGAGGAAGACGGCGTCGGTGTGTGGGATGGCACTGGTGTCTGCGGGTAGGACACGGGCGGGGATGAGGCGGGCGTCGGGGACGAAGAGGGAGCGCATGCGGTCCCAGTCGCGGGGCTGGCCCTTGGGGCCGGAGATGACGCTGTAGACGGCGGCCAGGATGGCCTCGGGCGACTTGACGTCTTCGGGCTTGGCTGTGGGCCAGTTTGGGTGGGCGGCGATGGAGCCTGCCAGCGGCTTGGGGGCTGGGGTAGGCTTGGCGTCCTGCGCTAAGGCGGCGGTACAGGCGAGCGTGAGGATGATTAGGCTGGCTGCGCGGTTGGTCTGCTTCATAAGGCTCCTTTTGCTTTGGGACTGATTATCCTCTGGGATTGGCTGGGTGTGTGAAAAAAGAGGTCAGCCTAACTGCATCATTATGTTTCATTTGGTGGATATTCCCACGATTAGGTATGGGTCTTCTCAGCAGATGAGGATTTTGACTGTGAAGAAGTGGGATAAGCCGGTACGTTGGTGAGTGAAGCGAGCGGGTTTTGCTGGATGTGCGGTTTGGGGTGGCTAGTTTTCTAAAAAGGGACTGCGGCTCAAGTAGATGAGAGATAAGCAGATGGGACGGTTATCCACTTTTCAAGCGACAACGACTACTGCTACTAGTAATTTCTCTATTTAAATCTTGTTTCTTAGCGGCAGTAGCGCGTTGAGCAGGCAGCAGAGGCAGGAACGGCGGTCGCACACAAGCTACCCTGGTTTCCACAAAGAAATCTGTCGCGTCCGGAGTGGGTTCGCCTCTAGAATCGAGCAGATAGCTGAATGAGCCGATGTGCATTGGGAGCAGGATTCGGTGTACAGTTTGGCCAGCTACCAACGAATTGATTTCCGGAGAGACCGACTGTGACCATTGCCACCCAAGAGCCCGAGATGACCGCTGCAGCAGCTCCAACCGGCAACCTTGAGATCACCGTGTCGCGCGCGGAGTTGCTGCGGGAGTTGACTGCCGCCCAGAGCGTTGTCGAACGCAAGACGACGATTCCTATCCTGTCGAACTTTTTGTTTGAGGCGACGCAGGGCGAAGGTGGCGACCGACTGACGATTACGGCGACTGACCTTGACCAGAGTCTGCGGACAAGCTGCGCGGCGAAGGTGAAGAAGGCCGGAGCGTGCACGATTCCTGCCCGCAAGCTGTACGACTACATCAAGCTGCTGCCTGAGGGAGAGATCTCCATCAAGCTGATGGATAACCATTGGGTGCAGATTCGGGCGGGCCGGTCGAATACGAAGATGGTGGGGATGGCACGGGCTAACTTTCCGCAGGTGCCGGAGTTTCCGGCTAGCGGTTCAGTAAAAATCTCAGTGCCTTCGCTGAAGAACATGGTTTCGAAGACGATCTTTGCGATCTCGAACGAGGAGAGCCGCTACACGCTGAATGGCGCGCTGCTGGTGTTGAAGGCAGAGTCGATGGCGATGGTCGCGACCGATGGCCACCGGTTGGCGCATATCGAAAAGCTGGGAGAGACATTGGAAGGTGTCTCAGGTGAGAAGAAGACGTTGATTCCGCGGAAGGCTTTGAGCGAGATCTCTTCACTGCTGGGCTCGACCGATGCAGAGCTACTGGAGTTCGCGGACGATGAGCAGACACTCTTCTTCAAAGTCGGCGGGCGGGTTCTGACGAGCCGCAAACTGACCGGGCAGTTTCCGAACTATGAGGCAGTGTTGCCGCGGGACAATACCAAGTTTGTGATTGTGCGCTCGGAAGATTTGATGGGCTGCATTCAGCGCGTGGCGCAGTTTGCGGATGAGCGGAGCGGGGCGATCAAGATTCGGCTGGAGCAGAACGAGCTGAAGCTGTCTTCTTCGTCTACGGATGCGGGTGAGTCCGAGGATACGATTGAGACGCCGTACAACTACGATCCGTTGGTGGTTGGGTTCAACAGCCAGTATCTTATCGATTTTTTGAAGGCGATTGGGAATACGGGAGAGGTACGGCTGGAGTTCAAGGACGCGCAGAGCGCCGGGCAGATGAGGCCGGAGGATGGCAACGAGGATGTGAAGTATCGGTACATCCTGATGCCGATGCGAATCTGAGTGTTCCTATGTAGTAGTAGTAGTAGTCCTGGAGTTAATATTTCACCCTCCACCAGCATGGACCGATTTTAGACTTACGTAAATGCGACCCCTTCGGTATTCCATCAACGTCACATTGGACGGGTGCTGCGATCATCGGGCAATTCCCGCGGACGAAGACTTGCATCGTCACGCGGTCGAGAACCTCGACCAGGCCGATGCCCTTCTCTTTGGCCGGGTAACTTACGAAATGATGGAGGCAGCGTTTCGGCCGCCGGCTCGGACGGGAGCGATGCCTGATTGGATGGAACCCTTCGCCCGGACGATCGACGCGGCAAAGAAGTACGTCGTATCGAGCACCCTGGACCGGGTAGATTGGAACGCGGAGCTCGTGCGCGGGAATCTGGGGAAGGTCGTTCAGCAGCTCAAGCGGGAGGCGGGTAAGGGACTGCTCGTGGGAGGCGTGAAGCTCCCGCTGGCGTTGGCGGAGCTGGGATTGATCGATGAGTACGAGTTCGTGGTGCAGCCCAGGCTAGCGGGCCATGGGCCCACGTTGTTCGCGGGACTATCGAAGCGTGTCGACTTGAAGCTCGTGAGCCGGCTGGAGTTCGGCTCGGGGGCGGTAGCGATGCGATATGAGCCGATAAGGTAGCCGGGCGGCACGGCGTACTGCAGCATCTTCCGTACCGTCTCTCGCGACATCGAAACTCCCTGGCTACCGCACGCTGACTCTTGCCCTCGACGCGTACCGCTCGCCGAACGCGTCCGTATATCTCCACCTGGAACATCCCTCTGGTGTTCCAGGAACCTTGCCATCCAGGCGACCGTTCAGCGGTGGAATACTTTTACTCCGCCGCTGCGCTCCGCTTACGCGGCGCGCTGTGGCCTAGTTTTGCACCGGCGCTCATAGATTGGATCAGTAGGTACTGGTCACAATGCGGCTGCCGGATGCGAAGATCACGTTATTCCCCGCGACAGCTCCTACTCCGGTTGTCGGCAAAGGTGAGGTCCAGATCGGACTGCCAGTGGTTAGAGAGTAGATGGTATTGAACCGAGGTGAGTAGATTGAATTGGAGGAGACGGGAAGCAGATTGATGGGTGCCTGCGGAAGAAGGCTTGCGTTAGATAGCTGGGGCAGAGCAGGGTTAGAGAGGGGGGCGCCGGTTTTATCGTAGATGGCGCTGCCAGAATAAACGGGGTTGGCGCGACCTTGCCCGACAAACAGATTAGTCAGGAAGCGGTCACTGTCGATCCATCCGATGCCCACTCCGGGAACGGCGGTTATTATCTGGCTGCCGGTAAAGATTGAGGCGGAGGCGGTAGGTAGTGATTGCGAATCGGACACCGCAAACGTTGAGCCGTCAGGAGAGAGAAGTACATTAGTCGTGTCGTTCGGCGAATTTTCTGACCAGATCACTGCGCCGCCGGCGGCAGGAACCACCTGAAGTGAGTAGTTCACAGTGCCCACGGAGGCCGAGATTATCTGTTCGCCGAGGGTGCTTCCGTCGGCGGATAGAGTGAAATTGAATGGGTATGGGTTGTTGTTGATCGAATACTGTGCCGGAAAACTATTGATGAGCGAGCCGGACGGAAGCGAGTAGATATTTAGGGTTCGATCAGGCTGATATTGATAGTCCGTAGTGTTGGCAAACGCGGTCAGAACCGACCCGTCTGAGGAGAGCGCGAGTTGGGAGCTGGAAAAGTTAATCGTGTTTACCAGCGTCGACGTTGCCGATGAATAGTACGAGATGGTTCCAATAGCAGTCGCGATGGCAAAGTAATTGCTACCTCCTGCAATACTCCAAGCCTGGCCCGAACCAAAATAACGTGCCGTAGTCTGCAGCGAAGCTCCGTCAAGAATGACTCCGTGCCCATTTCCGATGGTCCAGCTGGAAGCGGAGTTGGCAGTATATGCCGTTCCGGAGGCAATTGGTAACACGTAATCAGTCTTGACTGGAGTGGCGCCGGAGAGGTCAATCACGCTTGTGGAAGGGACGCCATACGAGGGGATACCAAGGGTATTTGCTGCAGGAACAATCGCGGAACCGGCGGGGATGTTGATCGTCGCCGAAGGAGCGTTCCCTCCAATCGGATAGAAGACGATAGGGCCAGAGATGAAGGTGCCATCCGAGACATAGGTATAGAGCCAATTTCCGTATGCCGAGAGATTTTCAATCGAAGGAAGCGAGACGAGAGCCTGCTGCACGCTGGCTGCGGAGTAGGTCCACACGGTGGTATTCAAATTCGTCAGAAATCTTTGACCATCGAAGAACCACGTATAAAAATTGCCCGAGAAGGCTGGTCCTATGGAGGAGGTGCCGGAGACTGTGGAGATGGTTTCGATCACGTTCTGTCCGGCTGCCCCCAATGCGATTTGCAACTGTCCGGGAGCAGCGATGACCCGGGCGGCAGAATAGTTGCCAGATCGAGAGAGGATGGGTTGTCCTGTGGTGTTCCAGATCGTAAGTCCATTCGATGAACCGGCAGCGACATAGGAGCCATCGGAGGCGAGCTTCCACCAGGCAGTAATTCCCAGTGGCAGTGGAGGGTCAATCATGGCCGAGACGATGGTTGCCTGAAGTTGGCCGTCCACGGAGGAGCGAAGCTCAAGTCCGTTAGCGAGACCGACAGCGATAATAGGACCGGCGAGGTCAACCGCCCAGGCTGGCTGGCTCGTACCAAACATCTGGCCTGTCATCTGGTCTCCGCTGGCAATCTCCGCGCTGGTGGTGTCGTTCCACAGCACCCAGTGCCCGTTGTAGTCCTGGCTCAAGAGGCGGGTGGTGTTTGATTTCAGCGTCAGGATCGAATTGGCATGACCGAGGTCGAGTAGCGTTGTGGGAGCCTGACTCACGGTGATGACCAGGGCCGCCGTCGTCGATCCGGTGGCGTTGGTTGCGCTGACGGTGTAGGTAGCCTGCGCGGCGACGGCACTGGGCGTGCCGGAGATCGCTCCGTTGGAGGTATTGGGGGTAAGACCTGCGGGCAGTGCGGGGCTGACACTGAAAGAAGAAACAGCGCCGGTGACGGTAGGTATATCTGTTGTGATTGCCTGGCCGGTAATGGCTTCGATGGTCGTCTGAGGATACGTGAGATTGGAGGGGGCAGGAATTGCGGCATTGACCAGGATTTGAAGAGTCGCAGTAGTCGATCCGCCGGAGTTGGACGCGGTGATGGTGTAGGTCGCTTGAGCCGAAGCAGCCGTAGGCGTGCCGGAGATGGTTCCGTTTGATGTATTGAGAGTGAGGCCAGCGGGGAGCGTTGGGCTGGCCGCGAAAGAGGAGGCCGTGCCGGTGACGGTGGGCGTGTCGGCTGTGATCGCCTGGCCCGCAATTGCCGTGATTGTTGTCTGGGGGTAGGTCAGACCGGAAGGTGGCACGACCGCGGCGTTGACTGTGATTTGCACGGCGGTGGTGGTGGATCCCGCAGAGTTCGATGCAGTAACGGTGTAGGTCGCCTGGCTCGAAGCAGCCGTAAGAGTGCCGGAGATCGCTCCGTTCGTTGCGTTGAGGGTGAGACCTGCGGGAAGCGCGGGGCTGACACTGAACGAAGTGACGGTGCCGGTGACGGTGGGCATATCGGTAGTGATCGCCTGGCCTACCGTCGCGGACATTGTCGCCTGGGGATAGGAGAGATTGGATGGTTGCGCGGTTCCATTGCTAGGGCTCCCACCTCCGCTGCAGCCGGTGGTAACACCGATGAACACGGCGACGAGGAGAAGAAAGATGTGTCGTGTGATCCGAAGGCCAGGCAGGAAGAGTTTAGATCTGTGTTCCATAATGAGAATGACCCGTTGTTTTTAGTAGCAAAACTGTACCACGGTCAGATTTACGGCGACATAAATATCGTTTCGAAGGAACTGTCTTTCCACGCGAGGCAATGACAGCTGCTGAAGTATTAAGTTCGATTCTGTGAGCGGTGGCAAACAGGGTAAGAACAAAGCGGTTGTTGCGGTAGCTCGTAACTGGCTGTCCTGCTCCGTGGAGAGCGACATGCGTCGCAACCAACAAACAGAAAGCAGTAACCCTATGAAAGAAAAAAAGCAACGACCAAACCTTGACGGCAGTGACATGCTCATAGAGCAATGCGCTTCTGTTGACAAGGATCCAAAGAGTATCGGATCTCATTGACGCGCGGCTCTGCTCCTCACGAATATGCGTGTGCCAGCTTATGGTTTATTTTTAAGTCTTGGCCAACTTATGCCTTATTCCAAAATGATTCAATGCAAGTGTAGCGATGCAAATAAAGAAGTTGAAGAATGACGAGTTGGCCACAGTATGCCTTATATTGGCTAAACTATGGTTTTATACAGTCGTAGTAGTAGTTAGTAGTGTTCACTACTAACGCAAAGATTATTAAATAATATAGAGCCTGGCTTTAGTGCCGGGCTTTGTTTTGTATTGGGGAGCTTCATAAATTCTGTCTCAACTTGACGGCATAAGGCGGGATACTGATGTTGGTCGTGAAGGTGGCAGTGTTTTGGTTCCGAGTTTGAATGACGCATGGGCGAGGAGGAGCGTTGCAGAATATTCCCGGGGTTTGGCGTTGGTGTTCCACAATAACGAAACTGCTGTCTGGGCTGGCATTGCTTTTATCTGTGGTTGCGACATTTGCAGAGAGTCAGCCTGCGTTATGCGGCAGCCTTATCAAACTTCATCTTGCGGAGACTGTTATCGGGTCGGCGACCATAGTTTCAACGGGAGCCTTTGCCTCTTCCCTTCCCGCAGGTCCGATTACGGATCTGCCAGCGTTCTGCCGGGTGGTGGGGACGACGACTCCGGCTGTCCAGTTTGAGGTCTGGCTGCCGCTTAAGAACTGGAATGGCAAGTTCGAGGGCGTGGGCAATGGGGGTACTGCAGGCTCGATCAGCTACAGGGCGATGGCTATAGCGCTGCGGCGTGGCTATGCCACGGTCAGCACGGATACTGGACATGTGAATACACCGCCGGGAAGCGGGTTCGATTCAAGCTGGGCGCGTGGGCGACTGGACCTGGTGGCCGACTTCGGGTATCGCAGTCTCCATGCCGCGACCGTAAACGGAAAGCAGATAGCTGAAGCTTTCTACGGTAAGGTGCCGAAGCATTCCTACTATGTTGGCTGCTCCAAGGGCGGTGGACAAGGTCTGATGGAGGCGCAGCGTTATCCTGAGGACTATGACGGAATTCTTGCGGGTGACCCGGCCAACAACTGGACGCACCATTATGCGGGCGCACACCTTTGGTACTCCATTGCTACTCTGAAGGACCCGGAGAGTTACATTCCAGCGAGCAAGGTTGCGATCCTTGCCAACGCTGTGAACAAGGCCTGCGATGCCAACGATGGAGTTGCAGATGGCGTGCTGGCCAATCCGCTGGCGTGCAAGTTCGACCCTGAGGCTCTTACCTGCAAAGAAGGAGAAGATACCTCGGCTTGTTTCACGGCGAAGCAGGTGAAGGCTGTCAAAGAGATCTGGTCAGGACCGCATAACTCGGCGGGAGCGCTTGTCTATCCAGGGCTTGTTCCGGGTGGGGAAGCCGGGCCGGGTGGCTGGGCAAGCTGGTTGAGCGGAACGGCGCCGTTCGAGGGAACTCACTGGAAGGCTGCGAATGGTTTCTTTAAGGATATGGTGTTCAACGATCCCAACTTCAACCCATTGAATTTCAACTACGACACCGACATGGCTGCGACGGTTGCCAAGGTGGGTCCGATGCTGGATGCCGTGAATCCGGATCTGAGACCCTTGCAGCGGCGCGGGGCGAAGATGATTCTGTACCACGGATGGAGCGACCCGGATATTTCGCCGCTGAACACAATTCAGTACTACGGACAGGTGGTCGAGACGGTGGGCAAGGATACGCCTGAGTTTGTCCGGCTCTTCATGGTTCCAGGGATGCAGCACTGTGGAGGCGGCCCCGGGACGAGTGCGTTCGATGGCGTCAAGGCGCTGGAGCACTGGGTGGAAGATGGCGTTGCGCCGGAGAGAATCATCGCATCGCATGTTACGAACGGCAAGGTGGAGCAGACGCGGCCTCTCTGCCCCTATCCGCAGGCTGCTGTCTATCTCGGGACAGGAAGCACTGCGGTCGCAGCGAGCTTTGTCTGCAGGCTGCCGCAGGATGGGGCGGAGAAGGCGTCGCAATAATGCGCGGGATCTACTCTTTCGTCATTGGCGAAGTTCGACCTCGGTGGCGCCCTGGCCGCCCTGGTTTTGTGGCGGCTCGGTGACGGAGGTGACGTGGGGGTGGCTGCGGAGGTATTCACGGAGTGTGCGGCGAAGGACGCCCATGCCGGTGCCATGCACGATGCGGATGCGTGGGAGGCCAGCGAGGAAGGCGCGGTCGAGGAAGCGTTCAACTTCGGTCTGGGCTTCGTCTGCGGTGCGGCCGATAACGTTGATCTCCGAGGTCATGTAGTCGGTGTCGTCGTTGGTGGTGGCTACGGTGATGCCGCCTCGTTTGCGCGCTGCTTCGAGGGGTGTGACAACCTTGACGGATTCGACCTCGGCGATGTCTTCGATGTTGGCGCGCATCTTCATGGGGCCCATGGAGACCTCGAAGTTCCTGAGGTCGATGATGCGGTCTACCCTTGCCTGGCGGCCGAGGGACTTGAGCTTAACGAGGTCCCCCACCTTGATGCCCTTGGGGATATGAGGCTGGGCGGCAGGGTCGTTCTTGTCGGCGCGGGTGTTGTGGGCGACTACGGTGGAGCTGAACTGCTCGGAGAACTCCCGGCGCAGGGTGGCCATGCGACGGTCGGAGTCGCGGGCGATCTTCTGGGCGAGAGCCTTGTCGTCGATGGCTTTGACGGTCTCACGAAGTTGGTAGGCGAAGTCTTCGATGAGGGAGTTGAGCTTGGCTTCGAGCTCTTTGGTGCGGGCCTTCTGCTCGACGCGCCCTTCGACCTCGAGGCGTGCTTTTTCGCGGGAGAGTTCGCGTTCGCGCTGGCGGAGGGTTTCGCGCTCGGTAGTGGCGGCGGTGAGCTGGTCGTGGAGCTGGTCGAGGAAGGCGCCGATGTCCGCGGTCTGGGTGGTCATCTGGGCGCGGGCGGCGGTGATGATGTCGGGTGCGAGGCCAAGGCGGGCAGCGATGTTAAGGCCGGCTGAGGCGCCGGGCACGCCGAGCCGAAGCTCGTAGGTGGGGGTGAGGGTCTGCTGGTCGAAGCCGACGGCGGCGTTGAGGACGCCAGGGTGGTTGGCGGCGTAGACCTTGAGCGAGGTGAGGTGAGTGGTGATGCAGCACCAGGTGTTGATGGCGAGGAAGTGTGAGGCGATGGCGACGGCGAGCGCTGCGCCCTCCTCAGGGTCGGTGGCCGAGCCGAGTTCGTCCAGGAGGACGAGCGAGTCGGCGGTGGCTTCACGGGAGATGCGGTCGAGGTTGACGACGTGGGCGGAGAAGCTGGAGAGGTTGCGCTCGATGGACTGTGCATCGCCGATGTCTGCATAGACGCTCTCGAAGAGAGGAAGCTTAGCCTCTTCGGCGGGCACAGGGATACCGGCCTGGGCCATGAGGGAGAGGAGGCCGAGGGTTTTGAGCGACACAGTTTTGCCGCCGGTGTTGGGGCCGCTGATGATGAGCTGTTTGGTGTCTGGCGGAAGGATGATGGTGAGGGGAACGGGCGCTGCGGGTTCATCGCCTGCTTCGAGGGCGGTGGCGCGCATTCGAATTTCGAGCAATGGGTGACGAGCTGCTGTTAGAGAGAGCTCCTGTGTGAAGGTCGGTCGGACGCAGTTCAGGGCGTTGGCGAAGCGTGCGCGTGCGCTGTGTGACTCGACCTCGGCGAGGATGCAGGTGCCGAGGTGGATTGCCGTCGATTGCTGGCCGAGGGCGCGGGTCATGGCGACCAGGATGCGGTGGATCTCGGACTGCTCTTCGTCGAGAAGGCGGACGAGCTCGTTATTCTGCTCGATGGTTTCGAGGGGCTCCACGAACACGGTTTGGCCGGAAGAGGACGATCCGTGGATGACGCCGGGGACGCGGCGTTTGAACTCCGCCTTGACCGGGATGACGAAGCGGTCGCCGCGAATGGTGATGAGATCGTCCTGGGTGCTGCCGCCTTCGCTGAGGCCGCGCAGGGATTTGCGAAGACTCTCTTCGATGGCGCGGTGCTGACGCTCCATGGCTCGGCGAATGCGGCGGAGCTCGGGAGAGGCGTCATCGTTGAGGCTGCCGTCGGGCTCGATCTTGCCGCGGAGCAGGCGGAGGAGCGGGGCGAGATCGTGGTCGAGCAGGGGCGCGGAGAGGGCGGCGATGCCGGGCCACTCGTAGCGGGTGCCGCTGGGTGGCGGGTCGATCAGGCTGCGCCATGCGGCGACGCGCTCAACTACGGCGAGAAGGTCTCGAATTTCAGTAGCTTCCAGCGCTGCGCCGTCGATGCGGGCCTTGTCGAGGAGGATGGTGGGAT
>Ga0193753_10001082_pt1 | contig 24172 bp, 14 predicted proteins | sample H1c2metaG_FD_144925 | JGI IMG/M metagenome (GOLD analysis project Ga0193753, IMG submission 144925) | Soil microbial communities from a riparian zone of the East river system, Colorado, United States - H1c2 | ecosystem: Environmental > Terrestrial > Soil > Riparian zone | place: USA: East... | reverse complement strand
GCCTGGTGCCATTGCGTTGCTATCGCCAGTCATCATTGGTTTTGCGGCGGGCCCCGAGGTCTTAGGTGGTGCCTTGGCGGGTATCACGGTATGTGGCGTGCTGATGGCCATATTTCAATCTAATGCCGGCGGCGCATGGGACAATGCTAAAAAGTCATTCGAGAAAGGCGTTACGATCAATGGGGAGAAGTTCTATAAGGGATCCAATCCCCACAAGGCAACGGTGATCGGAGATACCGTAGGCGATCCTTTCAAGGATACTTCCGGTCCATCCATGAACATATTGATCAAACTTACCTCGATCGTATCACTCATTATCGCTGGAATGATCTCCTGATTTGACATAAAAAGATATTTCATACTCTGGTATTTTAACAAATGCCGGAGTATTTTTTTTTAACGAAGTCGCTTGGATCAGAGGACCTTTACACTTTTTACCATTTTTCATCCGCCGTAGCGCCTCGCGAAGATGGACACCTTTCACTCTGTTTTTTTTATACCTTGTGTAGATACAACCCCGTGAACCCATGCGTAAAAATGGTACCAGCTTCGCCATCATCCTGATTACGTCTTTATTCTTCCTGTGGGGATTTGCATTAAACCTCAATCCTATTCTGATTCCGCACCTGAAGAAGGCATGCCAGCTGAGCGATCTGGAGTCAGCGTTGATCGACTCCGCATCTTATTTTGCTTACTTTATTATGGCCATTCCGGCGGGGAGGTTCATGGAAAGGTTTGGATATAAAGGGGGCATATTATTGGGATTGTTGCTTTTTGGTTTTGGCGCATTTTTATTCTATCCCGCAGCAGACACACGCTCTTTTGTTTTTTTCCTTACTGCATTGTTTGTCATTGCCTGCGGACTTACGTTCCTTGAAACAGCGGCGAATCCTTATATCACTGTTTTGGGCGAACCGGCCAAGGCTACTCAGCGGATCAATTTTGCGCAATCATTCAACGGTCTTGCTGCCACCCTTGCTCCACTGATCGGCGGCAGAGTCATTCTTTCTGGAATTACACTCTCGGCCGGTGATGAAAAATCCATGGCGCCGCAACAATTGTCTGAGTATCTGAATATGGAAGCATCAGCAGTGAAGATACCATTCGTTGTTATCGGCATCGTTGTGCTTACAGTTGCTGTATTCTTCTGGAGGACCAAACTGCCGGAAATCGTCGAAAAGGAGACGGTGGAGAAGGAAGGCTCTATATGGAAGGAGAAAAATCTTATACTTGGCGTAATTGCGCAATTTTTTTATGTAGGTGCACAAGTATGCGTTAGCAGTTTCTTCATCCGATTTTCACACCATGTCGCAGGGATCGAGGAAAAGTCGGCGGCCGTATACCTGTCCGTTGCGCTGCTCGGATTCATGGTTGGACGATTCATCGGAACATTTCTATTGAATTACGTTACGGCGCCACGCCTTCTTGCGATCTATAGTGCCGCTAATATTGCCCTACTGATCTCCGCCGTGATACTGGATGGCATGTTTTCCATTTACGCGCTTATCGGAGTAGAATTTTTTATGTCTATCATGTTCCCGACGATCTTTTCGCTTAGCATCCATGGGCTGGGGACCCGTACCAAGCAAGGAGCATCCTGGGTTATCATGGCCATTGTAGGAGGTGCCGTTTTCCCGGTTATCATGGGCAGAGTTTCAGATGTGACAAACATTCAGTTGTCTTATATAGTGCCTGCCTTGTGTTTTTTTATCATCTTATATTTCGCCCTGAAGAACGCCCAGGTCAAAAATGTAGTTCTGGGCAAATCCCACTGAAAATTCAACTTATTTCGCAAGCGATACTGCTACAATTCGTAGATAGCCTTGTGCATTTCCCACAACCAATGTGTACATCTTACGCATTGAAATAATTTATTTATATTTGCCAGCTCTAATGGATCAGGGCGGGCATTGCTGAGCCGTTGTTAGCCAGCTAATGAAGATTCGTAAAACTTTCTTAAAATTTTTTTATATGAAGCATGTGGGTCAAATAAGATTGTCGTGGGCTGTGATTCTTCTGTTGATTTTATTCGGATGGTCTTGTACCGATACTCCCGAAGAGACTCGGGTATTGGTGTTCTCCAAGACCACCGCATTCCGGCACGAATCCATTGGTCACGGAATTGACGCGATCAAAAAACTTGGCGAGAAGCATCACTTTATCGTTGACACTACAGAAAATGCGTCACAATTCAATGAAGAAAATCTCCGCCGCTATAAGGCCGTCATTTTCCTCAGCACGACCGGTGATGTGCTTAATCAGGAACAGCAAAATGATTTCGAACGCTTCGTGCAAGCAGGAGGCGGGTATGTAGGTATACATGCTGCAGCTGATACGGAATATGACTGGCCATGGTACGGAAATCTTGTCGGCGCTTACTTTGAGAGCCATCCTAACAATCCCAACGTCAAGGAGGCTACTTTATATACGGTGGACAAAAATCATATGGCAAGCGATTCCTTGCCAGACCGGTTTGAGCGCAAGGATGAATTTTACAATTTCAAAAAGATAAATCCTGATATTAAGGTTTTAGTTAAGATCGATGAGAAGACGTACACTGGCGGCACGAATGGAGATAACCATCCGATGTCATGGTATCACGAATACGATGGTGGACGTGCTTTTTATACAGCGCTGGGACACACTAACGAAACCTACGCCGATCCAATGTACCTCCATCATCTTTGGGGCGGCATCAACTACGTACTTGGCGGCGATAAACCAGCTAAGTTGGATTATAAGTTGGCGCACAGCAAGCGCGTTCCTGAGGAAAACAGATTTACAAAGGTCGTTTTAGATGAGAAGCTCAACGAGCCCGTAGAGCTTGCTGTACTTCCCGACATGCGCGTGCTTTTTATTGAACGCAAAGGTAAAGTGAAGCTGTATGATCCGAAGGAAAAGAAAACCAAAGTCATCGCCACAATTCCCGTGAGCACGAAATACAAAGTTCAGGATGGTAATCAGGCTGAAGCTGAGGACGGGTTGTTAGGGCTGGCGCTTGATCCGGGATTTGAAAAAAATAATTGGATATACCTTTATTATTCTCCCGCCGGTGATGAACCAAAAAATATTTTGACGCGGTATGAATTCAAAGGTGAAGAATTGGTTGAATCATCTAAAAAAGTCGTGCTCGAAGTTGCAACGCAACGTGAGCAGTGCTGCCATACGGGAGGGTCCATAGCCTTCGATGCTCATGGAAACTTATTCCTTTCAACCGGAGACAACACAAGTCCACGCTCCACCGCCTATGCGCCAATTGATGAGCGCAAGGGGAGAAGTCCATGGGATGCTCAAAAATCTTCCGCGAATACCAATGACCTGCGTGGTAAAGTAATTCGCATCCACCCCGAAGCAGATGGAACTTATACCATTCCCGAAGGAAATCTTTTTCCAAAAGGAACAGAAAAGACGAGACCTGAGATCTACACGATGGGCGCGCGCAACCCGTACCGTATCTCGGTGGATAAGACCACTGGCTTTTTATACTGGGGCGATGTGGGCCCGGATGCGGGTACCGACTCCGTTAATCGTGGACCACGTGCCTACGACGAGATTAACCAGGCCCGAAAGGCTGGATTTTTTGGATGGCCCTATTTCGTTGGTGATAGCAAAGCGTTCTACGAACGCGACTTTGCAACAGGCAAGCAAGGGCCACAGTTCGACGCCGCTAAGCCGTTGAATACCTCTCCCAACAATACAGGGTTAACTGAATTGCCTCCCACACAAAAAGCCTTTGTCTGGTATCCATATGACGTATCCACTGAGTTTCCGGCAGTTGGAAAAGGCGGACGTACAGCCATGGCAGGTCCGGTATATTACACAAAAGACTACAAAGGTGCCGCGAGAGCATTTCCAGACTATTATGATGGAAAGCTTTTTATATATGAATGGATGCGCGGCTGGATTATCGCCGTTACGATGGATAAAGAAGGTAACTATAGTTCCATGGAGCGCTTCATGCCCAATCATCGGTTCAGCAATCCGATGGATATGGAATTTGCACCGGATGGCGACTTATACATGCTTGAGTATGGCACCGCATGGTTCCAGGGCAATGACGATGCAAGGTTGGTTCGCATCGAGTACAATGGCAATAATCGTAAACCACTCATTCGCATGGCTGCCGACAAATCGAAAGGTGCTGTTCCCATGAAGGTGAACTTCACGTCAAAAGGAACCAAGGACTTCGATCGGGATGACATGAAGTATTCGTGGAAAATAACTACTGAGGGTGGAGAGGAGCTCGCCACGCTGAATGAGCCGGATCCAAACTATACTTTTGAAAAGCAAGGAAGCTATAAGGCAATATTGACCGTCACGGATGCAAAAGGAGAAAAGTCTGAAAGTGAAATGGAACTGCTGGCAGGCAACGAACCTCCTGAACTTACATTTGATATTACTAGTGGAAACAAGACATTCTTTTTCCCGAATCAATCGTTTGATTATGAAGTAAAGGTCAGTGATAAGGAGGATGGAAGTCTGCAAAGTGGCGGAATCTCACCGGATCAGGTTTCGGTCAGTATCAGTTATCTTAAGGAAGGATTTGATCAGGTCGAGATCGCTCAAGGTCACGTCAGTGCGGACGCGATGGCACAATTTGCCACTGGAAAAAAACTGATGGAGCAGAGTGATTGTAAGTCTTGTCATATTATCGATAAGAAGTCTATTGGTCCTCGATATCTCGACGTTGCGAAAAAGTATAAAGATGACCCTAAGGCGGTAGATCATCTTGTCAACAAGGTGATCAAAGGGGGTGGGGGTGTCTGGGGTGAAACAGTCATGGCGGCGCATCCACAACTGTCTGTTCCTGACGCAACGGAAATCATTAAGTATGTATTGAGCCTTGGTACTGCGTCCAATGTTCAGTCTCTTCCTGTCAAAGGAAGCTACACGACGACCATACCCAAGGGCGTCCCTGACCAGGGTGTTGTGATTCTTAGAGCTTCTTATACCGACAAGGGCGCGAATGGTATTGCTCCAGCCACGTCAGAGAAAATAATGATTCTCAAGAGCGCAAGTTTCTCAGCGGCTAAAGCAGACAAAATCGATGGCGTCATGAAGTATAAATTACCCGAACCACCTATGGAGTTAATGATCGGCTCCGGCAATAAGTCGTATCTGGGATTTAGTCCTGTGGATTTAACTGGTATAGATCAGGTGGTGTTTGTAGCACTTGCTCCCCAGGACGTTGCAAACGCCGCTGGCGGTACCGTTGAAGTGCACATCGATTCACCAACGGGACCCGTGATTGGCGAATCTTCTCCAATAGTTCCATCAAAGGGAAAATTTGACAAGCCTGCTCCGATCATCAGCTTCGCTAAAATATCTTCCCCCGGCGGAATGCACGAAGTGTATTTCGTTTTTAAGAATGACAAGTCACCGAGTGGTCAGATGCTCTTTATTCTGATCAATGTCCAATATCTGAACACACAAGCAAGTGCCGGTAATAAATTATCTATGAAGTAGGAGCCCATCCTTATGCACAAAATCTATAAATGGGATCGCGTGAAATTCAGTCACGGGTCCCCTTTATTTTTTGCGACACTTCAACCTTAAAACCCGAACCGGCGAAGCCGGGCGTTGTGTAATATGATTTCAGAAGGTAATTTGGACGTTCATTGCGCTGTTGAGCCTGTGAAATGACCAAAAACTGTTAATGAACTCTTATCGCGTTGTATTCCATGGCATAGTAATGCTAACAACCATTGCCGGCTTCCTGTCGACAGTGCTGTTGTGGCGCTCGCCCAACAAGGCGCTCCCGTCCAATAAATGGTTGGGTTTTTCAATGCTTGCCCTAACCCTGGCACTGCTGTCATATCTCACTGCAGAGCTTCACATCATTCACTTCTCAGTGCTTCGCTTTACCGAAGGTCTTATGATCTTTTTTATGGCGTTGTCTTACTTGTACACGCGAAATATTGTTGAGGTTACATCACACGCTTTTGTTGGCAAGTTGCAACTTGTACTGCCCATATTCTTTTTTGTCGATGGTCTTCAACAAATTTTGGGGGATGTGTCCGCACTTGAAACGCTGACAACGTACAGACTTTTACATACCTGGGCAGTCTTGCCAGCGTCGTTATATGAAATGCTTACGGTAGGTATCATCGTGTTTTATTGGTATTTACAGGTCCGTCTTCTTTGGAGATTCCACAGGGATGACATCAGAGCCAGGAAAGTCCAAACTAAAACGTGGCGGGATTGGATGACCGGCTTGCTCACCTTTGAAGGAATGATTTGGTTACCTCTTTGTCTTGGGGAGATTCTCGGTGCTACTAGCACCGCGACATTAATGACCGAAGTCTGCGTGTCGGCGTTGATGCTGTACGTGTTGGTCACGTTGTTAAGAAAGCCTGAAATAGGGTATGGGTTAACCCAATCCTTTGGCGAACGATCAAGTCTTTCTGAGCAAGCATTGCTCGCCACCCTACGGGATCACGAAGTGCAAGCAGAAGAATCGAGCAGAATTCAGATCACCAATGGGGAGCTTATTTTGGAAAGGTTGGATACGTTGATGGAAGAAGACAAGCCCTTTCTGTTGAAGAATTATTCTATTGACAATCTTTCCCACGAGCTCGGGCTGACAGTTGCGCAGATCTCAACATTGCTTAATAAGATCATCGGTTTGTCCTTTGACGATTACATGGATCAGCAACGAGTCTTTCATTGCCAGGAACTGATCAGGAATGGTACCAAAGCTGACCTCGATTTCGATCGACTGCATATTGCGTGTGGCTTTGCGGATAAGAAAGCCCTGACGAAGGCATTCAAAAGGTTCACTACCACGGACCCGCTGACTTACTTCAGATCCATTGCGAAAAATGGTTAGGACCAGATTCATGTCATAGGCGTCCCCGTCGCAGGACAAGGAAAAGTTATAACGAAATGACACTTTCTTTTTACCTTGGCCACATACCATTCTGAACCATGAAATATTTTAGTCTACCCGGATCTATCCTGACTATTATCCTTGTTATAAGCGGCTGTAAAAATGAAGTAAAAGAGAAGGTGACTGATCATCATCCGGATTCAACTTTTGTAAAACTTTCTAATTCTTTCATCAAGGAGTATCTGGACTGGCGCCCGCAGGTGGGAACCTCTCTTGGACTTCATGAGTACGACGGAAAGATCACCGATTACAGCAAATCGTCCATAGACGCCGAGTTATCTCGGTTGAAAAAATATGAGCAACAGTTAAAAGGGTTTGCAGCCGACTCGCTAAGCGTGGGTGCAAATATGGATTACCGTATTCTGCTCGCGGCCATACAAAAAGAAATATTTTCTATTGAGGAGATTGATGTTTACCGCAAGAACCCCATGAGCTACGCGGGCGTACTCGATCTCAATATTTATGTGCAAAGGGATTTTGCGCCCATTGAGGTTCGTATGCAACACATTGTAGCGATCGAAGAAAAAGCGGCCGCTATATTCGCGGCAGCCCGCGAAAACCTTTCAGATTCCCTGGCCAAACCCTTCGTCGAAACAGCAATACTGATCGCCAAAGGTTCAGCATCGTTTCTCGAAAATGATTTAACGACGGCGTTAAAGGATGTGGCCAATGATTCACTTCAAAAATCTTTTTCACGCGCTAATGCCGGAGCCGTCAGGGAGCTCAGGGCATACGTGACCTATCTGCAGAAAGAAAAGCTTCCTAAGGTTCACAACCACTATGCCATTGGCAAGGCGAACTACCAGAAGATGCTGCTAAACAATGAAATGTTATCTACTAGCCCGGAGGATATCTTGAAAATGGGTATGGAAGAATTGAAGAAGGAACAGGCACTTTTCGCGACAGTGGCAAAAAAGATCGACCCATCTAAGAAAGCGATCGATGTTTTTGAAGCACTGAAGAAAGATCATCCAACAGCAGAGAATCTTATTCCTGATGCACGAAAAAATCTTGAAAGCATACGACAGTTCCTCGTCGATAAAAGCATCATCAGGATTCCTTCAGAGGTGCGTGTGTCGTTGGTTGAGACTCCGCCATACGGCCGGTCCACCAGCACTGCCTCCATGGACACTCCTGGTCCGTTTGAGAAAAAGGCAACACAAGCATTCTATTACATCACCCCAGTCGAAAAGCAGTGGTCAGCTAAACAGAAGGAAGAGTGGCTTTCCCAATTTAATTATTATGTAACCGATGTTATCTCGATTCATGAGGCCTATCCAGGACATTATGTACAATTCCTCCATTTGAATGCTTCAGATGCAAACAACATCCGCAAGATGTTTGGTAGTTATGCTTTCATTGAGGGTTGGGCGCATTATACTGAAAAGATGATGATCGAACAGGGTTTTGGCAGCAAGGATTCCTTATCCGCAGCTAAGTATCACCTGGCGCAGCTTGATGAATCGCTGTTGAGGCTTTGCAGGCTTTGCGTTTCCATTAAAACGCATTGCGAGGATATGTCGTTGAAGGACGCGACGCAATTTTTTCAGGACAACGCATACTATGAATATAAGCCAGCTTATCAGGAAGCCTTGAGGGGGACATTTGATCCTGGTTATTTGTCTTACACACTCGGCAAGCTTCAAATCCTGCAGCTGAGAGAAGACTATAAAAAGCACGAAGGAGAGGCGTATTCGCTCAAGAAATTCCACGACACGTTGCTCTCTCATGGAATGCCGCCGGTGGAATTGCTGCGAGAATTAATGATCAAAAAATGATGTCCTCGATACAAGCTCCCCATAATGCCGGACCGAAAGCCGCCTGTCGCAGGCGTCAGCGAAAGTAAGCTACAACCTGGCAAGGCCAGATAGCTATGCCCGGATCCAAAGGAGGAGCACGACTAGCAGAATAATGATCAGCAACGCCCTGAAGTTCATAGGAGCAGTAAGATTTTCTTTATGGTTGGGACTAGTATTTATGACTATTTATTCATTGTCAGCTAAAAAGTAACCTGTACCTTATGAAAAAGGACAAATACCCCATATTGGCCTATGAAAAAGCGTATGGCAGCCATATTGATGATGCTTGCATTTGTGCAGGGTTGCGTCAAAAAAGAGGTTCCGTTAGCGGTGGCTGATTATAAGGAGCTGCATAGGCCCCAGCTACACTTTTCGCCAAAGTCGCAGTGGATGAATGATCCTAATGGACTGATATTCTACGCAGGCGAATACCATCTTTTTTATCAGCATTATCCGAAGGATGCTGTTTGGGGTCCGATGCATTGGGGTCACGCCGTGAGCACCGATCTTATTCATTGGGAGCACCTACCCATAGCGTTGTACCCTGATACGCTTGGGATGATCTTTTCGGGAAGCGCAGTGGCAGATAAAAAAAATTCTTCGGGTCTTGGCTCCCCGACCACGCCCCCGCTCGTTGCCATGTTTACGTATCACAATGCGGAACGGGAGAAACAGGGACATCTTGATTATCAAACGCAAGGGATCGCTTACAGCATAGACCATGGGCGGACATGGTCCAAGTATGTCGGAAACCCTGTTATAAAAAATCCTGGAGTTAAAGACTTTCGCGATCCGAAGATGTTCTGGCATGAACCTTCCGGGAAGTGGATCGTTACGCTGGTGGCTGGTGATCACGCGGAATTTTATGGGTCGAACGATCTGAAGCGATGGACTAAGCTCAGCGAGTTTGGAAAAACATTTGGCTCTCACCAAGGCGTTTGGGAATGCCCCGATCTTTTTCCGTTAACGGCAAAGGGTGAATCAACGCAAAAATGGATATTGATCATTAATATTAATCCTGGAGGACCCAACGGTGGGTCTGGTACACAATATTTCATTGGCGATTTTGATGGAACAACATTTACGTGTGAGACTGATGCATCAACCATATCCTGGCTAGACTATGGCCCGGATAACTATGCGGGTATCACGTGGGCAGATTCACCCGGCGACCGCACGACACTTATCGGTTGGATGAGCAATTGGGCCTATGCGCAAGTGGTACCAACGCATCCCTGGAGAAGTGCCACAACTATTCCAAGGGATCTGGGTCTTGAGAGAGTGAACGGAAAGCTTGTTGTTACTTCAGCTATCGTTCCAGAGTTGTATCAATCCGCCTCTCAAGAAAAAGTATTTGAACCTTTTGAAGTCACCGATTCCGTTGAACTTAGCTCGGGTTTGATTTTTGATGCATCAACTTCGGTTTGGAATGGCAGTATCGAAGACAAGGATTGGCACATAACATTCAGTAATGCGAAAGGACAGAGGGTTATTTTAGGCTATGAACAGGATAAAAAAAGATTCTTTATCGACAGAAGAAATTCAGGTGATAATTCATTTTCAAAAGAGTTTGGTCAGGTGTCTTATGCCGAACGAATCGCGACTACACGCTCGATACCTTTTTCTATGGTTATGGATGTATCTTCCGTTGAGGTTTTCTTTGACAGTGGGTCGACAGTGATGACAGCCTTATTCTTTCCCGATTCCCCATACAACAGGATCTTTATAGAGAGCACTTCGGGTCCGGTTAAAGTTGACTCATTGGTCGTTCAATCATTAAAATCGATTTGGCCGTGAAGTGAGATTTGTTTTCAAACGAGAATATTTACGCAATACCTAAACTATTTAATTTTATGAAATTCTTACTGATTTGGATTGCGGCAGTGATGCTCGCGCTCCCGGGATCTGCCCAGCGCTTTGGAAAAACGTTGAAAGATACTCCAGGAATTGTTTCCTATACCTACCGACATAGTTTTCAAAAGGATGTTGCCATGACGCTTGATACCATTAAGCGACTGGGAATTACAAACATTGAATTTTCCAATCTGTTTGGAAGGACTTCACAGGAGATAAAGGCTATGCTCGATGAGCGGGGGATGCGCTGCAGTTCCTTCGGTGTGGGATATGCGGACCTGGTCGGTAAAACATCAGAGGTGGCGCAAAATGCCAAGAACCTCGGGGCATCATTTGTGCGTGTTGCATGGATCCCACATGATAGTCTGTTCTCAATCGAAATTGCTAAAAAGGCAGTGGAGGACTTTAATACTGCCGGTATGCTATTGAAAGAGCAGTATGGCCTCGATTTTTGCTATCACAATCACGGCTATGAATTCATGCCGTATGAAAGCGGAACCTTCTTCGATTACATCGTCACTCACACTGATCCCGAGTTCGTCAGTTTTGAGCTTGATATTCTATGGGCATTTCATCCTGGAGTCGATCCTGCTTCGTTGTTGAAAAAGTATGGAGCCCGATTCAAACTTATGCACGTTAAAGATCTTCGAAAGGGAGTCAAAGGCGACTTTACAGGTTCAACCAGTGTTGAGAACGACGTAGCATTGGGCACCGGTCAAATAAACATTTCCTCGATTATGAAAGCTGCCAAGCGTTCTGGAATTGTTCATTACTACATTGAAGATGAAAGCAGCAATGTGAAGCGTCAGGTACCGCAGAGCCTGGCGTTCTTGAAGAAACTCTAGGTCATAAGGCGATCTGATCGACTGTCACGCCCAGGACCTTAAGAGATACCTTATTCAATGCCTCGACCGATCCTTTTAGGTGGATCGTCCGGTGATAGTGCGTCAGCTGTTGCCCTGGCGCAAGTGATGCGGCGCAATAAACTCTTTCAAGCTCATAGAGATTTCCCATCTGTGCACCTTTCACAGGTCCATCGTTGTAAGAGTTTATTGCGTCGCCTTTGAACGGTTCATCTTGGATAGCCCACATGGAGTTCACATACTTGGTGGATCCGGGAAGTGTGAAAGTAGCTATAGTCAGGACGTGGTTCACGGCGTCATAGCTAGATACTACAGGCTTTGCGCGTTTTGGCGTTATTCCAATTTTACTTCTGTATTTACCATCGGCTTTGAATAATATCATACCGTTTTTCAGGACGAGCCGGTCTGCCGGGACTTTTCCGAAATAGTCATCTGTTACAATTCTACCAATGCTACGTTCATCACCTGCTTTGTATGGGATGGCTACTGTTGTTTTTTCCGAGGCGTTAAGCATGCTGAGGATCCAAACGGAAAGCATGCCGGATTTCGCCGACCAGGCAACGGTGCCGGTATTGGTAAGCATATTTTCAGATTCAAAGCCTACGATCTGAAGGTCCGGACCGACGTTGATTCCTAACAGACTGTCAATTTTCGATTGGTCCAATAGCCTGATGTTGCGGTTCACACGAAGATCGAGCTTGGTTCCCGTGTAGTTCTGAAGATGCATCTCCTTTTCAAACTTCGCCTCCTGATCTGTTGAGCTTATCAACTCGAACGGTTCCGTGTCGATTTCCTTAGGTACATTCCAGTTGTCGTAGGAAAAGGCGTCGCCTTTTTTAAAATAAATAGAAAATTGTCCCCCTTCGGGTCCGAGCCAAAATCGTTCTTCGCCACCGAAGGCGTGAATGTGAGCTGCTGGTGAACCAGAGGAGATGAGATCGTGGTTAACCCAACCGAAACTTGCGCCACTGTCACCTGCGGCGGTGCTTGTCATTACCCTACCCTGATAAGCTGGAAGAACGATCAGCTTGGCGTTCATGCTTTGATCGTGAAGCTCAATAAGGTCGGGATGATACTTTTTAAGAAATTTCAAGTCGTAAGCGAACGTTCCCTTTATCGGCTCGATGACTCTGGTAGTATCACTCCCCATGGTCGATGGCTCCGGTTGTTTTTGTTTACAGGAAATTATGATGATGAATATAACAATTGCAAAGGAAAGTGGTCGATTGTACTTGATATTCATCATAAACAAATTTAGGTGACACTGTAAAAATACAGAAATGCACAGTCACCCGCGTCTTCGCGGTCCTGCATTTCATTCATAATTCATCATTCATAATTATTTTTACCGTGACCCTCAATTGACCGACGTGTCTCATCGTATGCTCTGCTGCGTGAAACAGGAGACCAATTACTGTTGAAGGAAGCTGTTGCCTTCCAACTGGCCTGTAGTCGGTGAGTGTTTGTTCCTGCGTTTGTGTTAATTGTTGTATTGCCACGTCTACCTGAGCATGAAACCTTTCAAGCAGTGCAGCGATATTAACCTGGCTATCGTATGAAAGCGCTTCATCTGCAAGTTGTTTTAATTGATGTTGAGAAAGCGATTCGGCTCTCGCGTACGTAAAGAGCCTGTCCAATACCCCTGAAAGGTGTTTCAGGTGAAAGGCAGGCGACGCAACACCTGCTGGTCTATTCCAAAGCTTATCATCATCTAACAATGCTATTAGCGCCTGCACTTCTTCCCTGGCCTGGAGTAAGGTATGCGCCACGGGCTGTAATAGTGGTGGTATGTTGGCGACAGGTCCACGTTGCCATACTTCGGTCATGAGAATTGGGTGATTGGGTGATTTGTTGAATGGTGGCAAATTTCGAGATTTAGCGATTTAGTGAACGTTGAAATTCATACATTAAACCGGTAATTTGATCGAATATGTCTCATTCTAGGATCACAAGCAAGCATGTTTATATCAGACAATAACGGAAGTAGATCGTTATCGAAATTAATAATGCTTTTAGTCGTCTTCATATTAGGAGGATGCAGTACGGAACAAGGCACCAAGGAGCAAGCGAAGCTGACCTATGATCGCATAGAGAATGCCACGCCGCGGAACGTCATCTTTATTCTGACCGACGATCACAGATTTGATTTCATGGGATTCACTGGTAAAGTGCCCTGGCTGAAGACGCCTCAATTGGACCGGTTGGCAAGGGAAGGGGCGTATTTTCGCAATGCATTCGTGACGACCGCACTGTGTTCACCAAGCAGGGCATCAATACTTACCGGTCTATTTTCACATACCCATACCGTTGTTGACAATCAGGCTCCTGCTCCATCAGACCTTATTTTCTTTCCCGAATATCTGCAGGCGGCGGGATATCAGACCTCCTTCTTTGGCAAATGGCACATGGGTGGGGATAGCGACGAGCCTCGTCCTGGATTTGATCACTGGGAAAGCTTCAAAGGGCAGGGTGAATATTACAATCCGACGCTAAATATTAATGGAAAACAGATCGCTTACAAGGACTCAACCTATATCACAGATTTATTGACCGAGCATGCTGTTTCATGGCTTAACAGCATTGACGAAAAAAAACCGTTCTTTCTTTATTTATCGCATAAAGCCGTGCACGCAAATTTCAGTCCTGCAAAGCGGCACGTCGGAAAGTACAGGGATGAAGAGATCATACTACCGCCATCCTTTAGAACGTCTGATCTACCGGTCAAAGGCAAACGTGCCACTCAATTGTCGATCGAACCCGAGCCTGGAAGAAAGCCACCTTACACTGGAGAGGAGTACTACGGCAAAGGCCGTTCGCCGGATTGGCAAAAAATGCAGCGAGAAAGCTGGCATGGGGTTGATTATATGTACCACGGCACGATTGATTTCGCATCTTTCTACCGGCGGTATTGCGAAACATTGCTTGGCGTAGACGAAAGTGTCGGAACACTGCTGGAGTACCTTGATAAAAAGGGATTGACCAAGTCGACACTTGTCATCTACATGGGAGACAATGGTTTTTCTTTTGGTGAGCATGGGCTAATAGACAAAAGACACTTTTATGAAGAATCTGCCAAGGTTCCATTCCTCATTAGATGTCCCGAGTTGTTCGATGGCGGAAAAGTGATGGAGCCAATGATCCAGAATATTGATGTCGCCCCCACGATCCTGGAGGTCGCTGGAATCGCAAAGCCGCAACACATGGTGGGTAGTTCAATCCTGCCACTTTTAAAAGATTCAGGCATAAAATGGCGCGGTAAGGTCTTTTATGAATACTATTGGGAGTATGATTATCCTCAAACACCCACGATGCATGGTGTGAGGACTGATCGTTATAAATTGATCAGGTACCACGGCGTGTGGGATACAAATGAATTTTACGACCTTCAGGAAGATCCAAATGAAATGAACAATCTTATCGCGAGTCCCCAGCATCAGGATCTCATAAAAACCTTGACAGAGGACATCTATGACTGGTTGGAGAACACCGGTGGAATGCAGATACCGCTGAAGAGAACCGTAAAAAAGAGATCCGGAGATCACCGGAATCCTGAACTTTATTAATTTTACTATCGATGAATCGAAGAATCGCACTTCAACAACTTGGCTTTATCTCTGTAAGCGCCCTGTTACTTCCATCATGCGTAACACAGGAGAGAAAGGTCTCTATAGCACTTAAGAATATCACCATTACCGGCGACCAGGAAGTGCTGCTATCAGAAATAGCGGAGGCGATCATACCAGCCACCGATGCACCCGGTGCCAAGGAGATGAACCTGCAGAGCTTTGTCTTGCGAATGGTTGACGACTGTCAGGATAGCGAAACACAAAAAGAATTTGAACGCGGCCTAGGTGAATTTGAAAAGGCAGTAGATAAAAAGTATAGCAGGTCATTTGCCGAATGTACGCCTTCGGAGCGCAAAGCCTTTCTCCTGGAGACGGAAGAACTGGCCAAACAAGCTCGTAAGGATGACACGAAAACTCCGCTGACAACCTTGTACTCGCTCACCAAACGCTACACGGTGCAGGGCTTTGTGAGCAGCGAATACATCATGACCAATAAATTGGTATACAACATGACTCCCGGGAAATTTGTAGGATGTGTGCCGATAAAAGATAAGAACGATATACTAACGGTAATTGGATGAACATTCAATCTAGCGAACGAGCGAATACTTTTCAGGCCATCGTCATTGGCTCGGGCATGAGTGGTGGTTGGGCCGCAAAGGAGTTGACTGAAAAAGGCCTGAAGACACTGGTCCTCGAAAGAGGCCGCGATGTCAAGCACCTCGTTGATTACCCGACGACAAATATGAAACCTTGGGAATTCGAGCACCGAGGTCAGATACCAGAAGACATTGTCAAAGCAAATCCAATCGTCAGCAAGTGTTATGCATTCCGTGAAGATGCTCAGCACTTCTTCGTGAAAGATCAGGAACACCCATACGTTCAGGAGAAGCCATTTGATTGGATCAGAGGCTACCAGGTTGGTGGAAAATCTTTGTTATGGGCGCGTCAGACACAACGGTGGAGCGATTTTGATTTCACCGGCCCGGCCCGGGACAGTTTTGCAGTCGATTGGCCCATCCGTTATGAGGACATTGCACCTTGGTACAGCCATGTCGAAAAGTTTGCAGGAATTTCAGGTAACAAAGATGGCATTGCGGAATTGCCCGATGGAGAATTTCTGCCACCACACGACATGACCTGTGTTGAAAAGTATTTTAAAGATAAGGTTGGTTCGCAATACAAGGATCGTCACGTTATCATTGGTCGATGTGCGCACATTACCGAAGCACAGCCTATTCATAAGGAGCAGGGCAGAGCTACCTGTCAAAACAGAAACTTGTGTCAGCGCGGTTGTCCTTTTGGTGGCTACTTCAGCAGCAATGCCTCAACCATTCCTTGGGCATTACGGACAGGCAATCTTACCCTGAGACCCGATTCAGTTGCTCACTCGATAATTTACGACGACGCGAAAGGACGGGCGACTGGTGTAAGAGTTATTGACGCACATACTAAAGAAGCCGTTGAATACTTTGCAGACCTGATTTTTGTCAACGCGGGGGCGCTAAATACCAATTTGTTGTTGTTGAATTCAACTTCTTCACGTTTCCCTAATGGGCTTGGCAACGATAGTGGATTGCTCGGAAAATACGTTGCCTTTCACAATTACCGTGCGCGCATATCTGCAGAATATGACGGCTTAGAAGAGTTTACAAAATTTGGCAACCGGCCAAACGGTTGCTACATTCCGCGCTTCAGGAACGTTCGTAAACAGGAAACCGACTTTCTGCGCGGATATGCGGCGGGCTTCAGCGGTTTCCGCAGTGTTGAAACCATTCGCGAAGGCGTAGGTGAAGAGCTGAAAGCTAACTTGCTAAAACCTTCGTTGGGACACTGGAACGTTGGCTCTCACATGATGGGAGAGACCATACCAAAAGAGACTAATTTCGTATCACTTAGCAAAGACCAACGGGATGACTGGGGTATGCCGCTGCTCAATGTTTCCATTGCGTACGACGACAATGACGAGAAGATGGTCAAGGATTTCATTGACGAGTTTACAGAAATGTACACGATGGCCGGATTTACAAATATTCAAACGAATGATTCAAAGCAGGCCCCAGGCCTTGATATTCATGAAATGGGTGGCGTAAGGATGGGCAAGGATCCAAAAACATCGGTGTTAAACAAATGGAACCAGCTGCATGCTTGCAAGAATGTGTTTGTCACGGATGGTTCGTGCATGACCTCGACGGGTACTCAAAATCCTTCCTTAACCTATATGGCGCTAGCAGCTCGGGCTGTCGACTATGCTGTGAAAAACCCGAAGGGGTGAGAGTGAAAAGTGAATGGTGAAAAGTTAAGCGTGAAAGGTGAAAAAGTGCGATCCGACCAATCGCCAAATCAATAAATCGTTCAATGGGATTCAATCACTAAATCACTAACTCACTAAATCGTCAATACTCTATGTCTTCTGTGTCTTCTTCTAACAAAAAGGGTCTCGCCACCGCCGTCTTAACAACTGGTCTCCTGGCCGGTACATTAGATATTCTCTCAGCGTGTACGCATGCGTATCTTGCCCGGGGAACGACGCCTGCCACAGTATTCAAATATATCGCAAGCGCCCTTTTGGGGATGGAAGCGTTTGCAGGAGGGACGGGAACAATCCTGCTGGGCCTTCTCATGCATTATGCGATAGCCTTTTCGTGGACGCTACTTTTTTTCCTCATCTATCCGAAACTCCCGTTCCTTTGGAAGAACAGGATAGTTTCAGGCATCATCTACGGTGCCTTCGTTTGGGTGATCATGAGCCTTGTGCTGGTGCCTTTGACGGAGGTGCCAAAAGGACCGTTTAATCCGACGTCGGCAGCTATTGGAATGATCATCCTGATGCTGATGATCGGAATGCCGAACGCTTTTCGCGCACGGGCGTTCTACGGCCCTCCTCCTTCGCGTTGAGGCAACGCTACGGCGGACACAGTCCTTCGCGATGGAGACATCGCTACGGCGGGCACGGCCCACCGTCCACTAAAATATGCCGTACAAGCAGACAATGACAGTGCGAGGCAGACAAGACCCACCGTCACAAGTCTGCGCAAGGGCCCGAGGCTGACAATGGCTCACTAAAGCTTTTCGACGATTAATAACACGTTTTTTCTTACATCGTCGTTAAGTGACCGGAAGCTCTTTAGCTTATTTACGCATTATTGCCGAATTTCAAGGTTTATATCAGTGGCGCGCTTTCATACATACTTTTTCGCCCTCCTACTGCTGCCATCCCTTTTTGGAATGGCACAATCAAAGCAGGTGTCAATCACCCCCGCGAGCTGGCCAGACAGCGTTAAGATTGTATTGGACAGAACGAGGAATAAAGACGCGGCGCAGATAGCGCTCGATTTTGGCACTGCCTGGCCCAAACTGACCCCCGAACAGCAAATAACTGTCAAGCGACAGGTGGCGGCTATGAAAGGCAAGAAAATTCCCATTCGGCCGCTGATTGCAAATTATCTCGCGGCCCTGGCGAACGCAATATCCATCGAAAGGGCTGATCAGGCCAAAATCAATTCTTTTCTTTCAGTCACTTCGAAAGTACTTGAAAACGAAACATCACCCCGGATCGGCAATTGGTTTGCCGTTACCCGTACTTTTTTTCAGCATCATGCCATCCATTTTGAAAAACCATTCAAGTTATATGCACGTGATGACGACTACGCATTTGATTACATCATACCGGCGCCCCTCTTCGATCTCAACGACACCACGGCCACTTCATCAACTGCAAACCAGAACTATGACGTATCACCGGATGCTGATCAACCCATAGACACCTCCTATGCGTCAGCGCCACCCCTTTGGATGAATGCTGCGCCTCAACCCGTTGCGGAAGGAGCAGTCATTAAATTCAATAAAGTTACGCTGAACCTGGTTACGCGTAGCGACTCGGTGTTGCTGAGAAACACAAAGGGCGTTGTTTCCACACGCACCAACCTTTTTATTGGGGAACAAGGTTCATTCGACTGGACTTCCGCTGGGCTTGGGCCGGAGACAGTGACCTGCAATCTTGTCGCCTATAATTTTGACATCAGAAAACCTGAAGTAAGGTCGGACCTTGTTAAGCTGAACTATGCTGGCAAAACGCCCGGCTTCATACCAGGTACGTTTGAATTTCGCTCTGTAGAACACAACGATTCAACAGCGTCAAGCTATCCCCGCTTCAGATCTTTTGAGAACGGCCTCGCCATTAAAGGAATAGGCGACGAGAACGTTAAATTCAAGGGCGGATTCTCCCTTATCGGAAATCAGATCGGTAGCTCATCCGTTGCCAATGATCCTTCAACGATTGAGATCTTTCACAACAATGAACGCAAGATGACCGCGCGTTCGTCAGATTTCCATTTCACGGATTCAACAATAACCGCGCAACGATCGAACATAAATATTCCCATTGAAAATGACTCCATTACGCACGCGTCGGTCCGAATGAAATACACATTTGGCAAAGACAGTCTTCAGCGCATCGTACTCCAGAAAGACAAGGGCTTGATGAAACACACACCTTACGCCGCCTCATTCTTCAACATGGATTTTGCAGCGGATGTCATTCAGTGGGACCTTTTCTCCGATAGCCTGAACTTGCTTACCGAAGGTGGAAGAAGCACCGTTCCACTTATTTTCGAATCGATTGATTTCTATGACCCGGAAGATTACAGATTGTTGGAAGGAAAAGGATTTAGTTTTCATCCCCTCGCCTTGCTAGCCAACTATTGCCTGCGAAACAACGTGCGCGAGCTTTACACCGGCGATCTTGCGCAGTTCTCGAAGAAAAACCCTCAGGACATCAAAGCAGCAATGGAATTCCTGAGTGAAAAAGGATTAGTCACATACTTTCCGAAAAGTGATCTCGTCCGCGTGAAGGAGAAAGCCATCCTCCTCTATAAGTCAAACAGGGGTGACGTTGACTACGACAATCTGAAAATTCATTCTGTCATCGACAGCTTTCCCAATGCTACGCTTAACTTTGATAAAAGGTATATGATCATTCGTGGCGTGGACGAATTCAAAGTGAGCGATTCTCTTAACGTCCGCATTCAACCCGATAGCGGCGTGATCATCATTCTTCAGGACCGTGATATCAAATTTGATGGAACGATCACGGCGGGAAACTTTGAGATCAGCGGAAAAGGCTTCACGTTAAAATACGACAGCTTCTTTATCAAGCTTACGCACATTGATTCGGTCAATCTCTATGTAACTGAGACAAACGCGCGCGGACAAACCATGCGCAGAAAAGTAAACAATTCGATGGTGCCTGCGGACTCCACCACGGCGGCAACAGGTGGAATGAAAACAGGCTCATCCTCAGGCACGCTGTTCATCAGCCGGGCTAACAATAAATCAGGCAAGAAGAAGACCGCTCAATTCCCTCGACTCGATGCAACATCCGGCGGCGTGATCTATTTCGACCGGGACGAGGTGCTGGGAGGCGTCTATGATAAATCGATGTTCTTTGTAATCCCGCCATTTGCCCTTGATAGTTTGAACAATACGGACCAGGCCTCCATAAATTTTGCCGGTACATTTAACTCGAGCGGTATGTTCCCGGTCTTCAAAGAGAAGCTCCACACGCAGCCAGACAAATCATTGGGTTTTGAGCATATTATTCCAAAAAGCGGCTACAAATTATATAACGGCAATGCGAAAATGACTGGAGATCTTACCATGAACAGCCGAGGTCTGCGAGGCACTGGTACGATCGATTACCTCGCCGCATCCGTCACTGCCCAAGACATGGTTTTCTATCCCGATTCAGTGCTGACACGCGGTACCGACGCTGGCATATCTTCAAGAATGATCGGTGCGGTCTCGTTTCCCGATGCCACATTAACTGACTTTGAAATGAAGTGGTATCCGAAAGCGGATCAGATGAAGATCAAGAACGTAAAGTCACCTTTCAATTTTTATGAAGGATCTGCGCAGATGCAAGGAACGATTACTGTTTCGAAAGATGGCGTAGCTGGCGCTGGAAAGCTTGAGACCAGGGGAACAGAACTGATCTCACGCTACATGCATTTCAATTCCAAGGATTTCGACGCCGGGCACGCCCGTTTTAAAGTGAAGAGTGACGACCCTGAGAAACCACTGCTGCAGGGAAATAACGTCAGCATAAAATTTAATCTCGAGAAAAACTTTGCTGACATCAGCCCTGAGATTGAAGGAGCAGCGGCTATTGCATTTCCATTCGCACAGTTCAAGACCTCTATTCCGGAGATGCATTGGGATCTCAATGCCCAAAAGATAACGATGACGAAGGATCCCGATGTGCCACTTGAAAATTCATACTTCTACACAACGCGAAAGGACCTGGACTCACTCAGTTTCAATGCCGAAGGCGCGGAATACGATTTGAAAAAACAGGAACTTAAAGTTACGGGCATCCCGTACATCATCGTTGCTGATGCCAAGATAACACCGGAGAATAACCAAGTGCTCATTCTTGAGAACGCCAAGATCGGCACGTTGAACAATACAACCATTGTCCTGGACACACTGAATGGTTACCACAGATTGACAGATGGCGTGGTCGACATCATTTCAAGAAAGGAGTTCACAGGACACGCGACCTATCAATACGTAAACTTTCTCAGTGACACATTCGCTATTAAAATGGCAGATTTCAGACTTGAGCCGATCACAGATCAGGAGCAATCCCGGCGATCCTCAAAGAGGAAATCATCCGATGCCAAAATGCAGACGGTGGCAACGGGGTCCGTCGGCGCACAAGAGAACCTCGTGCTGGGGGCCAGCATGTTCTACAAGGGCGACATGATCATGTACGCTACGAGACCTGCCCTTCAGCTTGACGGATACGTAAAACTTGATATCAAAAAGATAAAGGATTACAACACCTGGATCAAATACGAACAAACCGGTGATGAGACGGATGTGATGATTGATTTCAACAGCGCTCTTACTGAAGAAGGCCAAAAGGTTAACGCCGGGCTACATGTGAACAGCGGTGATAACAACCTGTACATAACATTCATGAACAATAAGAAGTCGGACGACGATGAGGACTTCTTTGTTCCGGACGGCAAGCTGTATTACGACACGGCAACACGCGAGTTTAAGATCGAAGACTTGCAAAAGGCAACAGGCAATAAGCTTTCAGGCAAGCTCTTCGCCTACAAGGACGAAACGATGCAGGTGCGGTTTGAAGGCCCTGTTAATTTGTTTCAAGGAACAAAGGACTTTAATGTTACCGCTTCCGCGCTTGGGCAGGGCAACCTGGAGAGCAATGAGATACGGATGAACTCGTTTCTGATGGTGGACACATCCATTCCGATTACGGCTTTTGACATCATGGGCAAGCAAATCCAGGATGTAATCAAGAACGAAGGGGCCGATGAGGGACTAGGTGATCAGACTGAACTGTTATACAAGATTGCGGACTTCCTCGGTGAAAAAGCTGTCAAGGACTTCGAGCAACGCAGCCTGCAGGGATATGTGTCACTGGGAACATTACCACAGCTGGCGAAGCCGCTTGTTTTTTCGAACGTAAATCTCAAATGGTCGGAAAAGAACAAGGCCTTCTACAGTGAGGGTAAATTGGGCATGTCAAATATTCTGAAGAACGACATCAATGGAGCATTTGAAGGATTTATGGAGATTAAGAAGAGTGAAGATGGTGCGCCTGTCTTCCACGTCTTTATCAAGGCTTCTCCCGATGCCTGGTATTACTTCGGCCTTGAAGACAACAGGCTGCTGGTTCAATCTTCTAATTCGGAATTCAACGCTATCATTTCCAAAAAGACGAATGCAGGAAAAGTGAGGATAGGTGAGGTAGCCTTTGTCCCCGGTAGTGATGATGAAACACTGGCCTTTATAAATCGATTCCGTAAGGAGTATTTTGACAATGATGTGCCTTATAACCTGAGCGAGGGTGCAGCCATCATCAAGAAAGCTGACGGCGACGAAAAGAAGAAAGACGAGGATGATGGATTTTAAAAGTTATTCGCTATTTAACCTCTTGTCTTCTCTTCATTACTTCTCTCCATGTTGTTAAGATAATCCCTTCACTTTCCAGAAATTTTTTAAAGGCTGGATCTGTCATTGCGAGCATGTCGCCTTTCCGTGTGGTGCCGGAATTTGATATCATCTCAAATGTCTTTGAGGGGACAGTACAATGCATGATGACCATGGTTAGTCCTGGCTTCAGCGTACGGATCGTTTCTATATATTTCGAAGTGACGAATTTTTGCAAAGCGACATCGTCATCCTTTTTATCACCAGGGTATTTCCAATCGTAACTCGCATTGTGAAGGTCATCCAGCACAGGTAAGCCAGCGGCCCAGAGCGATTTGCCGACAGCCTGTAGTTGTGCCTGCAGCTCCGGCGTAGTGTTCAGCAGCTTTCCAATCATGGTATTGTGTCCACCCGGCATCATTACCGGGATCTTATTTTCAATCCCAAGCTGAATATATTTTTGCATGAACGGCGGCGACGCAAAGAGCGTACCCATGTGGGAATCCAGGTGCGTCGGTTCAAAACCCATTCCTTTCGCGCGACTCAACTGCGCCCGGATCTCAGCATCCACTTCTTCTGGCGTGGCATGTTTCACGACGTCTTCGACAGAACCCCAAAGTGCGCCCTCTTCATCAACCAATCCAGGCACGGCGGGTTTTCCGCTCAACGGTCCCCACCGATACAAATCCCATTCCGAGGTTAATGTGAGGTGAAGCCCGGCGTCTGTAGCAGGATGTTGTTTTAGGTATTGAACAAATCCAGGTACCCATGGACATGGCATCATAACGCTGACTGAATTGGCAACGCCTTTCTCCATCGCCCGGATAGCCCCATCGTTAGAGTCTAACGACATGCCTGCGTCATCGACGTGTAGGATCAAAACGCGTGATCCCTTGGGAAACCCCAGCATCTCGGCATAAGTTTGTCCAAACGTCAGGCGCGCTGAACATGTCAGGATGAGCAAAGCGATCGTCGTGATTCTCATGAGAAATTTAGTGATTTAGTGAGTGACTGTTTGAAATTTGACGATTTAGTGATCGAAGATCTAGTGATTGAATATAAAATTTTTTTACGAATCCCTAGATAGACAGACCAATCACTAAATCACTAACTCGTCAATTCTAACGTTCTAGTAGTATAAAAGAATAATTCCTCCCCAAATAGTGGTTAACGATCAGGATTCGATTCAAGGTTTCAGTATAATGGCAACCGGGTGAACGAACAGCCTCAGGAATGATC
>Ga0193753_10001081_pt1 | contig 24175 bp, 23 predicted proteins | sample H1c2metaG_FD_144925 | JGI IMG/M metagenome (GOLD analysis project Ga0193753, IMG submission 144925) | Soil microbial communities from a riparian zone of the East river system, Colorado, United States - H1c2 | ecosystem: Environmental > Terrestrial > Soil > Riparian zone | place: USA: East... | reverse complement strand
TGGAGGAAGATCTCATTGAAGACACATCGCTCCAGTACTACGTGCCTCTCGATGCGCGGTTCGATCGGCACGTTGGTCGCGTGTTGTTGATGCGGACCGAGCGTGACCCGCGAACGCTCATCGGAGCGCTCCGGCACGAGCTCGTGGCGCTGGCGCCGGGGCTCCCGTATTTCGAAGTCCGCGACTACCCGTCGGTGTTCGCGCCCATGCTGCGTTCATGGCGCCTCGGCGCCATACTCTTTGCCGCGTTCGGCGCGCTCGCTGCCATCGTTGCAGGTGTTGGCCTGTACAGTGTCGTCTCGTACGCCACGGCGCAGCAGCGGCACGAATTGGCGCTCCGTGTCGCATTGGGAGCGCGCACGGCGGACATCATCCGTGTCGTGGTGCGAGGGAGTGCTCTCCCATGCGTCGCCGGTGTCGCCATTGGTCTGGCGCTCGCCGCGTTAGTCGCCGGACAGCTCCAGCCGCTCCTGTTTCGTACGTCGGCGCACGACGTCACGGTCTTCACCGGGGTTGCGTTTCTCCTGCTGCTGACCGGCATCGCGGCCATGGCGCTTCCGGCACGTCGCGCGCTTCAAACAGATCCACTCGCCGCACTGCGCGACTCCTGACCGGTCGATGATGCGGTCGCGTATCGCTTCCGCGATCGTCGCACTCTACCGACGTTCACCGAAGTACAACGCGTCTCCTTGATCGTCGTTGATGACGACCTCGCGCGTTAACTGACGTGCGTGTACCATAAGTCGCGAATGCAACGCACACCAAGAAGCTACGTGCAAGCAAGTTCCAAGAAAATGCGCGCGCGGCGCGCTTCCTCAATGAGTGCAACACATCACATGACATTGCCGTCATTGCCCTGCTACCCGTGCCCCTACGACGCGTCGTGCTGCGCGTACGGAACGTCGCTCTCGGACGAAGAGGCGGCCGCGATCGAGGCCAAGCACGGCCCAGGCTTAGTCTACAAGACGCGCTGGGGTGAATGGCGGACGCGCGTTCAGAAAAAGCGCTGCGTGCTGTACCGCGACGGGGGCTGCACGATTCATGATCAGTCGTACTATCCGGCGACCTGTCGGGGCTTTCCGTGGACGGACTCTGACACGGGTGGACGGTATGAGTATGACGTGACCATCTGCGGCGCGTTCGAAGCCCGTTTGGAGTTGATCGAGATTCAGCGTGCCATCCGCCCCGCCGCTGGGGGCGTTTGAAATGAGCGCAGTCGAACTTGAAACAACACGGGCCAAAGTTTCCCGGTGACCAAGAGCTGCTTCCCGTCCGGCGCCACCGCGATGCCGTTCATGACATCAGCCGACACGGGACGCTCCGGATATAGATCCGCGAAGTCGATCGCCTCACGTACGTCACCGGTCGCCGGATCTATCCGGACAATCCATTTTGATTGGTAGACGTTGGCCAGCACCTCGCCGCCGACGTACTCCAATTCGTTCAGTTGATAGAGCGGCGAGCCGTGATAGTGCACGTGAACGACTCGTTGCACCTGGAATGTCTCGGGTGCGAGGAAACGCAGGGAATCGGAACCGTCGCTCATGATCAACGATGTCCCGTTCGTGGCGAGTCCCCACCCCTCACCGGAATAGTGGAACGAATCGCGCGGCGCGAGCGTGGCGGCATCGTACGTGTACGCGACGCCTTCCTTCCACGTGAGCTGATACAGACGCCCCTCGAGCAACGCGAGCCCTTCACCAAACCTGCTTGCTGCAAGGGCTCTCGACGCGAGAACTCGGCCCGAGCGAAGATCGACCCGACGCAACTCCGAGTGACCGTAAACCCCCGTGCTTTCGTACAGGACGCTGTCGGCCCACAGGAGACCCTGCGTGTACGCAGAAGGGTCGTGCGGAAAACGCGCCACGACATCGTAGGCCAACGGGTCATGGCGCTCCGCGCCGCCGCATGCCGCGATGCCGAGACCCACTAGCCCCGCCATCAGTACGGCGCGGATCGTACGTTCTGCAGACATGGAAGAGAGTTTGGTTTCGTGAACTAGCGCGATTTTTCGGGCACGATGGTCTCGCCGCGCGCGAGCATCGCCACCAACGTGGCGATCTTCTTTGCGCGGCCCGCCGGCGTCTTCATGTTGTTCGTACGAAACGCCAGCGAAAAGAGGTTCTGTCGCCCAAGGGTGCTGAATGTTTTGCGCGCCCGTGGGTTCGCGTCGATGGCGGCGCGAAGGTCCTCGGGGACGGTCGATTCGGTCGCGCTGCGCATTGGAGCGTAGGCCGTAGCCCAACGCCCATCCGCTTTCGCCGCGTCGACCTGACGCTGGCCATGCGGCGTCATGCGGTCGGCGGCCGCGAGACGGCCGACATTCTCGCGATTGACCTGACTCCACAGGCTCTTTGCCGTGCGAGGGCTGAATCGCTGGAGGAATGAGCGTTCGTCGAACGACTTGCGAATGCCGTCGATCCACCCCCAGCACAGCGCAACGTCCAGTGCTTGCGCATGCGTCACCGTCGGCAACCCGGCGTCCTTCTTGTGGATCTTCAGCCAGATTTCCGTTTCGCGATCGTGGTTCGCGCGCAGCCATTTCTCGAACGCGGCCTCCGTGCGGAAGACCTTGATGTTTTTCGGATTGGGAATGACGGGCACCATGGAGATCCTTGCGCGGCGGATTGCGGGCTTCGATGCAGCCTTTCCGAATCTTAGCGCCAACGAGGTTCCAACGTCGCCGTGATCGCCGACCACACGGCATCGATCCTTGACATTATACGCAGTGTGGCTATAGTCGATGTGTGACTACTCATTCTTCGCCGGACGCACTGGTGCCGTTGCCGCCGGTGACCTTCCATGTCCTGCTCTCGCTGCTCGACGGCGAGCGGCATGGCTACGCCATCATTCAAGACGTGGAGGCGCGCACCGGAGGCGAGCTCCGGCTCAGTGCCGGGACGCTCTATCGCTCGATCGCCCGCATGGTGGAGCAGGAGTTGATCGCCGAAGTCGCCAAGCGGTCGGCGGAGGACGATGAACGCCGCCGCTACTATCGCATCACTCCGTTCGGCATCACCGTCGCCCGTGCCGAGATGCGCCGTCTGTCCGATCTCGTCCGTCTCGCCCGCCGGAGCGGACTGACCCCGGAACCTGCCGGATGAAATTCTACCGCGCGCTGCTCGCGCTCTATCCGGAACGATTCCGCGACGAGTATGGCGACGAACTGTGCCGCGCATTCGCCGAGCGAATGCGCGGTCGGTCCTGGCCTGTTGTCATCGGCGCTGCCATCGCAGACGTCGTGCCGAACGCCGTCGCGGCGCAGTGGGACATCTTGCGCCATGGTGCGGCGGCGGGGACGACTGTACCAGCGTTCTCTGGCGACGTGCGCTTTGCGCTTCGACAAATCCGGCGCGCACCGTTGCTCTCCGGTGTCGTCATCGCGGTGATTGCGCTCGGCATCGGCATCAACGCCGGCTTGCTCACGGTCCTCAACACGTACGCCTGGCGTCCTGCGCCTGGAATTCCGCCAGACGCCGCACTCGCTCGCCTGAGGCCGATGACGCCGCGCGAGCAAGGCGGCGGCTTGACCGACGTATGGGTGTCCTACCCGGACATTCGCGATTTGCGCAAGCGACGCGACGTGTTCGCCGACGTTGCGGCGTGGAGCTCGACCAGGCTTCCCGTCGATCTCGCCGGCGGCCCCGAGAACATCATGGTCTCGTACACCACCGCCAATTTCTTTCGGACCCTGCATGTGATGTTGGCCGCCGGGTCCGGTTTCTCCGGCGATCTCGATCAATCCGACACGCCCGTCGCGGTGATTGGGCATTCGATCTGGTTGACCAGATTCGGTGGAACGCTCGACGTGATCGGCAAGACGATCCGTGTGATGAACGTGCCGTTCACGATCGTTGGCGTCGCGCCCGAGCGATTCTCCGGCATCGACGTTTCCCATTTCGGGGAGCCGATGATCTGGGTTCCGCTCGGCGCGCGTGCGGCGCTGGCTCCAGGCGCCGCGAACGATCTGACGACACGCGATGCCGCCGTGCTTCGGAGCGTGGTGAGGCTCGCGCCCGGAGTGCGGCCCGGCGACGTCGAGCGTTTGACGTCCGCGCTGGCGGCGCGTTTTGCGCGAGAGGATTCGACGCACGCCGGACTCTCGATCCCCGCCGAGCGCTTGACCGGCATCGCCGAGGGAAAAGCCGACAGGACGGAGCTTGTCGCAGCTTTTTCCCTCGTCGTCGCTCTCGTCGTCGTGATCACGTGCACGAACGTGAGCGCACTGCTGCTCGGGCGCGCCGCGGCCCGCCGGCGCGAGATCGGCGTGCGACTCGCGCTCGGTGCGACTCGGCGAAGACTCATCCGCCAGATGTTGACCGAGTCGCTCGTCTACGCACTCGCGGGGACACTGCTGGGCCTCGCACTGTACGTCCCGACGATCAAGATCGCGTATGCGACGATGCCGGAGATCGTCTACGGACTCGAGCCGCAGCCGGCGACGTTTCTGTTCGCGATGCTCTTTGCCGTCACGGCGACGATTGTGTTCGGGCTCGCTCCGGCGTTGCACGCGACGAGCGCCGACATCGGCGAGGTGATGAAGAACAGCGGTAATCATGCGATCCGCCGAACGCGATTGCAGATGATTTTCGTCGTCGTTCAGCTTGCCTGCAGCCAGCCGGTGCTCGTCGTGACGTCGTTGGTGCTGGCCGATCTTCGTCAAGGCGCGAACGACAATGCCGACAAGGCGCCGGCCACGGTCGTCACGATGTCGTCGATGATCTTCCGGCCGAACTCCGCGGGCGGGGCGGGGTCAGTCGCGGGAGAACGGAACGTCATTGCAGGCCCGGATGTTCTGCGCGCGATACGACGGCGCGTCATGATGATCCCGGGCGTGCAATCGGCGGCCATCAGCACGGGCGGTAGCCTACCGACGCGCACCTTCATCCAAGGTCAGGGAGTGTCGTTCGAATTGCCGGGACAGGGCGCCGGGAGCGCAACGGGGCGCCTTCGTCCGCTGTATGTGACCGCCAACTATTTCGCGACGCTCGGCATTCCGCTTCGCCGTGGCCGGACAATCGGCATCGGCGAGGACCAGGCCGGGTCGACCGCGATTGTCGTCAACCAGGCCGCGGTCGATCTGCTCTGGCCGAGGGAAGATCCCATCGGCAAGCGGCTCGTCCGGCGCGTCACCCAGGGATTGGACGTCACTACGTCGCTCGAGGTGATCGGCGTTGCGGGCACGGCGCCATACGCCAACGAAGAGAGCGTCCCAATGGTATTCGCGTCGCTCTTGACGGCGTCCTCAGGGTGGGACGCGACGATCACGGTTCGCACCGCGAGCGATGCGCGGACCTACGTGCCGCCGATCCGCGGCGCGATCCGCGAGGTCGAGCCGTACGCGGCGATCGCTAACGTGATTACACTCGCGGAACGCTACGCCGGAGAGCAGCGCGAGGCATGGCTCTCAAATGCCGCGGCGTTCGCGGTTGGCGCTGCCGCGCTGCTGCTCGCATCGCTCGGACTGTACGTGATTCTCGCGTTCGCGGTCGTCCAACGCACGCGTGAGACCGGCATCCGGCTTGCCATGGGCGCTACATCCGGTGTGATCGTGCGGCAGTTCTTCCGGAACGGCGTCACGGTCGCGACGATTGGCCTCGCGATCGGATTGCCGCTGACGGTGGCCGGCATCTATCTGGTCAAGGCGAGCCTGCTGGGATTCACTGTCCGCAGTGTCGCGACGGTCACGGTCGTGGTGCCGGTGCTCGTCGTCGTCGCGGCGCTGGCGAGTTGGCTGCCGGCGAGGCGCGCGGGGCGCGTGGATCCGATGATCGCGCTTCGGAGCGAGTAGACGCGCCGTCCTATATAGCGTTGGCTACCGCCCGACTGGCATGCCCAGCCTATAAGACTGCCGAGCAGCCCGCCGGCAAGCGCGCCTTCACCGGCTGAGAACAACATCCGATTCATACGCGTGCGGTTCTCGTTGCACGGATCCCGCACGCAGCCAATCTCGTACAACGTGCTGACCGCTGCGCCCGGGACACCGCCGATCACGGCGCCGGCGATTGCCCAGCGCCCCGCGTGGACGCGGCGACGATACGGTGACTGCTTGCCGGGTCGTGCCGATGCACGATGGTGGCGGGATCGCTCCAGCGGCGGCGCCAAGTCCGGCACCAACAACGGTCGAAAGCGCGCGATCCGTGCTGCAACTCTCGCGTGCCTGCGCGTGAACTAGACGAGAAAACAGCAAGACAAACAACGGGACCTACGCGACGGCGGCGACACGTTGCCAACGACAACGTATTGAAGAACTCAAACGAAAAGCGACACCGGGATGTTCGGGTTGGGGACGCCGGCGAAGCCATCGGCCCCGATGGTACGCGTCACCCCGCAACCGATCTCCGATCGGAGGCAAGCGCAGCCTGCATCGTCTCCATGCTGATGAACGGCAGCGAGACATGCTCATGGGTGATCATCCACTTCCCGTTCATGCTTTGAAACCCCGCAGTCACTCGTACCAAGTAGTCGCGTTGCTCTCCAGTCTTCATTGTCGTCCTGACACGCGCCACGTAGTGACAGAAAGCGACGTCATCACGCGTCGTGATGCCCAAGTCGCGCACCTCATAGTCAATCGGTCCTTGCACGGACGCGAACCATCCCTCAAAGTTTTTTCGATAGGCGTTCGCGCCTTGCATTTCCAATGGCATGAGGTCGAACGTGACCGTGTCCGGCGCATAGTGCGCCATCAACGCATTGATGTCTTTGGCGCGCAACGCTTGTGCTGACGTATCGATACGCTCGTGGATCTCTGCGTCGGCCCGCGTCGGGGTCGCTGTCGCTGCCGGTGTCATGACACACTCCTGAATGCTATAGACGTCGTGATGCTTGGACGTGCGCAAAGGGCGCCTCGCGCCCGATGAGCGCAGCACAGTTCCAGACGCATACGCCGGGCCTGAGTGACGTGGACGTCGAGCACGCCTCGCTGCAGCCGACTCCGCTGAAGGCTATCACTGTTCGCTAAAACGGTTGGAAGCAATCGTAATTGCGTTGGCGTGTGATGAGGCCATCGCGGAACGTCAGAAAGACGCCAAAATTTGCGCGCATCTCGTCGCCAATGGCGAGTGACCCGACCGAGACAGCGAGAATGCCGACCCAGAGGACCTCGAGCGCGACTTCCTCCCCGGTGGCCACGGCCGTCCGCACTTCGTACCGTTGGCTTTGGAGGACGCGCTGGCCCCGCTCCGCGGCATCTTCCATCGCCGCGAGATCGCGTTCTGCGCCCTTGGGAACGAACTGGTTCGGATATTCGATTTGGCAGATGTCCGGCGCGAGGAAAGTAAACGGGCCTCCTTTGGCTGTGCTCCCCTCGATCGCGGCGAGGTACAGGCGTGCCCGCTCGAGACTATCGCGTTCCAAACCACTTGGGAGGCTACTCCCGAACGCCTCGGGCGCGCTGGTAGCCGTCGAACTGATTCTCATGGGATTCGTGACCGGCGATGGCCGGAATTGTAGAGTTTGTGTGGCTCGCTGGCGCCCCGGATCAGGTGCAAAGGGGCTACAATAAAAGTGATGCCGAAGGAATCACAATTCAATAAACCCGGTGTCGGCTTCAGCGTCCGGATCGTCTGGCGCGAAGTGTTCGCCACAATCCGCGGGCCGAGAGGATTGCGGTGAACCAACCGATTGCGCTGAGCGCGAACATCGTCCACACGAAAAAGAAGCCGCCGGATTTGTGGACGATACCACCTTCGAATGGACGACGATCATGCCCGCCGCGACGAGCCCGCCGAGCAGCATGATGACGTACCCCGACACCCGATTGGACAACATGAGCGTTCCGTATAGCCACACGACGAAGACGACAACTGGAATGAAGTATTTGACCGCTCCCTCCGCTTGAAGGAGGACGTCGTCCGTCAGGTGAAACATGATGAGGAGAAGCGAGAGCAGGACGCGGCGGTCAACCGGGCGTTGGGTTTCATCGGGCGCTCCGTGTTTGTGGTGGGTTCCGTGAGGCGCGAGCGCTCGCTGGCGCCTCATCGCAGTGACGGCGAAACCATCACAAATCAATAAATCCTCAACGACGTTCGCGCCGATCCCGGCGTCGCGGGCGATGCGTTCGAGGATAAACGGCCTCGGGCCAGAGCGATCTCAGTTGATTGTGCCGGCATTGTCTCGATGAAGCCTGATGTGATCTAACCTGAGCTCACCTGCGAGCGCATCAAATAAGCAGCGCACGCGGAGCATACGCAAATCCTCATCGCGCTCGTTGTGCGGCGTTTCGGTTAGGCCGGCTGCATCGAGGCTTTCCGTTGTTCAGACCCACCCTACCGCTCGACAAACGCGCGAATGGCCGGCGCGGTGGTCAACAGCGCTGTGACCTCCGCCGCGCGACGAGGATCGGCCATCGCACACATTGTATCGGTCATCAGTACGCGCGGGCCGACCCGTCGTCGCTCAAGAACGATTGGCGGTCCCCCGACGCCATCGGCGCGATCGACCAGCACAACATTCGCGCCATCCATCGAGACGCGCTGTCCCCCGATCCACGCGACATCATTGGCGCGATCGTAGACGACGGCGAACGTATCGACCGTCGCGCCGCTCAGGCTCGGCGGTCGGTCGCCCGGTTGCCTCGGCACGCGCGGCGGCCACGCGCCGGTCCGTCGCGTCGCGTCGCGTTCCCAGCCGCGTTGTCCGCGCAGCAACATGGCGGCGTCAAGTCGGATGCCCGCCGTATCGAACGAGATCACGAAGGCCCCCGCGACTCGCGGCGACATCGTGAAGCTACCGCCGGAGGACCCGCCGCTCGGACAGCGCGCCATCGCGGGCGCAGGGTGCTCCTCTGCTGTGGGCGCGGGTTGCCTCGCGCCAACCACAATGCAGGTGATCAGGGCGGCGCCCGTCGTGACACGAATGAACATGAGTCTCCCAGAATGGGTCGCCCCGGTCGCGAGGATTGTTCGCGGCTTACGCGCCAGCGAAGCCGCGAAGGGGCCACAGAGCGATGGCGCAGCCATCACAAATCAATAAATCCTCGACAACTTCAGCGATATGTTAGCCAGCCGCGTGTAGGACGTCGTAGTGGAGAGTCACGATGCCACTGGGGAGGGCGTTCGAGCCGGTCAGCAAAAGCCGAGAGCGAGGAGCGTCTGGCGCAACGAGGGGAACACCACGGGCGAGCAGCACAGGGATGATAGCCACCTCGACCTGGTCGACGACGTCGGCTGCGAGGAGGCTCGCGAAGAGGCTTGCGCCGCCGAACAACCAGATGTCGCGGCCGGGCTCGTCGCGGAGACGCGCGACGGTGGCACTGATATCTCGGCTGACGACCGTGACACCAGGATGCTCGGCTGCATCGAGTGTCCGAGAGAACACGTAGATGCGCCAGCCGGCCGGCCAAAGCGGAGCACCTGGCTGTCTCGTCAGCTCGTACGTACGGCGCCCGAGCAGGACCGTGTCGAAACCCGCGAAGACTGACGCGAAGTCAATTGTAGGATCGTGCACGATCCAGTCGATCTCGCCGTTTAGCCCGGCGATATAACCGTCCAGACTCGCAGCGACCCGATAGCTCACACGCCGCATCGGTGAATCTCCTCGAAGTGTGTGGCAGGCTAGAGCCAAAGTTAAGGTGCGGGCGACGTAGATGGACGCGGCGCCCATCCGTCGGCCACGGATCGTGATGGGTGTTGGGTGCTCGCGCGCACAGCGGGATCCGACAGCTCGGACATGATCGCTTGAACCTCACGCTGGCTGAGGACGACCGGCACGCGCGTTGACCGCCGCGCAGGAACAATTCCGTCGATGCGATCGAGCGGTTGGTCGAGTACGTGCGCATACAGAAACGTGAGCGCTGCCAGGGCTTGCTTCTGCGTCGACGTGGAGACGCGCGCCTCGACCACGAGCATCGAAAGGAATTGTCTGATGATCGTCAAGCATGCACCCAATGTCGATCCGTCCGCCGATCATGCCGAATCACCGCGCCGCATCCCGCATCATCTGAACTCATGCGCCCGGTGCGTCAGTGGCCCGACCTCCAATTCCTTGAACTGCTGCCCCACGAGCGAGATCGCCGCACCGTCGTTCTCCACACGCCCTCGGACAAGCACGAATGGTGCGCGCTTCACGACTTCCTCGTTCGGTGCCACCAACGGCTGCGGGACGACCACGTTCACATAACCGTATTCGTCTTCCAGCAATAAAAAAATCGTCCCGCCGGCCGTCGCCGGCCGCTGACGCACGGTGACCAGCCCGCCCACCGTCACCACGCGGCGGTTCGGCATACGCATGAACTCCACGCTGTCGATCGCGCCGCCTTTTTTGAGCTGCTCGCGCACCGTCTCCATTGGGTGGCCGTAGATACTCATCCCCACGGCGTGATAATCCAAGAATACTAATTGCTCGCGCCCGATCGGCACGGGATCGTGATAGCTGACCGTCGACGGAGCAAGCGGCAGGACATCGCCGGTCGCCCGCAATCCCTCCCACGCCGCATGTCGTCGATCGGCGGCCCACACCTCGAAGGCCCCGGCCTGCGCGAGCGCCAAAACATCGTGCCGCGTCAGCTTGGCCCGCGAGACGACGTCGGCGATCGATGTGAACGGTGCGCGCTCGTGCGCTTCTCGCAAGGCGGTGAGCACCTGAGTCCCAATGCCACGCACAAACCGCCATCCGATGCGCAGCGCAGGTCGTGTCGCATCCGCCGTCTCTTCAGTCGTACACTCCGATTCCCCGCGCGACAAACACGGAGGACGGACGTCCACGCCATGTCGCTTGGCATCGTGCACAAGCGTCGACACGGGATAGAAACCCATCGGCTGCGCATTGAGCAACCCAAGAAAAAATTCAGTGGGATGATGGGTCTTCAAGTGCGACGTCGCATACGCGATCAGTGCAAAACTCCAGGCATGCGACTCAGGAAATCCATAATTCGCGAAGCTCAGCAAATCCTGACAGATCTGCTCCGCCATCGCGTCGCTCAGCGGCGAGATCTCACCCTTCTCGGCTCGCGCCAACATGGCCCTCTTCATCCCGGTCAAGGCCATCTCGAGTCGATGCTTCTTTTTGATGTTGCCCATGGTGCGACGGAGCTCATCGGCTTGACTGCCGCTGTAGCCGCCGAGCTGCATGGCGATCGCCATCGCTTGCTCTTGGAAAATTGGAATGCCCTGCGTGCGCTCGAGGATTTTTTCCAGTTCGGGGTGCGGATATGTAACCTTCTCGCGGCCCAGCCGGCGCTCGGTGTATGGATTGACGAATGCCGCTTGAATCGGGCCGGGACGAATCAACGCCACCTGCACGACGATGTCATATAAATGATCCGGCTTTGTGTGCAAGATGGAATTGATCTGCGCCCGGCTCTCGATCTGAAACGTTCCGATCGTCTCTCCGCGTTGAATGAGCTCGTAGGTCTTCTTGTCCGATTGCGGAATGGAATACATCTCCGGACGCGTGCCCGTCCGCCGTTCGATGCAGTCGTACGCCAGGCGCACCATCGTCAACGCGCCGAGTCCGAGGAAATCAAATTTCGGCACGCCGATCATGTCGAGATCGTCCTTGTCGAATTGGACGATCGTGCGCCCCATCGTGGTCTGCTCGACGGGCAGATAATTGCCGAGCGGCGATCCCGAGAGCACGAATCCGCCGACGTGCGTCGAGCGAAGACGCGCCAGTCCATCAAACCCCTCGAGGGCCATGAGCAACGCTCGGCCGCGCGCGTTTCCCAGATCGATGCCGCGCGCGTCGGCCACTTCGCGCATGCGCTCGATACAGTCTGCCGGTTCGTTCCCATGCACCCGCTTGGAGATCTCGAGCGCCTGATCGACCGAATAGCCCAACGCGCGCATAGCATCCTGTACAGCGGTGGGCGCATGAAAACATTGCGTCACCGCCGTGATCGCGGCATGCGCCCGATCGTAGTTGGCGTACATGTAGTTGAGCACTTCCTCACGCCGCTCATGCTCGAAGTCCACGTCGATATCCGGCGGTTCGGCTTTTCCATCCACGCGTGCTTCCGACAGAAAACGCTCGAACAGGAGACCGTGCTCCACCGGATCCACGGCTGTGATGCCGATACAGAACGCAACCGCAGAATTGGCCGCGCTTCCGCGTCCCTGACACAGAATGTTTTTGTGCCGAGCGAAACGCACGGCGTCGGCCATCACGAGAAAAAAGCCAGCGAATCCGAGTTCTCTGATCAACGCGAGCTCGTGCTCGATCTGATGCGTCTGATCCGTCTCCAGCTCGCCCCACCGTTTTCGCGCGCCCTCATACGCCCACACGCGCAGGGCATCGTCATCGCTCGTCTCGCTCATGCCGGCATTGAGCTTGGCCTTCCGAAAATCTGGCAGGGGAGGGCGCATCCAGTCGAGCTTGAAATCGGCGCACTCCTCGGCGACGCGAACGCTTTCGCGCAATCCTTCCTCGCGACCCTTCCAACGCGCAGCCATCTCGCGCGGCGACAACAACCGCCACTCGCCGTTCGGATGCAACAACCCACGCTCGGCGGCCGTGTCGATCGTGAGATCGTAGCGGAGTGCGGTGAGCATGTCATGCACGAGACGGCCGCGGTCGTCCACATACCGCGGATCTTGCGTCGCGACCCACGGCACGCCGCACTCTTCGGCCAGGCGGATCAGCTCGGTGGCCAGAGCCGTCTCGTGGCCGCCCGTGTGGTGCAGTTGCACTTCTATAGATAAAGTGCCAGATAAAGTGCCGACGGGAAAAACATCGCGCCATCGCGCGAGACAACGCTTTGCCTCGGAGTCGCGGCCGGCTCGCAGCAGCGACGCGATCTCACCTGTGGCCGGTCCGGTGAGCGCGTGCAGTCCATCGGCATGCGCGGCGATCTGAGCCCACGTGACCTTGGGACGCCCGCGCCGCTTGCCCTGCTGCTTCTGATCCCACGCGTCCCACTGGCCGACACGCGCCAACGTTACCAGCGCGGCAAGATTCTGATAGCCGAGTTGCGTGCGGGCGAGAAAGGCCGCGGGATGTCCGTCGACCACGATCTCCGCACCGACGATCGGCCGAACGGGATACTGACAGGTTCTGCACGGCTCGCCCGGCTCATGCCGTTCGACATCGTTGCAGATCGGGCTCGGCAGCGGCGACATCGCTTCGACCGCGAACTTCGCGATGCCGCCGAGATCAGCGGTATCAGTAATCCCTAAATGCGTGTACCCGAGCGCGCGCGCGTGTGTCGCCAACCCCTCGGCGGAGACGGCGCCGTCGGAGAAGGAGAAGCAGGTGTGGGCGCGGAGCTCGACGTACACTCAGAATGACAGGTCCATGGTATACGACACTTCTTCGGGGCCAGCGGCGAAGTGTCCATCGCCGCGCAGGTCGCGCAACGCGCCGCTGCCGAGTCCGGGCAGGATGGTCCAGCGGCCGGAGGCGACGCCGTTCTCGAAGGTGCCGATGTCCTGCATCACGAAGCTGCCTTCGCGATCGCCGACCTTGCCTGTCACGCGTGCCAGCCCCACGAAGGTCGCACAGTGGGATCCATAACCCATCAAGTACGCAACCGACGCCTCGCCCTCGATGTCGCCCGTCAACTCGTTCGTTGCGTCGGCGTGCACCAACGTCGGTTGCCCCGCCGCTTTGTCGTACGGCGTCTCTTCCCATCCCAGCGTTTTGAACGTTCCTGTCACGCGTGTCATTGTCGTTCCCCGTCCGTGCGTTAGTCCCACCAGCCATGAAGAAACCAGTCCGTCGTCTGCTGCTGTGATCCGTGAAACAACCACACCATCATTCCATCTTCGCGCACGCAGCGGAAATACTCGCGCGCGTACTGCGTCTGCCATTGTCCGCCGGATACGCGGTCTGGCCCCGCCGCTTCGACGATGTCGTGCCATTCGTTGCCGTCGAGATAGCGGACGGGAACGTCGTGATCGCGCCGCTGTTCGGTGGACACAGTCACCACCTTGGGCGACGGCAGCAGTTGGAGCGTGAGTGCGGGACTCGGATTCTTTGTCGCGCGCGCGGGAGTGCGTGATACCGCTCCGCGATTCTTCCACGTCGTTCGCGCCTCGACCAACGGATGCTCCGAGTTTTCCGGCGTCACGACCACGTCGCCCTGATCGTCGGTGAGTTGGATGATCGCGTCTTCCACCATAGGCGCGCTGGCGAATCCGCGGTCGAACAAATCGCCCTGCGCGCCGTGGTTTCCCGTCACCGACTCCACGCGGAGCGTCACGCCCATCACGGCGTCGGGCAGCGTCAACGTGTCGAGCGCCTCGCGGACGAGACGCATCCACCGCCGTTGCTCAGAGCTCGGCCGCGACGAACGAATGAGATGCGCGCGCTGCGTGCGGTTGCCAAGCAAAAAGACGATCGACATCTCCCGCGCGCGCTCGCCCCGTTCAGCGAGTGATGCGCACACCGTGCCGGCGAGCGAGTTGATGACGAACAGCAACCGTTCGGGATCTTTGAGTCCGTATTCCACCCATTCGATCGACGCGCTGGGCAGCGCTCGTACAGGAACTCTAAATAACCATCGTTCGCTGTCGGCGCGAGCGCGAAGCCAGAACTTCACCCCTTCGATGCCGAGCCGCACTTCGATCGCCTCGGCGTCCAGCGCGGCGAACGCGCCGCAGGTTTCGATGCCGAGTCCTTGCAGCAATGCCGCGAGATGTTCGGAGGGCGAGAGGACGGCAAGCTTGTACGGCGCGATGAACTCTTGATCTTGCCCCGGCTTGACGATCACCAACTGCGTTTCACTTTGTGTTGCTGCCACCTCGGCGGCCACGGGTGTTATGGCGACGCCGGCGTGCGCGTCGTCGAAGCCATAATCGGCAGCGACGCGCAGCATGTGCTCGGCGAGCTTTCCGCCGTGGAGGCCGCGCGCGTCGCCCCAGATGAGACCACGCTCGCCCACCGCGACGCGCGGGGCATGTGCGAGCAAACTAGCAACGAGATCAGCGGGGAAGTCCGCGCCGGTCGGCCAGCTCGGACTCCAAAGACAGACGTAACTCATGATGCATGACCGGAATAGGAAAGTCCGTGTGAGCGTTCCACCCCACCGTGCGCGCGTGCACCCGCACGGTGACATCTTGTGCTTCCGCCGGATCGCCGAATGGTGTGCGGCGCCAGCGATAGCACAGCAGACGCGACGTGAGTCGCAAGCTCGCCATGGACGCCGATGTGCCGACGGTGACGAGCGCCGTACCGCCTTCGCGCGCCGCGCGCGTGAGCCGGACGGTTTCAGTACCCTGGGGTTCAGTACCCGATAATATGAGAAGTGAAAAGCCTCCCGAGCGCAGCAGCTCCTCCGCGGCGCGGAGCGCGTGGAGGCGGGACTTGGGTCGCACGAGATAGGGGCCATCGTTCCAGAAGGCGCCGGCGATGGTGTTGTCCCCATCGATCCACGCCGAGCGTTCGCCGTCGGCCACGACGGCGTGGCAGGAGGCGCGAAGAATGGCGGTCGCGCCGCCCTGGGGCGCCCAGACGGACAGCCGTCCTCGCGGCAGCCCTCCGTTCAGCACATGGTCGAGCGCGCTGATCCCCGTGGCGACCTGCTCCGTGGTCTGCGCGCCGCCGGGCGTTCCAGACGGATTTCCCTTGAGCGGAGTGGCATCGGGGAATCTCTGTTCGATCAGTGCGCGGAGCGCGGCGATGGACGTCGACATGAGGGGGGAAGAAGGTATGCCGAACATAAACCGAAAGCAATAACCAATCCACATTTCTGCCCATTGTTTGGCAGACGAGTCAGAAATGTGATGTCTTGCCGATCACCGTTCGTGTGTGCTATATGTGGTAGTCACACATATCAATCCATGCTCACCCCAGAACTCAAAAAAGGAAGCGCCGAGTTCCTGACCCTCTCGCTCCTCGAAGCGGAGGCTCGGCACGGCTATGAGCTCTCGAAGCTCATCGAGAGCCGATCCAACGGCGTGCTCACCTTCCACGTCGCCTCGCTCTATCCGCTGCTCTATCGCATGGAAGAACGCGGCTGGATCGTGGGACGATGGGTGGAGAACGACGGGCAGCGCCGGCGTCGCTACTATGCCATCACCGCGGACGGAATCACCACACTCGAAGCGCAACGAAAGAGTTGGCGCGAGTTCGCTGCGGCGATCGTCAGCGTTTCGGGGGTGAGCTATGTCTGATTGGCGACGCGAGATCCGCACGCGACTGGCGAACGCGCGTCTCGATCCGGCGTACGAAGCAGACATCGTCGAGGAGTTGGCGCAGCACCTCGACGATCAATTCGCCGATCTCACGGCACGCGGCATGAGCTCGGACGACGCGCGCGCCACGCTGCTCACGCAACTCGACGATCCCGCATCACGTTTTCCTCATGACATCCTCGAGTGCCGCCGAGCGGTTCGAATACGCGACTCGACGCCGATCGGTGGACGTCCGACCGCCACCAACTTTCTCGCATCGATCTGGCACGACATGAAGTATGGCGCGCGAGCGTTGCGTCGCACGCCGGGTTTCACCGCGGTGATCGTACTCTCGCTTGGCATCGTGATCGGCGCGAACACCGCGATCTTCGGATTGATGCACAGCGTGCTGCTCCGGCGCCTGCCGCTGCCGCATCCCGAGCAACTCGTGGCGCTTCGGCCGATGAATGGCGGCTACCGCGCCAGCCTCACATACGACGATTACAAAACACTCAAGCAAGCGCCAGGTTTTCCGCGCACCGAGGCGTACGTTCCGCTGGGAGCGACGGTTTCGGTGCAGGACGATCACGCCGACCTGTGGGTGGAGCTCGTCAGCGGAGGATATTTCGATCTGATCGGCGTGCCGCCGCTTCTTGGCCGCACGATCTCCAATGCCGATGACGCGACGAGCGCCCCTGTCGTTGTTGTGAGCGAGGACTACTGGCGCCAGCACTTGGGCGGCGACCGCGCGGCGCTCGGTAAGCCGCTCACGATCAACGACGTTTCGTTCACACTCGTCGGCGTCATGCCGCACACATACAGAGGCATCTACTTCGGGCACGCGTTTTCGATCGCCATTCCGCTCACATCGGGGTTCCTCACCGACGACCGCGTGAGGAACTTCAACGTCTCGCTGCTCGCGCGTGTGCCGAACGGAGCAAGCGACCGCGCAATGGCCGCACGCGTCAACGCTGCATTTCTCCACTGCTGCTCGAGCCACGCGCCGATCGGACGACAGTCCGCGATCGCTGACCCCCGGCCGAGGCCGATACCCGAAGACGGGCCGGTAAGCGCCAACGGCGGGTGGCACGATCCGACTGATGCGACGCCGCACGTGCAAATCCTCGACGCGAGTCGTGGCATCACATGGAGTGTGGACTTTCGCGGCCAATACAAACGAGTGCTCTTCGCGCTCATGGCGGGCGTCGCGCTACTCCTCGTCATCGCCTGTGCCAACGTTGGGACGCTATTGCTCACGCGCGCGGCCGCACGCACGCGCGAATTTGCGGTTCGTCTGTCGCTCGGAGCGAGTCGTGGGCGACTGATGCGCCAACTGCTCACCGAGAGCCTGGAGGTGGCGATCGCCGGCACGATGCTCGGTCTCGTGCTGTCGTGGGCCGGCACCTCGCTGATTCTTCACAATTTGCCCGGCAACGCCCTGCAACTTGGCGACGTCATCGCATGGCGAGCGAGTCCGACGATCCTCGCGTTCACCACGGTCCTCGCCGCGATGTGCGCCGTTATTGCGGGAATTTGGCCGGCGCGACATGGCGCGCGCGTGGACATCCTCGCGCCGCTGACCGGTGCGGATCGAGCGAACGCACGCGCACGCGGATGGCCGGTGGACGCTGGACTCGCCGTCGCACAAATATCCCTGGCGCTCGTACTCGTGGCGACGGCGACACTGTTCGTCGCGACGCTGCGCAACTTGGAGCGCGCCGATGGCGGTTATCACAGCCGGAATGTTTTGTTGGCGCGCGTCGAGTCGCGCAATACTCGATTCGAACACACGGGCCTCGGCGCCGTCGTACCACGGATCGTGGAAGATCTGCGCCGCCTTCCCGGAGCCGACGCGGTTTCGGCATCGCTCGCTGCTCCGGTCATCAGCGATTTCTGGGCAATGCAGCACGTCGAGATTCCTGAGCGCGCGCCGATTCCTGGCGACGAAACACCACTCGCGAACGCGGTGACGGCCGGATACTTCGCCGCGACCGGCATTGGACTTCAGGCCGGACGAGAGTTCGATGATCACGACGTAGCCGGCGGCGAGCCGGTGGCCGTTGTGAGCGAAGCATTCGCGCGCCGATACTTCGCTGATCGCAGTCCGATCGGGGTATCGCTCACCGTCCAGTTCAGGACATCGCAGCGCCTCCGCATTGTCGGAATCGCTCGCGACGCCCAGTATCGAGATCTGCACGGCCAGCCAAGCGAAATGTGGTACATGCCGTGGGCGCAATGGAACGCGCTCTCCTGGGCTCCTTCATACGTCGCGATCGCTGTCCGAACCGAGCGAGATCCTGTCAGTCTCGCGCCTGCTGTGCGATCCGCGATCAATCGGCTGGCGCCCGGCGTTCGCATTCGGCGCATCACGAGCGTCGGTGAATTGCTCGACGACGCGCTGGCGAAAGAACGGCTCGCTGCCGGACTCGCCGCGCTGTTCGGCGTGGTCGCGCTCGGGCTCGCGCTGCTCGGCGTGTACGGCGTCGTCGCCTACTCCGTCACGCGTCGCACCCAAGAGATCGGCGTGCGCATGGCGCTCGGCGCCGCTCCTCGCGATGCCGTCTGGCTCGTCATGCGGCAGACGGTGACAATGGCGATTGTTGGCGTGTCGATTGGAATTCCGCTCGCCTACGCCGCCGGTCTCGGGATCGCGTCGCAACTCTTTGGCGTTGGCGCGGCCGATCCTCGCGTGCTGCTCGGTGCCGCGATCGTGCTCGGCGTCGCCGGCGCCGCGGCCGGATTGATTCCCGGACGCCGAGCTGCGCGAGTCGATCCGATCATCGCGTTGCGGAGCGAGTGACGTCCTCCAACGGAAGATCAAGCTGGTCGGAGCCGGCGAACCGCCCGGTGATGATTTCCTCCCGCGCCGAATCGGGGGCGCGGCCGTAGCGGCCCGTCGTCACACCGTACTTTTTGCAGAGCGCGCGCATGAGTTCCTTGAGTCGCTCGCTGTAGGCAGCGCTCACGTTATGATCGAACGCGTACGTCGCGCGATATCGCTTGGCGAGATGCGGAAATTCCTGCTCGATGAACGGCAGATATCGCGCGCGTGCGGACGATTGCAATCGCAACGCGCAGGCGTTCACATACGACGCTCCGCGCTCGGCCACTGCTTTGACGAGTTGCTCGAGTGCGTCCGGATGATCCGTGATCGCGGGCAACACGGGCATGACGTTGATGCCGGTCTCGATGCCGGCTTCGCGCAATCGCGCGAGCGCACGCAAGCGCGCTTCCGGTGTGGGCGCGCGCGGCTCGAGTTTGCGCGCCAACTCGCGGTCGAGCGAGATGAGCGACAAGTGGACCGAAAGCCCCGAGATACGATTGATGCGCGTCAACAGGTCGATGTCGCGCGTGATCAACGGACTCTTGGTGATGATGCAGATCGACAGCCCTGGATGCTCGGCCAGCACTTCGAGCACCGATCGCGTGATACGAAAGCGACGCTCGGCCGGTTGAAACGGATCCGTCGCCGTGCCGATGACGATGGTCTCACCGCGGAGCAGCGCGAGGTGCTTTTCAGAACCGTGGCGTAAGACCTTTCTCAAGACGTCGGCCGCATTCTGTTTGACGAAGATGCGCCGTTCGAACGCGAGCCAGGGCGGGAGCGTGTCGCGCGCCGACTGCATGTCGGCATGGTCGGGATTTTCCGTGGCGTGGCGGTCGAGCACCCAGTGATGCGCGTAGCGCGCGTAGCAGTACGCACAACCAAATGCGCACCCGATGTACGGATTGATCGACCAGAATCCCATCCCCGTGGTTTCCGGTCCATTCAGCACGGAGCGCGCGATCGTCCCGAAATACCGAATGTCCTTCTGTTCACCGACCGTGGGCAGTGGGCGCCCGAGGACCGTGGCATCGAACAGCGCCGGCTCCTCCACCTTCTTCGCCATCCACAATATTACCGAATAAATACCGAAAGTGATAGGTCTCAGGTCTCTGGTCCCAGGATGAGAGGGAACTGCCGAGTCACTCCTATCCTCAGACCCGAGACCTGTCAGTACAGATTGAGACCAACGTCGAGCTTGCCATCGACGCGCGGACGGGCGAAGAAGTTGGCATAGTGCGCGTCGCGTGAAATTCGGAAGGTGTGGAGCGCGGCAACGCTTCCAAAAATGAGCGTGATCTGCGTCTTGGTGAGCGCATGCGTGCGCGCCATGAAGTCGACGTCGCTCACCGAGCCCGTGCGCCCGATGGTCAGATAGAACAGCGTCGTCCCGATCCCGCCGGCCAAAAGCCCACGCTCGAATGCTGCGCCGCGCCGGTGCGGGATGTCGAGAATCCCCTCGTCGAGCAGCGACTGGATCGTGAGGCCGGCCGCGGAAAAGAGAAATTGCTTGTGTGGCTCGGTGTGCGAGTTGATGCCAGAGTAGATCGTGGGACGTAACTTGTCGAAGCCGAAGGTCGGATGTTCGCCCGCGGCCACCGATACCATGATGTGCGCCGCTTCGTGCAGCATGATGCTCGTCGCGGCGCCCAGCACAACTTTCTTCCAGTAGTTGGACGATGGGAGGACTGAATCCACCGCCTGAGCTCGGGCAACGTTTGGCGCGACGACGAGCAGAGCAGTGAAACCGCAGCGACGAATGGTTTGAAGAACGCTCACGATGAACCCGTAACCCTTGATTCGCATGCGACAGAAACTGTCGGACCTCGAGATACAACGTGCACTCGGAGGACTCGGCGGGTGGGCGCGCCGCGGAGAGACGTTGGTGAAGACATATACCTTCGATCGCTTTGGCGACGGCATCGCGTTCGTCGACCGGGTCGCGTTGGAGGCCGATGCCATGGATCATCATCCCGACATTGACATTCGCTACACCAAGGTGACCTTGAGTCTGTCGACGCATGACGCCGGCGGCATCACGTCATCGGACCTCAAGTTGGCGGAGAAGATCGAGTCGGTCGCAGGCCCGTCAGCGTGAGCGCGCACCACGGGCGCGCTCTTCAGAACGACAGCAACTAGCGCCGTCGTCCGCCCAAGAGGCTCAGGATGAAGACGAACATATTCAGCAGATCGAGATAGATCTGCACCGCGGCGATCACGTAGTCGTCCTGCCCAAACGTGTTCGAGCGCAGGATGCGCCACGTGTCGAACACCAGCAGTCCGCTGAATACCAACACGCCCACGCCGGAAATCAACAGACTGGTTGCCGCGCTGTGCATGAAGAAGTTGAGCACCATGGCGGCCAGTAACACCCATAGGCCGACCATGAAGAAGCTGCCCCACGCACTGAAGTCGCGCTTGCTCACCAACGCGTAGAGCGACAACACGCCGAATGCCGAGAAGGTGAGAATTCCTGCCTGACTCACCGTGCCCGGTGCGCTCCGCTCGGCGAGGAGCAGGAAGGGTGCGAGCCAGATGCCTTCGATGAACGTGAAGATCAGCGTCAGAATCACGTTCTTTGGAAACTCCCGCGCGGCGCGCTGCGCCATGATCAGCGGGATGAACATGCAGATGAAGGTAATGAACGGGTGTTGAATGACGCCCTGCATGACCGCGTCTTGCGTGAACGCGAACGCGGAACCCGCCATCGTGACGAGCACGCTGAGAAACACCAACCCGTACGTACGCCGGACGAGTGTTGCGCGTTCTGCGCCGGAACGAACCTGCGTCGTTGCCGCCGCTGTGTATGAAAAGCCCATGATGAGCCCTGACTCCGTTGGAGATCGTTACCGGAAATAATACCCCGGGCGCAGGGCTGGGTGCCAGCGCCGCGCCGGGGATACGCCGCGTGCTAGTGCGTGACAGGCGTCGCGCGGGTGACGACGGAGACGTTTCCGTTGACGGCGCGCACCTTGACGACCCGCGTCAGGGCGCCGATCTGGCCGAGGAAGTGCCGGCCTGGGCGGCCCTTGCCGGTTGATTCGAGTGGTAAGTCGGTCCGCACCAAACCATTGACGACCGACAGGTCGAACGCGCCCTCGAGCTTGGGTGGGAGTTCGGCGCGAATGGTTCCGTTGGTGGTCGACAGGCTCACGGGGTCGGCGTCGGCCAGCACGTCGGTGGTCAGACGGACGTCGCCATTCGTCGTGGACAGCGCGAGTGGTCCCGACACGTTCGACGCGTTCACCGTGCCGTTGGTCGTGTGCGCCGTGACGCCGGCGGACATCCCGTCGATTTGCACCGAGCCGTTGGACGTTCTCGCATCGACGACGACGTTGGCCGGAATTTCAGCCGTGAAGTCGGCGGACGCGTCGCTGTTCCGGTGGAACAGGCTGAACATGGTCAGGAAGCTATTCGTCTGCCGGCCGCGATATCCGCTCGAGCCGCATTTTCCGCTGCCTCTCCACATCGCGCAGACGTAGTAGTCGTTGCCCACCTGGTTCACGGTGAACTTGATGTCGTTGGAGTGGCCGCGGCGCCAGCGGCGCGAACCGCTGATCTGCACCGATTGTCCTTCCGCCCGTTTCACAGCGATGTCACCGGCGCCGTCGCGGAGATGCACGACGGCACCGGCGGGAAGCTGGCTCGTCCACTGAAAGGCGCGCTCGTCCTCACCGGGACGCGAACAGGCCGCCGCGACGAGCGCGGCGACGGCAACGAAGGCGATTGGGTACTTCACGCGTCCCCCATGGTACGGGTCGACCGGCTCTCTTTAGGAGATACGCTCCGGTACGGTGAAAGTTACGCCGACGGCCCGGATCTCACGTCGATCCACGGTTCATGCTATCGATGTCGTAGTTCCACGCTGCCGTTTACGGTCTCGAGGCGGATTCGGGGCCCGCCCGGCTTGCCGATGTGCGCGCGCAGGTGTTTGGGATCCAAGCGACCGCTCACGGTCATCTCGAAATTTGTGTTGAGCGAGCCGTTCACGGTCTGAAGGTCCACGTCCGCGCCGAATTCGCCCCCGAACTCGACGACGACACTGCCGTTGACCGTGGTGAATTCCATGTTCGCGTCGGAATCGAGTCTGCCGAGCCGAGCGCGGGCGCCGCCGTTCACGTTGGTGGCGTTGACTGGGCCGCCGCTCGTGTTCACTTCGAGCTCACCGTTGACTGTGGCGGCGTCGACTTCGGCAGTGGCGCCATCGACGATGACCGCGCCGTTGATGGTGTTGACGCCAACCTTCACTCCCTTCGGCACGAGCACGCGAAAGTCCACGCCCACGTCGTTGTTGCGTGAGCGCCGATCGTCGCGGTCGCCGCGGGTGTCGTAGTTCCGGTCGTCGCATGACGAGCGCTCGCCCCACAGCGCACAGATCACGACGCTCTCCTCGCCGGGGCCGAATTTTTTTGTCTCGAATCGGACGACCGCCGGATCGCCGCGGCGCCACCGCTTTGTGGCAGTGACCTCGACGTTGTCGCCGCTCGCCGCGCCCACGGTGATTCCTCCGTTGAGATTCCGAATACGGATCCAGCGGCCGGCGGGAATCTTTCCCGACCAGGAAAAGCTGTTGTCTTGTTGTTGCCGTTGCCCGGCGGCGGGCGACGCCATGGTCGCGATCGTGGTGATCAGCGCGACCGAGCGAAGGATCAGTCTCATGTGTCTTGTCGCAGGGGCAGGAGCAGTGTTCATCGGATCATTCGGATTTTCACATCGCCGCTCACGGTGGCGAGGTCGAGCCGACGACCGCCCGCTCCAATGCGTGCGTCCATGTTGCGCCGGCTCATGCGCTGATTGCCGTTGATGGTGAGCGGGTAATCGCTGTCCATACTGCCGCTGACCGTGGTCATCGAGACATCCGCGTCGAACTGGCGCGGCAACTCCAGTGTAACGTCGCCGCTCACGGTGTGAAAAGACAGATCGCCTCGTCCCGCGAGCTCTTCCACACGCACCTCGACGTCGCCGCTGACCGAGTGCGCCTGGACCGAAGTGGCGCGCAGGCGGTCGAGCCGGATGTCGCCGCTGACGCTGTTCGCGCGGACGTCACCCTGCGCGCCGCTGATCGCGACGTCGCCGCTCACCGAGCTCGCGGACACCAGCAGGTTCGCAGGAACCGCGATCTCGAGATTCATGCTGACGTTGTTCCAGTCGCGGTCGCGATTCCAGCCGCGATCGTTGTTGTTGTGAACGCCGCGATCGTCGCAATAGGAATTGGCATCGTCGTAGATGACGCAGATGACGACCCCGTGGGACGTCTGTTGCACGTCGGCCTTGATGCGATCGAAATAGCGGTCGTTGCCGT
>Ga0193753_10001080_pt1 | contig 24178 bp, 16 predicted proteins | sample H1c2metaG_FD_144925 | JGI IMG/M metagenome (GOLD analysis project Ga0193753, IMG submission 144925) | Soil microbial communities from a riparian zone of the East river system, Colorado, United States - H1c2 | ecosystem: Environmental > Terrestrial > Soil > Riparian zone | place: USA: East... | reverse complement strand
GCTGGGCAGCGGCGGAATCGAGTTGCGAGCGGGTCGGCACGGCGGCGGCCTCCATCCTGGCTGGTAGATCGTCAGCATGCCTCCACCGCGCTGCCACGGCGAAACACGGCGGCGCGAAACTGCGGGGCGTCTCGCGCGAAATGGCCGCGAGCGCGCCCCACACGGGGTGATGAGATGAATTCCGGTGGGATAGGGACGGGACGGGCTCGCACGCGCCGCGTCAGCGCCGGCGAGAGCGTGTGCGGCGATTCGCGGAACCGGCGCTCGGGCCGGATGTCGTAGCGATCGCTGTCCGCGCGCGCCCGGGCCTTCCGCCCGTGTGGGGCGCGCTTGCTTGCGAAAGGCTCCCCATGCTGCCGTGGACCTCGGTCTGCCTGGTGGTCGCGATGTGCGTCGCGCCACTCTCTGCTCGAGCCGATTCTCCCCCGCGCGTCCTCCACGACGCGACCATCGTCACCGACGGCACCATGGTCAGAAACGCCGAGGCGACCGTGTTCGTCTCGGTCACCGGCGCGACAGGGCTCACCGCGAGCGCGCCGGTCGCCGGCGCCTCGATCGAGGTCTCGCTGGCGCCGCCCGCGGCGGTGCCACGTGCGCCGGCCCCGGCTGGCTCGCCGCGCCTGGTCGGGCAGGCGCGGACCGGCGCCGACGGCACCGCCGTCGTCCACTTCCGGGTGCCGCCGCTCGACCCCGGCTCGTACCGCCTGCTGGTGGTGACCCGCTCGCCGCACGGCAGCTCGACCACCGCGCGCGCGGTGGAGATCGCCGACCAGCTCCACCTCCACCTGCGCACCGACCGCGGGGTCTACCGCGCCGGCCAGACGATCCTCTGGCGCGTCACCGCGGTCGGCGGCGCCGACGCGCACCCCGCCGCCGGCGAGGAGGTCGAGCTGGTCGTGCGCGACCCGCGCGACACCGCCATCTGGCGCGGTCGCCAGGCCATCCCGGCCAGCGGCATGGTCGCCGGCTCGATCCCGCTGGCCGACGATCTCCTGACCGGCGGCTACGCGCTGACCGCGCGGGTGAGGGGCAACGAGCAGACCGAGCGCGTCGAGGTCCGCGAGTTCCGGCTGCCGGCCTACGAGCTGCGGGTCGAGCGGGTGGACGAGCGGCCGATCGATCCGGGCAGCTCGTTCGCCGCCCGCGTCACCGCCCGCTACCGCTACGGCGAGCCGGTCGGCGGCCAGGTCGACCTATCGCTCGACGCGGATGGCCGGCCCGACGACGGCGCCGCCGCCACCGGTCGGCTGGACGCGAGCGGCGTCTTCATCGCCTCGCTGCGCGTCCCGTCCCGCGCCGCCGGCGCGATCGCCATCCACGCCACGGTCACCGACGGCGCCGGCCGCCGCGAGCGCGCCGAGCTGTCGGTGCCGCTGCGCGTCGACGACGACCTCCGCCTCGCGCTGGTGCCCGAGCGGGCCACCATGACCCCCGGCGCGCTCCACTGGTTCACCGCCCTCACCACCGACGGACGCGGCCACATGATCCCGGCCCGCGTCCACCTGCGCGCCGAGCGCGGTCGCCGGCTCTCGTTCGACTCGCCCGGCGCGCTGCGCATCGCGCTGCGCGCGCCCGACGCCACCAGCTGGACCCTGCGCGCCTCCGCGATGGCGGCCGGCGGCGATGTCGACGAGAAGGAGGTCTCGGTGCCGCTCGGTCCCGGCCCTGTGCTTCGCCTGCGCGACGCGGTGGTCGCGGCCGGCGCGCCGGTCGTCGTCACCGGCAGCTGGGATCGACCGCGCGGGGCGGTCCTCGCCACGCTGCTGCGCGACGGGGCGCCGATCGCCTCCACCCTGGCGCGCATCGATCGCGCTGGATCGCTCCGCGCCGAGCTTCGCCCGCCGCCGGGCTCGTTCGGCCTGGCCACGGTGCGGCTGGTCGAGGTCGGCTGGGATCCGTCGCGCACCGGGGCGACGCGCGATGGCCAGCACCTCAACGTCTACCTGCGCCCGGCCCGGCTCGACGTCGCGATCGCGGCCGAGACCCGCCATCGGCCCGGCCAGCGGGCCTCGCTCGAGGTCGCGGTGCGCGACGCGGCCGGGCGCCCGGTGCCCGGCGCCGCGCTGGCCGCGTCGGTGGTCGACGAGCGCGTGCTGGCGCTCGGTCAGCCGCGCCCCGACCTGGCCGACGCGCTGCAGCGGATCGATCGGGTCGAGGACGGCACCGCGCTCGGCCTCGTCTTCGCCGATCTCCTCGCCGCCGGCAGCGCGGCCGGCGCGACTCGCCCCGCTCCGACCCCGGTCGCCGGCGCCAGCACCGACGCCGCGCTGCGCGCCATCCTCGAGGCGCTGCCGCCCGAGCAGCACCGGCCCGAGCTCGTCGTCCCCGCCGAGCAGCGCTGGGAACGCGAGTCGGCCCGGATCGTCCGGGCCCGCGAGAAAGCAATCGCCCGGCTGGTCGCCACCCCCGGCGCGATCGGCCGCCCCGGCGCTCGCGGCGCCTGGCACTACCACCGCGAGCTGTGGCAGCTCCTGGCCGAGGCCGGCTGGAGCGAGGCCGACCGCGCCACGCCGTGGCGCGAGCCGACCACGTGGACCTACGCGGTCATCCTCGATCCGGGCCTCGCCTTCGACCAGCTCGCGCCCGAGATCGCCGACCGCCGACTCGACCAGCTCGCCGAGGCCCTCCGTCGCCGGCCTGCGCGCGCGCGCCGCCTCCTCGGCGAGCGCGGCACCGACGCCCTCCGCGCGCTGGTCGCGAGCGGCGACATCGAGAGCTGCCTGGCCGCAGACTCGTGGGGAACGTCGATCCACGTCGAGCGCCAGGGCGCCTGGTTCCTCCCGCGCCTGCCCGACGCGGCCATCGACCTGGTCTCCGCCGGACCGGACCGCGTCTTCGCCACCGCCGACGATCGCCGGCTGGAGGACATCTTCCCGACCGGCGGTGGCATCGGCTGGGGATCGAGCGGTTACGGGGCGGGCGGCGGTGGCATCGGCTTCGGCAGCGCGTCCGTCCTGGGTGGCGCGCGCATCGGCGCGCGGCGCGAAGAGCCGCTCGTGCGCCGCCGCTTCGACGAGACCGTGCTCTGGCAGGTCGGCGTCGTCACCGATGGCCGCGGCGGCGCTCGCCTCGACGTCCCGCTCGGCGACAGCATCACCGGCTGGAGGGTCGCGGTGGAGGCGCTGTCGCGTGCCGGCGCGGTCGGCTCGGCCGAGACCCGGCTCGAGACGTTCCTGCCCCTCCACCTCGACGCCGAGCTGCCGGCCCGGCTCGCGGCCGGCGACAAGTATCGCATCCCGATCGCGATCGCCAATCACTCGGGCCGCGCCCAGCGCCTGACCGTCATCGTCGACATCGGCGGCGCGCTGCGCTGGCTGGACGACGGCCCGCTCGAGATCGACCTGGCCGCGGGCGAGACCGGCGTGGTTCACACCCGGGCCGCGGCGGTCACCGCCGGCGTGGGCCGGGTCCGGCTCGAGCTCCGGGCCGGCCGCGCCGCGGTCGATCTCGTGGACCGATCGATCCCGATCGATCCGCCCGGCGAGGTGATCCGCGGGCTCCACACCGGCGAGGTCGACGACGGAGCCGGTCGCCTGCGCTTCGAGGTCCCGCCCGGCGCCGCGGCCGGCTCGCTGCGCGCCCGCCTGCGCCTGTTCCGCGGCGCGGCCGACCTGGCGGTCGACGGCCTCGAGGGCATGCTGCAGGAGCCGAACGGCTGCTTCGAGCAGACCTCCAGCACCACGTACCCCAACCTGCTCGTCCTGCGCCTCATCAAGGACACGCCGCGCATGGCCCGCGTCCGCGACCGCGCGCGCGAGCTGGTCGGGCGCGGCTACCAGCGCCTGCTCGCCTACGAGGTGACCGGCGGCGGCTTCTCCTGGTTCGGCGAGGAGCCGGCCAACCAGGTGCTGACCGCGTACGGGCTGACCGAGTTCGTCGACATGGCGGCGGTCTATCCGGTCGACCCGGTGCTCATCGCGCGGACCCGCGCCTGGCTGCTCGGCAAGCAGCAGCGCGACGGCTCGTGGAGGCCGGACGCGGCGTTCCTGCACGACTGGTCGCAGGTGCAGGGCCGGGTCTCCACCACCGCGTTCATCGCGTGGGCCCTGGCCGAGGCCGGCGCGCGCGGCCGCCCGCTCGAGCGCGCGCTCGGCTTCCTGCGCGCCCACCGCGCCAGCGTCGCGCGCGACCCGTACCTGGTCGCCCTGTGGGCGGCGGCCGAGGGAGCCGCTCACGGCGCGCGCAACCCGGCCCTCGCGCTCCTGGTCCGCGCCGGTGAGGAGGGCCCCTCCGGTCTGGTCTTCCGCGCGCGCGGACGCACGATCTTCCACGCCAGCGGCCGCGACGCCGACGCGCAGCTCACCGCGCTCGCGGTCACCGCGCTGGCCCGGGCCGGCCGCCAGCGCGAGGCCCAGCGCGCGCTCGACTGGCTGTGGCAGGCCAGGAGCGACAACTACGGCTGGGGCACCACCCAGGGCACCGTCCTGGCCCTGCGGGCCGCCGCGGTGGCCGCGCCGCCCGCGCCGTCGGAGACCGGCACCCTGCGCGTCCGCGTCGACGGCCGCGACGCCGGAACCATCGACCTCGCCTCGATCGACGTGCCCCAGCTGAGCCTGTCCGGTCTCGCGCCCGGACCCCACCAGCTCACCGTCGACGGCGACGCGCGCGGCCGGCTGCGCGCCGATCTGCGCCTGTCGTGGCGCGAGCCGCGCGCCGCGCAGGCCGCGTCCGCCGGCCTCGACGTCAGCCTGAACGCTCCGTCGGTGGTCGCGCTGGGCGGCGCCGCCACGTTGACCGCCCGGCTCACCAACCGGTCGCGCGCGGCCGTCGCGATGCCGACCGCGGTGTTACCGGTCCCGCCCGGCTTCGCCGCCGACCCGGCGTCGCTCGCCGCCCTCCGCCGCGCCCGCGGCGTCTCGCGGGTCGAGGACCACGGCGATTCGCTGGCGGTCTACCTGCTCGACCTCGGCCCCGGCCAGACCGTCGACCTCGCCTATCGCCTCGACGCCGAGGCGGTGTGCGACGTGCTCGTCCGCCCCGCGTCCGCCTACGCCTTCTACACACCGTCGGTGCGCGGCAGCTCGGCGGCCCGGCGCCTGCGAGTCTCAGCCGGGCGCGCCGCGACCCGGCCCACCGCGCTGCCGTGACGCACGAGCGCGCGCGGCTCTCGCCGCCTGACGCGCGTTGTCGGCCGGCATCGGCTGACGCTGGCCCGGCGAGACCGCCGGGTCCGAGCGCACTGACTCGTCGACCTCGACCTTCTCGGCCTGACCGTCGAAGCGGTGGCCTTCCCCGCGAGCGCGCGCCACGAAGTGGATCTTACCGCGCGCTGGCGGACATAAAAAGCTGGCTGACCCCGTCGGCACTGAGGCGAGATGTCGCTGCGAACGGCGGAGCAGTGGTAGGACTGCGCCGCAGAAGGAGGTCCTCGTTACCGACGGGGCCGGCCGGCACCCGGGCGCACGGGGAGTCCCCCCCGAGACGTCACCCGATCGCAGCCCGGACTTGAGCACCCTAACCGCGGTGAGGAGTCCATTGCATCGCCTCCCGCATTTCTCACTCTTGGTTTCGGGGAGTTGCACCCCTCGAGGGTCAGGGTGAGCCGAGGATCGCCTTCACCGCGGAGAGATCCTTTTCCTTCACGCCGCCGGCCCTGACGCAGCGCACGTGGTCGTCCGGATCGACGAAGACGTGCACCGGGATCGGCGCTGATTCGCCCAGCCCGATCGCGCCCAGCCACTTCGGCAGCGCCTCCGCATCGGCCAGCCTCAGCGACGTCGGCGGCGCGTCCGGGTGCTTCTCGCGGAATCGCTCGATGAGGTCGTCGCTGTCGTCCACCGACACGAACACCAGGTCGAACTTCACGTTCTCCTTGGCGAGCTGCTCGTGCCAGGCGGCCAGCTGCGGCATCTCCTCGATGCACGGCTTGCACCACGTGGCCCACAGGTTGAGCCAGCGCCACGTACCCTTGCCCGGCGCCGACTTGCCGCCGGCCAGCGGCGGGAGGCTCACCGTCGGTGACGATGCGGCCGTCTTCGCTCGTACGTCGCAGAACTCCTCCAGCGAGACCTGCTTGTCCGGCTTGCCGGCCTGGACCGAGTCGACCCGGTCGCCGCTCTCCGGCGGCTCCTTCTTCTTGTCGCCGCCGCCGCGCTCGCAGCCGACCGCGCCGGCGACGGCCAGCGCACCCGACAGCCACAGGCCCAGGCTGGCCAGCCTCACAGCGTGCAGTCGATCCATGCGATGAACGCGCTCCGGTTGATGAGCTCGGCCTTGCACTGGGCAGGGTCGCCGCTCCGCCGCCACTCGCAGAACTCCTGCTCGAGCTGCGCGAACTCCTCGCCCAGCCAGAGCAGGCCCACTTCCTTGTCGAGGTCCGGGTCGTTGAAGGTCTGGCGCAGGTGCGCCATGACCGCCTCGGCCCGCTGCTTGCTGAGCTCGCGGTTGCGCTCGACCGAGCCCTCCGGCGACGCGCGCGACACCACGAAGAAGTAGCTCGCCCCGCGCTGGTCGCTGAAGATCTTGTCGATGAGCGCGGCGTCCTCCTCGCTGAGGTCGGCCTTGGCCTTGTCGAACTCGATGATGCCGCCGCGGTCCTTCATCGGCCGGAACAGCGCGTTGAAGTCGGACCCGCTCATGGTCGCGACGCTCTTGGCCTGCACCGGCTGGCAGCCGCGCACCCCTTCGTCGCCGATGAGCCCACAGCTCTGCAGCACGCGCCGCAGGATGCGCTTCAGCTCCGGGCTGCAGTAGCCGACGTCCGACGCCGACGCGGTCGGCACCTTGCCGCTGGTCTCCGCGCTGGCCGCCGCCTGATCGTCATGCACTCGCTCGCCGGCCGATCCGGTCCAGGTCGCCACTGCCACCGTCGGCACCGCAAAGGCGAGCGCGACCACCCCCGCGCGCACCGCGTTCAATACGACCAGGCTCACTTCGCACCTCGCTTCTTGAGCGTCCCGGCCCGCGCCCGCTCGATCATCCGGCTCAGCGCGAACTCCATGCCGAGGTCGATGTCCTCGTCGCACAGCTTCACCCCGGCCACGTAGAGCTGCGGGGTCAGGACCGGCAGCTGGTTTCGCACCGCCCAGCGCAGCGACTTGTTGAGCTTCGACTTCGCCCCGGCCGAGCCGATGCAGCGGGCGAGGTCGGGGAAGCGGTCGCGGGCCAGCGCGCGGGCCCCGTCGTCGCTCTTCTCCGCCGACGCGCGGATCTCGTCCTGCGCGCCGAACGCCCACTCCACCACCTCGCCGGCGTGCTCCCCCGCGCACAGCACCGCTTCGCTCACCGCGCACGCGCCCGGGTGCTTGCGGTCGTCGACCATCCAGTTGCACTCCTTGTCGAGCGGAAACAGGATGGCGGAGCGGTCGAGCTGGTCGCGCAGGCCGGACGCCTCGAGCCGGCGCTCGAACGCGCGGCACGACGGGCACAGCGGGTCCAGCACCTCGACGGTCGGCACGCCGCCCTGGTGGCGGTCGAACGGGACCATGACGTTGTACGCGTCCTTGTCCTCGACCAGGTCGCCGCAGGCGCCGATGAAGACCGAGTGATCAGGGGCCAGCGCGACGTAGGCCGCCGCCGGCACCGCGACCAGCAGCACGCCGAGCCCGAACGCGGCGGCCAGGTAGCCCATCCCGACCGGAGCGGCGCCGCGCGCGTGGACCTGGGCGCGCAGCCGGCGATCGTCGTCGGGCGGGACGGCCGCGGTGGCGGCGAACGGGTTGGACCGCTCGGCGAGCGGCTCGCGCGGGTCGCCGTCCTGCGACAGCCGGCCGAGCTCGTCGGCGCGGCGAGCCTGCTCGGCCCGGCGCCACATGCACAGCGCGCCGAGCAGGGTCAGCGCGCTGGAGAAGTAGATCCCGATGCAGAGCTTGCAGGCCGCGTCGAGCTTGCTGAAGGCGATGATCGCCATGATGATCGACGCGGCCGCCGGCAGGAGCGCGGCCAGCGCCAGGAACGCGGTGGCGCGGTGGTCCTCCTGTCGGCGCGTGATGCAGAGCTCGATGGTGAACAGCAGCAGGAACGCGAACACCGACATGGCCGGCAGCGAGATCGGGATCCCGCCCCACACCACGTCGCGCATCACCGACGAGTAGTGGCTCATCATGGTGACGTGGCAGTCCGAGCGCGCGTCGGTCGCGGCCAGGCCGGGGATGAACGAGCAGTTGACCGCGTGCACCTGGCGATCGAGGTGGCGCGCGAAGTCGTAGGTGGAGAAGCCGGCGAAGAACAGCCCGAGGGCTGCGCCGGCCAGCACCAGGACGGTGAACAGGTGCGGTTTCCGCTGCATGATCCGCTCCGCTCGGCGCAGTGACGACCGCCGGCCCCCTCCACGGTACACCATCGGCCGCGGCCCTGCGCGGCGCCGCCGGACGCGCCCACATGGTGGGAGAGCCGCTCCGTCCCGACGAGTCGGCGCGCGACGCAATCGACGTCGACGCGCCGCCGGATCAGAAAGACTTCGACCAGACCAGCGCGGTCACGCCCGCGACCGCGAGCCCGCCGCCCAGCCCGGCCGACGCCGAGCCCACCTCGCGCCGATCCGACGCGATGAGGCCGACGCCCAGGCCGGCCGCCGCCGCGCCGCCGACCAGGAACACCCAGCCGAACCGCCGCGCCCGCGCCTGCCGGCGCTCCAGGGTCGCGTCGCCGGCCGCCCGCTCGCTGTCTCGCGCGGCGCGCGCCATCGCCCGCGCTCGCTTGCCTTCAGCCGATCTCGGCCTCGCGGTCAGCAGCTCCACCGTCGCCAGCGTCGCGGTCGAGATCGCCTCCTCCACCGTGCAGACCGGGCAGCTCTGCGCCACCTGCGAGACCAGCTCGCCGGTCGCGGTATCGACCAGCGACACCACCACGCTGTAGCTCTGCCCGTTGCCCTGGATGCGCGCGACCAGCACCCGGTGCAGCCCGGTGCGCGCGAGCACCTCCTTCATGCACGGCCCGACCGTGCACCCGGCGATGTAGTTGGTGCCGGCCAGCTTCTCCTGCACCGTCTGCGAGCGCATCACCCGGAAGCCGACCCCGGCCAGCGTCTCCTCGACGCTCTGCTCGAACTTGTCGCCGGCCGCCTCGGAGACGCCGCGGGTCGCCACCTCGAGCACGCCGATCGGCTCGGTGGCGGCCGCCCTCGGCCCGGTGTCAGCCGCGGCCGAGCCGGCCAGCGCGCAGACCAAGGCGAGCGACGTGGCCGGGACCAGGCGCATGGTCAGGCCGGTGCCCGGAGCGTCGGCCATGGCCAGCGCAGTTCCTCTATCCCTCGTCGATCAGCCCTACGAACCGCTTCATCAGGCCGTCGATCATCAAGTTGCGCTCGGTCGTGTCGTAGCGCCCGTCGCGCCAGCCGCCCTGGAGCTCGTCGTACCGCTGCTGGGTCTCGCCGATGACCGTGCGGTACTTGCCGACCCGCCGGATGATGTCCTTCTGGTTGCGGAAGAAGTAGGAGACCAGCGCCGCGCCGGAGGCGACGGTCAGGACCAGCCCGAGCGGCCCACCCAGTGCGTAGCGGAGGCCGATGCGCAGGGCCAGAACGGTGGCCGCGCCGATTGCCACCTTCTTGGTCCCGGTCCCGTCCACCACCGAGTCCTTGGCCAGCGCGAACGCGGTCTGCCCGCTGGCCATGAGCAGGGCGATGAAGTTGCCCTTGCGCTGGGTCCAGCCCCGGTCGTAGTACTCCTTGATCGCGACCTTGAGGAAGCTGTCGAAATCGCGGTAGATGCTCCGCCCGTGGTCCTGATCGACCTGGGGCTCTTGGCCGTTCATGAAGCAAGCATACCACCCTGCCGCACCGGGCGCCTGCGGGCCCCGCGGCGCGCGCGCGGCCAGAGCTGTGCGTTGACAGCTCACATGTCCTCGAACACAGTGAACGGCATGAGGCGCGCCGTCGCGCTCTTTAGCGGAGCGCTCGCTCTCTGGTTCCTCGCCGGAACCGCCCGCGCGGATCTCAAGAGCGCGCGCGACCGGTTCGTCCACGGCGACTACCGGGGAGCAGAGGCCGAGCTCAAGCGCCTCTCGGGCAAGCAGGCCGACACCGGCCGGGTGGTGCTGACCCGGCTCTACGAGCGCACTGGCCGCTACGCCGAGGCCGAGAAGCTGGCCCGCGCGATGTCGCGCTCGGCCGACCCGGCGATCGCGACCGACGGCCACGTCGCCCTGGCCGAGATCCTCCGCGCTACCGGCCGCTACGCCGAGGCCAAGCGAGAGCTGGAGCCGCTGGTCGCCCGCCAGCCGGGCGCGCGCCGGGCCCGCTACGTGCTCGCGCTGGTCTACCAGGACGTCGGCGATCCGCGCGCCGAGGTCGAGTGGAAGAAGTTCCTGCAGGAGTTCGACGGCAACAAGCTCGATCTCAAGGACGCCCAGACGCTGTTCTACCTGGCCGAGGCGGCCCGCTACACCGCCGACTTCGACTTCGCCAACGGCACCTACCGCGAGGCGGTCGACCGCGACAAGACCCTGCACGAGGCCAACATCGAGTGGGGCTACCTGTTCCTCGACAAGTACGCCCCGGCCGACGCCGAGCAGAGCTTCGACGAGGTGCTGAAGGTCGACCCCAGGAACCCCGACGCTCACGCCGGCATGGCCGCGGTCAAGCTGGAGCCGAGCTACGACCTGGCCGCGGCCACCTCGCACCTCCAGCGCGCGCTCGAGGTCAACCCGCGCCACGTGCCGTCGCTGCTCCTGCGGGCCGGAGTCGAGATCGATCAGAACCAGTGGGACAACGCCAAGGCCACCCTCGGCCAGGTGTTCGCGGTCAATCCCCAGGACCTGGAGGCGCGCTCGCTCCTGGCCACCATCCACTGGCTGCGCGACGACACCCGCGCGTACGAGGCGGAGCGCGCCCGGGTCTTCGCGATCAACCCGACCTTCGCCCGCTTCTATCACGTGGTCGCGCGCTCGGCGGTCCGCGAGCACCGCTACCGCGAGGCGATCGAGCTGGAGAAGCAGGCGGTGGCGATGCGCCCGACCTACTACGAGGCGATGGAGGCGACCGGGGCCGGCTACCTCCGCCTCGGCATGGAGAAGGAGGGGCTCGACTGGCTGCGCAAGGCCTGGAACGGCGACCAGTACAACATGCGCACCAAGAACACCCTCGATCTGTTCGAGGACTACATCCCGCGCGAGTACAGCTTCGCGCTGACCAAGAGCTTCAAGCTCCGCTACCACAACGACGAGATGCCGCTCTACCGGCGCTACATCGAGCCGCTGCTGGAGCAGGCGTTCGCCGACATGGTGGCGCGCTACGGCTTCCGGCCCAGGACGCCGGTCGTGGTCGAGCTGTTCCAGAACGCCGACCACTACAGCGTGCGCACCATCGGGCTGCCCAACCTGGGCGCGCTCGGCATCTGCTTCGGCCAGGTCATCACCGCCATGTCGCCGTCGGTGGGCGACATCAACTGGGCGATGGTCCTGTGGCACGAGCTGTCGCACGTGTTCGCCATCCAGCTGTCCAACTCGCGCGTGCCGCGCTGGTTCACCGAGGGGCTGTCGGAGTACGAGACGGTGCTGGCCCGCCCGGAGTGGCGGCGCGAGAACGACGCCGACGTCTACGCCGCCATGGCCGAGAACACGCTCCCGTCGATCGGGGAGCTCAACTACGGCTTCATGAAGCCGAACATGCAGGAGGTGGTGGTCGCCTACCACCTGTCGTCGCTGGCGGTCGAGTACCTGGCCCGCACCTACGGGTTCGGCAAGATCGTCGCCGCGCTCCGCCTGTACGGGCAGGGGCTGGAGACACCGGCGGTGCTGGAGAAGGTGACCGGCAAGAAGATCGCCGACCTCGACGCGCAGTTCCGCAAGTACCTCGAGCTCAGGCTGGCCCCCTACAAGGGCACGTTCGTCGTCCCCACCCTGACCGACGACCTCAGCGTGCTGTCGCGCGCCGCGGCGGCGGCGCCGTCGGACGCGCAGGCGCAGGCGCGGCTGGCGCTCGGCCACTTCGAGGAGGGCGAGGCTCGCCCGGCGGCGGCGGCGGCCGCGCGCGCGCTGACCCTCGACCCGCGCAACAAGCTCGGGCTCTACATCCGGGCCGAGCTGGCCTGGCGCGAGGGGGACCGCGCCGCGGCCGAGACGGGCTATCGCGCGCTCCTGGCCGCCGGCGGCGACAGCTTCGACGTTCGCTCGCGCCTGGCCCTCATCGCGGTCAGCAAGGGCGACAGCGCGACGGCCGAGAAGCATCTGTGCACGGCCAAGAAGCTGGACCCGGAGCGGGCCTATCCGTACCAGGCGCTGTCCGAGATCTACATGAAGAGCGGGCGCAAGGAGGAGGCGCTGCGCGAGCTCGAGACCTACGTGACGCTCGAGCAGATGCAGTTCGGCCCGGTCAAGGAGCTTGTCCAGGAGTACGGCGCGCTGAAGCGCTGGGACAAGGTGCGCATCTTCGGCGAGCAGGCGATCGAGATCAACCCGTCGGACAGCGACCTCCTGCTCGCGCTCGGGCAGGCCTATCTAGAGACTGGCAGTCCCGACAAGGCGCTCTTCTCGTTCGACAGCGCGCTCCTGGTCCGCCCGGAGATGCGCCGGCCCGGGCTCGCCCAGCTCGGCCGTGCCCGCGCGATGAAGGCGCAGGGCGACCGGCGCGGCGCGCTGAAGGCGATCGACCAGGCGCTCCGCCTCGAGCGCGACAACGCCGACGCCGGCGCGCTGAAGAAGGAGCTCCGCCGCGGCAAGTGAGCGGCGCGCGCGTCAGCCGTGAGTGCGGCCGACGTCGACCAGCTGCCGCATCGAGTCCACCACCTGGCGCAGCCGCATCGGCTTGCCCAGGAAGAGGTCGGCGCCGGCGTCGAGCGCGGCCTGGCGGGCCAGCGGGCCGCCGGCCGACACCGCGATGATCGGCAGCTTGCAGAGCCCGGGATCCGAGCGCAGCTCGCGGATGACCGAGGCGCCGTCCAGGCTCGGCAGGTAGATATCGATGATGGCGACGTGGAAGCGGTACGCGCGGCACAGCGCGAGCGCCTCGCGCCCGTCCGCGCTCTCGCAGAACTCGAACACCACGCGCTCGCCGAACTGAGCGGCCGAGCTCGACAGCCCGTCGCGGATGAGCCGCGCCATGTGCGGGTTGTCCTCGGCCAGGAGGACGCGCAGGAGCTTGCCGACGTAGCGCGGATCGCGCCGCTCGATCGCGGCGAACACCTCGTCCAGCTCGGCGCGCCCGCCCTCGTCCATCCCGGTGAACTCGATCGCGACGCCCGGGTCGCCGTCCACGCTGCTCGGCGGGCGCGCCCAGCGGACCACGCCGGCCAGGCGGATCGGCTGCATCAGGCCGGGGAAGGCCAGGACCAGCTCGACCGCGGTGTGCGGCTCCAGCTCGCGGTCGGTGCGGACGAAGGTCCCGCCGGTGGACAGGTTCTCGACGTAGTCGCCGACCAGATCATCGGCCCCGTCGTAGTCAACGACGAGAACGATCGGGTCCCGCTGCGGCCGGCGGCGGTCGTCCCCCACGACTGATCATTGGTATCACAACGGCACGCTGCCGGCGACACAGCAGAGAGACGATGAACGAGGCGCCATGACCGGGTTGGCTCTCGACGCGGATCGTTCCGCCGTGGTCGCGCACGATCTGATGGGTGAGCGCGAGCCCGAGGCCGGTGCCGCCCTCCCTGGTCGAGAAGAAAGGATCGAAAATCTTGCCGGCAAGCTCCTCGACGATGCCTGGCCCGTCGTCCTCGACGACGACCTCTGCCGTGCGCGGCTGCGCGCCGCGCCGCGTGTGCACCTTGACCCTCCCGCTCCCCACCTCGGCCACGGCCTCGCCCGCGTTGCGCAGGAGGTTGAGCAGCGCCTGGCGCAGCTGGGCCTCGTCCACCATCACCGGTGGGAGATCGTCGGCCAGGTCGACCTCGAGAGAGATGCCGCGCGCCGACATCGACTCGCGCTCGAAGTCGACGATGCTCTTCACGATCGTCCCCAGCGCCTCTTCCTGGAGCTTGGGCTTGGGCAGGCGGGCGAAGTGCAGATACTCCTCGGTGATCGCGGTCAGTCGGTCGAGCTCGGACTGGATCGCGCGGCACAGGGAGCGCGCCTCGGTGGCCCGGTCGCCGTGCTCGCTGGTCAGCTCGCTGATCTCCTCCTCGAGGAGCTCGGTGTTGAGGCCGATCGAGGACAGCGGATTGCGCACCTCGTGCGCGATCATCGCGGCCATCTTGCCGACCGCGGCCAGCCGCTCGGTGCGGACCAGCTCGTGCTCGCGCTCCTGGATCGCGGAGCCCATGGTGTTGAACTCGCGCGCCAGGTCGGCCACCTCGCGCGGGCCGCGCTCCTCGATCCGCTGGCCGTAGTCGCCGCGCGCGATCTCGCGGGCCGCGTCGCGCAGCCGGCGCAGCGGGCGCAGGTTGACCGTGGCCCAGATGGTGATGAGCAGCCCGACCACGAGCGCGATCGCGCCCCACAGGATGGTGAGCAGGCGCATCTTGCGCGCGCCGCGCTCGAGGCCACGCGCGGTGTCCTGCACGTCGTCGCGCTGGCGATGCTCGAGCGACAGAGTCTTTGCGTTGATGCGACTCTCCAGGCTCTTCAGCCGGCGCAGCGCCGACTCGCCGGCGCTGACCGCGGCCGGCTCGCGGCCCTCGGGCGGGGCCGCGCCGCCGATGACACTTCCTGACACGGGAGGCGTGGCCGGCCCCGCTCCCGGCGCGGACGGCGCGGACCCCGACGCGGGCGGCGCGGGCCCCGGCGCGGACGGTGCCGCACCCGAACCGGATCCAGGCTCGACCGGACCCGGACCCGAACCCGGATTCGTCGCCCCCCGGCCCGACGCCGCGCCGGCTCCCGTCCGGCCCGGCGGCGCGATCAGCTTGTCGAGCGGCGGGTCGGCCAGCAGCTGGGCGTAGAGCGGCTCGGTTTCGCCGACGAGCGCCCGGATCTCGCGCACGTCGGCGGCCGCGCGGCGGATGTCGCGCGCGTGAACCACCGGGATGTCGGGCAGCTCGGCCAGGGTCTTCTCGATGAGCACGAGGAACTTGTCGCGCGGCTCGCGCAGCCGGCGAAGCCGCATCTCCACCCGCCGCGGCGTCGACTCGGTGGTCAGCTCCTCGCGCAGGTACGACAGCAGACCCTGCTGTTTCTCCGACAGATCGCGGCTCCCCAGCGCGAGCTGGAGGTACCCGACACGGATCGCCCGGATGGTGCTGTTCAGCTGGTCAGTGGTGAGGACCGCCGACAGCGAAATCCCACCAAAAGTGACGATGAGGACCGCGAAGCCGATGATGATGCGTGCGGACAGCGTCCCGGGGAAGCGCATGGACCGGCCAAGGGTAGCGGATGAGTCTGGGCGCGGCCAGACATGTGTATACTGCCGCGGATGCGCTCGAGGCCGCTCCTGGTCCTGGCCACCTGCTTCGCCTCGCTGACCAGCTTTGCCCAGGTCAGCCACGCCAAGCCGCGGCTGGTCGTGCTCGGGCTGGAGGTCACCGGCGACAGCGCCATGGACCAGAAGGCGACCGAGGCAGCCAAGGCGCTGACTCGCGAGCTGCGCCGCGAGGCCAACCGGCCGGGCGGCCCGTACGAGCTGGCCTCCAACGGCAACAAGGACCTGCTCGAGATGAAGCTGCTGAGCGACTGCAGCGACGAGGCGCGCCGCTGCATGTCGGAGATCGGCAAGCAGCTCAAGGCCGACCGCCTCGCCTACGGCAGGCTCGAGCGGACCAAGCGCGGCTACTCGGTCTCACTCCGGCTGCTCGACACCGACAGCAGCGAGCAGGTGAAGCAGCTGAGCGAGCTGATCCCGTTCAGCGACGTCAGCGCGGCCGGCGGGCTCCAGCGGCGCGCCCGATCCTTATATGGCCGCCTGACCGGCGCCGACGACGAAGGCGCCATCGCGATCACCGCGACCACCGACAGCGGCACCGTCTACGTGGATGGAAAGATCCGCACCAGCCTCAGCGCCGGCTCGGCCCGGGTGAGCGGGCTGTCCGACGGCGTCCACACCGTCGCGATCGAGTCGCCCGGCTACGCCCGCTACGAGGCCGAGGTCAACGTGGACTCGGGCGCGGTCGCCGAGCTGAACGCCAGCCTGGTCGAGGTCGGAGGCGAGGGTGGCGGTGACGAGCAGGGCGACGAGCGGCCCGGCGGCGGCTGGCGGATCGCGTTCTGGTCCGGCGTCCTCGCCACCGGCGTGGCCGGTGCGGGCTGGACCTACAGCGGCCTGTCTGTGCGCAGCGCGGAGAAGGACGTGCAGAACGCCTCGGCCGAGTACCGCGGCCCGGAGCTGACGCCGGCGCCGGTCGACGGAAGTTACGAGAGCGCCTGCAAGTCCTTTGGGTCGGATGCGGCCATGTCCAACCCGGAGCTCCGGGCCAAGGTGCTCGACGCGTGCGATCGCGGCGACAAGCAGCAGAACCTGGTCAACTGGGTGTGGATCCCGGCCACGGCGACCGCGGCGCTGTTCGCCAGCTACGCCTACTACAAGGGATACATCGCGCCGCGCCGGATGTCGGCCGAGCGCGAGGCACGCCGCCGCGGCAAGCGCGGCAACCGCGTGACCGTGACGCCGGCGCTCGGGCCGAACCTGGTCGGCGCGGGGCTCGAGCTCACCTTCTGATCTCGCCGCGCGGCTGAACGTTGGCGGCGAAGAACGCGCCGACCTCGTCCATCAGCTCCTCGATCCGGCGCCCCTCCACCGGGATCGGCGGGCCGAACACGACCTCGACCGGCACGTCGCGCACCATGTCGATGGTGCCGGGTGGGAGCACCGCGTAGGTGCCGCTGATGGCGACCGGGACGATCGGCGTGACGGTGTCGCGCGCCAGGTAGAAGCCGCCCTTCTTGAGCGGGCCGAGCTCGCCGGTGCGGGAGCGACTGCCCTCCGGAGCGATCCACACGCTGACGCCATCGGCGATGAGAGCGGAGGCGCGGCGCAAGCTCTCCACCGCGCTCGCGCGATCGGATCGGTCGACCTCGATCATGTTGCCGATCCGCATCGCCCGGCCGAACAGCGGCACCCGGAACAGCTCCGTCTTGGCCACCATGCGCAGCGTCTCGCTCGGCACCGACGCGTAGAGGACAGGTATGTCGATGTGGCTCTGGTGATTCGACATGTACACGAACGCGCGATCACGAGGGACCTCGTCGGCGCCGCGCACGGTCAGCTGGATCCGCGCGCGGTCGACCACCGCGCGACCGAACTCGCGCAGCCGTCGGTCCTGGTTGGCCCTCCCGCCGCGCCCGGTGATCGCGTCGGTGAGTGTAGGGCCGACCACACGGGCGACACGGAGGACAGTGTAGACGCTGAGCGCTCGACTCATGACGTGGCCACTGTCGCAGCGTGTGCGTTCGGCGCGCAAGTGCGAGCGCGCGAGCACGCGCCGATCGAATCGCGTCGTCGGAGCTTCATCACGCGCGTGTTAAGATCGTCAGTCATATGGGTCGAGCCTGCGCCGGTCTGCTTCGTCCGGCACGAGTGTACCTGGTGCTTCTGTTCGGCTTGTTCGTCCCGATGCTGGTGCTTCAGCGCCGGGCATCGGCAGACGAGGTCGACGCTTCGATCCGAGAGCTGCGCGGCGCGCGCGCGTACAAGACGCGCCTCTCGGCGGCGATGTTCCTGGCCAGGCAGCGCGATCCGCGCGCGGTCTTCGCCCTCGCCCGCGCCGTCACCGACGATCCGGACAGCACCGTGCGCCGCCTGGCCGCGCTCTCGCTCGCGCGCCTGGCCCAGGCGGTGGCCACCAGCGACGCGCGCAGCACCGCGGTGGCCGCGCTCGATCGGGCTCGCCGCGATCGCGACCGCGGAGTCCGGCGCAGCGCGCAGCTCGCGCTCGAGCGGTTGAACGGCGCGCTGGCCGACACGTCGTCGTCGGCAAGCCGCATCTTCGTGCACGTCGACATGCCGGCCGATCAATCGCGCACGCTCCCCTCGGGCAGCACCAGCGCGGTCTACGCCGCGCTGCGCGGCTCACTCCGCGCCAACGCGCCCGACTACGAGATGGCGAGCGGCGTGCTGCCGACCCGCGCCGAGCTGGCGTCGCGCAAGCTGCGCGGCTTCAGCATCACCGCGCGCGTCGCGCGCATCGCGGTCCAGCCGAACGGCAACCACACCGACGTGAGCTGCACCGTGTCGCTGCGAGTCGGCCCGTGGACCGGCCGCGACGGCGACGAGCGCCTGTCGGCCGAGGAGTCGGCGTCCGCCACCGGCAACGGCCGGGTCAGCGCCAGCCGCAAGGGCGCGAGCCGCGCCGCGGTCGACTGCGCGGTCGCGGTGGCCGAGGAGCTGGCCGCCCGCCAGGTGGTCCCGTTCCTCCGCCGGGTCGCGGCCACGCCCTGAGCGCCCGGCCTCAGGTGCTGGTCATGCCGCCGTCCACCACCATGGTGTGGCCGGTGACGAACGACGCCGCGTCGGAGAGCAGGTAGACCGCCGCCCCGGCGATCTCGTCGGGCTGCGCGTGGCGCCCGAGCGGCGTCCGCCCGACCACGTGATCGCGCAGGGTCGGGTTCTGCACGATCGCCGACGCGAAGCGTGTCTCGACCAGGCCCGGCGCGATCGCGTTCACCCGCACGCGCGAGGTGCCCAGCTCGAACGCCAGCGTCTGGGTCATCGACAGGATCGCCGCCTTGGTCGCGCCGTACACGCCCTGCATCGGCGCGGCGCGCAGGCCGGCCACGCTGGCCACGTTGACGATCGCGCCGCGCGCGTCACCGCCACGCGCGCGCACCGCCTGGACCAGGAGCCGCGCGCCGAACCAGTAGCCCTTGAGGTTGGTCTCGAACGTCTTGTCGAACGCCGCCTCCGGGCAGTCGAGCATCGGGCCGAAGTACGGGTTCGTCGCCGCGTTGTTGACCAGGCCGTCGACCGGGCCGAGCTCGTCGGTGGCGCGGCGGAACACGCCGTCCAGCTCGTCGGCGCGGGCCGCGTGCGCCGCGATCGCCAGCGCGGTCCCGCCCGCGTCGCGGATCTGCCCGACCACGCGGTCGAGATCCGGCTGCTTGCGCGCCACCAGCGCCACCTTGGCCCCCGCCGCGGCGCACGCGAGCGCGATCGCCTCGCCGATGCCGCGGCTCGCGCCGGTGACCACGACCACTCGGTCTCGCAGGTGAATCTCTGCCGTCATGGGCCGCGAACCTAGCACTACTGCGCCGGAGCGTGACGGAGCCCGCGGCTGGTGCTGGCCCTCGTTCCGAGGTGCGCGGCGGAGCCTTGGATCCGTTGACGCGATGCATTAGAATCTGAATGAGTGTTCATTCAGAATTCGGGAGGCATCCGATGAGCCAGGCCGTCAATCGGTACCGCTGTGACCTGCGCGACATGCGTTTTCTCCTGTTCGAGCAGTTCGGGCTCGACGACCTCCTCGGCAAGGCTCCCTACGCCGACTGGTCGCAGGACGACGCGATCGCGATCCTGAGCGAGGTCTACCGCTGGGCGTGCGACGTCATCGGGCCGCTCAACGCGATCGGCGACCGGACCGGCTGCGTGCTGGAGAACGGCCGCGTCCGCACGCCGCCCGGCTTCCGCGAGGCGTGGAAGTCGCTCTCGGCGGCGGGCTGGCGCGGCCTCGGAGTCAGCCCCGAGCACGGCGGCCAGGGCGGTCCGCTGTCGATCGCGCTGTGCGCGGGCGAGATGATGAGCGGCGCCAACACCGCCTTCAACATGTACGGCGGCCTGTCCCAGGGCGTCGCCGAGGTGATCGAGACGTTCGGCACCCCGGCCCAGGTCGACGCCTTCTGCGCCAAGCTCTTCACCGGGGTCTACGCCGGCACCATGTGCCTGACCGAGGCCCACGCCGGCTCCGACGTCGGCGCCGCGCTGACCCGGGCGACCCCGCTGGGCGGCGGCAAGTACCGCATCGAGGGCACCAAGATCTTCATCTCGGCGGGCGACCACGACCTGACCGACAACATCCTCCATCTGGTCCTGGCTCGCACCCCCGACGCGCCGGCCGGGACCAAGGGGCTCAGCCTGTTCATCGTGCCGCGCGAGAAGCTCGACGGCAGCGGCTCGAACCACGTGGTCACCGCGTCGATCGAGCACAAGATGGGCATCAACGGCTCGGCCACCGCGGTCCTTCAGTTCGGCGAGAGCGGCGAGTGCGTCGGCGAGCTGGTCGGCGGCGAGGAGCGCCGCGGCATGGCGCAGATGTTCAAGATGATGAACATGGCGCGCATCGGGGTGGGCGTGCAGGGCCTGGCGGTGGCCGGCGCCGCGTACCTGTCCGCGCTCGAGTACGCCAGCCAGCGGGTCCAGGGCAGCAGCATCAAGGCGTGGAAGGACCCCAGCGCGCCCAAGGTGGCCATTCTCCAGCACCCCAACATCCGCCGCATGCTGCTCGACATGAAGGCGCGGGTGGAGGGAATCCGCGGGCTCATCGTCAAGCTCGGCATGCACCGCGACCGCGAGCTGGCGGCCCGCGCCGCCGGTGACGTGGAGGCGGCCGAGCACCACCTCGGCCAGGTCGACCTCCTGGTCCCGGTGGTCAAGTATTACGCGTCCGATCAGGGCTTCCAGGTCACCGTGCTCGCCATCCAGTGCTTCGGCGGGGCCGGCTACGTGAAGGATCATCCGGTCGAGCAGTACTGCCGCGACTCGAAGATCTTCTCCATCTACGAGGGGACCAACCACATCCAGGCGCTCGACCTGGTCGGCCGCAAGCTCGGCCTGCGCGGCGGCGCCAACTTCCAGGCGTTCCTGACCGACGTGCGTCGCTTCGCCGCGGAGCAGAAGAGCAGCGCGGCGCTCGCACCCGCGCTGGATCGCCTCTCGGCCGCGGCCGACGCGCTGACCGACTCGGCCATGCGCATTCTCGGCTGGTTCCAGACCGGCAAGACCGAGCTCATCGGCCTCTACGCCAACCGCTTCCTGGAGATGATGGCTCGCACCACCGTCTCGCAGATCCTCCTCGAGGGGGCGGCGATCGCCGAGCGAGCCGGCCGGGATCTGCCTTCAGAACACCCTGACCGCGCGTTCTACCAGGGGAAATTCCACGCCGCGATGCACTTCTCCCACCTGGAGCTGCCGATCGTGGTCGATAGCGCGCGCTTCATGGCCCAGGAGATGCGCCATTCGCTCGAGATTCCGGACCTCGGTTTCGGGCGCTTTGAGTGAGGCAGACCACCGGCAGATCGGGCAAGCTCTGCGATCGTACATAGTCCCGCCGCCGGGGAGTCGCGTCGTCTCGTCCGTTCATTTCCTCTCCGATCCACTCCGCCGGCGCCGTCGGGCGATTGCATGACTGCGGACAAGATCGGAATTCCGGAAGTGGGCGCGCTGGTAGGCGAAACGGTAGGGAACTACCGCATCACCGACCTCCTTGGACAGGGCGGGATGGGGGTGGTGTATCGCGCGGAGCACGTGCTGCTCGGCAAGCGCGCCGCGGTGAAGGTCCTCCTGCCGGAGCGCTGCTCGAGCCGCGAGATCGTCGACCGCTTCTTCAACGAGGCCAAGGCGTCGTCGCTGATCGAGGATCCCGGCATCGTCGACATCTTCGACTACGGCCGCCTGCCCGACGGCAACGCCTACATCGTCATGGAGCTGCTCGAGGGCGAGTCGCTCGGCGATCGGCTGAAGCGGCTCGACCGGATCTCGGCCAACCACGCCGCCGCCATCGCGCGCCACATCGCCGGCACCCTGGCCGCGGCGCACGCGCACGGGATCATTCACCGCGACCTCAAGCCGGACAACATCTTCCTGGTTCGCGACGCCGCGCTGCCGCGCGGTGAGCGGGCCAAGCTGCTCGACTTCGGCATCGCCAAGCTGCAGAGCGGCACCCAGCCGGTGGAGATGGTCAAGACCGAGACCGGCCGGCTCATGGGGACGCCGTACTACATGTCGCCGGAGCAGTGCCGGGGCGCGGGCAAGATCGACCAGCGCACCGACATCTACTCGCTCGGCTGCGTGCTCTACCAGATGCTGACCGGCCGGCCGCCGTTCGTGATGGAGGGCGCCGGCGAGATCCTGGCCGCGCACATCCACGTGCCGCCACTGTCGCCGCGCACCCACGAGCCGTCGATCCCGCCCGCGCTCGAGGCGGTGGTGCTGCGCATGCTGGAGAAGGACCCGGTCCGCCGCTACCAGTCGGCGGAGGACGCGGTCGAGGCGCTCAACCAGGCCGCGATGCGCTTCTCCGGCGAGGAGGACGCGCCGGAGCCGAGCCTCAACCTCTCGGGCGTGTTCCGGCGGCCGAGCAAGAGCTCCGCCAGCGCGCCGGCCTTCACCGACGCGACCACCCTCAACTCCACCGCCGGCGATCTGGCCCGGCTGATCGCGGCCGATCGACCGCAGCCAGCCCGCCTGGGCCGGCTGTGGCCGTGGCTGGTCGGCGGCACCCTGGCCGCCGCGGCCGGCGCGATCTTCACCATGGTCGTCGCCGGGGACCGCCGCGAGAACGCGGCCGCTTCGGCGCCGGACCCGGTCGCGAGCGAGCGCGGCGCGCCGATCGCCGAGACCAGACCGCCGGTGGTCGCGGCGCCCGCGCCCGAGCCGACCCCGCCGCCCGCGGTGCAGGACCCGATCGTGCGCGAGCTCGAGGCCGCGCCGGTCGAGGAGACGGTGCGCCTGCTGGTGACGTCGCGTCCGGTCGGTGCCGCCGTCTACCGCGAGTCCGACGGAGTGCGGCTGGGCAAGACCCCGCTCGAGGTGCGCGCGCGGCGAGGCCGCGGCGAGGCGGTGTTCATCCTGCGCCGCAACGGCTTCCGCACCGAGCGGCTGGCGATGCCGGTCGACCAGGACCAGGAGCGCACGGTCGCGCTGCGGCGCGGGACCTCGCTGTCGGTCCCGCCCGGGTCGCGCCGGCCGCCGCCCGACGCCGCGCCGGCCGGGACGACGCCGCCGGCCGGTGGCGAGGACGGCACCTCACCGAGGGGCGTGCCGGAGGACACGGCGGACTCCGGTCAGCCCGGCTCCGGTCAGCCCGGCTCCGGGGACGGGATCGACGGCGACGCCGGCGAAAAGACTCCGATCAAGGAAGAGCCGGTGAAGAAGCGCGGCAAGGACGACGCGCTCGATCCGTTCAACCTGCTTCGCCCGTCGGGAGCCAAGAAAACCGACAAGAAGCGTGTTAAGAAGCCCGCCGACGAGGACGGCGACGGCAAGAGCCAGGACGGCACCGACGACGACGACAGCCCCGAGCCGGTCCCGCCCACCTCGCCGAGTCGAGCGCCCGAGAAGCCCGAACAGCACGACAAGGAATAGTCGATGACCCGACGGCCGACCGCCCTCCAGGCGCTGCTCGCCGCCGCGCTGGCGGTGGTCCTCCTGCCCGGGTCGGTCCGCGCGCAGCCGGCCGACGGTGACGACGCGCCGCAGACCACCGACGCGGACCGGGCCATCGCGCGCAAGAAGTTCACGCGGGGCAAGGAGCTCCACGCCGCCCACAAGTACCGCGAGGCGGCGGCGGCCTACCTCGAGGCGTACGATCACTTCCCGGCCCCGGCGTTCCTCTACAACGTGGCCCAGGTGTACCGGCTGGCCGGCGACCGCGAGGCCGCGCTCGAGAACTACCGCAAGTACCTCGAGCTCGAGCCGGACGGCGAGGGCAGCGCCGACGCGCGCGAGTTCGTCGCGGCGCTCGAGGCCGATCAGGGCACCGGCGACGACCTTTCGCCGGGCGGCGACGACGGCAAGGGCGCGGGCGAGGGGACCAGCGCGTTCGAGCCGCTCGACCCGATCGAGCACGGCCGCGGCGACGACCGCGGCTCGCGCGGGTCGCCCGGGCGCGGCAAGAAGATCATCGGCACCACCATCGGCGCGGTCGGCGTGGTCGCGCTCGGGGTCGCGGTCGGCTTCGGCCTGCGCGCCCACTCCGCCTCCAGCGAGCTCGCCGACTACACCGGCACGTGGACGCAGGACCAGCAGCAGACCTACGACGACGGCAAGTCGGCCGAGCGGACCATGGCGATCAGCGCGGCCATCGGCGGCACCGGCCTCGCGGTCGGCGCCCTCCTCTTCTACATGGGTCACCGCGACGCGCAGCGCGCGGCCCGCGTCCACGTCGGCGCGGCCGGCACGTCGGACTCCGCCTTCGTGCTCGTCGGCGGCGCGTTCTGATCCGACCCGCTCAGGCCGGCTTCGGCTCGGCGTCGACCAGATCGAGCAGGGTCCGGACGTCGTCGGAGCCGAGCCGCAGATCGCCGACCAGGCGGCGGTCGCGCCAGAGCGGGCGCTCCCACATCACGTCGAGCGCGTTGCTCCGGTTGCAGCTGGGGCAGCGGCACAGATCGAAGCGCAGGCTCGGCCCGCCGCGCGAAGGACCCAGGTCGCGGAAGAAGCGCCAGTCGCGCGCGGCGGCCCGCTGGCGGACCAGATCGGGGCCCGCGTGATCACCCGAGC
>Ga0193753_10001079_pt1 | contig 24182 bp, 17 predicted proteins | sample H1c2metaG_FD_144925 | JGI IMG/M metagenome (GOLD analysis project Ga0193753, IMG submission 144925) | Soil microbial communities from a riparian zone of the East river system, Colorado, United States - H1c2 | ecosystem: Environmental > Terrestrial > Soil > Riparian zone | place: USA: East... | reverse complement strand
CGCAGCGATGATTCATGCAGGGTGGGTATCGATTTAAAATCATTGACTGCTGCGAGGGCTTCTTCAAAATTTCCAAGTGCGGCCAGCGGTATAGAATAGGAGAGACTGTAATCCTTAAAATAAATACTGTCGATGGATCTGGCTATTTTATAATGATCGACGGCTGCCTGGTAATTTTTTAATTCGGTATACATTCCTGCCATCGATAAATAGGCGTCGGCGTAACGGTTATCGATGGTCACGGCTTTTTGTAGTAATGCCAAACCTTCTTTCAGATTACCGTCTCTGCCTTCCATCATCGACTGATCAAATAGCTGAACCGCTTTTTTATCTATTTTGGAAGGATCGTATTGGCCGAAAGCCACAACAGCGAGGAATGAAAATAGGATTGTGCAGAGAGGCTTTATTATGGACATAGAACAAAGGTAGTGTGGTGAATGTGGAATTGTGGATATGTAAGGATGGGGAAGTTAAATTTGAAAATGTGAATTTTCTGTCAACCCCCAACGGCCCAACCGCCAACCGCTCATGGCACCTGAATATATTTATGCAACTGCAGCGAAAATTCCCATTGGGGGTTTTTCATAATATACTCTGATATCATCGGCATCATGATCTCCCGTTTACTCCATTCGGGTTGTAAGAAAAGTTTACAACCAGGTTTCACTTTTTGTGCAAAAGATTCCGCCCATTTAAAATCGGAAGGGTGATAGATCACTACTTTCAATTCATCCGCATATTCAATGGGCCCGGGAAGCGGTTGTTTAAATTTCTTTGGTGAAAGGCATATCCAGTCCCATTCTCCACTCAGCGGATAGGCGCCGGAGGTTTCGATATGCGTGTGAAAACCAGCTGCGTGCAGTTCGCGGGTAAGAGGGAGGCAGTCATGCATCAGCGGCTCGCCACCGGTGATGACAGCTATGCGGCCGGGGAATTTCTTTGCCTCTGCTGCCATTTCCGAAACCGTGCGCAGGGGATGGGCAGATGCATCCCAACTCTCTTTTACATCACACCAGGTGCAGCCCACATCGCAACCGCCGAGCCGGATAAAATAGGCCGCCTTTCCCTGATGAAAACCTTCACCCTGGATGGTATAAAATGCTTCCATCAGAGGTAATGACCGGACGGATGAAAATATAGTTTCGCTGATCATGTTTAGTACTTACGCTTTAATGCTGTAAACGTATTTTTCATAAGGGCCGCAATGGTCATAGGTCCTACACCACCGGGGACTGGTGTGATGAAACTGCATTTGGGTGATACTTCTGCAAACGCAACATCCCCTTTTAGTGCAAAGCCGCTTTTTTTAGATGTATCTGGAATCCGGGTAATACCCACATCGATTACAACGGCGCCCTCCTTGACCATATCGGCCTTCACAAATTCCGGTCTGCCAAGGGCGGCTACGATGATATCACTGCCCCGGCAAATTTCTTCGAGATTATGTGTTTTGGAATGACATAAGGTGACCGTACAATTTCCGGGATTGCTGTTTGCACTCAACAGAATGCTCATGGGACGGCCCACAATATTACTCCTTCCGATCACGGCTGTTGATTTGCCAGCGGTAACGATTTTATAATGTTCCAACAGGAGCATGATACCATGCGGTGTAGCCGAAACAAAACTCGGCGTTCCCAGCACCAGTTTTCCCACATTCACCGGATGGAAACCATCTACGTCCTTATCCGGATCGATGGCAAGAATTATTTTTTCGTCTGAAATATGTTTGGGTAAGGGCAGCTGGACAAGGATCCCATCCACATCCATATCCCCGTTTAAATCTTCAATCACCGAAAGCAGTTTGGTTTCGCTGACGGTATCATCCAAACGGATCATGGTGGATTTAAATCCGATCTCGGCACAGGCTTTTACTTTAGCTGCCACATAGGTTTCACTGGCTCCATTGTTTCCAACGAGTACGGCCGCGAGGTGAGGGATTTTTTTCCCTTCAGCCAGCATGGCGGCGACTTCCATTTTGAGATTTTCCTTGATTGTGCGGGCAGTGAGTTGTCCATCTAAAATTTGCATCGTGCAAAGGTAACCAACCCGTTTTAATACGCCATAGTTAGGGTGATTTTACGGTTCTTTCTTTTCTCCCTCCGCTTTAATTTACAGTTGTCGGAAATGATATGATGCGGTTGATCGGGTTGATATGTGTTTTAATTATTTGTCTGCATGCGCATGGGCAGATCTCTCATGTTCAGTCGGAGAATACATATATAGCAGCAGGTGCATACAGCCACCATTTCAGGGACGCCTTTTCTTCTGCTTCCAACCCCGCCTGCCTGGGAGAGATACAAAACTTTCAGTCGGGCATACTGACCGAAAGAAAATGGATGCTGAAGGAATTGGAAAATACTTATCTGACTTCCTGCTTTCCCCTGGGAAACGGAGGTCTGGGCATTGCGCTGCAACACAGCGGGGATGCGGGTTACAACGAACAGGGTCTGGAACTGGCGTACGGAATAAAAGCAGGACGATTGCAGATAGGGACGGGTTTTGCATGGCTGCTGGATCAGGCCGCCGGATACCCGGCGATCAGTTTTGGTTCTGCGCGCCTGGGTATTTGTTTTCATGTTTCAGATAAATTGACGTCAGGATGGGTTTTGGGATTGCCTGTTTTTGGTATCGCAGGAAAAACAAATCCGGAAAGGGGGCCACAGTTTTTTAACATGGGATTCGGATATGAATTCAGACCGGATTTATTCATGTCTATCGAGATTGAAAAAGATGCCGGACTACCTGCCATCATAACCGCTTATACTGAATACCGTTACGGAGAGCAATTTTCTTTTGCGTTTGGGATCAATTGTCTGGCTGGCGCGATTTATTTTAAATCCGGGTGGAAGAAAAACCGTCTCTGCATTCAGACCTATATATTATTCGAACCGGTATTGGGATTCAGCCCGGGTATTGCACTGCTGTGGGAAGGCAAAAACAGAAAGGGATGAAAAAAAGAAAATCCCTGCTGTTAATTCTACCAGTTGTGATTGGATTTTCTGTCAATGGCATGGGACAGGATTTGCCCGAGTTCCGGAAAGAGCAATTGGAAATCATGGCTGAGAAAAATGATGCTGAGCCGAATGATGATTCCTATGAAATGGATCTTGCCGAACTGGCCAGGCATCCCATGAATATGAATACGGCTACGGCAGATGATCTTTTGCAATTACATATGCTGAACGTTTTACAGATTAGAAATTTTATATCCTATAGAAAATTATTGGGTTCATTATTGAGCGTGCATGAGCTGCAGGCCGTGCCGGGATGGGATCTCGAAACAATCCGCCATTTGATTCCATATATCAGCGTCGGAAAGGATGAATCAGTATATACCGCTTTGAAACAACGCTGGAGAGGCGGTGATGCATCTATATTATTCAGAGCAGGTCAGGTGCTGGAGAAATCGAAAGGATTTGAAAAACCTTTAAGTCCGGATGCATCCTATTATGAAGGTTCGGCGCAGCGTTTTTTTATCCGTTACAACTATAATTATAAACAGTTGCTGTCATATGGATTTACGGGAGAGAAAGATGCAGGCGAACCATTTTTCAGAGCCGTGCAGCGATATGGATTTGATTTTTATTCTTTTCATTTTTTTCTCCGGCAGGTGGGTATGATCCGATCGCTTGCCGTGGGTGATTTTACAGCAAACATGGGACAGGGATTGATCCAGTGGCAAACATTTTCTGCGACAAAGAGTAGTCAGGCTATGGCCATTAAAAGAGAAGCGGAATGTATCAGGCCCTATCACGCAGCCGGAGAATTTAATTTTCACCGGGGTGTAGCGATCAGTTTGCAAAAAGGTAAATGGCAAACCAATATGTTTATTGCTTCCCGGCGGATCAGTACCAATATGGAAACAGATACGTTTGGAAGAGAGGATCTGTTCACGTCATTTCAGCAAAGTGGTTATCACAGAACACCTGCTGAAATAGTGGACAGAAATAACAACCGGCAGATTTCTGCCGGGATCAATATTCGCTATACCGGAGAGCCATTCAGCATAGGCTTGAACTGTATGCATTTTCAATTCAGCCGGTCATTTCAGAAAAAGGATGAGCCATATAATTTGTATAGTCTGAAAGGGACGAGATTAACTGATTTCAGTATTGATTATAGCCACACTTATAGAAATCTGCATTTGTTTGGGGAATGGGCCATGGATCAGTGGGGTCATTTTGCCCTTGTTCAGGGTGCCTTAATCAGTCTGAGTGACAAAATCAGTATGAGTTTTCTTTACCGGAATATATCCGTCGCCTATCAATCCTTGTATAGTGATGCCTTTACCGAAAACACGACGCCCAATAATGAAAAAGGATTTTACTCGGGTTTCTCCATCAGGCCAGCCGCTGGTTTGCAGTTGGAAATGTATTATGACATATTCATTTTTCCGTGGCTCAAATACCAGGTGGATGCGCCCTCCGCCGGGAGGGACATGCTTTTTCAAACTACTTACCAGCCAAATAAATTATGGAAACTGAATGTCCTGTATAAAAATGAAATAAAAACCGGGAATATCACACTGTTGAATTCAGTTACGCACGGATTGGTGTCACCTGTAAAACAGAGATGGCGGTTAGCAACTGATTATACTTTCACCCGTGCCTTGAGTTTTAGCAGCCGCATGGAATTTTTATGGATCGGTCTAAACGGACTGCCGACCCGGCACGGATATCTGGGAATGAGTGGTTTCGGTTACCGGAAATCCGGCTTTTCAGTGAGTATGGCAGCTGTGGTTTTTGATACGGATGATTATGATACAAGGATTTATGCCTATGAGCCCGACCTGCTCTATCACTTTTCCCTGCCAGCTTTTTACGGCAGGGGCATACATTATTATATAAATATTCACCAGGATTTCAGCCGCCTGATGGGCCGGGGTCCGCGACGTTTCAGAATGTCGGGCTGGCTAAAATGGGGACAGACTTTTTATCCCGGGTCAACATCCATCGGTACTGGGTTGGATGAGATTCCCGGTAACAGGAAATCAGAAATAAATGCACAGATATTGATTCAGTGGAAATAGGAAATAATCTTTTTGTGGCAACAGGAAATAATCTTTCAGTAGTGCAGGAAATACCATTTATGGAGGGGACATCTTATTTTTGCTGAAACCATTACCGATGCCGGATCAGCCCAATAACCAGTTAAACATTGAAATCAGTGAAGAAGTAGCGGAAGGTGAATACGCCAACCTGGCCATTATCACTCATTCGCATGCAGAATTCGTAATTGATTTTGTAAACGTCATGCCCGGCACACCCAAAAGTAAGGTCAAATCCCGTATTATATTCACTCCCCAGCATGCAAAACGCTTTATGAAAGCGCTTACTGAGAACATCCTCCGCTTCGAAGGAACCAATGGTAAGATCCAGGATCTGGAGGAAGTTACGCTTCCGATGAACTTTGGCGGTCCCACTGCCCAGGCATAGACCGGAAAATCTTGTTCAGAATCAATATTGTATTTAAATTAATGCAATTATGAGCCATAAGGATTCATGATTTACCACGATTTTGTCCATATTTAGATAGATATTTTTTTTTATTATGCATTACTCATTCATTTAAAAATCGAAGTTTAACCACCTGTCAATTAATTATTATTTAATAAAACGACATTTAATTGTTAATTATTCAAAGGGGTGGATGAACTCTTCGAAACCATTAATATGACGGTTTTTAGGTCCAAAGAGGGTGATTTTTGAAATACAACTTTTTATTAATTTATAAAGCGCTAGTAAATACCAATTTATAATCCATATAAAAACAGGCGGCTTTTGCAACGTTGCAGCGATTGTGAATTTGATGTTGTCTAATTGTGAAGAGGGGGATATTTAACATTTTTTTTTGTTGGATATAAAACTTCCCTATTTTGCACGATCTAAATTCAAAATTCACAGTCACATGAGAAAATTTCTATCACTGTTAGCGGTGCTAGTGCTTTTGGGCCCATTAGCATTTTCGCAAACCAAAGTAATTACCGGAAAGGTGACAGATCAAGCGGGACAAGCGGTCCCATTTGCGACGATCCGGGTAAAAGGAACCAAAGTCGGAACGAGCGCTGATGCCGAGGGGTATTATTCAATCAAAGCAAATCCTTCACAAACACTCATTATTACAGGAACCGGCATAACCGCCAAAGAAGTTCCTGTAGGTAGTGAAACCACATTGAACATCGCGGTTCAACATCAAACAACCAGTTTATCCGAAGTAGTTGTTACTTCCCTGGGTATTCAGAGGCAGAGTAAGGAGTTGGGTTATGCAACAGCAAAAATCAACACCAGTGAACTGACTCAGGCCAAGGTAGTGAATGTGGCTACCGGTCTGGCTGGTAAGGTCTCCGGTTTACAGATCAACCTGGTAAACAACGGGGTAAAACCCGATGTTCGCGTCACATTGCGCGGTAACCGTTCTATCCTGGGTAATAACCAGGCATTGTTGGTATTTGACGGTATTCAGTTACCGATCACATATCTCTCTCTTTTTAACCCGGATGATGTGGCAAATGTAACCGTGCTGAAAGGCGCTTCGGCATCTGCCCTCTACGGTTCTGCAGCTTCCAACGGGGTATTGATTGTAACAACCCGCAAGGGAAAACCAAAACCACAGATTACCGTAAGCAGCACAGTGAATTTTGAATCCATTGCTTACCTGCCAAAGTTCCAGAACACTTTTGGACCTTACGGTGGTGAAGGCAACCAGAATCCGCTTTCTGCCAACCAGTTTGCTGGTGTCGTAGGAATCGGCGACAATCCTTATATCGTTTATGTACCATATGAAAACCAGAACTATGGTCCAAGATATAATGGCCAGAAAGTTCCGATCGGTCCTCCGATCCGGATTTATAATGCGGACCAGACTTCATTTGTAGTTGCACAGGACTCTGTAAATTATAGTCCGGTTAAAAATGCTAAATCTTCTTTCTTCAACACAGGTGTCCAGACACAGAATGGTGTAACCTATGCCGTGGGCGATGATAAGAGCAATTTCTACTTTTCCTTCCAGGATGTTCTGTCACATGGTATTATTCCAAACGATCAGAACCGCAGGGACAATTTCCATTTTAACGGATCTCATACAACCGGTATTTTCACGGCCAGCTATAGCCTGAACTATACCATTACAAATACTAACACCACGGCGCTGGATCAGACACCGTTCCAATGGGGTACTTTACCCGGAACGATTGCGATCGGCAGTTTTGGTGCAGCAACCGGCGGATCATATTTCCAGAACAGGCCCCTGTACTGGAATATCATCAACCAGCCTGCCAATATCAATTTCCAGAATTATAAGAACTGGCAGACTGATCCGTTTGCTAATCCAAATGGTTATTTCAATGCTTATTATGGTAACCCATGGTGGCAGATCGACCAGTCAAGAACAAACGAAACCCAGACAGACCTGTTGGGTACTTTGAACCTGAACCTGAAAGCAACCAGCTGGCTGGACTTTGATTACAGGGTGAGTATCGCAAGGGATGATTACAATAACCAATATACTCAGGCCGGATTTACATTCGCTCCTTGGGCGATTGCCGATACGCTGGGATCAGGCGCTATTCCGGGATCAGTTGGAGCTTTTTCTCCGACTTCCGGATTCGCACAGAGTTATAACCAAACCATCAACAGCGAATTGCTGGTTGAAGGCACCAAAACATTCGGCGACTTTAACGGTAAGCTGATCCTGGGTGGACAGGTTATCGCCAATGATGCAAGGATCCAGAGTATGTCAGCCAATGCGCTGGTTATCCCGGATTTTTACAATATCGGTAACCGCCTGGGTACTCCGACCGTAGGTCAGAGTTTGATCCAGCAGCGTGTTATTGGTGCATTTGGTGACCTGACCATCGGGTACAAAAACTTCCTGTACTTGCACGGATCATTGCGTAATGACTGGAACTCTTTGCTTTCCAGTGACAACCGCTCTTATTTATATCCGGCTATTGATGCGGCCTTCATATTTACTGATGGAATCGCTTCGTTGCAAAACAGCAAGTTCCTGAGTTTTGGTAAAATACGTGCTGCGGTTAGTAGAACGGCGCAGGTTAGTATCAATCCTTATTCCCTTCAGAATACTTTCAATCCGGGAAATGGATTTCCGTTCGATTTTGCAGGATACAGCGTGAATGGACAATTCGCCAACCCGAATATCAAACCTGAAATCAGCGAAGACGTTGAAATCGGGTTAGACCTCGGATTCCTGAATAACAGAATCAATTTCTCTGCGGCCGTTTATAATACGAATACCAGCAACCAGACCATTCCAATCACCATTTCTGCCGCTACCGGTTATACCAGCGCCTTTGTTAACTCGGGCGAAATGCAAAATCAGGGTATTGAACTGGATCTGAGAGTTACTCCTCTGTTAAGAACAGAAAGCGGATTCCGCTGGGATGTGACAGCCAACTTTGCATATAACAAGAATACCGTTAAATCACTCGGATATGGTTTGAACCAGGTTACTATCGTAAATCCTTTCGCAACTGAAAACCAGATCCCGAATGCGACTGTTGCCGCCGTGGGCCTGCCTTATGGCCAGATCCAGACCACTGATTGGAACAGAAGTCCTTCAGGACAGATCATCGTTGATCCGCTGACAGGTGCCCCTTCTTTGAATAGCGCACCACAGCTATTTGGAACAACGGTTCCACCAACCAAAATCGGTATCACAACGTCTATAAGTTACAAAGGATTTACTTTGAACGCTGTGGCCGATGGTCGTTTTGGAGCAGTGCTTTTCAATGGTATAGGACCGGCCCTGGATTTCACAGGCGTATCCGGCTATTCTGCTTCCAGCGGAAGACAGCCATTTATTATGCCTAACAGTGTTATCTCAGATGGTAATGGTAAATACACCGCGAATACCAGTGTCACAAGCAGTAAGCCCAATTCCGGAGCAAACGCGTTCTGGGCCTCTACCTGGAATACCGGTGGTGTGAACTATATCAACAGCGCCGATTTCTGGAAATTGAGAGAACTATCACTTACTTATAATTTCCCGGCCAAAACACTGGCCCCACTGAAATATATCAATGGTGCAACGGTTGGTTTTGTGGCAAGAAATCTCATTACCATTCGTGCAGCCGACAATATCTGGGCAGATCCTGAATTTGCAAATACCAACGGAAATGCAACAGGAAATACTGACGTCAATCAGTTACCACCTACTAAATTTTTAGGTTTCAATATCACACTAACCTTTTAACCTAAATCTTTATATCTAAATTTTTTAGAAATGAAAAAATTATCAGTATTTACTCTCATTACAATAGCAGGTATCAGCTTGGCGGGTTGCGGCAAGTCTTACCTGGATATCAATACGCCAAACCCGAATGCGGCAACATCTGCCACTCCCGAATTAGTTATTACCAATGCGATGGTGGTTACCGCCAGCGGCCAGGTTGCCAATGCAGCGCTTGCACCGATTGATTATTTGAGTGGATGGATGGGCTACTGGGCGCCGAGCGGAAGTTATGCCCCCAGCACTGTGGATGTCGCTTCCTATTTTCAGAATACAGGTTTTGCAAATACATTGTGGATCAATGCGTATAGGAACCTGGAAGACTATTATTACGTAGAAACCAGCGCCAAAGAACAGGTAAAACCATTTTATATTGCGATGGCCAAGGCCATGAAGTCAGTTGTATTCTCGCAGCTGGTGGATTTTTTCAACAATGTACCTTATGGTGACGCCTTTCAGGGAACAATAGTTATCAATCCAACCTACGTCAATGGGCAGACCATTTATGAGGATCTGTCCAATCAGCTGGATACGGCTGCCAATTTAATGGCATCATCGGCTGCTGTTCCATCTGATAACACTGATGTGATGTTTAACGGGGACAATTCCCTCTGGATTCAGTTTGCAAATACATTAAGACTTCGTCTTTTGATCAGACAGTCTCAGATGTCGGGAAGAGATGCCTATATCCAAGGTGAAATCGCAAAAATCGTTGCGAACGGAGGCGGATTTCTGGATGAGGATGCCCTTATCAATCCAGGTTATGCCAACAATGATCAGCAGCAAAATCCACTCTATGGATATTTCAGAACACTGAAGGATTTACCAACCAGTGGCGGACAGGCGGATTATTACAGAGCATCTCAATACTCCATCGCGCTCCTGAAAACTTATAATGATCCCCGGTTGGGATTTATTTATGATTCTCTTGGTGATGGTACGTATATCGGCAATGTGTTAGGAAGCCAGAATAATATTCCAGGAAACGGAACTTCTTCTCTCGGACCCGGATTACTTGTATCTGCCGGCCAGAGTGCAGTTATTCTCAGTGCAGCAGAAAGTCATTTCCTGCAGGCAGAAGCCATACTGAGAGGTTATCTGACCGGTAATGCGCAATCAGAATATGAAGCGGGTGTACAGGCGTCTTTCGATTATCTGGGCGCAGGAGATGCTGCTGCTTATTTGGCTCAAAGCAATCCGAACACAAACTGGACCCAGGTATCAGGTGTACAAGCCCAAATTGCCCTGATCATCCGGCAGAAATGGATTGCAGAAAATGGCACGTTGCCAATGGAAGCCTATAATGATTATCGCCGGCTTGGTTTGCCAGCCGATATTCCGATTTCTATTTCTCCATACAAACAACCATTGGATGCCAAGGTGCCCGTTCGTTTCCTGTATCCGGTGAGTGAGTATACAACAAATGCAACCAATGTGAATGCCGAAGGAACCATTGATTATTATACTTCAAAAGTATTTTGGAACCAATAATCGCAACCAATGAAGAATTATCATTTTAAAAAACTTAGAGGTATGAACAGAAATAATATTAATAGAATTTTTAAACTTGGGCTCTCGGCTTTGTTGATTGCTTTTGTTGGATCTTCTTGTGTTAAGAGCGTGTCCGGCAGGACGGATTTTGAAGGCCTACAGCCAACGGTGCTTATTCCGGAAGGCGGTCTTGCGAACTTTGGCTCACAAACCATTGTAGTGCCCCCGGAAGATGAATCCGATACGTTGTATTTCCATGTGAATTATGCATCTACTGATGTGGCGCAAAAGGATGAAGTTATCAGTATTGCTGTGGATGATGATGCATTGGCAGCTTACAATAGTGCCAATGGGACGACTTATCTGAAATTCCCGGACAGTATCTACAATATTGCGGCTGCCCAGGATATTACGGTTCCGAAAGGCGCTAATTATTCCGGGTTGATTCCGCTGATCGTTCATCCGAATAAAGTGGATCCAACCGTGAGTTATATGCTGGCTATTACGATCAAAACAGCACCAGCCGGTGCCATTATCAGTTCAAATTACAAGACCATTTATTATCATTTTATCGGAAATCCAATTGCCGGTTCTTATACATGGGACTGGACCAGGTGGAATAATGCTGATATGTCCGGCCCTCCAAATGGTACATCATTTACTGGTGAGTCAACCACTTTTATTCCGGATGATCCGACAACTATTGAAGTGTATGCAGGTTATATCTATCCGGGCGTGCGTTATGTAATCACATTTGATAATAATGCAGGTGTTTTATCAAATTTCCAAGTATCACTGAACCAGGACGATGTTGATGCTAATTTGACGCCTCAAAGTATTGCTGTTACGTCCGGCCCAACATTCATAACGGCGGACCCGATTAACCACGTATATGAGATTTCATTGGGAGTATCATCAGATGGAGCCCCGAGATCGCTGATTGATAAATATTATAAATAGAATAATATCGTTTTTAATAAAAAAGCCCCGGTAAAGGGGCTTTTTTATTTATGGGAAAATGGTAATAAAGGATATACAGAATTTCTTATCGATGGTACTTTTCATTATCGGGAGATGATCATTACGGAAATGCAGGGATCCTTATTCAAGGATTATTTTCACAACAAGAAAATGATAAAAAGGAAATTCGGAAATCTTTATGGAGTGTCTATAAATATTCTCTCCCCGATCATTGATTTAATTGTTTCACCATATCAATGAGATAGTCTTCATTTACTGGTTGATAATGATCATGCACGTATTTCAGATAGGGAACATTCAGTTCGCCAAATACATTTTTTACACTTTTTGTTTTCAGTTCCACGGGTTGCAACATCCCGCCTTTTTTTACGATATAATAAATATTCTTATCAACAAAAGCGTCATTCACATCTCCTTCCTTCACCTTCATCATATCATGATAATCAGCCTTAACTAACAGGGTCCTGACATATTTCAGCAGGCTCAGTTTGTTTGAATCATATACCAGCACCTGATAAAATACCTGCGGCGTTTCATCTGTAAACAACTTGGAATTGACAAAATAATATCGGGTGCCCTGTTCATCTTTTAAACTGAATGATTGTATTTCATCTTTATTTGCCAGGAGAATCAGCGCGGAATCTTTTTTCCTGATAAAAATTTCCTGTCGAACCTTATCATACAGGAATTGCAGGTCTTCATTATAAACTTCTTTGCGAATGGTAACCACTTCACCTTTGGACCAGGCAGGAAGAAAAAACTGGCTCCCGTTTATTTGTCCGGAAGAATAGTTCTGATAGGCAGAAAATCCATTACTCGCATAACCCTGATGAGCAGCCAGCTCCGCAAATTCCTGTCCCATCGCGACATTCGTTACCTGTGCAGAAACAGCAACGGATGATATCATCAGGGCCGGAAAAATAATGGCAGACTTCTTCATGTCCGGAATTTTATCTGTTTAGTTCAGTAACCAGGGATATCAGGTAATCTTCATCAACTGATCCCGGGTGTTCGTTGACGTAACTATCAATATTGATATTTATATCTGCAAATGTTTTTTTCAGGGCTTTTGATTTTAATTGTATTTGCTGGAGCTCACCATTTTCCTTACTGACATAATAAGTGACCTTATCAACGAATGAGTCATATATATCACCTTCCTTTTGTTTCATCATATCGCTTTTATCAGCTTTTACAAAAGTTCCTTTGGTATATTTAAGTAAAGTGAGCTTTGACGGATCTGATACCAGAACCTGGTAGAATACTTCCGGCTTTACTTTTGAATAAACAGATGAGTTAACAAAATGATATTCTTTACCCGCATCCTTTAAACTGAAAGTATTTATATCTTCTTTGGTTCCGAGTAAAATATCCTGGGCATCTTGTTGCCTGATAAATAATTCCTGACGAACTTTGTCATAAGCCAGTAGAATACCATTTTGAAAGACTTCTTTACTGTTCAACGCAATCTCGCCTTTGCTCCAGTCAGGCAGAAAAAACTGGCTCCCGTTCACCTGATTATTAGAGTAAGACTGAAAGGTTGAAAAGTTCGATCCGGTTCCACCATGCGCCGCCAGCATCGCAAATTCATTACCCATGGCAATGGAATTTGACCCGGCCTGGGAAAAAGCGTTGACGGTGCAGAACAACAGGATAACCAGACTTATTTTATTTTTCATGTGTTTTTTTCTTACCTAAAGTTATCATTAAAATACGCAATTATGATGGTTGTTTATGCATATTAACAATCGGAAAATAGCAGAAGGGTTAACCTGCTCAGCGTCCATTTTTTTAAAAAAGCAGGAATGTTTGCTATATCATTCCTTCATCTGCAAAACTGAAATAACCGTCGTGACTGACTATGATATGATCAATCACTTTAATATCAAAAAAACGAGCGGCTTCACGTATTTTATAAGTCAATTCTTCATCCGCTTTGCTTGGTTTAAGATTACCTGATGGATGATTATGACAGAGAATCAAATTCACCGCATGGAATTCCAGTGCTTTCTTTAATATCAGTCTTGGATCTGCAACGGTGCCGGTAATTCCTCCCTGGCTCACCACTTCAAAATGATTCACCCGGTTGGCCTGGTTCAGAAAAATAACCGCAAATACCTCCCGGCATTGATCCTGCAACATCACCTGCAGATAGCTCGCTACCTGTTTACTATCCCGGACCACCGGTTTTTCGAGTGCCCCGGCAATGTGTCGCCTTCGGCCCAATTCAAGGGCAGCCAGGATGATGACGGCTTTTACCCTGCCAATGCCATTGAGTTTTAGAAAGTCATGAATCTCGAGCCTGCCCAGTTCATTCAGATTATTTTTAACCGAGCCCAGCAACTCCTGGGCAAGTGTCACCGCATTTTTTTCCTTTGTACCCTTACCGATCAGAATCGCCAGGATCTCAGAATCGGTCAGGCTGCTCGTATTTTTACTTAGTAGTTTTTCGCGCGGGCGGTCATCTGCTGCCCAGGACTTGATGGAGTAGTTTTGCGATTGCATAAGATAATGTTAAAGACTATATTTAACCTTTACAATCCCCTGTTCGTGTAGTTTCCTTCAAAAGAAAGAAATGGCGCGAGCGGAAACCCTGAAAAACTAAAATAATATCATGCCGACCCAAATCTGCTCTTTCTGCCATTGGTGGCTGGAACTCGTTCTTTTTTTGCGTCGGCATGTACATTGTCGCCCTTTTCTTTTCCATTTTTGTGTGTTCTTCTATCTTTTATATTGCGAACAGCAATAAGGCCCCCAAAGGAGCATTAGTTGAAAAAACTTCTTCTAAGATTGAATTGGCCTCCATCAAGTAAGCTTAACGCCTAACGCGCAACGCTTAATGCGTTGGCCTAAAGCCTAAAACTTCCGACAGAATGTTTGTCATTAAATTTTTAAAGCACCGAAAGGTGCTTTTTTATTAGCTTAAGGCGAAAAGCGTAAAGCTCAAAGCATAAGAGTAAAACCTAACCCGTAAAATGGTGGCTTTTTAAAAAAGCTTTACGCTTTAGGCTTTGCGCTTTAAGCTTAAGAAGTATCTTCGCCGCAATTATCATACTATGGAAGGAACAGCCAAAATCTTCTCCGGTACGGGCTCTCAATACCTGGCAGAAAAAATTACCCGGCGTTATGGCTGTCCGTCCGGAAAAATCACCATTCAGCATTTCAGTGACGGCGAAATCCAGCCAATATTTAATGAAAGTGTCCGTGGCGATATGGTTTTTCTGGTTCAAAGCACTTTTGCGCCCATGGAGAATCTGATGGAGCTTTTGCTGATGATTGATGCGGCCAAAAGGGCCTCAGCATATAAAGTCGTTCCGGTGATTCCGTATTACGGTTATGCACGCCAGGACCGGAAGGACAAACCCCGGGTTGCGATTGGTTCCAAGTTGATTGCCAATATGTTAGTGGCAGCCGGAGCCGACCGTGTCATCACAATGGATCTACATGCGCCTCAAATCCAGGGCTATTTTGACATTCCCGTGGATCACCTCGACAGTTCAGCCATTTTTATCCCTTATATAGAGAATCTGAAGCTCGAAAACCTTACCTTTGCCGCCCCCGACGTGGGAAGCGCCAACCGGATACGGGAAATCGCTTCCTATTTCAATGCAGAAATGGTGATCTGTGATAAACACCGGAAAAGGGCCAATGAGATTGCCAGCATGGTGGTGATCGGGGAAGTGGGAGACAGGGACGTGGTTTTGATAGACGATATTTGTGATACAGGAGGAACCCTGGCAAAAGCTGCGGGACTGTTGAAGGAAAAAGGAGCCAGGAGTGTCAGAGCACTTTGTACGCATCCGGTGATGAGTGGAAATGCCTACACAAATATCGAGAATAGTGTCTTGGAAGAGCTGGTAGTTTGTGATACCATTCCGCTAAAGCAGAAATGTTCCAAAATCAAGGTGCTGAGTGTAGCTGAACTATTTGCAATCGCCATCCGGAATGCCTTTGAAAACAGGAGTATCACCGGATTGTTTATCCACTCGCAGCTCAGGAACAAGTAAGATATTTTTTAAATCAAATATAAACATGCAAACAATTACAATCGAAGGACAACTCAGGACCGGACTCGGCAAAACAGCCACCCGTCTACTCCGCTCTGAGGGAAAAGTGCCCGGTGTAATTTACGGGGGTGCTCGCGAACTGAATTTTTCAGCGCCAGTAACGGCTTTCAAGACCCTGGTATACACACCGGATTTTCAATTAGTAGAAGTGAAACTGGACGGTACAACACATCGTTGTATCCTGAAAGAAATCCAGTTTGACAAAGTAACTGACGCCCTCAACCACCTGGATTTCCTGGAACTGGTTGAAGACAAAAAAGTAATCGCAACTATTCCTTTAAAATTTACCGGCGCTGCAAAAGGCGTTAAGGATGGTGGAAAGCTGATTACGAAAATGAAAAGCCTGAAAGTAAAAACGCTGCCAAAATTCCTGCGCGAAAACATCGAAGTGGACCTTACCAATCTCGAATTAAATGGTAATATTCGTGTCGAAGACGTGAAGGCGCCAAACTACGAGATCCTGAATTCCCCGAGAATTCCGGTTGCATCGATTGTGCTGACACGCCAGCTGAAACAGGAAGAAACCGCTGCCCCGGTTGCCGGTGCTGCTCCTGCCGCCGCTGCTGCGCCCGCTGCTGCTGCCAAAGCACCTGCTGCAAAACCCGCCGCAAAGAAGTAGTGCTCAGTAATATTTTAAAAGGCTGTTTCATTCGGTGGAACAGCCTTTTTTAATTGTTAATTGTCAATTGTTAATTATTAATTGGTTGTTGTAAGAGTGGTGATTTAGTTACTTCCAGACTTCCAGTCTCCATAATTTCACACTATGTATTTGATCGCCGGCCTGGGTAATATTGGTTCCGAATACGAAGGCACCCGCCATAATATCGGGTTTGAGGTAGTGGATCTGCTCGTGTCCAAACAAGGCGGCAAGTTCGTGGCTGACCGGCATGCGAGTGTTGCAGAAATATCTTTTCGGGGCAAAGCGCTAACCTGTATCAAGCCATCTACGTATATGAATCTGAGCGGCAAGGCTGTGAAGTACTGGCTTGAAAAAAAGAGAATCCCGCTGGAACGTCTGCTTGTGATTACCGATGATATCGCTCTTCCGCTTTCCCGGTTAAGGTTGAGGGGAAATGGGACCGATGCGGGACATAACGGGTTAAAGAGCATTTTTTCTGAACTGCAGACCGATCAATACCCACGTCTCAGATATGGTATTGGGAATGATTTTCCCCGTGGTATGCAAGTTGAATGGGTATTGGGAAGATGGCGGGACGAGGATCTTCCGCTCATAAAAATAAAAAATGAAAAGACTGTTCAGGTAGTTGAAAGTTTTGTTTATATGGGCCTGGAAAGGACCATGAATGATTACAACAAAATAGAGATAACGCTATGATTTGTAATTGGGAATCATTATTTTAGCAGTCAATTCCAATCGGGTTCAGAGCCCAATCCACTTCCTATGTCGAAACCTCGCGCCTTTCCAGGCCTTTTGAACAAAACAAGAATCTTCTATTTAAAACCTTAATCGAATATGAAAATATTCTGCGTCGGGCGTAACTACGTTGCGCATGCTATTGAACTGAACAACGAGGTACCGGATGAGCCGGTCATCTTCATGAAACCCAAAAGCGCCCTATTACAGGCCCACACTCCTTTTTATTATCCGGAGTTTACCAACGAACTGCATTACGAATGCGAGCTGGTGTTGCGTATTTCAAAAAACGGAAAATATATACAGGATCGTTTTGCTTCCAAATATTATGACGCCATCAGCGTGGGTATCGATTTTACAGCCCGGGATATTCAGAACGAGCTGAAAGAAAAAGGACTGCCCTGGGAAAAGGCCAAGGCCTGGGATAATTCCGCTGCGGTCGGGAAATGGACCCCAATGCAGAACGTGAAAAATAAAAAGGAAATCAGCTTTGGTCTGTATAAAAATAAGGAGCTGGTGCAGTCGGGAAAATCAAGCCTCATGCTGCACAATTTCGACCAGATCGTAGCATATATTTCCACATACTTTTCTATAAACATCGGGGATCTCATTTTTACAGGAACACCCGCCGGGGTAGGCGAGTGTGTCGTTGGTGACGAACTCGAAGCATTTATCGAAGAAGAAAGTATGCTGTCTCTCGAGATTAAGTAATCTCATTCCGCCGCAGGTGTGATAAGGATTAGAGAAAATGATTTCTACAGTTTTCGGTCCTGTCCGGCGGCTGGCACGATTTGTTTTTGAAAATGTGATTTCCAAAGTTCCCGATCCCTTCCCGCCGCAGGCGGGACCAAATAATTTCAATGGTCGACGCCGGAATATTGATTAGCGCCTTTAAATTGATGGCCACAGCCCGCGCCATGGCGGCCACCTACGAACAAAACAGGCAGGTCTGCAAATACGTCCACTCCACTTCATCCGGTCACGAAGCCATCCAGCTGGCCACCGCTTTTCAGCTTTCAGCAGAGGATTATGTAAGTCCTTATTACCGGGACGAAAGTATAATGCTGGGACTGGGATTTTCTCCCGAGATACTTATGCGACAACTGCTTGCCAAGGGAAATGATATTTTCACCGGCGGAAAAGTATATTATACACATCCGAATTTCAGGGGCGCAGACAAACCTACCATCATACACCAGAGTAGTGCGACCGGTATGCAGGCAATTCCGGCTACGGGCATCGCACAGGGACTGGCTTTTCTTGAAAAGACAAATCTTAGCCAGCACCGGCCGCTCGTTCTTTGTTCCTTCGGCGATGCCAGCATAACCGAAGGCGAAGTGAGTGAAGCTTTTCAGGTGGCCGTGTTGAAAAAGCTTCCCATCATCTATCTGGTCCAGGACAATGAATGGGGTATCAGTGTAACGTCTGATGAGGCCCGGAGCATGGATGCCTTTGAATATGCAGCAGGATTTCCGGGCATGGAAAGAATTAAGATTGACGGTTCTGATTTTGAGCAGTCGTTCAATTGTATGCAACAGGTTTTCCGGTATGTGCGTGAATACCGAACGCCCTATCTCGTGCAGGCGCGGGTGCCCCTGCTAACGCACCACACCAGCGGCGTGCGGATGGAAGCCTACCGCACAGAGGAGGATCTTATAAAACACCGTGCGGCAGATCCCCTGATTCTCATTAAAAGACAATTACAAATCCATGGCGTTTCCCAGGAACACATAGCTGATATTGAAAAAGAGGCTGCTATATTGGTGGCTGCAGATTTTAAAACAGCCATCGCTTCTCCCGAGCCCGAGCCTGTCACAGCAGGCGAACATATATTCGTTCCTACAACCGTCATACATGAATCCGGGGAACGCACTCCGGCGAATGCAAAAAAAATTCCGATGGTTGATGCAGTGCTGTATGCACTGCGGGAGATCATGGAAGACTTTCCGGAAGCGATCATGTACGGTCAGGATATCGGAAGAAGGCTGGGTGGCGTGTTCCGTGAAACAGCCACCCTGGCTGTGCAGTTTGGAAACGAGCGGGTGTTCAATACTGCGATTCAGGAAGCATATATTATTGGTTCGACGGCCGGCATGTGCGCAACCGGTTTGAAGCCCATCGTGGAAATTCAATTCGGCGATTATATATTTCCGGGATTTAACCAGCTCGTTACTGAGATTGCGAAATCATCTTATCTGACCTGCGGAAAATTCCCCATCCAGACGCTGATCCGTGTTCCTGTTGGTGCTTACCAGGGCGGGGGGCCATATCATAGCGGTTCGATCGAAACCATACTGTTATCGATCAAGGGATTAAAAATAGTCTATCCATCCAATGCTGCCGATATGAAGGGATTGATGAAAGCGGCATTTCTGGATCCCAACCCCGTGATCATGCTCGAACATAAGGGTCTTTACTGGAGTAAGGTTCCAGGAACGGAAGATGCGAAAACGCCTGAACCATCCCGCGATTATATTATCCCGCTGGGCAAAGCAGCTGTAACGCTGAAAGCTTCCTCTTCCGCTGTGGATAATGGAGAATCAGCAGCTGTGATTACATATGGAATGGGCGTTTATTGGGCGAAGGCTGCCGCAAAAAATTTACCGGGCCAGATTGAAATCGTGGATCTGCGTTGTTTGTTCCCGTTAGATGAAGAACTGATCTTTGAGACCGTGCGCCGGCATGGGAAATGCCTGGTGCTTACAGAAGATGCGCAGAATAATTCCTTCGCGGAAGCGCTGGCAGCGCGGATTTCAAAAGCATGTTTTAAGTCTCTGGATGCTGCGGTGGAAGTGATTGGCGCGATGAATGTGCCGGCTATTCCTATGAATGTAATACTTGAGAATGAAGTACTGCCCAATGGCTTGAAGGTGGAATCCGCGTTACGAAACTTACTTTCACAATAGTCACAATTTCACATTTCCAAATTGTGACTAAGTGATATCATCCTTTTGTAATGGTTTTACCCTAAAGGAGGGAGTTACATAATCATCAGGCAAATGATCCGGGGGAACGGTTGACTGATTTCCGTCGCGGATATATTTGTAATGGGCCGACATGATTTCTACGCCGGCCTCATTAAACATATCCTGAATATTCTCGTGAAGAACAGAGTATGTAATATGCTGTTTATTGGCAACGCGTGTGTATGCGTTGATCTGATAACTGACATAAAAATCATCCAGGCTGGTCTGAAACACAAAAGGCGCCGGATCTTTGTCAATCAGATCCGTTGCCAGTGCGGCTTTGATCAGTAAATCGTGGATCTTTCTCCAGGGGTTTTCATAACCAATGGTTACGGTTGTATGAATGATCAAACCATGCTCTTTTGCTTCGGCACTGAAATTCGTCGTATGACTGTTCATCACGGTAGAATTGGGAATCGATACGATTTCATTTTTTATGGTTTTTATACGCGTAACGAGCAGGGATTTTTCCATCACATCACCCGTGGCTTCGCCGATCTTCACCCTGTCGCCGATCTTATAGGCACGCATATAAGTTAGGACGAGTCCTGCGACTATATTACCCAGTGCACCCGCGGATCCAAAGGTGAATAACACACCGAGGAAAACGGATACGCCTTTGAAGATCTGTGAATCGGATCCGGGCAAATAGGGGAAAATAATAATCAGCGCGAAAGCCAGGATCAGCACGCGTATGATCTGGAAAGTCGGACTCGCCCAGTCAACATAAAAACCGGGAATTTTTAGTGCGCCTCTTTCAATTTCGTTTTTAAAATAATGTAAAATGCGCAGCAGATACTGGAAAAATATGATCAATACGATGATTGTGAAAAAATTGGGCAGGTAGTTCCAGACAGAAATTAAAATATGTTTGACAGGATTGAGAAAATATGAAATCAGCTTCGCTGCAAATCCGCCTGTCCAGGGGAAAATGCCAAAAAGGACAGGCAAGGTCAGATAGATTAAGGTAATAATGATGATCCATTTAACGAGCTTGGCCAGGGAAAATATCAGGTTCAACTGACGATTCGTATCCAGGAATTCATAATTGCGTATTTTAAAACCTTTCAGTGTACCGCCCCGTTGTTTTTCAATTTTATTTTTAATCCATTTAAATATTTTATTGATAGAGAAAATAATCAGAATGAGCACAGCCAGCACCAGCACCGCGATGGCAAAATCCCTGACCAGCGCCGGCCAGCTGTTCTCTTCTTTGTATTTCCCGATCGCGATGGCAATCCTCGTTCTGTAATTTTTAGCGAGGCCCTCTTTTGTTGCATTCATCCAGACGGCATCCTGTTCAGAAATGCTCGTGATCACTTCATCCTTGTAATTAATATCGACGGTCAGTTCAGAAGAGATGACCACCAATGAATCCTCTTTGAAATAATAATCCTCCGCCAGTTTACCGATTCGGCGGGAAATGGCTTGTGCTCGTTCTTCCGGCGGGTAACTGCCAATTTTTGCAAATACATAGAATAATGTATCATCGGAAAGAACAACCGGATAGCCGCTATAGATTGATCGAAGCGAATCGATTTTCAGACGGTGAAATACTTTACGGAGAGAGTCCTTTATCAATATCTGATCTCTTTCGGAAGCAATAGACTGTTTTTTTTCATCGTCGTTTGCACCCAGTTTGAGAAGTTCATATTTCAACTGCAGGAGCCGGATGGAATCTCCCATCTGGTCGGCTTTGATGGATTGAAATTCATCAGACTCTTGTAAAAGGATTTGATTTTTTTCCGAATCTGTCGCTTTCAGATTGGCCGGGACTTGTTTTTTTATTGAGTCAGATTGCGCATAAAGCGGATGAATCCCGGTAAGAGTGAGCAGAAGAATAGAAAAAATATAGGTTAGGATCCGCTTCATTTCTTATTTAATAGTATAAATATCGCCTGTTCAGGTTTGATCCTGATGATGGTTAATGAATATCATAAAGTTCGTCCACTAGGGTTGATAGCTAAAGCTGACCTTCTGCTTTCCGATCATCAGGTCAAAATTTCCGGCTTCCGTAACTGTCTTCAGATCGGCATTCACAAAAGCCAGATCAGCTGCTGTGAGTGTAAATGAAACAGTTTGTGTTTCACCCGCCTTCAGGTCGATTTTTTTAAATGCCCGTAAACGTAGCATATTGGGCGTTATACTTGCATACTGCTGGTGACTATACAATTCAACCGTATGCTTTCCCTCCCTTGCACCGGCATTCGTTACGGGCATCGTGATTGTCAGACTACCCGATCCATTCAAAGTGGATGAACTGATACTGATAGCGCCATAAGTAAACTGGGTATAACTCAAACCCCATCCAAAAGGAAAGAGGGGATTGTATCCGTCCCAGGTCATGTCTGCATTGAAAATTTCACGCACGTCTTCCGTATGTTTCCGGTCGTACAGTACTATTTCACCTGAATACCTCGGATAGGAGTAGGGAAGAATACCGCCGGGATTATAATCTCCAAACAACACATCGGCAACCGCTTCGGCTGTTTTCTTCCCCGACCAGTAAGCCATCAGGATTCCATTCATGGAAGGCTCGATGGAGGTTATCAGGCGGGGCCTGCCTTCTGTTAAAACCAGGATCACCGGTTTGCCGGTCGCAGCGGCCGTTCTGGCAAGCGCCATTTGATTTTCAGGCAGGGCCAGGTCACGGATATTTCCGGGGCTTTCTGCGTATGCGTTTTCTCCCAGGCACAATACAATCACATCTGCATCCTGAGCGGCAGATCTTAAGCGGGCTGTGTCAAAGTTTTGTGCATTATCAAATCCCTTTACACTCAGAACATTCGCTTTTCCACCAGTTTTTTCTGCGATGGTTTGTCCGATTGTTTTGCTGTCAGCCGGGTACCACTGTTCCTGGTTTCCCTGCCAGGTGTATGACCAGGCTCCGTTCAATGGCGCGATGCTGCTGGCCGAGGGACCGGCAACTAAAACCTTTTTATCTTTTGAAAGGGGAAGAATATTATTTTGGTTTTTCAACAGGGTCATCGCTTCCTGTGCTGCCTGAAGGGCTGCCTTCTGATATTCCGGCCTGCCGAAATTTGCAAATGATGCAGGTTCCGGATATGGATCGTCAAAAAGTCCCAGGCTGTATTTTAATAAGAGAATCCGTTTTACGGCATCATTGATACGGCTGATCGGAACTTCATTTTTCTGTACCGCTTCTTTTAATAAATCAAAAAAAGAATAATCCATGGGCACCATGCTCATATCGATACCCGCATTAATGGCCATCACGACTGCCTGCCGGGGACTATTGGCAACCAGGTGGCGCGTATGCAACCGGATGATATCTTCCCAGTCGGTAACGATCACACCCTGGAAACCCATTTCTGTTCTCAACACATCGGTCAATAAATATTTACTGGCGTGAACGGGTACACCATTGATTTCTCCTGAATTGATCATGATCGTAGCCGCGCCTGCTTTGATGGCTTCGCGGAATTGCGGAAGAAAATATTCACGCAATTCAATTTCGGGAATATAAGACGGGCTGCGGTCCTTCCCGGTACGCGGCGCGGAATAAGCGAGATAATGTTTCATACAGGCAGCTACGGCAGTCGGATTGGTTAATCCGTCGGCCTGGTAAGCGCGGACCGCTGCAGCACCCATGGTCTTGCCGATATACACATCTTCTCCGAATGTTTCAGGAAATCTTGACCAGAGCGGTTGACGCCCGCAATCCAGTACAGGTGCGAATTCCCAGCGTACACCGGATGCACGCAGCTCATTGGCCGTGATGTGAGCAGCCATCGCCACCAGGTCGGGGTTGCGCGTTGCGGCCATGGCAATATTCTGCGGGAATAAAGTTGAATTGAGTGTATATGTTTGTCCGTGCATTCCATCGAGGCCGTAGATAACCGGAATCTTTAGTCTGGATTTTTTTGCTTCATCCTGGATTTCTGTTTGTACGGCCCTCCATTTTTCAACAGAGAGTGCATGGGCAGTAGTATTTAAAATGGAGCCCACTTTATAATCCAGTATGGCGTGTTTAAGTGCTTCGGGATCCAGGGAGCCGTCTTCGTTTCCGCCGCCGCCTTTGGCGATAACGCC
>Ga0193753_10001078_pt1 | contig 24202 bp, 21 predicted proteins | sample H1c2metaG_FD_144925 | JGI IMG/M metagenome (GOLD analysis project Ga0193753, IMG submission 144925) | Soil microbial communities from a riparian zone of the East river system, Colorado, United States - H1c2 | ecosystem: Environmental > Terrestrial > Soil > Riparian zone | place: USA: East... | reverse complement strand
GTCGGGTGAGGGCCGCGACAAAGCGGGTTCGTACGCAATTCAAGGCTTAGGCGCGGGACTCGTGCGCGAGATCGTGGGCTCGTACACGAATGTCGTGGGTTTGCCGGCCGCTGAGACGCTGGATCTGTTGCTCGGCGCGGGCGTGCTCGGAGCGTGGCCGTGAGCAGCGAGGACGCGCGCGTGAGATCCGGTCTCACGCAAGTGCGCGAGCGGATCACTGCCGCGAGTGCTCGGGCGGAGCGAGCTCCGGCGGGCGTGCGGCTGATCGCGGTCAGTAAGCGTCATGCGCCGACCGCGCTGCGGGCCGCGTACGCGATGGGCCAGCGCGAGTTTGGCGAAAACTACGTTCAAGAGTTGGTGTCGAAGGCGAGGGCGCTCGCCGACTTGCCGCACTTGCAACTCCGCTTGATCGGGCATCTCCAGCGCAACAAGGTCAAGGAGTTGTTGCGGATCGGTCTGGCGCTGCGAAGCGTCGATACGGTCGACTCCGTGCGTCTGGCGGAGACGCTCGCACGTGAAGCGGAAGCCGCGAAGCGCACGCTGGAGGTATTGGTGCAGGTCAATCCTGCGGGCGAAGTGCAAAAGTCGGGTGTTGTGGAGTCGGAGTTGCCGGATTTGATTGCAGCCATCCGCGGCATGCCGGCGCTGGACCTGCGGGGGTTGATGTTGATTCCGCCTGCGGTCGAGGCGGAACAGCGCCGGCCGTTCTTCCGGCGTCTGCGAGAGCTCGCGAAGGTGTTCGAGCTGCCGGAGTTGTCGATGGGAATGAGTGACGATCTCGAGCCGGCGATCGAAGAAGGCGCGACGCAGGTGAGGGTAGGAACTGCGGTGTTCGGCGAGCGCGTCTAATTGTTTTGCGTCGGTGACGTGCGTCGGTGGCTTGCGTCGGTGATCGGAGGCTATTCGACAACTGACGGCCCTCTCGGGGTGGAACGTCGCGCTCGGGACACGGCGGCTTGCAGATGCACCGGCCCCAGCCGCTTTCTCTACGGTGCAGCAAGCCGCCTCTCGCGCCGTGCCAACTGAGGTCGTCGTCACGCAGGCTGGTAGGTCGTCACTTGAAGCTGTCGTCGTCACGCGGCCGCAGCGCACTACAACGCAAGCTCGCCCCCTATTTAGCTCTTCCTCAGCTTCGCCAGCGCTTCCTGGCCCAGCTCTCTTCCTCGATCTCGCGCTGCAATCACGCACGCTTTGAACGCCGCCTTCACATTCAACTCGTCCAGCTTCGTTACACCGGCCTGCGTAGTTCCGCCCGGACTCGTCACCTTCCGCCGCAGCTCCGCCGGTGCTTCACCTTGCTCGTGAAGCAACTTCGCTGCTCCGTACACAGTCTGCAACGCGAGTTTGCTCGCTACCTCGGTTGGCAGACCGGCGGCTTCTCCCGCTTCAATCAAGGCTTCCGCTAGATAGAACACGTACGCCGGCCCGGAACCGCTCAACGCTGTTACCGCATCCAACAACACTTCCGGCGTCTCGACCACCACTCCCACACTCTCGAACAGCGACCGTGCTAACGCTAGATCGGCCTTGCCGGCGAGCGCTCCCGGCGCTATCGCCGTCGCACCCGCAGCGACGAGCGCCGGCGTGTTCGGCATCGCACGCACGACACGGCGCCCAGCCAACTGCGACTCGATCACGGCCAGTGGCACACCGGCCGCGATACTGATCACCAACGTCTCCGGCGTCACGTGCGGCGCGATCTCCGTCAACAAGGCGGGCAGCACCTGCGGCTTGGTGCTCAGCACGAGGACGTCCGCGCGACAGGCTTCTGCGTTGTCCTGCGTCGTACCGATCCCGTGTGCGCCGCTCAACGCTGCGAGCGCTTCCGCGCGAACGTCACTCGCGATGATCCGCTCAGGCTGCGACGTCCCACTCGCGAGCAACCCGTGAATCAACGCGCTCGCCATGTTGCCGCTGCCGATGAATGCGATACGCCGGTCGATCTGCATGCGACGCAGCGTAGCCTCGGGCCGGCAGTCAGGGCTAGTGCTGCACTTCCTGTCAGAACGGGTCGTAACAGTCGTAGTTGCGCTGCGACAAAATTTTCCCCGCTCGGAACGTAAGGAACATGCCTAGGGTCGCTCGAATCGGGGCTCCGGCTGGCGTCGGCGCAAACGCCAGATTGAATCGGCCGACCCAATCGACTTCCAGCGCGACCTCGTCACCGACGGCGAGCGCGTTCTTGATCACGTAGCTCTGCTCGAGCACGATCTGCTTCGCCTTCGCGGTCACTTCGTGCATCGCGCTCATCGTCAGCGTGCGACCGTTCGGGTTCAGCCGGTTCGGCTTCTCGTGAAACACGTACGCGGGATCGAATAGCGCCGGCAGCTCGGGATCGGCCATGTCCCGCTCCAGAATCCGCAGGTAGCGGCGCGCGAGCTCTAGATTCGACGTGGCGGTTGGTTCGCTAGACATACACACCTCCTGAATTTGCTTCGGCTCCGAGAACTTGTACAACCTAGGTTGTGTAGATTGCACAACCTAGGTTGTGAATCAAGATCGGATCGAGATGCCGGACGAACTTCTGGACCCCGCGGACCTCGACTTGTTTCAGCTCGCACTGTTCGCCGGCATGGCTGCGAACGATGCGATTCGTGCACGGCTCGAACACAAAGGCTTCCTCGGCCTGCGCGACTCGCACGGCTTCGTCATTCAACACCTGTTGCGCGCGCCGCAGTCGATCGGTGAGCTCGCCGCTCAGCTCGGGGTCACGCAGCAAGCCGTCTCGAAAAGCGTCGCGGAGCTCGCGCGCAATGGCTACGTGCAAGACGCGCCGAGTAGCGATGGTCGCGTGCGCAAGCTTCGTTTGTCTCCGCGCGGAAAATCGATGGTTCAATTCACCCGCAGCTGCCGTCGCGAGGTCGAAGCGCAGCTCTCCACGCGCGTCGGTAAAACTGCGTACGATCAGGCAAAGTCGGTGATTTTAGCTGCGCTCGACCAGCTGGACGCGCTCGGACCGATCCGACACCGCAAAGTTCGGCCGTAGGGTATACAGTGTCGCCATGAGCTCGCGGTCGGCACGCCTTTCGGAAGCGTTGGAACGCGTGCAGCACCGCCGCATCGAGGCCGAGTTGCTGTGGCTTCGGCGCGCGCAGCTCGACCAAGATTGGCTCGACTCGGCGCGTGCGCTACTTACTGAAGAGAGCGCCGCAGCCTTTTCGGACGCGCAACGTGAGCGCGTGTGGACGCTGCCCGAGCAACGCGCGTTCGTCGAACAACGCGCAGAGCTCGCGTTCACGATCGAGCTCGCGGAAGGTATGCCCCAGCTGAGCAAGCTCGTGCTCGAGCCATACGCGCTTCCGTTCGGTCGCGAAGCGCCCGTTGCGCTCATCGCAGGCCTGTCGAGCGACGGCGACCAGGAAGGGCGCGAGCACCGCGCGGGTGCGTTGGCGGACGCTACCGGCGAACTCACGTCTCGCCTTCTCGAGCTTCGCATGCACGCACTCCGGGCGTATGAAGAGCAGCTCGCATTGCGACCGGAAGCGGTGCCTGCGATCGAGCTGCCCGGCGGTTTGGTGATTCCCGGCGGTGTGCTGGGTCCGCAGCCGAACGCGTCGCAGCCGAGAGCCGCAGCCCACCCGGGCAAGCCGGCCCTCGCGGCCGCGCCGCCGCCCACGGCTTCGGAGCGAGCCGCGCAGTTCCTCGCGAGCACCGACGACGCCACGCGCGAGATGACACGCTGGCTCGTGCGGCCTGCTGCCGTCAGCGGCACGATCCCATGGCACGTGCTCTTGCGGGCGTTGCGCGCACCCGAGCTCGATGGCCTCGCGAAACCGGCGCGTCGGCTCGCGCGCATCGCGAACGGCTTGCGCGGACTCGGCTTCGAACGCGACTTGAACGCACGCGTGCGCGCCGAGGCGGCAGACGGCCTACTCGATCCACGGACGCGCGTGCTGGCGGTGTCCGTCCCGGCCGACATTCGAGTCGCGCAATCGAAGCTCACGTTCGGGGTGATGTCCGATATCTACGCCGCGCACGGAATCGGCCATGGCCTGGCGCTGTCGCTCGTCTCGCAGGCGTTGCCGGACCTGTTGCGACGGCCGGTGGTGCCCGGCGTGGCCGAAGCGTTCGGCATGGCATCGATGCAGCTTCGCGCGGATCCGGGGTACTTGCGGCGCATCGAAGGTCTCGAGCCGTTGTGGGTCGAAAAGCTCGGAAGGCACGCCGGAGTCATCGTCCTGCTCGAGGCGCGGATCCAAGCCACGCTCAGCCTCGTCGCGAGCCATGTGCGCAACGAAAGCGAGTGGTCGCAGCAGCTCACGGCGGCGTTCGAGCGAGCGCTCGGGGCGCAGGTGCCCCCCGGTTTAGCCGCGCTAATCGCCTGGTCTGCACCACCCGGTACGTCTGCATTCGAAGCCTGCGCGGCAGGGCTCGCTGCGCACGTCGGGCTACGCGAGCGACTAGACGCGGATTGGTACCGAAACCCTCGCGCTTCCGAGGTGCTGCGCGGAGCGGCGACGCGTGGAACCACGCTCCCGCTGCCCGAGCTGCTCGAGGAACTGGGCGTGACTGCGACGACCGCGAGTGCCCGTGCGATCGAGTTGCTCGCCTGATCCCGCACCCGTTTCGGTGCGGACGATTAAGTGATAGGGCCTGTTCGCGGAGGACCAGCGGATGTCGAAAGCGATCTGGGTAGTGACCGTGCTCGCGTTCGGCGTGCTCGCTGGGTGCAGCCGACAGCCCGGAAACTTCTCGTCCGCGACGTCGCTCCAAGGCTGCAACAAAGACGAGCAGTGCGGCGCAGACGAGCTGTGCGTGTTCCGGCTGTGCACGCCGATCTGTGGTGGTGATCGCAGCTGTGATCACGGCGCTGCCTGCTTCGAGACCAGTCGCGGTTCCGCGTGTCTGACCCGCGAGTACAACGCGTGCGTCGACGACACGGACTGTCCAAGCGCGACTACCTGCAAGGACAAGCGCTGCGCGAGCGATTGCGATCCCGACGCAGGCCAAGCCTGCGGCGATTGTGTCAACGGATTGTGTCTCGCCGAGGGCTCGGGCACGAGCGACGCGAGCACTCCCGATTCCGGTGCGACCGAAGCGTGCCCGGCCGGTTCAGCGCAGTGTCGCAGCGGGATGGTCGTGCAGTGCGATGCTGCAGGGCAGCCGCAGCCGAAAGCGGCGTGCCCATTTGCGTGCGTAAACGGAGCCTGCGCGGGAAGCTGCAAACCGGGTGAGCTGCGCTGCGATGCGCTCAATCGCCAACAGTGCGATGACACGGGAACCTGGAAGACGCTCGAGCAATGCCCCTCGACGTGTCTGCCTGCCGCCTGCGAGGGCACATGCGTGAACGGAGCGCGCGAATGCAACGACGCCACCCTGATGGTCTGTCGCGGTGGTCGCATGATCGCGCTTTCGACGTGCGAATACGTGTGTCGCGCGGGCGCGTGCAGCGGTGCGTGCACGCCGGGAGCGCAGCAGTGCCGAACCAACTCCGTTTGGACCTGCAGCGCGGACGCGCAGTGGGCGACGCCGGTCGCCTGTCCGAACGCGTGCAGTGAAGCTGCCTGCGTCGGTGAATGTATGCCGGGACAATCGCGCTGCGACGGACCGACGGCTTATCAACAGTGCGATCGGCGCGGGACGTGGAGCGACAGCGTCGAATGCCGCGGCCGCGCCTGCCTGAACGGCAGCTGCACGGGGGCTTGCACGCCCGGCGTGACGCGGTGCGAAATGGATTCTGCGCTCTCGACGTGCGGGCCCGATGGGCAGTGGGGTCCGCCGCAGCCGTGCGCGGCACTCGCTTGTGAAGCGGGTGTGTGCGTGGACTCTTGTGCACCCGAAAATTTGCGCTGTTTGCCGGGCGATCCGGCACAACCGCAGGTCTGCAACAGCGGCGGCCAATGGGCGAACCTTCCGCGGTGTTTGCCGACGGAAGCGTGCGTCGAAGGCGCGTGTCGGGGTGAGTGCGCGCCCGGAACGCGGCGTTGCACCCCCGATGACCCTCGCAGCATTCAAAGCTGCGGCGCTGCCGGTGAGTGGCAACCGGCGATGCCGTGCGCTCCGGATCAGCGCTGCGGAGGTGAAGGCGTGTGCGGCCTCGGCAATACTTGTCCGCCCGGTGAGAGCCCGGCGTGGTGGGACGGTGCAGATGCGGTCGATCGCATGGCCAATGATCCGCGCTGGGGTGGCATGCTCGAAACGTTCGGCAATCTGCAGCAGAGCATGCCCGCGGGCTACGCGATGGTGTTCGATCGCCAAGCGAATCAGCTCGCGGTGACGCTCCGCACGACGGCGGAAGACGCCGCCGCCGTCAGCGACTTCGTGTACTTCGGGATCGCCGGAGACTCGGGCGGAATGCTCGCGCCGCACGCGGTGCGCATCGCGCTCGTGGTGCCGGGTGGTGGTGACGATCCTCGCTCGCTTCCGCAGATTACGAGCTACGAGTTCGCGATGGGCGCGTGGACGAGCGCGGATCTGCAGCCGCCGTGGCTCTTGCATCCGGCGGCGTGGGTGACGACGACCGAGCCAGGTTGGGCCGTGAGCTTCCGCGTGGACCTGGCGGCGGCCGGAGTCGACGTCACCGCGCCATTCCGTGTCGCGCTCGGTTTGCACGCGGAAAACCAGTTCGGCATGTTGGAGTGGGTGACGCCGGCCTCACTTTCGCTCATGGACGTCGCGAGCGCGATGCCGCGCATGTGGCCGTCCCTCGATGTCACGAGCGTCATGTGCGTCTCACGTGTGGACGTACCGTAACTCTCGCGACGCACTTCAGTTGCAAACACGCCTCAGCGTGGCCGTTTTCGCCGCAGCTGGGGTGTAGGTCTGTGGCCGATACTAGCTAACCGAAATACCCGAATTCCTGCTGAAATAGCTCGCACACAAACACTGCGTGCGTTGCGGTAGGATGCTGACGTGCACGAACAGCCGGAACGCATGCACGAAGCACCCAGCCGGGCCTCGCCGCTGACGGCGGCGTTGGTGAGTTGTGGAATCGGAGTCTGGTGGATCGACGCGGACGGCGTCTTTCACGCCGACAACACGTTGCTCTCGATGTGGGGCCTCTCGAGCGAAGACCTGGAGCGCTCGGAAGCGCCAGCGTGTTTCGTGCACGCGGACGATCGCGAAGCCGCGGACGCGTTCTTCGACCGCAGCTCACAGCGACAAGCCGCGAGCGAGCAGCTGTTTCGAGTCGCGTTGCCGGATGGCAGCTTGCGTCAGGTGTTGTGCCGGCGCGATTCATCCGACGACGAAAGCGAGCATCGCGCCGGCATCGCGATCGACCTGACCGCGATGCGGCGCGCTGAAGAGGCGCGCCAGCGCGGGCGTGCGTTCCAGATCGTAGCGACGTTTGCATCGCGGCTCGCGCACGACTTCAACAATCTGCTCTTCGCGATCTTGGGCAATGCGACGCTCGCGCTCGGAATGGTCCCGCCCGGGGGCGACAATCCCGTCCGCGAGAGTCTGCGCGAGATCGAGCGCGCGGGTGGACGGGCGTCCGACATCGTGCAGCGCTTGTCGATGTTTGCGCGCCCGGTGCAGCCACGCCGGCAGATGCTCAAGGTCGGTGCGATCGTCGACACCACCGCGCGCACGCTTCGCGAGACTCTTCCGCAACCGCTCGCGCTGCGCACGCAACCGACCCCTGCGGAGCCCTCCGTGCTCATCGATCCACGGCTTGTCCAAGAGCTCGTGTCGAACCTCGTGTCGAACGCGGTCCATGCGATGGAAGGACGCGACGGTGCGATCGCCGTCGACGTCGAGCCGGTGGCGCTCGACGCGCAGCCGTGGATGGCCGAGCTCGGGCTGAAGCCTGGGCTCTACGTCGAGCTGCGAGTGCGCGACTTCGGAGCCGGCATGGATGCGCCGACGCTCGAGCGTTGCGCCGAACCGTTCTTTTCGACTCGGCCCAAAGGCACTGGGATGGGCTTGGGGTTGTGCATTGCGCAAGGGGTCGCGCGCAGCCACGGCGGCGCGTTGCGCATCGAGAGCGCGCCCGAGCAAGGCACGACAGTACGCGCGTATTTCCCGCAGTAGCTCAAGTCGCGTCGAGCCACCGACGCAACACTGCACTGCCGCGCTCGACTTTGGCCGCGAACTCGAGCTCGTGCGCGACGAACACGCAGTTTGGATGTTGCGCCCAGACCGCGCGCAGCTGCGCGTCGACGCTGATGGCGGCGTCGAGCGTCTCGGTGCGCGTGAGGTTGCCGGCCGCGATCGACAAGCCGCCGACAGCTGCAGTCTCGAGAAACAACACCGCGTCGTAGCGCAGGATCTCCGACTTCCAATCCGTGCTCATCGCGCCGAAAAATGCTCCCGGCCCCTCCGGCCAGTAGCCGGCGCCGTCAGGCACGCCGCGGTCACAGAGCAGCGCTTGCCCTTCGACGCGGCGCGTCTCGAAGACCGTCTCCAGATTGCGCTGAACTTCGAAGATGGCGCGCTGCACTGCGCGCCGTTCGGTCGGGTTTTGCACGCTTGGGAACACGTGCTGAAACATCAGCGTCGCGACCTCGGGCACGGCGACCAAACGTTCCGCGTGGGTCGTTGCGAGCTCGCGCCAGACGCTGGTTTTTCCTGCGCCCGGGCCTCCCGTCACGACGATGCGGGACAACGCCATCTGCCTACTCGGTGCCGTACAAACGATCGCCCACGTCGCCGAGCCCCGGCACGATGAAGCCGCGCGCGTCGATCTCGGGGTCCATCGCGCAGGTATACACCGGCACGTCCGGATGCTCCTCGTGGAAGGTCGTGACGCCCTGTTGATGTGCGATCAAACACGCGAATTTGATCGTGCGTGGGTTCGACTCAGCGACGCGCCGGACCGCTGCCGCCGCGGAGCCACCAGTCGCGAGAACCGACGAGATGACGATCGCGTCGCGTTGCTCCATTCCGCTCGGCAGCTTCAAGTAGTACTCGACCGACGTGCTCAGCCGCCGGTCCCGGTACAAGCCGATGTGTCCGACGCGCGCCGACGGCAGCACCGTCAGCATGCCGTCGAGCACGCCGAGACCGGCGCGTAGGATCGTCACGAGAACCTGCTTTTTGCCATCGAGCTCGACGCCGTGCGCGGTGCCGAGCGGCGTCTCGACGTCGACCGGTTTGAGCGGTGCGTCACGCATGATTTCGTACGCGAGCAAGGCGCCGATCTCTTGGGTCAACAAGCGAAAGCCACGCGTGCTCAGCTCCTTGTTGCGAAGCAGCGTGAGTTTGTGTTGGACGAGTGGGTGGTCGAGGATGTGAAGATCGCAGGCCATGGTCCTCAGAATACCGTGCCGTCGCTGATCACGCGGATCGGCGGCATCGCTTCGCGGCGCTTGGTTGCCGCGAGGCGCCGGCCTGCCGCCCAAGTCCCGCCTTCGAGCACTGCTACGAGCGGCAAACGATCTTCGCGCACGCCGAGCTCGGAACGCACGAGCGGCGCCAAGCGATCGAGCAGCGCGACCGTCAGCGCACGCCACTCGACGACGAGCTCGGAGCCGACTTCGTGCGCTTCTTTGAGCACGCCGGCGTGCTTCGGGACGAGCACTTCGGAGTCGAGGAACAGGCCGCCGTTGCGATATTCCGCGAGGCCGGTCAGCTGATCGAGCGCGCGCACACTGACACCGGCGACGCGGAGCGGCTGGATCAACGAATACGTCAGCCACTGCGTCAGCTTGTGGAACGGCACGAGGTCCGCGGCCTCGCCTTTCAAGTCGCCGCCGTGCGCGCCCGAAGCGCCGCCTAGAGCTGCATGCCGCCAGACGTCGCCGAGCTGCTCACCGTCGAGCGTGAGCCGGCCAGGCCAGATGTCGCTCAGCTTCGCGAGCAGCGTCCCGAGCAAAAACGGCGCGCTCACCGACAGCGCAGCGGAGCTCGGCACGGTGCAGTGCTTCACGCAATAATCGAGGAGCCCGCCAGGGCGCCCCTGCGGTCCAAACGTCTCGGCGTGCGCCGTGAGTGCGCGGCCCAAACCGTGCAGCAGGTGCAGGCGACCGGGTAAGCCTACGAGCGGGTTGGTCGGCCCCACTTGAAACGCCGTCGCGAGCTGTTCCTCGGTCACGCGCAAAAGGCCTTCGGCATCGACCTCGTAGGGCTCTCCGCGACTCGAGAGCGCGCCGCTTTTCACCCATGCCAAGCTCGCCACGGCGAGCCCTTCGGAGCGCCCGAGCCGCAGGTTTGCGCACGGCTCGCTGTAGTGCCAGGAGGTACCGGCTCCGGCGTCGAGCAACACGCTCGTCAGAACCACGTCGATGAGCAGCCGCGATTGTTCGGCTTGCGGGTGATGTGCGATCGCAGCCATCAGCTGCCCCGAGCGCCGGATGCCGCTCGCGTCGAAGTGCGTCATCCGGCCGTGCTCCGGCACTTCCAAGCTCGGATAGCGCTCGCGCGTGACTTCGGCGGTGAAGTGTGCCGCCGCTTTCAGCTTCGCCAGGTCGATCGCAAAGTGTTCGAGCTCGCCGCGCAAACCGACTTCGAGGATGCGGTCGCATCGCGCGCGAATCGTCCGCGGGTCACGAAGCTCCGACAACGCGCCGCTGACGGTCATTCTTCGAGGTCCCTGCCTTTCACGGTTGCGAGCATGTCGGGAGGTGGCACCGATCCTTCGGTGTAGTAGCCAGCGGCCACTTTCGCTTCGATTTCGACGCGCGCATCGGCGGGGACGAGCTCGTTCGGTATCTTCACGCGCGTTCCGATCGTGATGCCCGAGCCCGTGATCGCATCGTACTTGACGTTGCTCATCGAAACGAAGCGATGAATGTGCCGGATGCCGAGCCAATGCAGGACGTCGGGCATGAGCTCTTGAAAGCGCACGTCCTGAACGCCGGCGATACACTCTGTTCGCGCGAAGTACGCGTCGGCGCGGTCGCCGCCGAGCTGGCGCTTGCGAGCGTTGTAGACCAAGAACTTCGTGACTTCGCCGAGCGCGCGGCCTTCCTTGCGAGAGTACGCGATGAGGCCCGTTCCACCCGATTGCGCCGAGCGAATGCACTCCTCGATCGCGTGCACCAGGTACGGCCGGCAAGTACAGATGTCCGAGCCGAACACGTCCGAGCCGTTGCACTCGTCGTGAACGCGTGCGGTGAGCGGCGTCGCCGGGTCCGCGATCTTGCTCGTGTCGCCGAACATATAAAGCGTCTGACCGCCGATCGGCGGCAGCAGGACTTCGAGATCGCCGCGCGTCACGAGCTCTGGATACATGCCGCCCGTCTCTTCGAACAACGTGTGCCGCAGCTCCATTTCTTCGATCGCGAAGCGCTTCGCGACACCGGGTAGATGCCAGACCGGCTCGATCGCGGCTTTCGAGACGACGCAGGCGCCTGACTCTTTCAGCACTACGCCATCTGCGTGCAACCGACCGGCCGCCATCGCGGAACGGATCTCCGGCAAGTCGAGATGTGCGGTCGTGATCGCGATCGTGGGCTGGATGTTGTAACCCGCCTGGATCTCGCGCGCGAACACGTCGGTTACGAGGTGGCCGTATGGATCGATCGAGACGATTCGATCCGGATCGCCCCACTGCGGGTGCGGGCCGACGGCCTTCGTCGGCAACGTGTTCGTGAGATCGGCTTGGTGCGAGGGATCGAGCGCGCCCGACGCGATCGCGAGCGCGCGGTACACGGCGTACGATCCCGAATGTGCGCCGATCACGTTGCGATGGGCGGGGCTGGTGAAGGTTGCGATCAGCGGGCCACGCTCGAGTGGCGTAGCGGCGCCCCACTTGATCGGCGGCGGCTTGTGACCGTTGTTGCCCGGGTGGGTCAGGAGCCGGATGTGGCCGTGTCTGCGCCGTTTCTTCATCAACTCATCCAACTTCCATCTGTGTTCGTGCCCCACTTGCTCGTGATCTTCTTCAAGTGCGTCCAAAGCTCGACGCCACCTTGGCCCGTGATGTCGCCGTGGCCGAAGCGCGAGCCTTTCGTGCCGCCAAACGAGAACGGCTCGCGCGGCACCGGCACGCCGACGTTCACGCCGATCATGCCGCTCTGAGCGGCATCGCTCACTTGGCGTGCAACTGCGCCACTCTGGGTGAAGATGCTGGTCGCATTGCCGTACGGGCTGGCGTGTTCGAACTCGAGCGCCGCTTGGATCGAAGGCACGCGCACGATGCTCAGCACCGGGCCGAACAGCTCGGCGGTCGCGCAGTGGCTCGCCGGTGGGACGTGGTCGAGCACGGTCGGTGCAAACCAGGAGCCGCCTTCGTACCCGAGTGGAGCAGGTGCGGTGCGGCCGTCGAGCACGACGCGCGCGCCGTCGGCGACTCCGCGTTCGACTGCCGCGCGCAAGCGGTCGACCGATGCAGGATCGATGATCGCACCCATGCCAGCGCCCACTTGGATCGCTCCCGCCGCTTTCACGATGCGCTCGATCAGGCCGTCACACGGACCGACTGCGACGAGGACGCTCCCCGCCATGCAGCGCTGGCCGGCACACCCCGTGAACGACGCGACGATGCCTTGCACCGCGAGCGCGGGATCGGCATCCGGCGCGAGGATCAAGGTGTTCTTCGCGCCGCCGAGTGCGAGCACGCGCTTGCCGCGTTCGGCGGCCCGGGTGTAGACGCTCGCCGCGACTTTCGACGAGCCGACGAAGCCGTACGCGTGAACGTCGGGATGATCGATCAACGCTTCGACTGCGCGCGCCGAACCGTGCAACACCGAAAACACGCCCTCGGGATAGCCGGCCTCATGCATCAACCGCGCGAGCTCGGCAGCCGTGAGCGGCGTCTTTTCCGACGGTTTCAAGATGAACGGGTTGCCGAGGGTGACCGCGAGCGGAAAGAGCCAGAGCGGGACCATCGCCGGGAAGTTGAACGGGGTGATCCCGGCGACCACGCCGACCGGCTCGCGCCTCAGCTCGCAGCGCACGCCGCGGCTGACTTCGAGGGAGGCGCCGCCATCCAGGTTTTGCAGGCTCAGGCCGTACTCGACGACCTCGATGCCTTTTTCGACGCCCGCCGCAGCTTCGGCCACGGTTTTGCCGCACTCACGCGCGGCACTGTGTGCGAGCGCATCGAGGTTGGACAGCAGCAGCTCCCGAAAGCGAAACAGCGGCTGCGTGCGCTCCTTGATCGGCAGCGCGGCCCAGCTGCGGCTGACGCGCAGGGCGGCGGCCACGACCTCTGCGACTTGCTCCGGGCCGCTGTCCGGCACACTGCCGAGCAGCTCGCCGGTGTAAGGGCTGTGGACCGAGATGCGGCGCACGCCAGCGGCGGATAGCCGCCGAGCACCCACTTGATTGTCGTGAACGAGCGGCGCCGACGGCATGCGCACGAGCGGCTCGGACACGAACACAGCGGCTGATTCAGCCATGGCCACGACCTCCTTGTATCCTAGTCCCTTCCCAGGACATCTGGGAGGGGCGATGACGGGCAGGCGCGCGGGCCGCTGCCTACGGCTGCAAGGCGCGCCCGGTCACTTCGGCTGCTGCGCCTGCTGCTGCGGGGTCCCCTCGTTCTCGAACGGGTTGCGAGGCGCCTCGAACATCGACTCGACCGTCGGCCGGAAGATGATCGGCATGCTGGCGTAGGTGTCGGCCTGCGCCGGTGGGAACTTCCATGTGCGCACGACATTCGCGACGCAGGTGCCCACGTTCGCCAGGCCGCCGCGCTCGAGCTCGACGTTCTCGACGTTGCCGTCCTTGTTCACGTGGAGCGTGGCCTGCATCCGGAACTCCTGGCTGTCCGGCTGCTTGTCGAGTGCAGTTTGGTAGCAGGGCCGGAGCTGTTCCTGATTCGCGCCGACGACGGTCGTCAGTTGCGCAACGGTAAGGTCTTTACCCTTGTTGGATTGGCAGCCGAGCACGATGAACAGGCACGGCCACAGTGCATGACGAAGCATGCCTGCAGTCTACGCGGCGTGTCGGCGCTGGCAAATGCGCGGCTTCGAGCAGCGTTTCAAGTCGTGTCGAGCGAGAACGGCGTGAAGTTCGTGTTCGTGTCGTAGAAGTCCTCGCCCTCGGCGCGCTTCAACGCGCCGACGACTTGATACGTGACCGGCGTCGCGAACACTTCCCAGGCGACTTTGATCACATAGTTCGCGGCCATCACGCGCAGCAGCAGCTCGTTGCTCCAGAGGCCGTAAAACGCGAGCGGATAAAACACGACGGTGTCGCAGGCTTCGCCGACGATCGTGGAGCCGATCGTGCGCGTCCAGAGCAAGCGGCCCTTCGTCAAGATCTTCAGCTTCGCGAGTGTGACCGAGTTCGCAAACTCGCCAACGAAGTAACCCACGAGCGAGGCGAGGGCGATGCGCCACGTCGCGCCGAACGCGGCTTCGATGGTGGCTTGACCAGTCCAACCCTCGGCCGGCGGTAACGCCACGATCACCGCGCTCATCACCGATGCAAACAGCATCGCGCTAAAGCCGGCCCAGACGACTTTGCGGGAGCGCGCGTAGCCGTAGACCTCGGTCAAGATGTCGCCCGCGAGGTAGCTCAACGGGAAGAACAGGTTGCCGGCGCCGAACGCGAAGTCGTGACCGAACAGCCTGACCTGCGTGATCTTCTGGACGCCGATCAAGTTCGCGCACAGCAGCACGCAAACGAAGCCGGCCATGATCAGGTCGTAGTAACGGTAGACTCGCGGGCCGGCAGGCTGCGGCCGAACCTCGGAGGCGATCCGCGGCTGCGCTTCGGAAGCTGTCATTCGGGGCCGACTGTAATCGGCTCCGACCGCTGCCGCTATAGCGCGCGGGCTTTGCGTTTGCCTTCGATCGCTTCCTGCAGACGTACGCGCAACGTGTCGCGATCGAATCGTCCCTTCACGAGCGCGTCCTGCGCGCCCAACTCCAGCAGCTGCGGCCGCAGACCCTCGTCCGCACCGCTGACCACGATCAGAGCCGCGTCGGGAGCCGCGCGTTGCAGCAGGCCGATCGCGTCCAAGCCCGGCGCGTCCGGCAGATCCAAGTCCGTGAGCACCACGTCGAACGTCTGCGCCTGAAGCAGCGCGAGCGCGCTCGTCAGCCGCGAGCAGTGAGCTACGTCACCGCACGCCCCGCAGTTCTTGAGAAAGTGCGTGATGAGCTGTGCGTGCGACTTATCGTCCTCGACCAGCAGTACTGACCAACGCGCCGTCGAGCTCGGAGCGGCCGGGGAAGTGCGCGCGCGGTGCTTTTCGACCGCTCCGTCGACGAGCTGCCCGAGCTCGAGCTCTTCCCACGGCTTGCGCAGCCGGCACGCGATCGACTCCAACATCGGGTCGGGCGCGAACAATGCCGATTCATCTGCCGAGGCGAGAACGAAGCTCGCATCGGGTTGCAGCGCGCGCAGCTCCGAGATCAACGCGCGTCCATCGAAGTTCGGTAGCTTCAGCTCCGCGACGATCACCGGGTACATGAAGCGGTGCGCGAGGCGCAGCGCTTGCCTCGGACGAGAAACCGTGTCGACGCGAAAGCCTCGAGACGAGATCGTGCGTGCGAACGATGCTCGGAGCGCGGAGTCGGCGTCGATGTACAAAATCCGGGTTGCTCCGGGTTCGGGCGCCGCACTGACTTCCTCGCGCAGGATGGATTGCACTTCATCCCCCAAGCTGCTCGCCAGATCGTTCTGGACGAACTCGTATGATGCGCAGAGCCGCAGCAACCAGGGCTCGCAATTCCATGCTTGCGCCCAAATTGCTGATACTTAGGCCTGCTTCTCCCGAGGCCGCGGCACATGTGCGAACACCCGCGCTTGTCAAGGTCGAGGTGGAAACATTGAGAGCAAATACCCGGGGAAACGTCGCCGTTTCCCCGGTGGTCAATCCACAGTGATGCTCGCGAAACACGGAAGCTCGGCAGTCGGCGTTGCAAGGTCACCGGCGCTGTTCGAGACTGCATCGCACGATGCCCGACACACGTTTGCCCGATCAGCGCGCGCGGCTTTTGGACGAGTTCGAGTCGGAACTGGCAGAGGGTGACAGCGCGGGCGCAGCGCAGTGTCTACGCGCGTTGCAGCGCATGTTGCCGGCGGGCGACGCAGAATTGCTGTACGCGCGCGCTCGGTTCGCTTGGGTCGAGCAAGGGCAAGAAGCCGCGCTGCCGACGCTGCAACAGGTGGTCACGCTCGATCCGCGGCACTCGGACGCGCACTACGACCTGGGGCGCATCGCGGAGCAGCAGGGCGACCGTGCAACACTCGTACGGCACTTCTTGCGGGTGCGCGCGCTCGACGCCGAGCACGATCGTGATGCCGGGCTGGGCAAGCCCGAGCACTTCGACTTCATCGACCGCGTGGCGCGCGAGGTGCTCGATGCGCTTCCGGCCCCGTTCGCGGCGCGACTCGACCACGTGCCGGTGATGATCGAGCGGCGGCCGGCGCGGGCGCTCGTCGAAGATGGCTTCGACCCGCGCTCGTTCGGCCTGTTCGAAGGTCCGACCGAAGCGATGCGCGACGTACCTGCGCCGACGCGAATCGTGCTGTTCGCGTGCAACTTGCTCGCGGAGTTTTCCGACCCCGACACGCTCGCCCACCAGGTGGAGCTCACGCTGTTGCACGAGATCGGACACTTCTTCGGGCTCGACGAAGCGGAGCTCGAAGAGCTCGGGCTCGGCTGAACGGGTTCGCGCACTTGCAGCTGTCAGCTGCGGAGGTGTGCGCCGATGCCGCCTGTGTACGCGCGAAAGGGCGCCGCCCCTGCATGCGGCGCATGGCCAAGCCATGTTAATAATCGATCTCGGCTGACGCCCGTGATTGGGCGCGGAGACTCATGCGCATCGGAATCGATCTCAACCCGAGCTTCACTTCCATCCGTCCCGTACGCCGAGCCCAGTTAGTTTTTTGTCTCGCGCTGATCGCGTTCTGCGCCGGCTGCAACGCCGTCGTCGACTTCGGCGACTTCGAGTTCGGGAAGGGCGGCAAGCGAGACGCCGGCACTCCGGACTCGGGGCCTGCAGCTGACGGCGGCGACGGGCCGGGCACTGACGGCAGTGTGGCGGGTGACGGCGGGGCCGGTGATGGCAGTGTCAGCGGCGACGCAGCGATCGGTACGGACGGCAGCGTTTCTGACGGCGGTGGCGCGGACTCGGGCGGCGCGGACTCGGGCATGAGTTGTCCGAGCGACGTCGAGATCTGCGACAACGGCGTAGACGACGACTGCGACCGGCAGAGCGACTGCGATGACGACGATTGCGCGGGCGTGGGTTCGTGTTGCAGCACGACACTCGAAAACACTCAAGCTGCGTGCAGCGATGACCGAGACAACGACTGCAGCGGCCAGAAAGACTGCAGCGATTCCAGCTGTTCGAGCACGCTCGCGTGCTGCACGCCGACCGGCCTTCCGGAGAACTCGCTCGCTACGTGCGGCGACGGCGTCGATGACGACTGTGATGGAAAGGTCGACTGCGCCGATCCGGATTGTTCAGCTTTGGCTGCGTGTTGCGGCGTAGTCACGGATGGCATCGGCGAAACCGTGTCGGCGTGTTGTACGCCGGACGGGCTGAACGAAGTCGATCATCCGAACGATGGCAAGGACAACGACTGCGACGGTTTGACCGACGTTCCGCTGTTGCAGTCCGCGTTTCCGACGCAGGGTTTGCCGGCGTCCGGAGCCGAAGTCACGTTGAACCTCGTGCCCGAGATGAATCCTGCGGCGACGCTGTCGTGCAGCACCAGGCGCGTCGGACAGCCGCAGTCGTTCGTTGCGTGTCCGCTGATGGGCGCGAGCGTAAAGCCGTTCTCACCGAGTCAGTCGGCAGATCCGTCGAACAATGGAATCTGGAGGACGCAGGTTCGCTGGGACTTCCCGGACGGCAAACACAGCTCGATCTACAACTTCCAGTACTACATTCACAACTCGCTCAACAACGTCGGGCACTGCAACACCACGCCGCCGTACCACACTGACCAGCAGTGGTTCGATCTGGCGCATTCGCGGCTCGGCGTCGGCGCCAACTGGGATGCCGGCGCGTTCAAGCTCGGCGTCGACACCTTCCTGGCGAGCCCGTTCATCCGCGTGAGTTACAAGGTTCCGATGAGCGGTACCGCTGCGCTGATCATGAAGTACATGCTCAATGGGCAGACTCCGAGCGTGGACATGTGGTCGTTGCGCCGTCGGTTTACGCTGAGCAACGGTTTGGGCACCGCGCCCGGAGGCAATAGCCCGGTCGGCACTGCGAATCGCTACCTCTTGATCACGCGCAACTACAAATCGCTGCGCAACCCGAGCAACACGACGAACTGCAACACGGCGACGATTCGAGTGCACGTGACGCACTGGAACAACACGGTCCCGTCGCGAAACCATTTCTATCGCTACGGGTGTGCCGCGATTGTCATGAACCGTGCCGGCGTCGGCGTCTGCATGGACAACGGAGGCACGGGTCCAGGGGGGCCCGTCTTCACCGCCTCGAAGGATTCGTGGGACGGTTACCCCCTGAGCTCTGATCCTTGGCAGCAGGCCAACAAGTTCATGTGGCGCAACCTGATGGAAGATACGAACGGAGGGTTGCGGAACTTCTCTCCGAAGTGCGCGACCGCGCCGTGCACCGGTGGTGCCACGTTCCTGCCGGATCGCGGCCAGTTCTCCCCGTGACATTCACGACCGCGGCCCGGATAATGCTCCTGGCCGCGGTTCGCGTTCGGCTCGCGCGGTGACGCGCTCGACTCAGCGTGCAGTGGGGACTGCGGTCTCGCTGCACGCTTTAGGTCCCCCACGTACGATGATGACCTAAATGATCCCAGCGGACCGCGGCCTTCGTTCTTCGTCCGACCTGTTTGCTCGCCTCGCGGATCCCGCTCTCTACGTCGTCTCTGCCGAACGCGTGCGCGAACGCCAGCTTGCGAGTGGTCAGCTGCGACCGCTCGCGAGTGACGGGCCGTGGCTTCAAGGCGTGCTGAACATCGAGAGCTTCGCGAGCGCACTCGCGCGGGAGGTCGGGCGCGGCGCATACCAGTTTGGAGCGGTGCGTTCGCGCGCGGCGATGGTTCGCGGTGAGATGCGCACGCTGTACGTCGCGCCGCCGCTCGATGAAGTCGTGCTCGGCGCGCTCGCGAGTGCGTTCGCGCCCTGGCTCGAACACTTTCTCTCACCGCGCGTGTTCTCCTATCGTCGCGGCCGCTCCGCCCTGCGGGCGGTGGAGGACTGGCTTCAGTACCTGCGCGCGCACCGGGGTCGTAGCTCCGAGCGGCGGACGTGGGGCTTGTACGTGCTCCGGCGCGACGTGCGCGGCTACGGTGATGCGATCGCCTCGGGTCCGGACTCGCGCTTGTGGCCGCTCCTACGCGAAGCGCTTGCGAGGGCAGGTTGCGCTCCGAGCCCCGCGCAGGAAGTTTGGTTGAAGGGCGCGTTTCGACCCCCGGTGATCGACTCGAATGGCGCACAGGCGCTGCCTGAGCTCGGTATTCCGACCGGCTCCGCGCTGCAGCCGACTGCGTGCAACGTGTACCTGACGCCGATCGATCGGCTTCTCGAATCGGTGCCGGACGGCTTTTATGCGCGCTACGGCGACGACATGCTCTTCGCGCACCCAAATCCTGAGCGGGTGAAGGCAATCGCAGTCGAGCTCGATCGAGAGCTCGAAGCGTTGAAGCTCTCGTGGAGTGGCTCGAAGTGCGCTCAGCTTTATTTCAACCTAGCCGGGCGCCACCCGGCGCGAGAGCACGCGCAGTTTCGCGGCGCGTCGTCGCTCGACTACCTGGGTCTGCGCGTCGACTTCCACGGTGTGATCGGTTTGAAACACGAGAAGTCGCGCCAGCTCTTGCGCGACTTGTCGCTGCGGCTCGCGCACACCGATCGATTGCTGCGCGGAGCGGCGGACTCCGATCGCGCGCGGGATCTGTGCGCGATCGCGAATGCGTTGCTCGATCCCGTTCACCCGACCGCCAACTCGAACGCAGTCGCGCTTCGCTACCTCGTGAGCGACCGTTCGCAGCTGCGCGACTTGGACCACCAGATCGCGTTGCGCGTCGCGCAGCAGCTTTCCGCGCAGCGGGGCGTGCGGGCATTTCGCAAACACTCACCGCGCATGTTGCACATGGAGCTCGGTCTCACGTCGCTCGTTCGCGCGCGGAACCAGGTCGGACGCCGTCCTTCGCCCGAGGCTTTGGCTGCGCGTGGCTGAGCTCACGCAATGGCTCCGCAGCGAGGCACGCCGCCAGGCCGCGCGGCCGGACTTGCTCGCGGCGCTGTTGGCGGGCGGCAGCTTCGCGTACGCGCGTTATCGGCTCGGCTTCATGGCGCTTCGGATGCTGCTTCGCACGGGCATCCACGCGATCGAGATCCAGCTGCTGATCGCCGCATTCGTGCCATGGGAATACTTCGTGCCGCTCCTCGCCTATCGCGCGGTGTGCTCGCTGCTCGGCGCGGCGCACTGGGGTGCACTCGAGACGTTGCGCGAACGAGTTCGCGATGCGGTGCGTCGCCGCCGGCCCGACGAGGCGCGAGGAGCGATCGCGCGCGCATTCGGACTGACGCTGTGGGCTGCAGCAGGCCTGATCGTGGTCGTCTTTGGCACGGAGGTCGCGTCGACGCTCGCCTCGGGTCTGATCGAGCTTCGTGCGACCTACGCGCTCGCGTGCGTGCTGCGTCTCGGCTCGGACTCGGCGCTTCGCGCGCTCCACAGCGGCGTGTTTGCAGTCCGTCGCGTGCACCGTCCGCTCTGGAGCACTCTGGTTCCGGATCTGGTCGAGCTCGCAGTGATCTCGTTCGGATTCGGGGAGCTCGGCTTGTGGTCGATCCCGGTCGCGATCCTCGCCGGAGGGGCGTTCGATGCCGTTCTCGCGTTCGTGTTCGTGCGGAGAGCCTATCTGCAGCGCCGCTTGCAGCTGCCCCGCGTTTGGCAGTCGCTCAGCGTGGCGCGCCAGGTCCGCGCCCACGCCGGCGAGGCAGGCTCCGGAGCGCGACACGCACTTGCAAGCGTGACGCTTCAACTCGACGGCGTGCTGCTGCTCATCCTCGCGCAGGCCGGCCAGTCTGCGCCGGGCGCAGCATCGTTTGCTGCGCTGTACTACGTGCTCCGGCCGCTGATGGCTGCATCCACGCACTGGGTGCGAACGTTCTACTTCGACTTGAAGCTCGTCGACTCGGGAGCCTTCCGCGCGTTTCGACCGCAGCTGCTGCGTTTTCTCGAGCGCCTTGCGGTCAGCTGGGCCTTCGTCCTCGCCCTGGTGACGCTCGTGCTCGCGCGCTTCGTGTTTGGAGAGCACGCGAGCTGGTCTCTGCTCGTCCTCGTTCCATTCTTCGTGGCGCGCTCGGCGTTTGCGTTGCTGCAGGTCGTCGCGTTCGGAGCGGGCGACTTGAAGCGCCTCCTCCAGACGGGCCTCGCCGTGATCGCGGGGGTCTTCGTTCTGCGTGCGACGGGTCTCAGCGGGATGGGTTTGCTCGCCGCGGTCACCGCCCTTCTCGCGCTCACGATCGGAGCGTCGCGACGGTGGTCGGGTTCGCAGTCGAACCCGGCCGCTCGAACAGGGCTACTCGACTACTGCGGTTGGTTGGCATCGTTGCGCAGCACCGAGGAGTCGAAGCTCGCGGTGTTGCAAGTCGACGCCCGTTCGGCGCGCGTCGGTTCGGTCCTGCGTGGCTTACGCGTGTCGTATCCAAACGTGTCGCTCACGCGCTGGGGACGTAGGTACGTGCTTCTGGCAGCGGCGGGCGATGATCTGCCGTCCGCGCGTGCACTCGTGCTCGCATGCGGTGGCGCCCTGCAGGGCGTTTGGGTTTCAGAGCACGCGGCCCCGCTCACGCTGTTCGCGCAAGCTAGCCGGGCGAGCGCGTTGCCGAACGGATGGGGCGAGCTCGCGAGTCGCGCGACTGCGGCCAGGGACTTCGAGGCGCTCGCGCGCGAGTTCAGGGCGCGATTCCCCGGCGGTGAAATTTGTGATCTGCATCGAGGGCGCGGGCTGAGCGCACGTCCAGTGACTGCGGCAATCTTGCGTGTTCTCGTTTCGACGATTCAAGCGCGCAGTCACGGTCGTGAAGCGCGTTCGGAACGTGCACTACCGTTCTCGATCGCCGTGTTCGCACCGTGCGGGCAGGCGAGGGCGCTCTTCATCGCAGATAAAAGCGCGCGTGGTTTCGAGACATTTCGTAGCGAAGCGCACGACGCTAGCGTGCGAGCGTCGTGGCCTGAGTTGTTTGCGCAGACAGTTGCTGGCACCGAACATGGTTCGCGCGGCTCGCTGACGCTCACGTCAGCGGGTTGATCGCCCGCTCATCGTCGCGTTCCTGCTCGGAATTCCCGAAGCAGTGTTATACCCGCGACCGGTAGTCACGAGCAGTTGCAGACAAGCTCTCATCCACACGGTGAGAGCATGTCGCGACAGGCTGTTAGTGGTCCCGCTTGCAGCGCGCTTCACGGCGGCTGCCAGGAGATTAGAAGTGCAAGGCAACGATCGCATCCCTAACCGACGTGCGTGCGCGCAGCTCTGCGCCGCACTCTTAACCTGTCTCGCGTGCTCGAACCTCGTTCGCGCGCAGTCCGAACCCGCACCTGCAACGCCGCCTGCTGCGGGCGCTGAACCTGCGGCGGCCGAGACGAAGTCCGCCGACCCGCCGCCAGCAGCTGCAACACCTAGTGTTCCGGCTGAACCGGCCCCACCGCCGCCGCCACCACCGCCGCCACCCGTGGGTCCACCACCGGCGCCCGGTAGCTTCGCGGAGAAAGTCGCGTACGAGCCGCCCAAAGACGATGTGACCAGCTTGTCTGCGAGCGGCGGCGGCGCGCTCAACGGCGGCAACACGAACAGCTACGCAGTGAACGTCGGAGCGAACTTCCAGTTGATCCGGCAACCGCACGGCTTCACTGCAAACGCTCAATTCGCTTACGGCGTTGCCGACCTCCCCGGGGACGCCAACGACGATCTCGAGCCGATCGTTCGCAACCTCAACGCAAAGGCGCGCTACGACTTCTTCGTGTCGCGCATGGATGCGGTGTTTTTAGCGACCGTGTTCCGCTGGGATCCATTCGCGGGCATCGACCGACGTAACCAAGGTCAGGTCGGTTACCTGCGATATTTCCTCCGGAACGACAAACACAGGTTCTGGGGTGAGGTTGGCTACGACCTCACGTCCGACAACTATGGTCCCGTCGAAGGCAAACCGGACGCCGAGTTGCCGCTCGAAGAAACCGCAGTCGTCCATTCAGCGCGCTTGTTCGCCGGCTACGACAACCAGTTGAATGCTGCGCTCACCTACCTCGGTGGGCTCGAAGCTCTGTTCAACGTCGAAGACGGGAGTGACGTGCGTCTCAACTTCTCGAATGCGCTTCGCTCCGCGATCGCGGGCAACTTCTCGCTCGAGCTCAAGCTGAATCTGTTGTTCGACAACGTTCCGGCCACACCCGACGCGAAGAAGCTCGACACCGTCGTACTCATCAACCTGCTCTATCAGCTGATCTGACAGCGGATCCTCAGATCAGCCCGGGTGCGAGGTTTCCAGCAAGGAACACGGCTCGCGCCGTGGGCTGATCTGGCCGACCAGTTGCGGCGCACGGAACGCCGCATTTTCAAGCGCGTTTCGTGACGGCACGGAGTTTGTAACAGGCGCGAGCATGCTTGAGAGTGTGCTCGCCGCGTGCCGTCGCCAAGTGCGCGAAGAACTCTTACTCGATGCCCTAGAGGCGCGTGAGGCCGGCGTCCTCGAGCGCGCGTACCTGCGCCTGTCGCCCGCAGCCCTGCGCTGCGAAGCCTGGTTGATTCGCTGGCCGCCAGGGTCTGTCGCGCCGCTGCACGACCACGGGCTGGCGCACGGCCTCGCGCAGGTCGTGACGGGGACGCTGCACGAGTTGCAGTTTGCCCCGCGCGTGAAGGTCGCCCGCCAACGCGACTGGAAGCCTGGCGCGGAGATCGAGCTCCCGCGCGGCACGTATCACGAAGTGCGAAATCGCTGTGCGCGTGTCGCCTACTCCATCCACGTGTACGCGCCTCGACTCGAGCACATGACGTTCTACGATCGTGGGGCCGGCGGCGAGCTTCGTCCGGTGAGGCAGGAGCGTGAGCGCGAATGGCAACGCGAATGGCAACCACGCACGACGGTTTTCGAGTGACGAAAAGTGCGGATGCGTTAGTCGCTCGAGCGCGCGAAGACATCGAACGCGTTACACCGGAGCGCGCGCTCGAGTGCCAGCGGGAAGGTGCGTTGCTCGTCGACATTCGGCCGGCGCAACAGCGCGCGACCTACGGCGTCGTTCCAGGCGCGCTGATCATCGAACGCAACGTGCTCGAGTGGCGACTCGATCCAACGGGCGAGCACAAACTGCCCGAGGTGACCTCACACGAACAACACGTGTTGATCCTGTGCCAGCAAGGCTACGCGTCGAGCCTTGCAGCAGCGAGCTTGGCTGCGCTGGGTTTTCGCCGTCCGGGCGACGTCATC
>Ga0193753_10001077_pt1 | contig 24207 bp, 19 predicted proteins | sample H1c2metaG_FD_144925 | JGI IMG/M metagenome (GOLD analysis project Ga0193753, IMG submission 144925) | Soil microbial communities from a riparian zone of the East river system, Colorado, United States - H1c2 | ecosystem: Environmental > Terrestrial > Soil > Riparian zone | place: USA: East... | reverse complement strand
CCACCGAAGTTTCGCCCGGGAATTTGGATGCAATCTTTACTTAGCCCGGTTGGCGGACCATGGCATCGACACAACGGAGTCGCTATTGCTTTTTACGCCTGATAGGTACTGGGAGAGCGCCAAAGAAGCCTTGGCGATTGGCAAGCAAATGGGCGAGAAAGTCATCTTGATGGGGACTTCGAGTGGCAGCACGCTGGCATTGAAACTCGCTGCGGAGTATCCCGCGGATGTGTATGGCCTGATCAACTTGTCACCAAATATCGAAGTAAGGAATGGTGCGATGTTTATTGCAAACGACCCTTGGGGACTGCAAATAGCGCGATTGGTCAAGGGCGGGAAATACAATGTTACCGACGCAAATGAGGATGAGGCCAGGTATTGGAACAAGAAATATCGTTTGGAGGCCGTGTCTCAATTGGAAGAACTCCTCGAGACCACGATGAATAAGAAGCTATTTCAGCGGGTCAAACAGCCGACCCTATCGATGTATTATTACAAAAGCGAAGAGGAGCAGGATCCGACGGTCAAAGTGAGTGCGATATTGAAAATGCAGAAGGAATTGGGAACACCCTACGATCAAAATATTGCTGTCAACATGCCAACCGCGGGAGCGCACGTATTGGGCTCTTCGTTGACATCGAAGGATATAGAAGGAGTTTACAAGGAGATCGAAAAATTTGCGATCACCAAGCTCAAGCTTGAGCGCAACAAGAAACGCTGAGAACAGGAAAGCAGTTTATTGATTGAATTGATCTGAGCGTTCCATATATGCTATGGCTCGTTCCAGATCGTCAGGCGTGTCAATGCCTAATGTTTCTGTAGTCGTTTCAGCTATCAAAATCTTGTAGCCGTTTTCCAGCCATCTGAGTTGTTCGAGAGACTCCGCCCTTTCGAGAAGCGAAACCGGTAGGTTCGTCAGTTGGGCCAGAATATCCGAACGGTAAGCATACATGCCGATGTGCTTAAAGAATGTATGTTTTTCCAGCCACTTCGATTCGTCGACATTACGAATGTGTGGAATAGGAGATCTGCTAAAATACAACGCCTCCATCTTGCTGCTGAAGACGGCTTTCACAAGGTTCGGATTAAACAGGTCTTCCCTTTTTTGAAGCGCCTTGACCAAGGTTGCAATTTCCACCTTGCCATCCAGCCTGGTTGCCAATAGGTCAATTTGATCTGGCTTTATAAATGGCTCGTCGCCCTGGATGTTGATCACGTAATCATACTTTTCGTCCTGTAGCGTCATAGCTTCGTAACACCGGTCCGTACCGCTCACGTGATGCTGATGGGTCATGCATACGTGTCCTCCAAAGCTATTCACGTGCTCAAAAATATCAGGATGATCTGTGGCGACAACGGTATGGGTGAGGAGCGACGATTTTTTGACTTGCTCATATACCCTTTGTATCATGGATTTGTCCTTAATCATGACAAGGGGTTTGGCATGAAAGCGGGTAGATGCGTAGCGCGATGGTATGATACCTAATATTCTCATTCAATAGTACTAAATTTCAACCCCCGGTTCATTGCGCTATCGTATCCTGTATTGGCCTCACCTGAAGACTTGATCCTGATTGGTCGATGACCTCGACCTGCTGACCGGCAACTACATATTCGCCGCGTGTGAACGCATCATAGAGCTGATCATCGATCATGACCTTGCCACTGGGACGCAATACGGTAAATGCAGTACCAAATTTACCCTTCATGCTTTGCTTGTTGAAATTGCTGGTGTAGCCGGCTTTGCTTTCCTGTGTGTCCGTTAGTGCAATGCGCTTGTAAAATCTCGTATTGGGCAGCTGTGACCCGCCGATAAAAAACAGGATGGCGCCTCCCAACGTCCCACCCGCTGCTGCAATGAATGCCCGTAGAATGTCATTCATTCTAACAAATTCAAAATCAAAGGAATCGTTATTGACCATGATCAGCACCAAGGACCCGACGGTAACGATCAGACCGGCTATTCCCGCGATACCAATGCCGGGGAGAACAAATACTTCGAAGGCTATCAGAGCAAGCCCGGCAAAGAAAGCGATGATCTCCCAATTGGCAGCTAACCCGTTGAGATAGTACGGAACTAAATAAAGTATCAGTGCTACGAGAGCCGCCAGACCTGCGAAACCGAGGCCTGGTGCCTGCATTTCGAAATATATTCCTGCCAGAACGATCAGGATCAAGATGCCGCTAATTAACGGATTAAGAAAAAAAGCGACGATTCTGTCGGTCCGGCTGAGTTGAAAATGATCGATGGTGGATGCTCCGATCTGGTTTTTTTGCAGAATCTCAGATATTGACTTCACCTGACCTTCGCAGTATCCATAGCGAATGGCCTCCGCTGTCGAAAAAGTGATCACTTGTCCAACTTTCTTCACACTATCGAGCACAACTTCTTCATCCACCATGCCTTCTGCGATAACAGGATTCCTTCCATTAACTTCCGCCGTTGACCGCATGATAGACCGCATATAAGACTGATACTTATCCGGAGCTTGATCTCCGTTGCCATCGACGACAGTAGCCGCACCGATACTAGCGCCGGGCACCATGTAAATGCTATCGCATGCAATCGAAATCAACGCACCGGCGGACGCTGCATCCGAGTTGATGAATACCCATACGGGTACCTTTACGGCCATCAGCTTGTCTACAATATCCTTTGCATCCGTAAGCACACCGCCATAGGTATCCATTTCAATGATGATGATATCGGCCTTTGTATCGGCAGCGTGCTCGAGCGCAAGGTCAACATATCGGGTGGTACGGGAATCAATCTCCGTCTTCATGTCCATCACCATGACCTTCTTTTCTTGTCCGTGAGCGTGGACCGTTGCCAGGCACAAAACGATGCACAAGCGAAACATGAACTTTCGCCCAAAACCGGTGCCTGACATGGGTTCAGGAATCATAACCTTGATTTACTTTGCATCAAATTAAGCTATAAAGGCGTTGACCCGGACCATCGAATACAACTTTTCACACCTTTTCAACGGCATAATCTGGAATACGGTTGTCACGCCCGAAGAAGGAATCCTCATAATAGAGGTCAGAAACAAGGAATTGAAACGCGTTACATTTTCTGCTTTGAGTACTGGGTTAGGAAATTTTCTCTGGAAGGATATTGCTTTCGACGAACCGTGGTGGATCAGCCTGAATGCCGCTGCAAAACAGACTGCGATTTTTACCATTTATCTGGAGAATAACAATCCTGATAAGAAAGGGATTTTTGCCTATGATATCACGGCACAGAAGGTGATGTGGTGGAATAACGATTTTTCGCTCGTCGCGGTCAATGATCGGTTCGTCCGTGGAATAGCATCAAAATACGGTGTACGTGAATTAACCCTTGAACTGGGAACGGGCGTTGAGACATCTGCGGAAAAAGAACTGTTGCAATCGCCAGACGGTGTCCTACGGCCCTTTCAGTATACGGAAGACAGCAGCCACTTTATCACTATAAAAACTTTTTTGAGTTCAAGGTTCAATTTATTGCCTGTGTCAGCGTTGGAATATCTGGAATATGATGCTTTGATCTTTCTTTCTTTTTATGTGCAGGAGGGAGGGCTTGCTAATTATTTGATGATCATTTCTGATAATGGGGATCTGCTAATGAAAGAAAAATTAGATGAACAGCTCAAAGGAATCGGCCTGGATACTTTTTTCCTCTATGGAGATAGCGTATTTTTCGTGAAGAATAAGAGAGAGTTGTTTAGTTACAAAATAGTATGATTAACGAACTGATTTTAGCAGGTGTTTCATTTTTTCACCCGCCAGTGCTACAGGATTCTATCGGTACTGAAACAATTAACGGACGAATATTCGTCGTTCACCAGGTCGGTGAAAAAGAAACACTTTATGGAATTTCAAGACGGTATGGCACTACTGTAGACGCCATTCTGCAATACAACCCTACTGCCGATGCCGGGTTGGAAATAGGACAGATCATCAAAGTTCCATACGTTCCAAGGAAAACAATCAGGGCAAACGAAGGGTCCACCCATGTTGTCGCTGCCAAGGAGACGATGTTCTCGATTTCGCAAGCATACAATGTGACGATTGATGAGATCAAACAATGGAACAATTTGACGTCTAATTCCTTATCCATAGGGCAGGAGATCATTATCAAGAAGGGAGCGAACCGGTCCGCACCTGCTCCTTCAACTTCCTCTACTGCTGCTCCTGCTGTGGCTGCAAAAGGATCACACGTTGTTGCTCCAAAAGAGACCATGTTTTCTATCTCAAAGCAATATGGGATTACGGTGCAGCAACTGAAGGATTGGAATAAGCTGGATAGTAACGAGATCAGTATAGGTCAAGAATTGATTGTCTCTGCGCCGTCAAAAGGTGATGTTGTGAAGATCGCGCCTGTGGTTGCAGCTGAAATAAAAAAGGAAACGCCTCCTTCAGTGCCGGAAGTAAAAAAGGAAACGAATGTGGTTGCTGAAGCACAGAAGGAAGTAGTGCCCACGCCGGCGAAAGCCGAATCAAAGGAGCAAACCATTAGAATATCCGAGTCGGTCAAGAACAGCGACGAAATATTACAATCAGGTCTGGCGGAATTGATTGAGGGAACGGAAGGCAATCGAAAGTACCTCGCGCTTCACCGGACTGCACCAGTGGGAACCATCCTGAAAGTAAAGAATGAAATGAACAACCGTGAAGTATTTGTGCGCGTCATGGGCAAGCTTCCTGAAACAGCGTTAACCGACAAGCTCGTGATCAGGATATCGAAATCAGCGTATGACCGCCTTGGCGCAATAGATCCAAGGTTTCGGGTGGAGGTGACGTACTACAAATGATTATCCCTTAATTCGAACGAAAACGTTCTTCACATTTCCCTTTCCTGTCTCGCGTTTTTCTATCTCAAATTGTTTCAGACTCTTGATGAGGAGAACCAATTTTTGGAAGCCGTAATTCCGAGGGTCAAAATTGGGCTGCTTCTTAATAAGCAGATTCCCCAGGTCGCCCAGGAACGTCCACCCGCTCTCATCAGCGAGATCTTCGATACTATCTGCAATCAATTTTACGACTTCCCGGGTGAGGGTTCCAAGCGTGCTGGCTTCTGGCTGTGTTGGAACTGAAGGAAGAGATTTTGGCTTGCTTCGTCTATTGAGTTGACGGGGAACAACTTTTTCCTTGCCATGATCCAGGATTTCGATGTAGACAAATTTATCGCATGCTGAAATGAAAGCGGTTGGCGTTTTCTTTTCGCCAAAACCAAATACCTTCATCCCTGCTTCGCGCAAACGGGTCGCAAGTCGCGTAAAATCGCTGTCGCTGCTGACGATGCAAAAGCCATCGACGCGCCCCGAATATAGAATGTCCATGGCATCGATGATCATGGACGAATCTGTAGCATTTTTCCCAGTTGTGTAGCTGTATTGATGAATTGGAGTTATCGCATATTCGAGCAACACCGACTTCCAACCTGAAACAGTTGGTTTTGTCCAATCGGCATAAATTCGTTTGAACGTCGGTGTGCCATACTTTGCCATCTCTTCAAGCATTCCCTTGATGTTTGCGTACGGAACATTGTCGGCATCAATCAAGACGGCAAGCCTGAGGTCTTTTATTGTTTCCATTCGAGAGAATCAATTTTTTTGAAAAAAACAGTGTTATGACTCCTTGGAGTAGTACGAAGATAAAAAAGATTAAGACAACGTCATGGAAAGCATGAGGGGACGCTGGGTAGAGTAATGAGTGACGGTTGTATTTATTCCACAGACACCATTTGAAAAAGGTGCCTTTTCTCAAGGGAGTCAATATTTACCTCTTTAAGATACTGTCTGTTGTGCTCAACAAAAGAATTATAGTTGGCAACAATATCGTCGTATTCCTCCCTGTAATTTGACACACGCTCATCGGCAAGCCGGATGTCGTCCACGAGCCTCTGTAGGTTTTGATTGTACCCGAATTCTGTCCTGGACTCTGCCATGCTGATCAGCTCGCGCACCAGGGTGGTGGTTGCAAAATCATATTCTTCTATCACGTCAGAGTTACCCATTGATTTTTGAGTATAGCGCAATCGTACCAGTTGATCCAGTTGCTCCTCGAAACTATCTAACTCCTCATGGTCTTCATGACTGGTTGCCATGAGCTCATGCAGCAGGTTGTGCATGGCTTTTAGCTTTTGGTTATCGTCGTTGATCATGACGTTCCATGACAGCAAGAGGCTATCCTGGTAGGCCAGATAGTGATCGGTAACGGAATCCTCTTTGGAAAATGAAAGATCAGCATTCGAGTCGTATGCAGAATTGCAGCTTAAAAGCGATAGTGCGCAAAAAAAGGCGAGCAAGCCAGGTAAGTAGATTCGCATGGTTTATAATAACGCTCCTAACCCCGAAATACGTGGTTCCTGAACAGAATGTTCGCCGGCAATCATCCGAATTATGAGGCATGTATGGTTTAGGACAAAATTATAGCCGAAACAGCCCCATCCGCCCCCATTTAAATGGTCCCGCATCGCATTTCTACAAAATATCCATCCTCACAAACTCCTCAACCCTACCATTTATGCCGACGGTATAAAAGCCAGCGCGGCCTCCACGCCGCCGCGTAACTCATAACTCATGACTCATAACCCATAACTCTTACTGTGGGTATCGCACATCGAAGGAGCCAGGTATGATCTGGTTGATATGGTGCTTGAGGTGGACGACATAGTCGATAGCCAACCATTCAATAGAATGGAGTGACGGTTCATCTTGGCCCGTGTTGCAGAGCCTGGAATATTTCTCCGGAGGCATTTTTTCGAGGACGGCGCAAATGCGCTCATTGATCAGTTTCCATAGGTGAATGATCTCCAGGGCTTCCATCCGGTTATACTGAGCCGCTTCGACCCAGAAATCCTGTGCATAGATGATGTGCGGTGGAGATTCTTCATACTGCCCACAAATGAACCGACGCAGGTTATTTTGGGCTGAATCGATCAAGTGCCCGATTACTTCCTTCCGGCTCCACTTTTCTGGCCGTGGCTTAGCTGAAAGCTCTGCTTCCGTGATTGTTGTAAACGCCTTTTGGTAGTTTTCTACGATCTGTCGCAATTCAGTTGCTGCACTTGTCAGGGAGGCCATAGGGTAATTATGTTTTGTGTTCAATAGTTATTGGTAACCGCTCATCTCTCAGTTAAAGCTTAACGGTAAATGTCGTTGGAAGTTTGGCCAATTTTTCCTTCAGTTGCATTGGGAAAGCCGAAGCAAGAGGGCAGGATTGCAGTATGAAGTACCTGGAATTTTTGTTGACGATGGATCTTCTGTACCGATACTATCCCCACTATTATTCAAGTGAGATCATTATACTGGCGGAAGATATCCTAAAATGGCTAAACAACGAGTTGCCGGAGGATAGCAGTGCGCTTAAATATTTGAGGAGCTGCTTTGATTCTCCTTATGAGGCGATCACCTCGGTCTGGAAGGAGTTATTGCTTATCTCTGGACCTTTCTCCCGAGTTAATTAGCGTTGGTCACGTCTTTTTGAGACCATTGACCAGCATGTCCGCCAATTGGAAGCCCAAGGCTTCGGGGTCAATTGCGGAATCAGGATCGTACCACATAGGCATCCAGTTCAGCGAGGAAAATAGTGTCATTACGGCAAGCTTCTTGTCAATGGAACTTTTGAATTCTCCGGTTCTCACACCCTCCTCTATCATCGTTTTGAAACGATTGATATAGTTAATGCGCAGGAGCAAAAAATCCCGCAAATATGGCTCGCTAAGATGGCGGTGCTCATTCATGAAAACCGCAGACGCTGTCAGGTCTCTAGCCATGACCTGGATGTGGCCAATGATACCGTTGCGGAGCATTTCACTCGCAGATACCTTTTGTTTTTCAACTTCTTCAAGGGACTTTCTGAACTCAGTGGCCATGTCGAAGCACAGACTGCGAAGTATCTCTTCTTTTGACTTGATATGCGAATACAAACTTGCCGCCTCTATCCCCAGGAGTTGGGCGAGGTCACGCATAGACGCCGCAGCATATCCCTTTTCCTTGAATAGCTCGGCAGCTTTTCTAATTACTTGTTCTTTTCTGGATAGGTTACCGATGGCTTCTGACATACTTCTTAAATAGTTAAAGTTAAAAAATTTAATCTATTCCGTATGTAGAGATTCAGTATGTTCTGACGAAATGGTAGTTAGCGGCTTTTTTACACAAAATTCGAGAATGGCGCAGGTAAGGGCAATGCCACCAGCTACGGCTTGTTTCATGGGACTACAAACAATTGTTAGGTTAAAAAAAATGACCAGGACGATGCATCGATCCTGGCCATGACAAGAGATAAAACTGCTTAGAATATTACGCCAAAGCTGAAGGCATTTAGCTTGGGCCCCTTACCCGAGACGAACAGTTCATTGAGATCATAGTTGAAGAAGAGGTCAGTTGACCTGTATCCAAGTTGAAGCCGAAGTCCATATCGAATGTTGTTCAGGTAAAAACTATTATGCTCTTTCTGTTTCTCTTTGTCGTCATCTTTATAGACCAACTTCGAATGACTTTCGATCCTGTAGCCCACATATGGACCAAGGCCCACCCGGAATGAATTCCCATAGCCGTCCCACAGTCTTGGCTTGCGGCTATTGTCACTGAAGTCAACGACCGGGATAACCGACGCTGTAAGATAGGACGCCGTAAGTTTGCTCTTTACATAGTCGACTTCGCGGGTATCTTCAATAAAGAATGTTCCATCACTGGTTTTCTGAATGAGTATGTTATCCTGTTCAAACTTAAAGTTGTACCAGTTCACGCCGATACCCCACTCGAGGAAAAACTTCTTTGCCAATCGCGTTCGCTGAATAGAGGCAAGGCCAATGTACCACGATCCCCAGGGACGCACCGCATAGAGTGCGTTCTCCGAGTTGGGAAATTTGCCGGAACTGAGATAGTTGTTGGTTCCAAAGTCGAAGTTAAATGATTGCCATGTTCTTCCCCAGTTGTTGTGGGGCACATGCACATTCCAATTATTGTGATCGTTATCGTAGTAGTCGTCGTCACTATCATTCTCATTTTTTGCCCGTGCATGGGTATTCCAATCCTCTGTATCGGGCGTTGAATTGCTGGCAACAGGGGTGCTTGTGCTGTCAGTCCCCGGCAGTTTCGTTGTGTCGTTCGCTTCGAGTTTTGTGAGAATATCCTGAAATAACTCCTGATAGTTATAATGTTTGAGCGTTTCAAGGTCATTTCGATCACCGATGGTTAAGGTGACTTTACTTGTCTTAGCCAATTCTACAATTATGGTATCGCCCTTCTGCTGAGCATAGGCGCTCGATAATATTACGGCTAGCAATGCCGTTGTTCCTAGTTTTGCGTTCATAAATACTTTACTTGTTTTGTCCACGTTTTTCATTCCTAAAATTCAGCGCCAGAATTTCATTTTTTTTCTGCCTTAGTTCACCGAATGGATCCTGGTTGTTTGTCAGGTCATTGGCTTTCTTCAGCAGCTTTTTCAACGTAGATGACTTCTTATCGTCAGAGGTTGCCTCGTCCAATTCTTTTTTATTTAAGTATTTAGAAACATCGTTTTCAGTGTATACCAAAGTCATTGAATGATGTTCTTCGATGGGTTGATTGACTTCCACTTTGGTTGCGACGTTAGGAGCAACAGCAACTTCCCGTGCAGCGCTGTTGTTATTGTCTTGTTGCTCGCGTTCACCAGGCAATCCGTTGTGGTTTTGTTCAATTTTAATGGGGGAGGATGATTTCTTTTTATCCATGGGGGAAGCCTTGTGGTGTTTGGCTAAGGATTTTGAAGAACTTTCATCCGTGACCGCCTTGTTGGGTTTCGGTGTTGTGGGAGCTGCTTTCAGTGGAGCTGCGATGTCCGGTGAACTGACCTTTGGCTTGGTTTGGTCGGCAAGTTGCAGATCGTTGGCGGGTTTGGACGGCCAAAGAACAAAGGCTGCGACAGAAACTAAAAGGATAGCCGCGGCGATCTTTATCCATAATCCCCTATGTTTTTTTTTGGTCTGCGACAGGGCAATCTTTTCCCATGCAGATGTCGGGGCTTGTCTTTGGTAGCCCTCCAGTTTATCCCGAAAAATTTTATCAGGTTGCTTATTCATCACGGTTCATTTTATCGTTTGTCATCCAATCTCGTTCGGCTAGTAATTTTTGCAGATAGGTGCGGGCCCGGCTAAGCTGAGATTTGGATGTGCTCTCACTTATTCCCAATTGTTCTGCGATCTCTTTATGAGAGTATCCGTCGATAGCGTAAAGGTTAAAGACAATGCCGTAACCAGTAGGTAATTCCTGTATCATTTTGAGCAGGTCTTCAGCCTCCAAATGATCGCTCAGTGCGTCATAATTGGGCTCGCGGTCTGCTTGTTCCAACTCGGTTTCCAGGTACATGGATCTGTTTCTGCGTAGGAACGTCAGCGCTTCATTTACCATGATCCTTCTGATCCAACCTTCAAAGGAACCTTCGCTTTTGAATTGGTGGATTTTGTCAAATACCTTCATAAAAGCCGTTACGAGAATATCCTCGGCCTCCATGGAATTACGGACGTAGCGGTAGCACAAACCGTACATTTTGCTTGAATACGACTCATAAAGGAGCTTCTGAGCGCTGGCATCGCGTCTCAGGCATCCTTTTATCAGTTCGTCTTCTTTCGCCCGGTAAATTTTTAATTGCATTTAAAGCGTTTCGCGAATAAGATGCTCTGGCAGCTACCCAGGTTGCGTGGTGCGCAAATTATTTTGCCTGACACCTGCTAATAAACCGCCTCATAATCGACGGTTAAGGATATCCAGGAAAAATGTTTGGGAGTTACGGTAATGCAGCTGACGCATCCATTTTTGTCAACTACGTTGGCAAACAAGCCATTTGCTTCCTTGGTGAAGACGGAATATTGACCCTCGGGTAAGCGCACCTTAAAAGTCCCATCGGATTTGGTGGAAATCGTTGTGACCAGTTCGGTTTTGACTGACTGATAAAACTGGTCTCGTTGTTCGACGTCGCGCAGTGTGGCGGCGCCGTAAATAAGCACTTCGCGTAAGACGCCTTGTTGGGGCGAGACATTTTTGCCGGGCTCCGGCATTTGGTTGCCACTAAGCCAAAAAACCTGACCTTGGATACCCTGACGTGGTAGTTTCGCAGATTGGACTGTACCAAAAAAAGCCAGTAACAACAGCAGCTTTTTCATAGAACAATATTACGAAATACCTCTTCACAAAATGCAGTGAAATGTTATTTCAACGCATGTTTTTATGGCTTGAAACCGATCCGGAGTTTCTTCATCGCGCTACCAAATGAGGCTCACCAGGTAAGCAAGTACGACCAACAGAAATACTATCATAGTTGAAACGGGTTAATCCTTCTTTGTAACGTTAGGGGTTCCGCGATAGTCAACATCACTTGCCAGGCCCTCATCTATTTCCAGGTTCCCTGTCACATTCACCTTGGCTGAAGAGGCTCCATTAACCTCAACAAGGGCATCCTGGACGTTGAGATTATAAGCTCTCAACTTGGAAGCAAATTGCAGTTCTGCATCAAGGTTGGATGCGTTGCCCGACAGTTCTGCCTCTGACTTCCCGGTGAGATTGATAACGAGATTGTCGGCATTAAGTTCTCCGCGCAATTTTACAGGTCCCCGCATGTCAATATCCATGTCGTGCATATTAAAATTACCGAATTCGATCTTTCCGTATCCCTCAGCCTCTATTTTCTCCAGGTCGCGCATGGTGATATTGATTCGGATCTCATCAATGTCTATGAGATCTTTATTCCAATCAAATTTCTGCTTGGAGCCTTCATAATCAATGACGAGGGTTTCACCAGACCGGTAGACTTTGTATTTGGATTTCTCAGCTTCCGCTCCAATCATTTCAACGCTATACGCATCTCCCTGAAAGATATGAACATCAAAAACACCGCGCACGTCTACTTCATTGAAATCGCGCAAGGCCTCATCAGCGATCTTGTTCTTGTCTTCTTCGGAGACCGGGCACGACAAGCAGTTCAGCCCTTGTTCTGTCATTTCCCACGTATTGTTGTCCATTTGTTCATAGTCGATCCACTGAGAGATGAACCGGCTCACGGATTCGTCCATAACAAAGGGGTAGTGATAAGGAATGAACAACGTCATGTCGAGCTTTTGCGCCCTGAATATGGCGTTCTCTCTGAACAAGATGTTGGAGTCAAAGGTCATTGTAGAGTCACTAGCCACCAGGTTGTACTCGACCATTTTCGCATTTTCTATAGCCTTCTGCTTCGTGGCACCCTGAGCTCTGAAGGTCTTAACAAGCTTTATATCTTTTCCATCGTATCCCTTCAGGGTTAGCGACACTCCAGGATAATCGTCCATACCTACTTCGTGAATGCGCATGATGGCTTTTTTCCCTGTCATTGGAAAGGTCTGCTCTTCCTTGAATTCGCCTTCTTCTTTGAATGCGTAGACGATCTTCGGTATAGTAACGCTTAACATGGCAACACTTACGAAGAACAAAACGAACATTGACCAGCCGGCAGTTGGTCCAAAAACGTACCGCTTGGCGATGATGGAAGCACCGAACAAGGTTATAAGAATGCAGGGAATGACGGCTGCGATGAAGACGGCAAACACCATCCAACCGGAAAAGCTGTTGCTGAGGACTTCGAGAGGCAAGGCGAATTCACTGCTGTTAGCCGGCCATGAGACTGCTGATGCCGAAAACAAACCGACAAATACCCCACCCGTTATTATGGCAGCCAGCATCAGGCTGACGCCAAGCAATACAACGATGATTCCAATGGCTACCCGCAATATTTCGAAGAGCGGGACCAGGATCCTTCCGAGTGTATTCAATAACAGACCTATTAACCGGAAAGGGAATAATAGTATCTTGGTCGCAACGGTTTCTTCCTTTTCAGGATCTACGTTGAGATTCTTTTTAATGTTGGATTCAATATTAGAAAGGGTCACAGGTTCGCCTTGCATCTCCATACGATCCGTAAGGCTTTTGGCCTCGGGCAACGCAATCCAAAGCACAATGTAAATGACGAATCCTACGCCGAAGAAAAATGTAAAGATGATGAATAGCAGCCTTACGGCGATGATGTCCATTCCAAAGAAGGCAGCTACTCCTCCTGAAACGCCTCCGATCACTTTGCGTTCGCCGTCGCGGAACATTTTCTTGACGGCTTCAGGCTCTTCCAGATCAAATGAACCCGGTACAATAACCCACATAATGATGTATACAATTATGGTCAAGCCGTACGCAAACGCCAGCAGGGCGAAAATCAACCTTATCCAGACTGCATCGATACTGAAGTAATTGGCAATACCTGCACATACTCCTCCTAATATCTTGCGTTTTTGGTCGCGCTGCAATTGCTGCTGGCGTGGTGGCAGGGTGGGGGTAGGTGCTGCGGTTCCAGCTTGCTCTGAAGTAACTTTAGGAGCAGCCCCAGGCGCAGGTTGCCCCGTAAATTCCTGATCCTCCGCGGCCTTAAAGTCGTTGACACTACCCATGGTGGCGATCAGCGAGAGCACGTCCTCGGCGGTAATTACCTGCTTGCCTTCATTTAGCTTGGAAAGAAAAATCTCGGCAACCCTGCTTTCAATGTCAGCCAGGATCTCGCTGCTGTCCTCGAACGTCGCAAAGTACTTGTTGATAGAGTCGAGATATTTCCTGAGGTTCTCATAACCATCCTCTTCAATATGAAAGATGATACCACTAATGTTTATGCTTATGTTTTTTTTCATAACTCTGTTGCGTCAGGGTGTTTTTTAAGCGTTGGATTTGGAGGTAATCATTTGCGTTGAATGGACGAGGTCATCCCACGTTGCTGTAAGAATGCCGAGAAACTTGCTGCCCTTGTCCGTCAATTTATAATACTTCCGTGGAGGGCCGGACTTTGACTCAACCCATTTATATTCCAAGAACCCAGCGTTCTTTAACCGTGTCAGCAGTGGATACAGGGTACCTTCAACGACGATAATCCTCGCCGAGGTAAGCTCATCCAGCATGTCCGATGCATATACCTCCCCACGTGAAATTATGTGGAGTATGCAATATTCCAGTATACCCTTCCTCATTTGTACTTGCGTGTTTTCAAGGTTCATACGCCCATTTTTAAGCAATCATACACCTTTATACGCAAAAGTACTATGTATGGCCAAGTACTGGATGAAAATATTTGTGAATTCTTTTTTTGACCCGCCGGCCCCGCTTTGGACCATATTATTGTCAGCCAGCGGCAAAATAATAAGCCCAGTCGTTTTTGCTTACTTTTGTCGCTGACTTGTATTCAACGGATGGGTGTTGATTGCTTTAGAATGAAAATATTCTGCCTGTGGGCGCTGCTGACCTTTTGCTATACTATCCTTTCATTTGGGCAAACCGGCAACGAATGGATTGACTACAATCAGCCCTATTTCAAGATTCCTGTAGCAAAAAAGGGCATTTACAGGCTGACTGCGGGCACGCTCCTGGCTGCTGGCGTCCCCTCCGGCATTGATCCAACCAGATTCCAGCTTTTTCACCGCGGCATTGAACAATCAATCCTGGTGTCCGGCCAGGATAACGGCCAGCTCGACCCCGCAGACTATATAGAGTTCTATGGCCTTGCCAACGATGGCACGCAGGACGGACAATTGTATAGGCCGGCAGAAGTCCAGCCACACAAATATTATAACCTTTTCAGCGACACGACATCCTATTTCTTAACTGTTGGTACCCTCCCTGGCAAGAGGATGTTGAATTTTGATGAGGTGAATACGAACGGTCAAACATCGGAAGTTTTCCATTTCGATGAGAAGTTGATCATCAACACATCCCAATATTCAGGCGGTTTAGATATTGACGAAGTGCAAAGCACATTCTTTGACATCGGTGAAGGCTGGACAGGAAACCAGCTACTACAGGGTCAATTCGCAGACTACGTATTCTCGGGTATCGATGTCGTTGAACCAACGGGCGGGGTACCTGAAATTGAAGTGTTGCTCGTGGGTCGTGGACCCATGTCGCATCGGGTCGAAATCTACGCAGGTACATCTGCACGTCTTGTCGCAACAGTTGACTTTTCAGGCTTCCAGTCCTATCGTGATCTTCTATCGATCGCGTGGTCGGATATTGCCGGCGACGGAACATTGCCCATCCGGATCAAATGTGTAGGCAGCGGAAGCGACCCCGACCGCATCAGTGCATCATATGTCAAGCTTAAATATTCACAGAAGACTGACATGCAAGGTGTGGGTGAAAAATATTTCACGCTTCCAGCTAATCCCTCCGGCAAGTCGTATCTGGACATAATAAACGCGGCCCCAGGTGTACGCATGTTCGATGTAACTGATCCCGACAACGCGATAGCTATAGGATCAATTGCTGCTGCAACGCTCACGGCAATGGTACCGACAAATACAACACGGAATGTATATGCCAGTAATACGATCATCGTACCAGCGATCAAAGCTGTGTCCTTTAGAAAAATATTTCCGGCACAGCACAACTACATCATCATCAGCCATCCGTTTTTACGTCAACCAGCCTCGGGATACTCTGACCCCGTAGCAGCCTACGCAGGGTACCGCGCCTCAGCCGACGGGGGAGGATACGACACCCTCGTCGTTCACATCCAGCAACTTTATGACCAGTTCAACTACGGTGAGCAATCACCGCTGGCTGTATTTCATTTTATGAAGTTCCTGACTGACGTAAGCGTTCCAAAATATTTGTTGCTAATCGGCAAAGGCCTGGACCTGTCTTATCAATATTATCGGAGCCCTACGGCCTTCATGCCCTATCATGACTTCGTGCCTACTGCAGGATCGCCCGGGTCGGACATGGCCTTTACGGCTGGCATGGGGGGCACAACCTATGAGCCTGCCGTCCCAACGGGAAGGATTACCGCGGTGAAGTCGGAAGACGTTGCTGCCTATCTCAACAAAGTAAAAGAGATGGAAGCATTGCCCTATGATGATCTGTGGCGAAAGAATCTCATTCACCTGAGCGGGGGTATATATGAGGGCGAACCTCAACAATTTAAACTCGACATGCAGGCTTTTCAAACCGTTGCCGAAGACAACTACCTGGGTGGAAAGGTTTCGGCCCTGGCCAAGCATTCCAAAGAGATACAGCAGATCAACATTGCAGAACAGGTCAACAAGGGTGTTAACCTCATTACCTTTCTGGGGCATGCTTCGCCCACCCTGCTGGACTTCGAACTAGGCTATGTTACGGACCCTGTTCAGGGTTATCATAACAAAGGCAAATACCCAACCCTTCTTATGAATGGTTGTCAGGTAGGCGCGTTCTTTCTTAACTATACGTTGTTCGGTGAAGACTGGTTGGTAGCGAAGGATAGAGGAGCAGTTGGATTCATTGCTCACAGTGCCTATGGCTTTATTGGTTCCCTTAAGAAATACACACAGACATTTTATGAGGTCGGATACCAGGACACGACGTTTCTTACAAAGGGTCTTGGAGACATTCAAAAGGAAACGGCACGCAGGTACATGCTAACGTCTGAAGTCTCTTCCGCGAATGTTACTCAGGTGCAGCAGATGGTACTGCTGGGAGATCCTGCAGTCCGGCTTTTCGGCGCGAAAAAGGCTGACCTGGAGATCAATGACAATCACGTGAGTTTTCATTCATTCAACGGCCAACCGATCACTGCGGCGACTGACTCCTTCGCCGTAAACATGATCGTTAGGAATTTTGGTCAGGCAACTAAGGATACAATCCGGGTGGCAATCCTGAGAACACTGAACGATAACACCACCATTACCTATGACTCGTTGTTCCCGGTTACAAAATACAGTGATACGCTTACCTATATCATCCGGAAAGCGGAAAAGCAGGGGTTCGGCAACAACACTTTCACCATTACGATCGACCCGGACAACATTTTGGCTGAGTATACAAAAGCCAACAACGTCGCCTCAAAAATACTTTTCATTTCCCTCAACGGAACGAAGAATCTGTATCCGTCCGATTTTGCAATTGTAGGTAGCCAGTCCGTTAGCCTATCCATTCAAGCCACAGACCTGTTGTCCGGTGAACGTGAATTCCACGTAGAACTCGATACCGCGAATAGCTTTGACAGTCCGTACCACAAGCAATGGTTGGTAAAGGGGAAAGTACTGGCGAGGCAGCCGGTCACGTTACTGGATGGAGACACAGTGGTGTATTATTGGCGAACCAAGCTGTCAGAACCCCTGGCAAATGAGAGCCAGGAGTGGACGCAAAGCTCGTTTACCTATATCAAAAACGGACCTGAAGGATGGGCACAGGTCCAGTTTCCACAGTATCTAAAAAATGGGTCCGTCGGATTAGTGAAGGACTCAAATCTACGGCGTTTGAAATTTCTAGAATCAACGCAGCCCGTTGAGATCACAACATTTGCAAGCCAGGCCCCTGATTATTATAACAACATATCCGTCAAAATTTCCAATGTGGAATACTTTGCGGCTTTCCCCGGTTTTGAGTGTCGCCAAAATACACTCAACCTCGTTGCGTTCGACAGGAAATCAACCGTGCCATATCTTGGCGTTAAACTTGAATGGTTTAATCGCGCAGGACGCACGTGCGGGCGTGATCCGATTGTCATCAATAATTATACGTACGCTGAAATGGCAACCGGAACCGATTCGGATCTTCTTGGCTATATCGACAACATTGAAACCGGAGATTCAGTGTTACTGTTTACCATTGGGAATGCTTACTTCAGTCTCTGGCCTGAAGCAGCAAAGCTAAAACTGGGTGAGTTTGGAATTTCTCTTTCTCAAATTAACGCCTTGGAAGACGATGAACCTGTTATCATCTACGGACGTAAGGGAGATGCGCCTGGAACAGCATCGGTAAATCGCACCTCATCACTCCCTAAGGATAAACAAAGCGTCAGCGTCGCGAGGACCATCTCCGGTGGATACTCTTCCGGCTCGATGACGTCGGATTGGATTGGTCCCGCGATAACTTGGGATTCCCTGTTTGTCAACACAACAGTTGCTGAAGCCACAGATATCGTCGCAGTCAATGTTGTCGGTATAAAGTTGGATGGATCAGAACAAACCTTAATGCAAAATGTATCGTCCATTAAGTACCTCGGCGACATTTCCGCCAGCGAATATCCTTATATCAAATTGTCGTTCAACACGGCTGACGAGACATACCTCACTTCAGCACAATTGAACAAGTGGTTAGTGACCTTTACACCTTGCCCGGAGGGAATTTTGTTCTACGATGGCATTCTCGAACAGGAATCTATTGCTGAGGGAGTTTCATGGCAGGGACTTTACAAATTTGTGAATATCACCGACAAGGTTTTCAGCGACTCGCTAACCGTCCGGTACGAAGTATTCAACCAAAATGATTTTACCGCCATATCCCGCGAACAAAAAATAACTGCCCCCTTACCCGGTGATACTACGGCATTTATCTTCGACGTGAACACAACAGGCAGAGGCGGACTGAACGATGTCAACGTCTTTGTTAACCCAAGGATATTGGCCGAACAATACTATGACAATAACCTCCTGCAACTTAACAGCCATCTTGACGTCGTAGTCGATGGATCAGACCCTGTGCTGGATGTTGCTGTTGACGGAAGACACCTTTCCGATCTCGATTTTGTGTCACCTAGTCCAATCATCGTTGTTAAGATCTGGGACGAGAACAAGCATATCCTGAAAATTGACACAACAGGTGTAAGGTTGTTCTTAACCTATCCATGCAACGGCGTTGAGTGTCCTCCTACCCAGATTCTACTTTCAGCTGAGGATGTATCATGGTACCCTGCTACTGATACTTCGGCCTTCAAAGTTGAATTCCGACCCAGGAACCTCGCCGACGGAATTTACAAACTTCGCGTTGAGGGCGCTGACGCGCGTGGTAACACCAGCGGTATCGATCCGTACGAAATATCTTTCACTGTGATAAACGAAACGACGGTAAATATCTCTGAGCCTCATCCGAATCCATTTAGTCAACAGGTGTTCATCGATGTGTCGATCAGTGGCGGAACACTGCCGAGCTATTTCGATCTGCAGCTCATCAACGTGAATGGGGGCCTCGTGGATCAATTTACGTCGGATGACTTTCCTATGGTGCACATTGGCACCAACGAATTGAGTTGGAACGGCGCCGGCACAAACGGCAATGCCTTGCCTAACGGCGTTTATATTTACCGCCTCCACCTAATCATAGGTGATCTTCAGGTAGAAAGGGTTGGAAAGCTCGTGATGGTCAGATAGTCGTCGACAACCGCAGCTGTCTTGCTTTACTCAATACTTAATAGCGGAGTACAGCGTAATGCGGTTCACATCCACCTTGGCAATGTACTTGAGTTTGCTCAATGGATCGAGCGGCGACCAATACTTGACGTAGTAGATTTCAACGATTTGACCCAGGAGAGTTTCCTGCAGTGCAGTGGCACTTAGTCCATTTTGGAAACCTTCCTCGAGGTAAAACAACCTGTCATCACCCCTCAGCTTGAAGACTACACCGACTTCTCCCGACTTGTAAACGCCTTCGACAGTTCCAAAAGCTTTGAGTGTATTTTGGACCGAAGCCACAGGTACTGGTCGGAAAACAACAGCGAGGGTAATTATCAGTGCAAAAAATAAGCTAGCAACAACAATCTTCTTATAAAACATTACAGACAAAGATAAAGTACAAAAGTAAGGAATCGGAAGTTATTAGCCGAATGTGTTCAACAAATCATTACTAACTTGCGTTAGCAAACGGATTTTTTTTAAGTCTTTTAGTAAAAGATTGTCTTTTACCAAACTTTATCGTTTAATTTTGCATTTATAAGTTCTAACTAAAACAAAACTGAATGCCTTTTATCTGACGTTCAACTAAAACGCTAAGGAAGAAATTGAAAACATTGATCACCAAGTTATCCGCGGCCACTGCCGCAAACCACTCCAGGAGAACTTTCCAGTTCTTGCCCCATGCCTGCCCGGTGACCAGGCGACCCCGACCGACTCGCATTGTGCGTATCTGATACCTACATCACAAACTTGTTTGGAATAAGACGCCTGTCCAGGACACAGCGGCTTTTGTGCTTTATCACGGGTTTCTACAAATTGATTAATTAGAATAACATTGGACAATCATAAATTAATTGTCAGACTGGCGACGGCTGACGACAAACATTACGCTGAAACCGTTACCAGAGAAATGGAGGAATCAGCGAAGGCGCGTGGCACAGGCATTGCCAAGCGATCTCCCGAGTACATTGCCAAAAAGATCGATGAGGGCAAGGCCGTCATTGCAGTCACTGAAGACGGCACATGGGTGGGCTTTTGCTACATTGAAGCATGGGAGCACGGCAAGTATGTTGCCAACTCTGGTTTGATTGTCGCTCCTGCGTTCCGCAAGACTGGCGTTGCCACAGAAATCAAAAGAAAGATATTTAGCCTCTCCAGGGAGAAATATCCAACATCAAAGATATTTGGGCTCACCACAGGATTAGCCGTCATGAAGATCAATTCAGATCTGGGATATGAACCGGTGACTTACAGTGAACTTACCAGCGACGAAGAATTCTGGAAAGGGTGCAAGAGCTGCATTAACTATGAAATACTGACGAGCAAGGACCGGAAAAACTGCATGTGCACTGCCATGCTGTTCGATCCTGCTGAAGCGGAAGCTAAATTACGGGAGGTTGAAGCAGCCAGAGCTGCCAAAGCATTGCACGAGCCCGAAAAGACTGAAACGCTTGTTACGCCACAAGGTGATCTGGTGCAGCACCGACATCGCCAATTCAAAGGAAACCTGACGCTGTTTGAGCGATGGGTGCGCTTCAAACAATTTGTCTTGCTTAAATCGCCAAAGAAACGCGATGAGGGAGACGGCGACGAATCCACCAGAAAAAGATCCCTGTTGAGCATATTCTTCTGGTAAAGAATCCCAGTTTTATCCACTAAACCTTTTGAGCCGGACTGTTGATTGCCTTATTTTGAGAGGGAACACGACAGCCATGACAATAGCGTAAAGCTTATGGACCACATTGCTCGGGCAATACCATGAGATCGTAAACATAAATTGCAAATGAAGAAGAAAGTAGTACTAGCATTCAGCGGTGGCCTCGATACCTCTTATTGTGTTAAATACCTGGGAGAGGATAAGGGCTACGAAGTGCACACAATCACAGTAAATACGGGTGGTTTTGATGCCAAAGAGATCGCGGAAATTGAAACGCGTGCGAAGAACCTTGGTGTTGCGTCGCATCGAACTGTTGACGAAACGAGGAATTACTATGATAAGGTAATCCGGTACCTTATTTATGGCAACGTACTAAAGAATAATACCTATCCTCTTAGTGTTAGCGCAGAGAGAATGTCACAGGCATTGGCCGTAGCGAACTATGCAAAAGAACTCAAGGCCGATGCTGTCGCGCACGGCAGTACAGGCGCTGGGAACGATCAGGTCCGATTTGACATGATCTTGAATATTCTTGTACCGGGAATAGAGATCATCACACCAATACGTGAACTCCAACTTTCCAGGGAACAGGAAATCAATTTTCTGAAATCAAAAGGAGTTCAGATGAATTTTGAAAAGGCGATGTACTCGGTCAATAAGGGAATCTGGGGTACCTCGGTAGGGGGAAAAGAAACGTTGAAGTCACTTGGTATGCTCCCAGAGGAAGCGTGGCCTACCCAAGTGACGAAGCATGGATCGGAGCTCGTAAGGTTATCCTTCGAAAAAGGAGAGCTGCTTAAGCTTAACGACCAAAAATTCGAACACCCCACAGGCGCGATCCAGGCGTTACAGCAGATAGCCGGACCGTATGGCATCGGACGCGAGGTACACGTCGGCGACACAATCATCGGTATTAAAGGACGAGTGGGATTTGAAGCAGCCGCGCCGATGTTGGTGCTGAAGGGACATCACGCGCTCGAAAAGCACGTCCTTACCAAATGGCAACTAAACTGGAAGGATCAACTTTCACAATTTTACGGTAACTGGTTGCACGAAGGACAATATCTCGATCCTGTAATGCGTGACATTGAAACATTCCTCCACAGTTCCCAACAACAAGTTACCGGAGAGGTACACATTCAACTCTTTCCCTACAGATTTCAGGTCTTAGGCATTGAATCGCCTTTTGACCTGATGTCCTCTAAATTTGGAAAGTATGGTGAAATGAACCTTGGTTGGACAGGCGATGATGTTAAAGGTTTTACCAAGATCTTCGGTAATCAGACTGCGATCTATCACCAGGTAAAAGACGCAGCTGATGGCAAATAAGATAAAAGCGGGCATTGTTGGAGGTGCTGGATACACAGGCGGTGAAGCGATCAGACTTTTGCTTAATCATCCGGAAGTATCGCTCATTTTTGTGCAAAGCAGGAGCCAGGCGGGAAAGTACCTCTACCAAACTCATGCGGACCTGCGGGGTGAATCAACCATGAAATTCACAGACTCGATTTCTCAGGATATCGATGTTCTGTTTCTATGTCTTGGACATGGCGAAAGCAGTAAGTTCCTTGGAGAAACGCCACTGCGCGATGAGATTTCCGTCATCGATTTGAGCCACGATTTCAGATTAGGAGAATCCTCCAATCAAAGATCATTTGTTTATGGACTCCCCGAACTTAACCGGGATAAAATCAAGACGGCAAAAAACATCGCGAATCCGGGATGTTTTGCTACAGCCATACAGTTGGGGCTGCTGCCGCTGGCGAAGGCAGGTTTGCTGAAAGAGGTTTTCTCAACCGGTATCACAGGTTCGACAGGAGCGGGGCAGAAGGTACAGGAGACAACGCACTTTACCTGGCGGGCCAATAACATATCAGCGTACAAAACGCTCGCTCACCAACACCTGAAGGAGATTACAAAGTCTGTGAGACAGTTACAGCCGGACTTCAATGGTGGTATTAATTTTGTTCCCTGGCGCGGAGATTTCACCCGGGGAATATTCATCAGCTCCTGTCTCTCTGTTCAGAAACCATTAAACGAAGTGTTGTCACTGTTTGAGGCTTTCTACGCAGACCACCCTTTTACCGTCGTTACCGAAGGTTCAATAGATATGAAGCAAGTTGTTAACACCAACAAATGTTTGATCGGTCTCGAAAAAGTCGACGATAAACTTGTTATCCATTCATCGATCGACAACCTTTTAAAGGGTGCGTCGGGTCAGGCCGTACAGAACATGAATCTGCTGTTTGGCCTCGACGAAACTTGTGGACTAAAGCTTAAATCAATTGCCTTCTGACCTACAACTAACATATTTTGAATGTCTATTGATCAGCCCATGAAACTATTCGATGTATATCCTTTATTCAACATTACTCCGGTCAGGGCCGAAGGCTCGTGGCTTTGGGATGATAAGGGAGAGAAGTACCTGGATCTTTACGGAGGGCACGCTGTAATATCAATTGGGCATTCACATCCTTACTACATCAAGGCGTTAACCGATCAGTTGAGACAGATTGCATTTTATTCCAATAGTGTCCAGAATCCACTTCAACAAAAGCTTGCGGACAAGTTAGGATTGCTTTCCGGATATCCGGAGTATCAATTGTTTTTATGCAACTCCGGCGCTGAAGCCAACGAGAATGCATTAAAGCTCGCTTCATTCATTACAGGGAGAAAAAAAGTAATCGCTTTTAAAAAAGCATTCCACGGGAGAACGTCTGGTGCAGTGGCAGCGACAGACAACCCAAAGATCATTGCACCATTTAATGCAGGTCACGACGTAGTGTTCCTGCCTATGAATGATGAGGCAGCGCTGTCAGCTGCGATGGACGAAGAAACAGCAGCGGTGATAATAGAGGGTATACAGGGGGTAGGGGGAATCCAATTGCCCGACGATGGATTTCTGCAATTCCTGGAACGAAAGTGCAAGGAAAAAGGTGCAATGCTGATCCTTGACGAGATCCAATCCGGATATGGACGCACGGGAAAATTTTTTGCCCATCAACATGCTGGCATCAAGCCCCAGTTGATCACGATGGCAAAAGGGATGGGTAACGGTTTTCCCGTGGGAGGTGTATTGATAGATGGCGCCATTAAATCATGGAGCGGTATGTTGGGAACAACATTTGGCGGTAATTATTTGGCATCTACTGCCTGCATCGCTGTGCTTGAGGTGATGGAGGGTGAAGCCCTGGTGAACAATGCGGCGTCGCAGGGTGCTTACCTGTTGGAAGCATTGAGAAAGTTGCAGGGAATTAAGAATGTTCGCGGCCGAGGCTTAATGATAGGCTTTGATCTTCCGGAACACAAGGGAAGTGTGCGTCATGATTTGCTGTTCCGGCATCATATTTTTACCGGCGAAGCAAAGCCC